>Ga0315273_10001916_pt1 | contig 24155 bp, 20 predicted proteins | sample YL17G02_0_MG_FD_205753 | JGI IMG/M metagenome (GOLD analysis project Ga0315273, IMG submission 205753) | Sediment microbial communities from Yellowstone Lake, YNP, Wyoming, USA - YL17G02_0 | ecosystem: Environmental > Aquatic > Freshwater > Lake > Sediment | place: USA: Wyoming | collected...
ACTAGTTCCAAACGACGCCCTCAGAAACAGCGAACACACTCACCACAAACCGCGTGATGTACGCCGCCGAAAGGGCATAGAACGTAAACATGAGCGTCTCCTTGCTCGAGTAATTCGGATTACCCTCGGGAAGGAGCCAAGCCCCGCTAAGGCTCAGCCGACGCTCCGCTCTTCAATTTTCCGCTAGTCTCCGCTACTGCTGGTACCGCACAGACCAGGGCCGCTGCCGTTTTTTCCTTAGATAGTTGAGCGTGAATTCCCAGATCTAGTTGGGGCGCCGGGCCTCGGCCCAGCGATTGGTCGCATCCAGCACGGCGAACACCGCCGCCCGCTCAGCACTCTCCTTGATCTCCGCGGTGCCGATCAGCAACACCGCCTCGCGGCCGCCGAGCCCTTGCACCGCCACCAGCACGAACTGCCGGTCGAAAGCGTCGATGAGCTTTGCGCCCTCCAGCGCCACCGAGTGATCCGACAGCAGCTGGTCCAGCACGTGCACTGCCGCCCGCGCCGCTCCCTCGACCTTGCTGCGCGGGGTGTCGCTGGTCTCCTCCTCCGCGGTGCCGGTCCGGCTGGCGAAGGACAGCGAGACCGTGATATTCACCCGGTGCGGCCGCTTGCCCGGTGCCACGAACAGGGCCTCGAACAGCGCCGCCCGCCGCAGAGCCCGCTCCCGGACCGCGCTCTTCTCGACCACGTCGATGGGCCGGACCTCCGCCGTCTGCGCGATGCTGATCTTCCGGTGGTCGACCTTGAGGCCGAGCTGCGCCAACAGCGCTGACTCGATGTTGCGGACCAGCTGCTTCGGCTGCAGCCCCGCCTGGGCCAGGATGTGGATCTCGCTGACTTCCCCGAGCGGCGTCGTCACCACCCGGGCCGAGAGGACCCCCTCGAGGCTGGTCAACAGGTTCTCCGCCCGGCGGACGCCCCAGGGATCCGGTGCGTTGTCGAGCGCCCCCCCACCACGGGGTGGCGGCGATTCGAAAGGCTGGCGCAACGGGGTAGGTCCGGTCACAGTCGCTCACTCGAAAAGGGACGGGCCGTGCTCAGGCAACGGCGTTGCGTCCCGCAGACTTGGCATGGTAAAGGGCTCGATCGGCCTGCACCAGCAGGTCGCCCTCGTGGGGCCGTCGAACATCGTACTCCGCGACCCCGATGCTCGCGGTGACGAGGCCCACCGGGTATCCCAGTCGCCGGCCCACGCCCTCAATACCAGCCCGGATCGCCTCGCCCACCCGGTTGGCCCCCGGGAGGTCGGTGCGGGTCAGGATCACCACGAATTCGTCGCCGCCGTAACGCGCCGCGAGGTCGGAAGCGCGGATCGCGTGGCGGATCTCGTTGGCCACGGCGTGCAGCACCTGGTTCCCCGCCTCATGGCCGAACTGGTCGTTCACCTGCTTGAAGTAGTCCAGATCGATGAACAGGACCGCGAACCCCTCGAGGCTCCGCTTGCTGCGCTCGATCTCGTAAGTCAGCCGGTCGTGCAGCACCCGGTAGGCGGCCAAGCCGGTCAGCGCGTCCACCGCCGAATCCCGCTGTGCCTCCTCGACTTTCCGGGTCTGGTGCGGCGGGCATTGCCGGAGCGACGCCCGTCCCATCGCTGCCGCCTGCGCGAATAGGGCGCAGCTCTCAAAGCCGCAGGCCTGGCAGTCCCATGACCTGCCATTGGGCCCCGGTCCAATCGCGTCCAGCAGCTCCTCGATCCGGGTCGGGTCCGCCTGCACCAGCCGGGGCTCGATCTGGAAGGTGGCGCCGTAGCTCGCCACCACCGAGGTGTCCACTACCGGGTACCGGCTTCGGGGCGGTTCGGTGCTCGCCACCACCGCGCGCCGCCAGAACAGCTCCTCCCTCGGTCCCGAGAGGGGATGGTCCAGCCACCCCTCGTGGGAAAGGATGTCGATGAATCCCAAGTCGAGCCGGTCGGTCACCACCGCCCGCGCCAGCGCCTTGAGCTCCTTGATCCCCCGCACCTTCCGGAAACGCTTGCTAGAGTAGGGCACCTCCTCCAGCATCTGCACCGGGAGCCCCCCGGCCGTGCTCAGGTGGCGCCGCCGCTCACTCGGCACCCGCACAAAGAAGTCCGGTTGGGAGAGCGGCGAAACCCCCCGGAGGCGGAAGAGCTGCTCCATGTCCCGGAAGGTGATCGCCGCGTCCAACTCGGGCCGCCCCGCCGGGGGACAGACGCCGGCGAAGACGATCTCAAGCTTCTCCCCCACCTGTGCCCGGAGATAGCGCGCCTCCGCCACCGCCGGGATGGTCACCGGGGCGAGATAGGGCACCAGCTCGGGGTAGTCCCGGCGGACAGTGTCCACCACCACCGGATCGGTCGAGCGGATGACCGTACCCCAGGAGTCGTCGCGCCACAGCGCGAGGTACTCCGCCGCCACCAGCTCATCGCCCACCACCCCGCGGTTCACCATCCGGAACCCGGCCGCGTAGCAGGCGTTCACCACTTGCTCGGGTGTCGCCGGATAGAAGTGCGCCGCAGCCTCGGGCGAGAGGATCAGCACACCGCCCCCCCGCGCCGCGACAGCCATCGCCCGACCCAACTCCCCCGTCACCTCGATCGCCTCATGCGGACAGGCCGGCACGCAAAGGCCACAGCGAATGCACGCACCATCCTCGATCCGGACGAGTGGCTCCTGGACCTCGACAGCGCCCGTGGGGCAGACGCGAACACAAGCCAAGCATGCAACGCATGCGCTGGGGTCAATCGAGAAGATCAATGGAGTAGACCCTGACGTACGGGGTAACGGGTCGTCTGCCAATATGAAAAGCGCCACGCCGCATGTCAAGCGGCGCAATCACCAGAAATCAATATAAATACAAGACTTAGGTCATGTTACCTAGTCCAGTTTGTAAGCCTTGATCTTGCGGTACAGGGTGCGCTCTCCGATACCCAGCATCTCCGCCGCCTTCCGACGATTACCTCGGTGTTGCGTCAGTGCCGCTATGATGGCTTCTTTCTCGACATCAGCCATCGTCATTCCGGGCCGGTAGACCACTGGACCCCGCTCCTCAGGCTCACTGGCCGGCAAAACATCGGCCAGAGGCTGGCTCTCCCCCAACTCGATGACCTGCACCCGCTGGGGACGCTCGTCCAGCCGGCGGCGCATCTCCTCCAGCTGGAGCCGTAAGTCCATGAGGTTCCTGAGGATAAACTCAAGTTCCTGGCTGGGTTGTGCTCCGCTTACCGCCCCGATGCGTACCGGCAGGAGTCGGCTGGCGCCCTCCAGGACATCGGGTGGGATGTCAGTCGCACGAATCTCCCTGCCGGGCGCGAGCACCACCATCGACTCGATGAGGTTGCGCAACTGCCGCACATTGCCGGGCCACGGAGCCTCCACCAGCTTTTGCATGGCCTCGGCCGTTATCCCTCGAAACGGCCGGTCGTGCGTCTGGGCCAGCTCCCGAACGAAGCGCCGGACAAGCAGGGTGATATCGCCCCGCCGTTCCCGGAGGGGTGGCAGATAAATGGTCAGGACGTTCAAGCGGTAGTAGAGATCGTCCCGGAACTCACCGAGGCCGACCGAGTCCCGGAGGCTCCGGTTGGTCGCCGCCACCACCCGGACGTCGACCTTGATCGGCTGGACACCACCGACCCGGAAGAAGGTTCGGGTCTCGAGTACCCTGAGCAGCTTGACTTGGACGCTCGGCGGAATCTCGCCGATCTCGTCCAGGAAGATCGTCCCCGTGTCAGCCAACTCAAAGCGACCGAGCCGCCGCTCCGCCGCCCCCGTGAACGCGCCCTTCTCGTGGCCGAACAGCTCGCTCTCCAGCAGGGTCTCGGGGAGGGCCGCACAGTTGACGGCGATGAACGGCCGGCCGCGCCGGGGCGAAAGGTCGTGAATCGCCTTCGCGACCAGTTCCTTACCGGTCCCGGACTCGCCCTGGACCAGCACGGTGCTCGACACCGGCGCCATCTGCTCGATCTTGACCAGCAGCTCCTGAATGGCAGAGCTCTCGCCGATGATCCCGGTGCGCTGCTGCAGCGCCCGCCGCGCGATCAGCCGCTCGGCGAGGTGCAGCACCTCAGCGGGGTTGACCGGCTTGATCGCGATCTCCGTGACGTCGACCGGCCGCCGCTCCCGCTCCGCCGAGTGTTGGTCGGTGGCCTCGAGCAGGGCAAGGGTCGAGATCTCCGCATCCCGTGCCAGCGCCGCCAGTTGGCGGGCCAACGGCTCATAGATGGCGCCCGTCAGCACCACCAGATCGGGCGCCTCCCGGCGGAGGGCATGCTTCGCGTCGTCCAGCGATGAGACCATCGCCGTGACGTGTCCCGCCGCCTCGAGCGCGGCGTTGACCCGCACCGCGGTCTCGAGGTCGTCCATGGTGATGAGGATCTTGGATGCCATAGGTCTCTGGCGTCAGGCACCAGGCGTCGGTCGGCAGGGTGATTTCGGCCCTGACGCCCCGCGCCCGACGCCTCGCCGGCTTAATGTCCCGTCTTTGTCCCCCGGATCAATTCCACCGCGTGTTCCACCAGATCCTCCAGAACCGCGAGTCCGTCGCGCACCCCGCCGGGACTCCCCGGAAGGTTGACCACCAGCGATCGACCCCGCACTCCCGCGGTGCCGCGGGACAGCGCCGCCCGGTGGAACCGGGGATAGGCCGTCATCCGAAGGGCTTCCGCGATCCCGGGGGCTTCCTTGTGCAGCACCGTCCGCGTCGCCTCGGGTGTGACGTCACGGCTGGTGAGTCCGGTACCGCCGGTCGTAAGGATCAGGTCGGCGACGCCGCCATCGGCCCAGGCCGCGATCGCGGCGCCGATCTGAGCCACCTCATCGGGCACCAGAGAGCGCGCGGCCAGGACATGCCCCTGCGCTTCGATCCAGGCCGCGATGGCATCACCCGAGCCGTCGCCTCGCTCGCCGCGGGCGCCGGCGTCGGAAATCGTGAGCACTGCGATACGTATGGACATGGGGGTCGGCGGCTCGGCGGCTGGGCGACTCGGCGGCGGGACCAACCGTCCGCCGCTCCGCCAATCCGGCCTACTTCCTTACGGACCCGTTGGTGTAGAACGGCCGCCGCACCACCTCCGCCTCCACCCGCTCCCCCCGGATATCCACGTGGAACCGGCTGCCCACGGAGCACCGCGCGACGGGGAGGTAGGTGGTGCCGATGGCATAGCCAAGCGACGGGCTCATGGTGCCGCTCCGGACCTGATCTACGGCCAAGCCGTCCACGTAGACCGGCATGCCGTGACGCGGGATCCCCTTTCCGACCATCCGGAAGCCGACCAGCTTGCGTGAGACGCCCGCAATCTTCTGCACCTTGAGGGCGGTCTCCCCCATGAAGGGCGCACCCTTGTCGAGCCTGGCGATCCAGCCCAGACCCGCCTCGAGCGGAGTAGTGGAGTCGTCGATGTCGTTGCCGTAGAGCGCGTAGCCGACCTCGAGCCGCAGGGTATCGCGCGCGCCCAGGCCGATCGGCTGCGCCTTGCCCGGACCAGTGAGCGCGCCCCAAATGGTCCCCGTATCCTGGAGGCGGCAATACAGCTCGAATCCGTCCTCACCGGTGTAGCCGGTGCGGGAGACGAAGCATCCCGCCCCAGCCACTCGGCCGACGGCGAAGCGGTAATAGCCGATGTCCCGAAGGGGGCTGTCCGTCGCCTGCTGCAGCAGCGCCTCCGCCCGCGGTCCTTGCAGCGCCAGAAGTCCTACCTCGGCGGAGATGTTCCGCAGACGAACGTTGGCGCCGTGCTTCTGGGCGAGGATATGGTTCCAGTCCTTCTCGATGTTGGCCGCGTTCACCACCAGCATCACCTTGTCCTCGAAGCGGTAGACCGTGCAGTCGTCCACGATGCCCCCCTGCCCGTTGAGGAAGCAAGAGTATTGCACGTGACCCGCCTCGAGGATCGAGACGTCGTTGGTGGTCACCCGGTTCACGAAAGCATTGCGGTCGGGACCGGTGATCTCGAACTCTCCCATGTGGCAGACGTCGAAGATGCCGACGTCCTCCCGGACCGCCCGGTGCTCGGCGAGGATCCCAGCGGGGTACTGGACCGGCATCTCCCAGCCGGCGAAGGGGACCATCTTCGCCCCGAGCGCGCGGTGGCTGTCGAAGAGGGGAGTGCGTTGCAGGGTGGTCATAGAGCCATCGGTGAAAGGTGAAGGGTGAAGGGTGAACGCGAGGGAGCGGGCGACCCGCTCACCGGTCACCGTTCACCGCTGCCCCATGAGCATCGCCAGAAGCGCCTTCTGGATGTGTAGCCGGTTCTCCGCCTCCGCCCAGACCCGGGATCGCGGGCCCTCCAGCACCGCCTCGGACACCTCCTCCCCGCGGTGGGCCGGAAGACAATGCAGGAAGATCCCCTGCGGATCCGCCAGTGCCATCAGCTTCTCATCCACGCCGTACCCGGTGAACGCCTGACGACGGGTCGCCGATTCGTTTTCGTGGCCCATGGAGGTCCACACGTCGGTGGTCACGACGTGAGCGCCCGCGACCGCCTCCTCAGGGAGTTCGGTGATCGTCACCCGGGTCTTCGCGGCGTTGCGTTCGAAGATGGCACGGTTCGGCTCGTACCCCTCCGGGCAGGCCAGCCGGAGCTCGAAGCCCAGCATGCCCGCCGCGTCCAGCCAGCTGTTGGCCACGTTGTTCCCGTCCCCAATCCAGGCGACCACCTTGTCTTTCCAGCCGCCGAACTCCTCCCGCATCGTTAGCACGTCCGCGAGCACCTGGCAGGGATGCAGCAGGTCGGTGAGGCCGTTGATGACCGGCACGGTGGCGAAACGGGCGAACTCCTCGACCTCGGTGTGCTGATAGGTCCGGATCATGATTCCGTGCACGTAGCGCGACAGGACCCGGGCCGTGTCACGGCTCGGCTCGCCCCGTCCGAGCTGCAGTTCCCGGGACGAGAGGAAGAGGGCGTGGCCACCAAGCTGGTAGACGCCCACCTCGAACGACACCCGGGTCCGAGTGGAGGTCTTGCCGAAGATCATCGCCAGGGTCTTCCCCGCGAGCGGGCGTTCCCGGTACGCCCCCCCCTTCATCGCGAGTGCGAGCGCGAACAGCTGATCGAGCTCGGGGCCCGACAGGTCGGGAATCGCTAGGAAATCACGTTTGGGCATGTCGTCCGGCCTCGGGGTGTCCGGCCATTTTGGCAGGAGGAAGGCTAGCCGGACTCGACCGGGAGGGGAAGGGATGGGGAGGGGGGAAGCCGTACGAGCTGCTGGCGGGCGACGACGGTCTCTGCGAGGGCTCTGGCGGCGCACCGAGCGGGGCCACCACGAGACCGCGCCGCAGAACTGGTGAGACTCATCGCCTGCCAGTTCGCCCGGCACAGGACTCGCTGGAGAGAGCATTCGACCTGCCGGGTGCTGGTGGCGCACCATCGACCTCGGCCGGACCTTCGCCTCCGGGGCTTGAGGGACCGAGGGGCAAGAGTCCCTTAGTTGACGCGGCCGACAGCCAGCGGCCGACAGGCCGCGCAGACACCTGCTCTCTCACTTGCCAGACTGTGACCACCGAGCCCGAGCCCCTCTCTTGCGACCCCGTTCCTGCGCGCCTGAGCGCCGCCCTCGGCCCCGGTTACGAGGTCCGGCAGCGGGTGGGCGGTGGCGGGTATGCGGAGGTCTACGAGGTCTGGGAGTTGGAGCAGGGACGTCGGCTGGCGGTCAAGGTCCTCAGGCCGGAGCTCGCCTGGACGCCGGAAGCGCTCGCGCGTTTCCGGGAAGAGGGCCGGATTCTCGGCCGGCTGAACCACCCCAACATCCTGCCCATCCACTTCGTCGCAGAGCATGACCAGCTGATCTTCATCGCGATGCCGTTCGTGGAAGGCCAGTCGCTCCGTGAACTCATCGCGACCGTCGGATCGCTGTCAGTCGGACGCGCGCTGGAGATTGCCCGCCCCATGATCCAGGCCCTGGGCCATGCACACCAGAACGGCCTGGTGCACCGTGACATCAAGCCCGACAACATCATGCTGGAGCGGTGGACGCATCGCGTGCTGCTGGTCGACTTCGGGGTCGCCAAACAGATGACCGGGGGGGGGATTCGCAGTGCCGAGGGGTGGCCGATCGGCAGCCCTCACTATATGAGCCCGGAGCAGGCGCTCACCGGCCGGGTGGATGCGCGGAGCGACATCTACAGCGTCGGTGCCACGCTCTATGAAATGCTCGCCGGCATGCCCCCGTTCGTCGGCAACACCTTCCAGGAGATCATGGCGAAGCATGCGGTGGATCCCCCGCCCGATCCCCGGGAAAGGAATCGGAGGATCCCGGGATGGCTGGCGTCGATCGTCTCCCGCTGCTTGGCAAAGTCGCCGGCGGACCGCCCGCAATCGGCGGAGGAGTTGCTGCAGGAGATCGAGAACGCCTGGGATGCGGCTCCGGAAACCGAGACGCGGGAGACCCGCGCTGCTTCCGGAGCGACTTCGGGCGCCCGAAGCGAGCGTGCATCCGCCCCAGTGGTCCGGGTGCCCGGGGAACTCACGGTACGACTGCGCTGGTCCCACGTTGCGCTGGGGTCTCTGACACTTCTGGCCCTTGTGATCTGGTCGGTGCTGGGGAGGTCGGGCGGGACGGTGATGGTCCACAACCGCCTGGTGGAACCCATCAAGGTGCGGGGGCCGGATGGCGCGGAGATCATGATCCGGCCCGGCCAGGAGCGGGCAGTCTCCGGCCCGGAGAAAGGAATGACCCTGCGGTGGTCACTGGTGCGCCCGGTCTCCGACAGCGGTATCCCCATGGGAGTGGCACTGTCGGGCGAGTTTGGGGCCGGCCCCCGAGCATCGGCCTCGTGGTTCGGCGAGCAGCTCAGCATGGCGCCCGTGGTCATCAACGGGTCTACTCGGCCGATCAGCATTGTCATCAATCCGGAGGGCGGGCAACTCTGGAGCTGTCACTGCCTGATCCCCGCCGGCTCCGGGCCGACCCGGATCGGGTACTACCCCTTGCTCTTCAGCAGCACGCTCGTAGCCATAGACCCGGACGGGAGACATGCGTCCGTCCGGATCACGTCTGATCAACTCGATGATGGGGGGGCAACGGTGATCAGAATTGCTTCGGAGGACTTCCGGTAGAGGGGCAGCGGGCAGGAGCCCCTTGATGACCACCCGGCGCGGGTGCCGGAGGCCAAGTTCAAGGGACACGTCCGCCATCCCGTGGCGGGCCGATCGGTCCCTAGAGGATATACCGCCGCAGATCGTCGTCGTCGATGATCTTCTCGAGCCGTCGCCGGACCGCGGCGCGGTCAAAGACGACGCGCTTCTCGGGATATCCGGGCAGCTCAAACAGCAGCTCGTCCATCAGCGTCGACATCACGGTATGGAGCCGCCGGGCGCCGATATTCTCCATCCGGTCATTGGCGAGCCAGGCCACCCGCGCGATCTCCGCGATGCCGTCTTCCGTGAACTCCACCTCCGCTCCCTCTGCAGCGACTAGCGCCTTGTATTGCCGGGTGAGCGAGCTCTCCGGCTCCGTCATGATGCGGACGAAGTCGGCCTCGTTCAGGGGTGTCAGCTCCACCCGGATGGGGAATCGACCCTGCAGCTCGGGGATGAGATCCGACGGCTTGCTGACGTGGAACGCGCCAGCGGCGATGAACAGAATATGGTCGGTGCGCACGTAACCGTAGCGCGTCTGCACCGTGCTGCCCTCGACGATCGGCAGGAGATCGCGCTGCACCCCTTCACGGGAGACGTCCGGGCCGGCGGCGGTGCCGCGCTCCCCCGCGATCTTGTCGATCTCATCGATGAACAGTATGCCGTGGTTTTCAGACCGGTCCAGCGCCTCATTCACGACGTCGTCCATGTCGACGAGCTTCTTCAGCTCCTCGTCCACCAGGATGCGGCGCGCCTCGGGGATCCGGACGGTCCGGCGCTTCTTCCGCCGCGGCATCATGTCCTGGAGCATGTCCATGAAGTTGATCTGCTCACCCTCCATCCCCTGGGGCGGCTGCATCAGCTCGAACATCGGATAGCTCTGGGGGGTCACTTCGATCTCGACATCGCGATCGTCGAGTTTCCCGTCGCGGAGCATCTGCCGGAGTTTTTCTCGGCTCTTGGAGCGCCGATCCTCCTCGCTCCCCGGCGCCACCTCCGGCCGAGCCTGTCCCCCGGGCCCGACGACGTAGATGGGGGGCCGCGCACCCCCTTCCGACCCCTCCGTCTTCTCCGCCCGGGGCATCGGCGCCGGAGGCGGGAGCAGGATGTCCAGCAGCCGTTCCTCGGCCCGCTCCTCGGCCTGCGGGTAGACTTCGTCCTCGCGCTCGGTGCGCACCATGCTGATGGCGGCGTCCACCAGATCGCGCACCATCGACTCCGCGTCCCGGCCGACATAACCCACTTCGGTGAACTTGGAGGCCTCCACCTTCAAGAATGGCGCCCCCGCCAGCCGCGCCAGCCGGCGCGCGACTTCGGTCTTTCCCACGCCCGTCGGACCGATCAGGATGATGTTGTAGGGCATGATCTCGTCGCGGATCTCGTCCGGCGCCTGCGCCCGCCGCCAACGATTGCGGATCGCGATCGCGACGGCGCGCTTGGCAGCGTCCTGCCCGACGATATAGCGATCCAGCTCCGCCACGATTTGGCGCGGCGCAAGCTCCTCCAGCCAGGGCGGCGGAGAGGCGGGCTCGGGGGATGTCGGTGGACCGGGATCGGGGATCGTCATGCCATCACGAGCGTGGCCAGCGGATGGTGTCAACGGCGGCGGGGTTGCCGAGTCTCTCCTTCGGCACCCGGAGGACAAGAGTGGTCTCGAATCTACCCTGGCGAGGCCGGGCCTCCAGCCACCGGCTCGAGCCGGCGCGGCCGGAGCAGCTGGAATCGCGAGCAAGATACGGCGGCGTGAAGTTCCACATGCTCTGGCCCCTGGCGCTCACAGCTCGAGGATGGTCAGGTTTCGATTGGTGAAGACGCAGATATCGGCCGCGATCTCCAGGGCACGCTGGACAATCTCCCGGGCCGAGTGGCGTTCATCTGGCAGCAGCGCCCGCGCCGCCGCGAGAGCATAGTTGCCGCCTGACCCCACCGCCAGAATTCCGTCGTCCGGCTCGATCAGCTCGCCGCCACCCGAGAGCAGGAAGACGTGCTCCAGATCGGCGACCACCAGCAAGGCCTCGAGCCGCCGGAGGACCCGATCGCTCCGCCAATCCTTGGCCAACTCGACCGCAGCCCGCGGCAGGTTGCCGGGGAAGCGGTCGAGCTTCTCTTCGAACTTCTCGTAGAGTGTGATCGCGTCCGCGACGGAGCCCGCGAAACCCGCCAGCACCTTGCCACCTTTGAGGGTGCGCACCTTGTTCGCGCTGGCCTTGACCACCGTGTCGCCGATACTGACCTGGCCGTCGCCGCCCAGGGCGACCTTGCCGCCCTTGCGAACCGCGAGAATCGTGGTGCCGTGATAGCTCGTCATGGTAATTCCCTTGTCAGGCGCCAGAGCATGGGCTTCGGGCCTAGGCCCTGGGATGCGCCTGCTGGTAGACCTTCTTGAGTCGTTCCACGCTGGTATGGGTGTAGATCTGCGTGGTGCTGAGGCTCGCGTGCCCCAGAAGTTCCTGGACCGCCCGGAGATCGGCCCCCGCGTCGAGCAGGTGGGTCGCGAAGGTGTGGCGGAGCGAATGGGTGCTGAGCCCATCGGCCCCGACGGCCTCCAGCGCACGATGCACGATGCGTTGAACGGTGCGCGCCGTGAGACGGCGTCCCCGGCGACCCACGAACAGCGCCTGACGGTCAGCGCCGGGCAGCGCGGCGACCACCTCCCGCTCCTCGAGATAATGCCGGAGGGCCCGGCTGGCCCGCGAGCCCAGTGGGACGAGCCGCTCCTTCCGTCCCTTGCCCCGTAGTTTTACCTGATCGCTCAGTAGATCCAGGTCGAGCAGGTTGAGCCCGGCCAGCTCCGACAGGCGGAGCCCGCTGGAGTAGAACAGCTCCATGATTGCGAGGTCACGAACCCCCGCCTGATCCCCAGCGGTCGCCCGGGCCTCGACAGCGGCGAAGAGCGCCTCGGTGCGCTCGCGGGCCAGGTACCCGGGGAGATGCCGCCCCAGCTTCGGCGCCTTCGCCGCCCGCACCGGAGACTTCTCCAGCCCGTGGTGCGCCTGCAGGAAGCGGTAAAGCGTCCGGACCGCGGACAGCGATCGAGCCATGGACCGTTTCGCGAGGCCCTGGCGCTGCATTTCGCCGAGGAAGCCTCGGATCCCGAGGCGGTCCACCTGCCCGAAACTCCAGTCGCCCCCGGAGTGCCGGTCCAGGAAGGCGACGAACGCCTCCAGATCCCGGCGATAGGCCTTCACCGTGTTGGGCGAAACCTGGCGCTCCTTCTCGAGGTGTTCGAGGAAGGCCGAGACCTCAGGACGGCGCGGCGGCACGGCGGTTCCGCGGCTCGGCATGATCAGAGCGCTCTCATCCAGTCTTCGAACTCCCGTTGCGCCCGCTCAACGAGGAGCTGCCGTTTCATGTCTCGTGTCCTCGAGCCACCGAGTCGCCGAACCGCCGAACCGTCCAACTGGTCCAGCAGCCCGAAGTTCGCATTCATCGGCTGGAAGTACCTCGGATCCGCTTCCCGAAGATAGCGCAACAGTCCGCCAAGCATGGTGGTCGGTGGCGGCACGATGGCGAAACGCCCTTCCAGCCGCCGGGCAAGGTTGATCCCGGCGAGCAGTCCCGTTCCCAGCGACTCGGTATACCCCTCGACGCCCGTAATCTGCCCGGCGAACAGCACCAGGTCGTCGTCGCGAAGGGAAAGCCCAGGGCCGAGCGCGCCCGGGCTGTTGAGGTAGCTGTTGCGATGAATGCTGCCATACCGGAGAAACTCGGCCCCCGCGAGACCGGGGATCATCCGCAGCACCCGCTGCTGGTCGGGGATGCGAAGCCGCGTCTGGAAGCCAACGAGGTTCCACATCTGCCCGGCCCGATCTTCCCGGCGGAGCTGCACCACCGCCCACGGCTCCCGCCCGGTGCGCGGATCGGGCAGGCCCACCGGCTTCATCGGACCGAAACGGAGTGTGTCCTTGCCACGGCGAGCCATTTCCTCGACCGGCAGGCAACCCTCGAAGTAGGGAACCTGGTCGAAATCATGAGCAGTGAACTGATCGGCGGCGGTGAGTGCCGCGATGAACCCCTCGTACTCCTCGCGAGTGAGCGGGCAGTTCAGGTAGTCATGGCCTTCGCCCTTGCCGTAACGGGAGAGGGCGTAGAGCCGGTCGTGATCAAGCGAGTCGTGGCTGACGATCGGCGCGATGGCGTCGTAGAAGGCGAGAAGGGTGGGCTCGCCTGCCGGTGCGGCCTCACCCGAAGACGGTCGCAGGCGACGCAGGATGGCCTGGGCGAGGCGCTCCGAGGTCAGCGGGCCGGTGGCGATGACCCCGGGCGATGGTACTTCGACGACCTCGCCTCGTTCGACCGTGATGAGCGGATGCGTGGTCACGCGCTCATGTACGAGGCGCGAGAACACCTCGCGGTCCACCGCCAGCGCCGCCCCCGCCGGCACCTTCGCCTCCTCGGCCACCGCGAGGAGCAGGCTACCGAGCCTCCGGAGCTCGGCCTTGAGCAGTCCGTGGGCGTTGCTGACGTCGGTGGACTTGAAGGAATTGCTGCAGACGAGTTCGGCCAGCCGGTCGGTCTGGTGGGCCGGAGTGCGAGCCAGGGGCCGCATCTCCCGGACCACGACCGGCACACCGCGTTCGGCCAGGGCCCAGGCCGCCTCACAACCTGCGAGCCCCCCGCCGACCACGGTCACCGCACGACTCACGTCGACGCGGCCTCCTCGGGCTCCAGCACCACGATCCGGTGCTGGCACTTGAGGCAGGTGCGAGTCTCACCCTCCGCCTTGTTGATCTTCCGCTCCATACCGATCCAGCTGCAGCTCGGACAGGTGTCCGCCACCGGACGGTTCCAAGTGGAGAAGTCGCAGGCGGGGTAGCGGATGCAACCCCAGAATGACTTGCCCCGCTTGGTTCGCCGCTCGGCCAGATCGCCGACCTCGCACTTGGGGCACTTCATTCCGAGCGGCACCGAACGGGTGCCCTTGCATTCCGGATAGCGGGTGCAGGCGAGGAACTCGCCGAAGCGGCCGGTCTTGATGACCATGGCTGCGCTGCACAGATGACACTTCGCGTCGGTGGGACGGTCCGGCGCCCGTTGCTTCTTGAGCGACTTCACGTAGTCGCAGGTCTGCTTGTAGTTGACGCAGGCAAAGTACGGTCCGAAACGGCCAGTCCGGAGTTCCACCTTGGCGCCGCACTTGGGGCACCTTTCCTTCTCCAGCTCCTCCGGTTTGAGGCCGTGCGCTTCGGCGACGATCGCCGAGAGGTTCACCGCCTGCAAGGCCTTGGTGAAGGGGCCGTAGAAGTCGGACAGCACCTGTTGCCAGCTGAGTTCTCCCTCCTCGATCTTGTCCAGCTCCGTTTCCATGAGCGACGTGAACTCGACGTTGAAGATCGACGGGAACTGGTCCACCATGATCCGCTCGACCGTCTCGCCGAGCTCGGTAGTTGTGAAGCGGCGCTGCTCCAGCTTCACGTACTCGCGTGCGGTCAGGGTGCTGATGATCTGGGCATAGGTGGAAGGCCGGCCAATGCCGAGGCGCTCCAGGTCCTTCACCAGGCTCGCCTCGGAGAACCGGGGCGGCGGTTCGGTGAAATGCTGGCTGGGCGTGATCTGGCGGACCTCGACCCGGTCGCCGACGTCCAGCGGCGGGATCGGCGAGAGGTCCTCGACGCTCTTGCCTTCCTCCGCCTCACGGCCCTCGGTATAGAGGACGTGGTAGCCATCGAAGATCATCACCGAGCCGGTCGCACGGAGCAGATAGCGGCCCAGGTCGAAGTCCACCACCGTCATGTCGTAGACGGCCGGGTTCATCTGCGAGGCCACGAAGCGCTGCCAGATCAGCTGGTAGAGCCGGAACTGATCGGGCTCGAGGTACTTCTGCATCTCGTCCGGCCGGCGGCGCACATCCGTCGGCCGGATCGCCTCATGGGCATCCTGGACCCGGGCAGCCTTCGAGGTGTACTGGTTGGGCGTCTCGGGGAGGTAAGCCTTGGCGTAATTCTTCGCGATGAATCCGCGGACACCGTCAATGGCCGTATCCGATACCCGGACCGAGTCGGTTCGCATGTAGGTGATGAGGCCGGCGGGCGCATCTTCGCCGATTTCAATGCCCTCGTAGAGGTCCTGCGCCGCGCGCATGGTCCGCCGGGTAGAAAAGCCGAGCTTCTTCGCGGCTTCCTGCTGCAAGGTGCTGGTGGTGAAGGGAGCGCCCGGGCGCTTCTTGCGATTGCGCTTCTCGACCTTGGTGACGGCGAAGCGCAGCTTCCCGAGATCGTCCACTACCCGGCGGGCGTCCGCCTCGGTGTGGAGCTGCGGGTTGTGGCCATCGATCTTCTTGAGTTCGACCGTGAACGCCTGGCCGTTCTTGGCACAATCCGCCGCGATGGTCCAGTACTCCTGCGGCTTGAAGGCGCGAATCTCCCGCTCCCGCTCCACGATTAGCCGGAGGGCCACCGTCTGGACCCGCCCGGCCGAGAGACCGGTCTTGATGCTCTGCCACAGGATCGGGCTCGCCTTGTAGCCCACCAGGCGGTCGAGAATCCGGCGCGCCTGCTGGGCGTTGACCAGCCGGTCGTCAATCTTGCCGGGCTTGGCCATCGCTTCCTTCACCGCATCCTTGGTGATCTCGTGAAAGAGCACCCGATGAAGCGGCGCCTTGGTCTCGATCTGGTCCGCGACATGCCAGGCAATCGCCTCGCCCTCGCGATCGGGGTCGGTGGCGAGGTAGACGGCCCGGGCCTTCTTCGCGGCCTTCTTGAGATCCGCGAGGGTCTGGGTCTTTCCCTTTATAGTGACGTAGTCGGGCCGAAAGCCGTTCTCGACGTCCACCCCCAGCTTGCGGGTGGGCAGATCGCGGATGTGGCCGATCGTCGCCTTCACTTCGTAACCGCGGCCGAGGTACTTGCCGATGCTCTTCGCCTTGGTCGGCGATTCGACCACCACCAGCGCCCCGTTCCCGTCGGCGGAGTCGAACTCACTCGCCGTGACACGCGTTGCCCGCTTCTTCGGAGCGGGCTTCGCCGCCGGGGCTTTCCTGGAGGCGGTCTTGCCTGCGGCCTTGGCCGGCGTCTGCTTGGTCGGGGATTTGGGCTTCTTGGTCGTCGCCATGAGCTCGAGGGTATCTACCCTGGTTCAAGCCCGGATGGATTCCGGGTGCCACCAAAGAACGTCCGCAGGGCGCGATTGGCAAGGAGAGAGAATCGAAGTGCCGCTCTCACAAGTGGTTACGATCACCAGCCGGCGCGTTCTTGTGCCAGTTGGGCGATCTCATCTGCGAGCGCGCGCGCTGCCTTGACGTCGGTCTTCACCTCGCACTCCGCCTGCAGATAGAACTGCTCACGGTCGCGAAGCAGCTGCCGCATCTTCTCCACCGGATCCTCCCCGATCAACAGCGGTCGCGTCCCCTCACCGCCGGCACGCTTCGATGCGGTCAGCGCCATGGTACGGAGATAGACGACGAGGGCCTCCCCGGTGATCCCCTCGAGAGCCCCGGGCTGGGCGGCCCAGCCGCCACCCGGGGCGATCACTGCGGCTGGCCCGCTCAGCGCCTGCTTCATGCCTTCAGCCTCGAGCCGCCGGAAGAACGGCTCGCCGTGCTCGCCGAAGATCCGGGTGACCGGCATCTGCATCTTGCGGACGATGCCCGCATCGATGTCCACAAAGGGGGCACCGAGCCGTTCCGCGAGGAGTCGCCCGATGGTGGTCTTTCCGGCACCGGGAAGGCCGATCAGCACAATATGGCGCTTCACGCCTCGTCGACCTCGGGTGACGCTTCGTGAAATTCGGTCCAGCGCTCCGCGAGCCGGGCGAGGTAGGCCTCGTAGTTGCGCCGCATCTCACCTAACGAATCGCCGCCGAACTTCTCCATCATCGCGTCCGCGACCACCAGCGCGGTCAAGGCCTCGGCGATCACTCCCATGGCGGGCACCGCCGTGACGTCCGAGCGCTCGCTTTGGGCCCGCGCCGGCTGGCCGGTCCGGAGGTCGATGGTCGGCAGCGGCGACATCAGGGTAGCAATCGGCTTCATGCCAACCCGGATGACCAGCGGCTCGCCCGTCGTCATGCCGCCCTCGAGACCGCCGGCGTTGTTGCCCACTCTCCCGAAGCCGCCTTTGAGTGCCGGCGGCGGCGCCGGTTGCCCCGGCGTGGCCGTCGACACGATCGGATCGTGCACCGCCGACCCGGGGCGGCGGGCCGCCTCGAATCCCATGCCGATCTCCACCGCTTTCACGGCGGGAATCGACATCAGGACGCCGGCCAGACGGCCGTCCAGCTTGCGATCCCAGTGCACGTGGCTGCCGAGTCCGGTCGGCAGACCGCGGACGACCACCTCGCATTCGCCGCCCAGCGTATCGCCGTCCTGCTTGGCCTGATCGATGCGCTGCACGATCCTGGCCTCGACGGCAGGATCGAGAATCCGCACCTCGGACCGGTCCGCCGCCGCGTTGAGGGGCCAAGGCAGTTCGGCCGGAGCCGCGACCGCGATGCCGCCGAGCGAAACGACGTGGCTTCCCACGTCCACATTGAACTCGTCGAGGAGCCGGCGCGCGAGGGCACCGGCGGCGACGCGAGCCGCGGTCTCGCGCGCGCTGGCCCGCTCCAGAATGTCGCGGGCGTCGCTCCGATCGTATTTGAGCACGCCCACCAGATCGGCGTGGCCGGGCCGGGGGCGGTTGAGGCGCCGGCGCCGCACCTCACCCGGTGTGCCCTCCGGCGACATGACCTCTTCCCAGTTGGTCCAGTCGCGGTTGCGGATGATCATGGCGACTGGCGTGCCCAGCGTTTCTCCGGCCCGCACCCCGGAGAGCCACTCGATCTGGTCCTTTTCGATCTTCATCCGCGCGCCCCGACCGTAGCCCATCATGCGGCGCGCCAAGTCCTGGTTGACCCACTCGGCGGTGACCGGGAGGCCGGCGGGCAGCCCCTCCACGATCGCGACCAGCGCCTTGCCGTGTGACTCCCCCGCGGTCAGAAACCTGAGCACACCCTCACCCCCCATAACAGGCGAGCCCGACCGCCGGTCGGGCTCGCGCGATCGCCAGTTGCGGCCCGCCGCCTATTCGGTGCCTTCGTCGATGATGCGCGGCGTGATAAGGATAATCAGATCCTGCCGCTGCTCCTCGGTATGGCTGAACCCAAACAGCTTGCCGATGAACGGCAGGTCGACCAGCAGCGGAATGCCCGAACGGTTCTTGGTGATGGTGGTGACCGTGAGGCCGCCGATCACGGCCGTCTCGCCGTCGTTCACCAGGAGCTGGTTCTGGGCAGCCTGCTTCTGGATGGTGAAGCCGAGGTCGGAGAGGGCCAGCAGCCGGAGGTTCGACCGCTCGGCGGCCACCTGCATCAGGATCTGCCGGTTGTTCGTCACGTGGGGCGTCACATTCAGCTTGATGCCGGTCTCACGGAAGCTGACGGTCGCCTTGGCCTGCTGCTGCCCCACGCCGCCCGAGGTAGAGCCGTAGTCGACGATACGGACCGGGACTTCTTCGCCGACCACGATGTTCGCCATGCGATTGTCCAACGTCGTGATGGACGGCTCGGCCTGCACGTCGGCGAGCTCCACGGTCTGGAGCGCTTCGAGGAAGCTGGAGAACCGGAAGCCACCGATCGCCGTGGTCAAGACCATCTGAAGGGCTGCCCCGGTGATGGAGGCGTTCGCGTTCGCCATCCCGGCGACGCCTTCGCCCGTCAGGTCGACGACGCCGCTGGCGAACGGATCGCCGGTGGCGGGATCGGTCCGCGGCACTAACTTGTTGAAGAACGGTCCGTCGCCCTGGTGCACGGCGCCGAAATCGTACTTGATACCCAGGTCTTCGATGTTGGTCCGATCGACGAAGATGATCTTGGCCTGGATCGACACCTGCGGGGTGCGGAAATCGAGGCTCTTGACGAAGTCCTGCACTTCCGAGATCCGGCCGCGGACCTCGGTGACGATCAGTGAGTTGGTCGTGGTATCAGAAACCGCGGTGCCGCGCTTGGTGAGGATCGACTTCACGCTCGGCAACAGCTGGCCAGCGGAGGCGTAGTTCACCGGGATCATGCGCGTAGTGAGCGGCTCGGTCGAATCGAGCGACGCCAGGGCGGCGGGCGAATCCACCCGGATGATGCCGCCGGGGAGCTCGATGGCCTGCAGTCCCTGGGTCGCCAGCACGGCGGCGAACGCCTCCGTCCATGGCTGGTTCCTGATCTCGGCCGTCACCTCGCCCTTGATGTCCTTGCCCAGCACGATCGTCTTGCCGGAGAAGGCGGCGAACCCCGCCACCACATCGGCGATGCTGGCCCGGTCCCAGGTCACGGTGATGCGCGGCGCCGGCGGCAGGACGGAGGATGCCGCCACCGGGGCTGCCTCCGCTGGTGGGCTCACCTCAGGCGCGCGCTGCACCAGAGTGCCGCGGCCAGCGGGTGGCTCGAGATCGGCGGGCGCGGCGCTGGACCAGGCCAAGAAGCTCTGGTCGGCCCCGAAGCGGACGCGGACCGCGTCCGAACTCTTCTCGAGCCGGTAGTCCCGCGCCCCATCCAGGTAGATCGCGATCCGCACCACATCCGGCCGGAACTGGGAGTAGCGGATGTCCTTGATCCCGCCACGCTGGATGCCGTCATAGGCGGTACCGCTACGATGCAGGGTGGCGCCGACGACGTCGATCACCAGCCGGTCGGGCCCGCGCAGCACGAAGTCGCGCACCTCCGCGGCCCCGTCCAGGGCAATGACGATTTCAGCGTGACCGGGTGTCGGTACGATACTCACCGCGGTCACCTGCGCCGCCGGTGGAGTATCAGCCGCCCGGACGGGCGACGCCGTGAGGAGGCTCGCGGCCCCCAGGGCGAACAGAATCTTGTGCGTCATGGGGTCTGGTCCTCCCTCTTTCGGAGCGATAGGGTCTCCTGTCGCTCGAATCCGATGTCCTCGACGGTGAAGACCACGTCGGTCTGGCGAATCTGCGCCACTTTCAGGCGGCCCAGACGGTCGCCGACGCGGAGCTTGTAGCGCTTCTGATTGGTCTTGTCCCTGAGCACGGCCACGCTGTTGCTGGCCCGACGCAGGTCCAGGTACACTCCGACCAGCAGGAGGTCGTTGAACTCCGGCCCGATCTTTTCCTCGCTGAGGAGCGACGCGAAGGGATCGCGGGCCCCGCCCGCGTAGGTGAAGGTCTCCCGCAGCACCTCGGTCTCCCGCGCAACCTTCAGCGACTCAGCCCGGACGCTGTCGCGCTGCACCTTCACAATCGAGTCCTGCCGCGACCGCTCAGCCACCCTGCGCAGGGAATCCTGTCTGGCCAACTCCCGCGCCTGACGGATGGAATCTGCCCGCAACACCTGCAACTGCTTCGCCGTGAGCGCCGGCTTGGCCGGCTGCTGCGCCGGGGCGGCGACCTTGGCGGTGTCCTTCCCGCCTGTCGCTGGGCCTGGCTTGGTCGGCGCCTCGACTCTGGTCGTATCCCTCGTCCCCGCCGGGGCCGTCGCGACCACCGCCGGTGGCGCCTTGGCGGCGCTGTCGGCCTTGGGCCTCATGCCCTTGGTCGAATCGGGCTTCGCACCCACCAGATGGGCGGCGCTGTCGGCCTTGGGCTTCATGCCCTTGGTCGAATCGGGCTTCGCACCCACCAGATGGGCGGCGCTGTCGGACGTGGCCAGGCTCGCCGGCGCCGGCTTCGGCGCCGGCGGCCTGCCGCAGGCCGAGAGAACCTCGGGCGGGATGAGGCCGTCAGGGGCCGCTGGGGCAGGCGGCTTCTTCTTGTCCTTTTTCGCGGCCGCCTTCGCGAGCTCGGCCTTCACTGAATCGGCACAGAACGCAAACTTGGCCCGCGCGATCGAGTCCTGGGCAGCGACGCGACGGATGCTGTCGCGCCGGGCCCGGATGGCAGCCAGGTCGACGCCTGCCTCAGGCGTGGCTTCTTTCTTCCTGCCGCCACACGCGACCAGGCTGAGAACCAGGGCGACGAGCGCGGTCCGGACAAGCGGCTTAGGTGCCACTGGGCTGTCCCTCCGAGCTCGTCGTCTTCACAAACGTGCGGATCTGGAACCGGGCCTCGAGCAGGGCACCGGAGCTGTCCCCGAGGGCCTTGGCCCGCGCCATGTCCGCGGTGCCGAGAGTGAGGTCGCTGGGCACGATGATCCGTTGCAGGCTCGCCACGTCCGAGAGAAACTCTCCCAGCTGGTCGTAGCGGCCGATGACGGCGTACTGGTACTTGTAGGTCTCGAAGGGCGCTGGCCCGGGTTCGTGCGGCAACGGCTGGAACTGGGAGACCTGCACGCCCCGGATCTTGGCCCGGGTGGAGATCTCGTCCATCAGGTTGGCCACTTCGTTGCGATCGGGCACCAGCCGCCGCATCAGCTCGAGGCTGGTCCGGTATCCATCGAGCTTCCGGCGCAGGTCATCGACCGTGCCGGCGGCCAGCAGCTTCTTGGCGCTGTCGGTCAGCGTGACAATGGAGTCCAGGGTCTTCTGGCGCGCCTGGATGCTGTCCTTGGTCTGCTGCACACCGCGCAGGCCCAGCTGGTCCAGCACCGTCCCGGTGTACCCCAGATACCCCACCACGATGGCGAGCAGCATGAGCAGCAGCGGCACCTGGCGTTCCTGCGGAATGGCGGCCATGGGGTTACCTCACCGATTGGCTGAGGGGCACCGTGCGGATGTACGCCGAATCTGCCCGCTGGAACGCGGCCTGGATGATGAATGCGGTCACCGGCCGCTCCTTCTCGATGATCGTCTTCGCCTCGAGTGGCGTCACGTCCGACAGCCAGGGCGAGGCCTCGAGCTGCCGCAGGAATCGGGTGTAGGCCTGCAGGTCCATGGTGCGGCCCTCGACCCGGAACATCGCCGGCCGGACGGCCCCCGAGTCGGCCGTGTCCGCGACCGCAGGGGCCGCAAACGTGGTCATGGTGGTGAGCCAGGTATAGGGCGGCAGCGCCTTGGCCACCTCGTCCAGCACGTGGGGCCACACATAGCGATTGCCGTCGACGCCGCGGATGGTAGCGATCTGCGCGAGCAGCGAGTCGCGGATCAGCTCGGCGCGGTGCTTCTGGCGCAGCAGGTTGTCGAAGCGCTTCTGCTCGTCCCGGGCCTGCTCGAGGCGCGGACCGAGGTCGCTGAACTTCGCGTTGTTGGTGACGAACGACCAGCCGAGGAACGCCGCAACTCCGAGGCAGGCGGCGACCGACCCGACCAGGAACGGATCTTTGACCTTCGTCCCAAGGCCCTTGATCCGATCCAGGATCTGCTTGGCGCCACCGCCGGCGGCCTTACGCTTCTGGCCGGGTCGGAGATTGACCGAGATCATCATGAGGGGTGGTCTCCGGGCAACGGGCTCACGCGGCGGTGCGCAGGGCCAGGCCGATCGGGAGCATGAGCAACGGGGAGATCTCGTCCACGCCCACCGTGGAGAAGACCCCGTCGGCGACGCGCAGCCGCGCCAGCGGGTTGGCCAGCTCGACCGGCAGCCGCAGACGATCCGCCAGCACCTTGTTCAGGCCCGGGATGCGCCCGCCGCCCCCGGTCAGCCACAGTCGCGAGATCCCGCCGGCTGACCGGCTGGCGGACTGGAGGAACGCCGCGGCACGCTCGATGCCGACCGCCAGCTCCTCTCCGCGGGTCTCGAGGAAGGGATCGAGGATCTCGCTCCGCTCGAAGCCCTGCAGCAGTTGGTCCGCCTCTTCCGTCGACAGCCCGCGCTCACGCTGGATGTCCTCGCGGAAGCGCCGAGTGCCCACCGGCAGGTCGCGGGTCAGGACCGGGGTGCCATCCTCGAGAATGTTGATGTTGGTCATCTCGTGGCCGATGTTCACCAGGCCCACGACCCCTCGCATCTCGTCAGGGTAGTTGACCTCGAACGCGTTATGGAGCGCGAAGGCGTCGACATCGATGATGCTCGGCGTCAGCCCGGCCTCCGCCAGCAGGGCGACCTTGTTCTCGACCAGCTCGCGCTTGGCCGCAACCAGCAGCACAGTCATCTGCAACCCCTCGCCCTCCGGATCCAGAATCTGGAAGTCGAGTTCCACGTTTTCCATGTCGAAGGGGACGTGCTGCTCGGCCTCCCAGCGGATGACCTCGCGGGCATCCGCCTCCTTCATCCGGTCCATCTGGATCTTCTTGATGATCACGTCCCGCCCGCCGACCGCGATCACGACCTGCTTGGTCTTGACCCCAGCCGAGGCGAGCAGGCCCTTGATGGCATCCGCGACGATACCCGGATCCATGATCTCCCCTTCCACGATCGCGTCGTCCACGACGCTCGTGTAGGCGACCTTGGTCAGGACCGGCTCGCCGGCACCGTGAGACACGGCAACCAGCTTGATTAGCCCCGAACCGATGTCCAAGGCCACCGTCGTCTTTGTCCGGCTAAAGAGACCCATAGAGTGTCCGGCCGTGCTGGTTCTGAAACAGGGATTGGAAGGCTACGCTACAAGCCGTCCGAACTTTTGTCAAGCTCCCAATCTGCTTGAGGTGCAAACTAACAAGCTATTGAGAAGATGTCACTTATCCCACTAAGCATCACAGGATGCTTGAGGTTTGGCCACCTATCTCCATGTCCCAAGCAGACCTCGTACCATTCTGACCATCTATTACCAGCTTCCGTACATGTGATGCCGAGCCGGAGTGATATAAGCTCTTATTCGCCAACCAATTACCACCGATTCTCCAGCCCGGCCAAAGCACCGTCTTGGCCTCCCTCGAAACCGGACCCCCAAAAGAGGAGCGGCGGGCGACCCATGTGGATCGCCCGCCGCCTTTTCACTCTGCGAGGCTTACCAGCAGCCCGGCGAGCCTTCCTGAACCACCGCGGCGTTCGGCGCGGCGGCCGTGCCCACGTAGATGCCGCAGGTGTGCGGGGTGCTGGTGGTCGGCACCGCCGGGTTGGTGATCGTGGCACTCCAGCCGCCCGCGCTGCCGTAGGCCGGCACCAGCACGTTCCCGGTGCTCGGCACGAAGCTCACCTTGCCCGAGCCGCCCGTCGCGTTCGCCTGCGCGCCGCTGGTGGTGCTGCCGGCGTAGTCGTTGTTGTCCGAGAAGAACGCCTCCTGAGCGGTCACCAGGTTCCGCAGGTCCGACTTCATGGAGGCAACCACCGCCTTCTGCTTCGTGTTGGCGAACTTCGGAATCGCGATCGCGGCCAGGATGCCGATGATCACCACCACGATCAGAAGTTCGATGAGGGTAAAGCCCTTGCGATTCATA
>Ga0315273_10001917_pt1 | contig 24155 bp, 21 predicted proteins | sample YL17G02_0_MG_FD_205753 | JGI IMG/M metagenome (GOLD analysis project Ga0315273, IMG submission 205753) | Sediment microbial communities from Yellowstone Lake, YNP, Wyoming, USA - YL17G02_0 | ecosystem: Environmental > Aquatic > Freshwater > Lake > Sediment | place: USA: Wyoming | collected...
TTGCCGGCTCGGGCGTGGCCAGCTCGTCGCGGGCGGTCTTGAGGTCGTTGCGAGCCTTCTGGAGCCAGTCCCTGACGATCTCGATCTTATCTTTCATGGAGGACGATCCCCTCCGCAAGGGCCCGGTGGATCAACGTCGTCGGCAACCCCTGGTACTCCTCGATCTCCTCGGGGCTGTAGACGAGGATGTCCTTGCCGCAGGGATAGTCCCTCAGGAGCGAGTAGATCGGGGCGCTGCGTTTCGGCTTCGGCAGATCGGTCCGCAGGACGACGAGGAAGTCCACGTCGCTCGCCTCGTTGGCATCCCCGCGGGCGTAGCTCCCGAAGAGGATGATCCGCTCCGGCCGGAACCGCTCCGCGATCCGCGCCGCCATTTCATTGATCGCTGACCGTTCCACCATTGCCGTTGCTCACAATGCACAGTAGGAGGTCCAAGGTGTACTTCCCCCCGTTCTCCGGGTTGGGGATGACCTGGTTCGTCTTGGGGTCTACGACGAGATCCAGGTTCTCCAGGGGGATGTATCCCACGAGGTCCGGCATGTCGTCGGAGACCTCCATGACCTCGGCGAGGTACTGGCGTCCCAGGATCGTGATCTGGGCGGCTCGGTAGATGGCGCGAAGGACACTGCCGTTGGCGGTTCGGACCGGCGCCGATCGGGCATAGCGCAGGCCGAGCTTGTCGATCGTGCTCTTGTGGAGACAGAGCAAGGCGCAACCGATGTCCACCATGGCGCGGACCGTCTGCTTTCGCACTTCTCGGCCTGGGCTGGCCGCCAAGTCGCGAAGCACGGTGTCGTCGTAGTTCTCGATTTCTACTTCGACGAACGTGCGTCCCATGTTTGCCTCCTTCAGCCTGCTACGGGCGAGCCGGCGCGCGCTTCTTCGAGCGTCCGACTCTGGAAACCAGGCGATCTTGGTCGAGGGCCTCGTCCTCTTGGAGACGGTCGAAGTAGCGGTCCAGGTCGCCGCCGCTGTCGGCCAGCATCTTCTTCCTCACTCGGTGGATCTCTTCGACAATGGGATCGCGCCTCATGGGAGCTCTCCTATTCGCGTCCATCAGGCGCTGACCGCCACACCCGTGAGTATAGCCCCGTCCTCGGGGAAATGCAACGGTACCTCGTCGCGCCGGTCCGCGGTGCGACGAGGAGGGAAAAGCGGCGTCGAGCCGCCGCACTCCAAAGCGTCCGGCCGCTTCGCGGCGGGACGCGGCCCAATGGCGGTTGCTCGCTTCCCGACCGGCCCGATCTCCCTGCGGTACCCGGCACGTTGGAGCCGTCATGGCCTCGCGGGCTGGAGTTGGGCGGCACGCTGCCGGTCAGCGTCCGCGCGGGCCTGGTCGCCCCTTCTCGCGTAGGCCTCGGCGCGGAGGCGGTAGAGGGCCACGGTTAGAGGCCAGACTGGTGGACGCCAGAGTCCTTGAGGAAGCGGTAGGCTTCCGACAGAAGCTCGACGATCTTTTCGCCGATGTTCGCGCGGGTCGCCCGGCCGCAGGCGAAGGCGAGCGTGCGGGGAGCGGCGTCGAGCCGGCGCGAGCCTCTGCGGCTACAAGAGATCCAAGGCTTTCACCGCAAGGACGCTCACAACGAGGGCCAGCCCGCTGGCAGTCAGGCTGCCGAGGATGCTCGCCACGGCCCGAGGCGCTCACCGACTACAGCCGCCACGGCTCACGCGTGCTCCGCGAAATCATGCGGGAGGCGTCGGGGTCGCGCAGGATCTCTTCCTTGATGGGGTCCCAGACGATCTTGCGGCCCGTGCGGATGGCGATGTCGGAGATCTGGCTGATGAGGTCGGAGCGGACCGCGTCGTCAATGGGATCGACGGGCGTCTGCCGCGTCCGGACGCATTCGATGAAGTTCGCCTCGTGGCCGGGGCTGGTGCGGAGATGGACGTCGCCGGGGCCGATGGCGGAACGACGGAGCGAGTCGGGCTCGGTGACGATGCCCATGTAGCAGAGCGCCACCCAGCCTTCGGTGCCGAGGATCTGGGCGTAGTTGCCGAGGCGGGCGAGGCGGGGGTCGTCGTCGCGCGACACGCCCCAGGCCTGGAACGTCATCCGGACGCCGCCGGCGAACCGGATGCGGACATCCCAGTCGATGACGGCGTCGTTCGCGCCTTCGGTGGGGATGATGCCCGTGCCCTCGACCTCCCAGTTGCCGGCCAGATGGGTGTCCCATGCCCACTGAAGCAGGTCGAGCGGGTGGGCGGCCCAGCCGGCGATGAAGCCGAGGGCGTAGTCGCGGACGTGGTACCAGCCATTGCCGCCGTCGGGGCAGCCCGAGTAGGGCCGCCAGGGCGCGGGGCCGAGCCAGAGATCGTAGTCGAGCCCCGGCGGGACGGGCCTCGGCACGGTCGAGCCGCCGCGGCTGCTGTTCGGGGCCTTCACGCGAATCTCGCGGATCTGCCCAATGCGCCCGCTGCGAACCAGCTCGGCGCCGAAGCGGCAGACCGCTGACGAGCGGGACTCGGCTCCATACTGGAAGACGCGGCCGTAGCGCCTCACGGCCTCGCGGCAGGCGAGATCCTCGGCGACGGAGATGCCGAGCGGCTTCTCGACGTGGACGTCCTTGCCCGCCTTCATCGCCGCGATGGCCATCGGGACGTGCCAGTGGTCGGCGGTGGCGATGCCGACCGCGTCGATGTCGTCGCGGACCAGGATCTCGCGGAAGTCCACGGAGGCCGTGCAGTCGGCGTTTCCGTAGCGCTGGTCGACGACCTGTTTGGCCCGGTCGCGGACGTGCTTCCAGACGTCGCAGACGGCGACCACCTGGGCATTGGGGCAGCCCATCTGCTCGTGGACGTTTCCGAGCCCACGCGGGCCGACGCCGATGTAGCCCAGAACCACCCGGTCGCCCGCAGGCGCCCGTCCCGCACCTCCGAGGGCGGTCGACGTGAGCATGTAGGGCGCTACCGCGGCCCCGCCCGCCGCCAGCGCCCTCTTGAGGAAGCCTCGGCGGGTCCACGCAGTGAACAGAGCGTCTCGCATCGGCGGTCTCCCAAAAAGTGGCTGCCAACCGACTCGCCTTGCTGAAGTCTCCTCTCCCATCGTCCTCGTGCCTCACGGCTGATCGTCAAGGCGCGGCGAAAGCCCTTGCCGCGGGCGCGGAGGAGGCGGGGGCGAGCGACGCGGCTTGGGCTCCGGCTCGACGCTTTCCCGCACCTTGGGACGCTCCTCCTTGGGACGAACAGTCGGCCTCTCGATCCGACCCCGCCGCTCGTCCGCCGCCTTCTTCGCCTCGGCCGCGACTCCCTCCTCGGTCATCCTCTCGACGGGCCTCACGGCCGGCCTCTCGACGGGCGCCTCGTCGAGCTGCCACGGCCAGGCGCCAAGCTGCCGCCCGTCGTCGCCCGCGAAGTCGATCCCGACCCAGCCGAGCATGAAGTCGCCCATCTGAGCCCAGTTCGCGTTCAGGACGAGACCCACGCACCCCGCGTGGAAGTACTTCGTTCACGCAGGTGCCGCGGCGGGCCGCCGATCGTACGGCGGAAGCAGGAACCCCAGCGGCGCGACGCCCTGGCAATTCATCGTCTCCGGCCTGTCGACGTCGATGCCGCCGTAGTGGAAGAAGATCCCGTCGCCCCATCCCGTGCGCTCGCGGCCCCAGACGCAGAGGCCGACGTGGTTGTAGTGGATCCGCATCACGCCGATGTCGCCGCCCCCGACTCCGACGAAGTAGCCGTCGACGTGCCCGTAGCCCGCGGCGACCCCCGAGAAGAACGCCCCGTAGACCGACCCGTACTCTGGTGCGCTCAGCGTCACCCCGACGTCGCCCATCTGGAGCGCGTCCCGGAAGCGGCTCTTGAGGAACGAAAACGGATTGTCCGCGCACCGCGTGCAGCCGCCGAGCAGCAGGAACAGGGCCGTCAGCCCTGCGCCGAGCGCGCCGGAGCGAATCCGGAGCGACCGATGCATCTCGTGCTCCACAGATGCCTCCCGTACGAGCCGCCGCGACGCCAAACTACCTATAGCACTCTCCGCCCCGGCGGTCAACTCAATCCGGCGGGACCCGCGATTCGGTCCGACCCGACTCGGCCTGGGTCCCATAGGTGCTCACCTCCAAGGGGTGAGCACCTATGGGGCCGGGTGAGCACCTATGGTGGACAGCCTTCCCCACCCCCACAGCGCCCGCCGGCCCTCCGTCGACGCCGAAGCGCTCCCGCCGTGGGTCCATGGCCTGGAAGTACCAGGCGCCCTTTCCACGCGGCGCGGCCAACTGAAGGCTTGCGCAGCGAGGGGCGGGACGGTATATCATGAATAGAAGCATGGCGTGCTGTGCCGGGGCCAGGACTCGGCTAGCTTCCGCACTAGCGTCAGGAACTCGTCCCATGGGATCGAGGTCCAGGTACCTCCTCGTCGGTGCCCTGGAGCTGGCGATGCTGGCTGGGCTGGTGTACTTCGCCCGGGTCATGGCGCCCATCAAGGAGGGCACGTCACCCGGCTTCTGGATGAGCGCCTGCCAAGTGGACGTCACTGGCGAAATGGAGGATCAACGGGATGAATGGCCGGGCGGCTTCTACAGCCCGAGAGAAGGTTGGTATATCTACTATCAGCAGGGTTTCCACGGCCAGTTCCTCCACAGAATCCGCCGATCACAAGCGGTACCCGACTTCCCCAACGCTCTCGAAAGGCTGGAAGCGGCAGTGAGCGCCGGGAAGGTCGGGCCGTTCGTCGCGGCAGGCTATCGGGCCTGGAAGCTGCACGGAGGGCAGGCGGGCGACGATCCCGAAGGGCTGTTCGCGGAAATCCGTGAGGCCGGGCTGGCTCATTGGCGGGGGAAGGACGAGTTCATGGTTGAATACGTGCTGACCAACGAAAGGGACTTCGAGGCCCGCTGGCGATGTGTGAACCGCTACTGGGCGAACATCTTCTTCGAGTTCGTCTACCTCACGGGCCTCATTGTCTTTGTGGCCTGGCCGTGGCTGCGCAGGAAGAGCGCGCGGAGTTGGGCAATCCATCTGGGCCTCGCCCCTCTGCTGCTGTTCCTGCCCTATTTCCTCGGCTACGCGGAGTTCACATTCACCTCGGCCGGCCCGAGCGGCGGGGTGCTCTACCCCTGGCTCATCCTATGGTTCTACCCGCTCAACACCTGGACGTCCCTCGACACGGTGCTGTGTCAGATCACGCCGCGAGTGCTCGGGCCGCTCTCGCAGCCGCTCGGGCCCATGCTCTCGCTTTCCGGCGGAGGGTTCGGGCGGATCGCAACGCTGGGCATGGGTCTCGGCTTGGCCGTGCTGGCGCTCGGCCTCGGCCGAGTGCTCCGCCTGCGCGCGGCGCGGCACCCTCAGGCGACCGGGCCGTAGCGCGGGCCGAGCTGGGGGGCGAGCTGCTTGCCGAAGGCGAGGAGGTTCTCGCGTTGCTCGGGGGTCAACGGCTTGTAGCGCCGGGCGAACTCGACGTTCTGGATGGCCTGCTCGAGGGTGTAGGGGCCGACGTTGGCGACGCTGACGCCTTCGAGGTCCAGGGCGTAGGCCAGAGCCTGCGGGAGCCGCTCGGCAGGCGTCACGCAGCCGACAGAGCCGTTGCGGTGGTTCGGGAAGCCGCCGCGGATGCCGGCGTAGACCTTCATGGCGACGGCGCCGACATTCTGCTTGCGGCACTCGGGCAGGAGCTTACCCTGGAAGTCGTAGGTGTTGCAGTCGGCGTAGTTCATGACGGCCATCACCACGTCGATCTGCCCGGTCTTGAGCATTTCGAGGAAGAGCGGCGGCCGGGCGTGGCCGGAGATGCCGATGAACCGCAGCTTGCCCGCCTGCTTCTGCTTGAGCAGGTACTCGAAGATGCCGTCCTTGGCCATCACCTTGGCGAGGTCCTTGCCGCCGATGTGGTGGATGTGGACGAGGTCGACGTGATCGACCTTGAGCGTGCGGAGCGACTGGCTGAAGAGCTTGTCGGCGGCGGCGCCGGATTCGGTCCAGAGCTTGGTGACGAGGAAGAGCTGGTCGCGGCGCTTGGGGACCAGTTCGCCGAGGGCTTCTTCGGCGTTGCCGTAGCTGCGGGCGGTGTCGATGTAGGTGACGCCGCGGTCCATGACCTCGCCGAAGATTCGGACGGCCTCGGGCGTGGTCGGCGGGCCTTCGCCGACGGGCGCGGTGCCGAGTCCGAGGATGGTCACGCGCTGGTTCGTGCGGCCGAGGACGCGGGTCGGCAGCGGCTCCGCCGGCTGCTCGCCGCCGATGAGTGGGCGGGACAGGACCATCAGCCCCGCGCCCGAGCAGGCTGCCCGCCGAAGGAAGTCGCGGCGGGTCGGGTGTTCCCCCGCGCTTGGGCAACGGTTGCCTCTGTTCATTGTTGTTCTCTCCTCACGCCAGCAGGTGCCCCAGCGGGATGGCGAAGAGCTTGCCGTCCAATCGCACCGCCTCGCGGCCGTTGTAGGCGAGCACGGCAGCCACACAGGCGGGGGTTCGGCCCACGAAGGCGCGCAGCCCGGCCAAGTCGCTCTCCGTCCAGCGCGTGGCCGCTTTCACCTCGATGCCGAACACCTTTCGGCCTGCCTCGACGACGAAATCCACTTCGTGGCGTCCCTGCTCGCTCCAGTAGGTGAGCTGGGCATCCGGCACGTGGGCTTCCAGCAGAGCGGCGAGATTCTGTGCCGTGTAGGTCTCGAACAGCGCCCCACGCAACAGGTCGTCGCGGCCCGGTTCCAGGCCGGCCACGCCGGCGAGGTGCGCCGCCAGCCCGCTGTCGGTGAAGTGCAGCTTGGGCGATTTGATCAGGCGCGAAGTGCGGTTCTTCAGAAATGGCGGCAGGCGACGGATGATAAACGAGCCTTCCAGCAGGTTGAGGTACCGCCCCGCCGTGGCGGAACTGAGTTTGGCGTCCCTGGCCAGGGTGCTGACCACGAGGACCTGTCCGGTGCGCAACGCGGCCAGTTGCGCCAGCGTGCGAAACGCAACGAGATCGGTGATCTGGGACAGTTGCCGCACGTCGCGCTCGACATAGGTCTGGACATATCCCCGAAACCACTCCGCCGTGGCGTCGGGCGGCCCCAGGCAGACGGGCGGCAGGCCGCCGGCCAGCACCTCCTGCTCCGTCACCGGGTCGACCGCACCGCGGGGCAACGGCTGGGTCTGGAGGAACTCGGCGAGGAACGGCGGCGTGGCCGTCCTGCCGCGCGCCTCGCGGCGGGTCATGGGGTGCAGTGTGAGATAGGCGGCGCGGCCGGCAAGCGTCTCAGAAACATGGCTGAGCAACGCGAGGTTCGCCGAGCCGGACAGGATGAACCGCCCGGGACGCCGCTCTTCGTCCACGCTTCGCTTGACGGCCATGAGGAGTTCCGGGCAACGCTGCGCCTCGTCGAGGATGACGGCGTCCGCCAACAATGCCTCGGGGTTGGTCCGGGCGGCGGCCAGAATGGCGAAGTCGTCCAGCGTGCGGTAGGTGCGGCCGCCGGCGAGCGATTCCTCGCGCTGGAGCAGCGTGCTCTTGCCAGTCTGGCGCAGGCCGGACAGCACGACCACGGGCAACCGCCGCAGAGCTTGGACCAGCCGGGCCGTGATTTCGCGAGGAAGGTAGTCTGTCATGATGAATCACAGTATAGTGGCAATATGACACGATGTCAATCGGAATCTTCCGGCGCGCCCTCAGACGATGGAGGCGACCGGGATGCCGGCGAGCTGGCCGTAAGCACGGATGGTGCGCTCGTGGTTGCCGAGAAGGAAGAGCTGGTGGAAGCCCTTGACGTCGCGGGTATCCGCGCAGCGGTCCATCTCGATCTCGACCGCGGTGCGGCAGCAGCCCGTGGGCGGCTGGAGCACGTTCGAGCGGACGCGGCCCGTGCCAACCCAGATGCCGCCGTTGACGTTGGCCTGAACGACGGTGACCTCGCGCCCGACCGGCCACATGACCTCCACCGAGGCGCCCGTCCGCGTGTGGTAGCTGCGGAGCTGGTAGGGCGCGCGGTACGGCTGGTCGATGCCTTCGAGCTTGAGGGGCGAGGTGCAGTGGGAGCCGATCAGCGTGTTGTTCACCGTGTTGGGCGAGGGGTCCTGGATGAAGCCGCCGCGGTTGAGGAGCGAGATGCAGAGCAGCTCGCCGATGGCGGCGTTGGCGTCGGCCTCGCAGGCGCCGACGATGCCCTCGTCGAGGAGCTTCGAGAAGGCCATGCAGACGGGATTCGTCCAGCCGAGGCAGGCGATGGAGATGCCCTGGCAGTTCTCGGCGGCCATGAGGCGGCGGCAGACGAAGTAGTTCTTCGCGGCATTGAGGATTTCGGCTGGGGTCGGCTCGACGATCTGCTGGGCGTTCTTCGCATAGAAGTCGGCGATGGCGCGGACTTCGTCCGTGGTCTCGACCCTGCGGAGCTCTTCCTCGAAGCGAGCGCGGTTGATGGGATGCCAGCCCGTGCCCCACGGCTGGAGCGTGGCGTCGGGGCCGGCGTTCGAGACGACGAGGATGCGGGAGTTTTTCATCCGCCAGGTGGTGTAGAACATCCGCAGGGCGGTGGCGAGCCAGGCGGCCTCGTGGGTGGCTCCGACGAAGGTTCGCGGGGCCTTGCGGCCGAGCTGGAGATGGGAGGTGAAGCCGCTGACGTGGCTGTAGACAACCGTCGGGCAGTCGCCGCGCTTGGCGACGATCTCGGCGACGGGCTGCCAGAGGCCGAGGCTCATGGCGCCGACGATGAGGCCGTCGGGCGGCTGCTTCTTCACCTGGTCGATGAGGGCGTTGACGTCTTCGGTCTTGTTGAGCGGCTCGTTGCGGATGTCGAGCTGGATGCCCAGCGGCCTGGCGGCCTCCTGAAGCGTGCGAGTGAAGAGGGCCTGCTGGGCGGGGACGTCGCAGTTCCCGCCGGGCCAGCTCACGATCTCCTCCCGCTCCGGGCGGACGTAGACGACCTTGATGACGGGCGCGGCCGGGCCTTTCGGCTCCCCGGCGAGGAGCGACGAGGCGAAGTCGAGCACGCCCATCTTCGCCGCGGCCACAGCTCCTGCCGCCGCGAGGAAGCCCCGACGGCTCATTCCCAACGAACATCCGGTCTGGCACGTTCCGCAGGTCGGCACGGTAGCTCTCCTTTCGTTCCATGCTCCCCCCTTCCAGCAGCGCTCAGGATACTCGCCGGGGGCGGCCGGCGCAAGTGCCGCCCGAGCGCCGGAGTGCACAACACAATTGCAGCGGGCGGAGCGCCTCCTGGTTCGTAGTTCCGCCTTCAGGCGGTGATTCCGGCCCGCCTTCAGGCGGCTTTCCGCGGTGGGCTGGGGGGCCAACGAAGACATGGAACGCCTAAAGGCGGAGACCCAGGCGCCGCCTAAAGGCGGAACCACCAACAGGGACAGGCCCGTGGCCCGCTCGCGCCAATTGTGCTATCGCCCCCCGAGCGGCGGAGTGAATTGCTTTCCCGGGCCGCGATAGATACCATAGGCCAATGGAAAATGCCAGATGCCCATTGCCAGATGCCCAATGAGAGCTGCACCGCAAAGGCAAGGATCCGATCGGAAAGAGCGTCCGCCGGCGACTCTTCGGACGGATCGGCATGGAGCGTTGACCCGCCGAGCTGCCCTGCGGTACGGGTTGGGAGCGATGGCCATGGCCTCCGCTGGGACAGGACGCGGGGCGGAAGCGCCCGCGAAGAAGCCAAACATTCTCTTCCTGATGGCCGATCAGTTCCGCGCCGATTGCATCAGCGCCGAAGGCGACCGTGTGATCCGCACGCCGAACCTGGACCGCATCGCCCGGGAAGGCGTTCGGTTCCGCTGTGCGTACTCCTCGGTGCCGTCGTGCACGCCGGCCCGCGTGGGGCTGCTGACGGGCCTGTCGCCCTGGCACCACGGGATGCTGGGCTACGGGCAGGTGGCCGAGCACTATCCGCACGAGATGCCGCAACTCCTCCGCGACGCGGGCTACCAGACGCACGGCATCGGCAAGATGCACTGGCACCCGCAGCGCAACCCCCACGGGTTCCACCGCACGATCCTGGACGAGTCGGGCCGCGTCGAAAGCCCTGGCTTCGTGAGCGACTACCGCCAGTGGTTCCGCGCCCAGGCCCCCGACCTCAACCCCGACGCCACGGGCATCGGCTGGAACGACTATGCGGCAAGACCCTACGCCCTGCCGGAGCGGTTGCACCCGACGCGCTGGACGGGCGAGATGGCTCGCGAGTTCCTGCGGGGCTACGATCGGCCCGAGCCGTTCTTCCTGAAGGTCTCGTTCGCGCGCCCGCACAGCCCCTACGACCCGCCTGAGCGATTCTTCAGGATGTACGAGGGAGTGGAGCTGCCGAAGGCCGTGGTCGGCTCGTGGGCGGAGCGTCACGCGACGCGCGGCGCGAAGCTGCCGGCGGACACCTGGCGCGGCGACCTCGGCGCGGAGCAGGTGCGCCGCTCCCGCCAAGGCTACTACGGCTCGGTCTCGTTCATCGACGAGGAGATCGGGCAGATCCTCGACGTGCTCGCGAAGCGCGGCTGGATGGAGAACACCCTCATCCTGTTCACCTCCGACCACGGCGATATGCTGGGCGACCATCATCTGTGGCGGAAGACCTACGCCTACGAGGGCGCCGCGCGAATCCCGATGCTTCTCCGATGGCCGGAGTCGATGCTCTCGGCGCCCCGGGGCGTTCTTGCGAATAGGCTCGGCCAGCCGGTCGAGTTGCGCGACGTCCTGCCGACGTTCCTCGACGCGGCGGGCGTCCGCTTCGGCGGGCGGGAGTTCGATGGCCGGAGCCTTCTGGACCTGGTTCGGGGCAGGACGGAGGGCTGGCGGCCGTGGCTCGACCTGGAGCACGACATCTGCTATAGTCGCGAAAATCATTGGAGCGCGCTGACCGATGGCCGCTTCAAGTACCTCTTCCACGCACTGGACGGAGAGGAGCAGCTCTTCGATCTCGTGGCCGACCCGGGCGAGGAGCGCGACCTGGCCAAGGAGGCGGAGCACGGGGCGACGGCGCGGCTCTGGCGAGGGCGGCTGGTCGAGCACTTCGCGGAGCGTGGCGCCCCGTTCGTCGTCCAGGGCGACCTCGGCCTGCGGCCCCAGGGCACGCTCTATAGCCCGCACGCACCGCGGCTGTAGGCCGCGGTGCGATGCCAGATGCCACATGCCAGATTGGCTGCTATGGAAGGAGAGAAGCTATGGCCGCGAAGAAGATCCTGATGCTCGTCGGCGACTTCGTGGAGGACTATGAGGCGATGGTGCCCTTCCAGATGCTCACGATGGTCGGCCACACCGTCCACGCGGTCTGCCCTGGGAAGAAGGCCGGGGAGACGGTGAGAACGGCGGTCCATGACTTCGAGGGCGACCAGACGTACAGCGAGAAGCCGGGGCACCGGTTTCATCTCACCGCCACGTTCGACGAGGCCCGCGCCCAGGACTACGACGCGCTGGTCATCCCAGGCGGCCGCGCGCCCGAGTACATCCGGTTGAATGACCGGGTGCTCGAGATCGTCCGGTACTTTGCCGGGGCGGAGAAGCCGATCGCCTCGGTCTGCCACGGCCAGCAGGTGCTCGTGGCCGCCGGCGTGGTGACGGGCAAGCGCTGCACGGCCTATCCCGCCGTGAGGCCCGACCTGGAGCGAGCGGGCGCGACGTGGGCCGATTTCGTTTCGCCGCGAAACAAGAGCCGACGCCAATGCGACGTTCTCCAACGCCGTCGTCGACGGCAACCTGGTGACCGCGCCGGCCTGGCCTGCCCATCCCGAGTGGATGCGGAAGTTCCTCGAGCTGCTCGGGAGCCGAATCAAGCCGTGAGGGTGTGGATCGGCAGAATACCAGGAGCCGAAGCTCGGCTCCCAACACAGTGAGGACACGACGCATGGGGTTCGACAACCCGTTTGAGTTCGATGGGCTCTGGCTCAAGGGCAACCTCCACACGCATACCACGCTGTCCGACGGGCGGCTGACGCCCCAGGGCCGCGTCGATGCCTATCGCGCCCGGGGGTACGACTTCCTGGCCCTCACCGACCACGACCGCCTGGCCGATACCGAGTCGCTCGTGGCCGGCGGCCTGATTCTGATTCGCGGCATCGAGTTCGGCTGCGGGAACCCCATCGGCGGGCAGCCGTACCACGTGGTCGGCCTGGACCTTCCCGCCACGTTTCAGTCCCCGGGCACGCGCCACGTTCAGACCCTCGTCGACGCGATCAACAGCGCGGGCGGGAAAGCGATCCTCGCCCATCCGTACTGGTGCGGCCAGAACATCAAGGATCTGGAGATCGTGGAGGACTATCTGGGCGTCGAGGTCTACAACGCGACGTGCCATCGCGCGATTGGCAAGGGGACGTCCGCCGTGCACTGGGATGATCTGCTCTCGCAGCACAAGCCGGTCCTCGGCTTCGCGGTGGACGACGCGCACCACGAGACGCGGGACGCCTTCCAGGGCTGGGTGGTGGCGAGGTGCGCCGAGCGCTCGACGCGCGGCATCATGGACGCGCTCGTCGCCGGGCGGTTCTACTCCACCTGCGGCCCGGCCTTCGAGTCGATCCGCGTGGCGGACCAGCGCGTGACGGTTCGCAGCTCCCCCGTGGCCTCCATCAGCCTGGTCTGCGACGGGTCGCAAGGCGGCCATGCCTTCCGCGAGGACGGCCAGCCGATCACGGAAGCCGAATTCCGGCTGGGCGGCCACGAGGTTTTCGCCCGGGTCGAGTGCACCGACGGCGCCGGCCGAACGGCCTGGAGCAATCCTGTCCACTGGAGGAATGGATGAATCGTTGACAATCCGGCGCTGGCCGCTATAATACGGACCAGTCAGTTCCACTCGGAGCCCGCAGCGATGGCCCGACGAGACCGGCGACTCGAGGTGATGCAGGCGGCGGAAGCCCTCTTCACGAGCCGCCGGTACCACGAGATCACAACCGACGACATCGCGAAGGCGGCCCGGGTGGGCAAGGGGACCATCTACCGCTACTTCGCCGACAAGGACGCTCTCTTCTTCCAGGTGGCACTGTCGGGTTTCGACGAGCTGTGCGACCTGCTTCAGCGGAAGGTGCCCGAGCGGGCGCCGTTCGCCGAGCAACTGCTTCGAGCGTGCGGCGAGATCACTCGCTTCTTCGACCACCGCCGCCAGCTCTTCCGCATGATGCTCGCCGAGGAAAACCGAATGCACGCCAGGCGCGTCCCCCTCCGCGAACGGTGGCTGGAGCGGCGCAAGAAGCTCGTCGCCGCCGTCTCGATCATCATCCAGGAAGGGGTGGAGGAGAGACAGATCAGGCCCGATGTGCAATGCGATGTGCTGGCGAACTACCTCCTCGGCATGCTCCGGACGCGGGCGCGCGACCTCGAGGACGCGCCCGAGCCGATGAGGCGACTCGAACTCATCATCGAACTGTTCCTGGGCGGCGCCGGCGGAGCCCGCGTCCCCGGGCGCCCCGGCGGGGCCTCGGGCTGAACGGCTAGGGCACGAACGAGAATTGGACCGTAACAGTCACCGGCTCTTGGACCCAGGCTCAAGGGAAACTCGTATGAAGAAGATCCTCGTCCTCCTCCTTGTGGCCGCCGGAGCAGGCGGCGGGTACTACTACTGGAAGATCCGGCCCGCGACCCTGGCCGCCAAGGCCGACGCCCAGAAGCCGCAGACCGTCAAGGCCGAGCGCGGCCCCATCCGCCTGGCCGTGGCCTCCACGGGGCGCGTCGTCGCCAACCTCGAGATCGAGATCAAGTGCAAGGCCAGCGGCGAAGTCCTCAAGCTCCCCTGCGACATCAGCGACCCCGTCGAAAAGGGCAAGCTGGTCCTCGAGGTCGACCCGGCCGACAACGAGCGGATGCTGAAGCAGGCGGACGTCAGTCTGACGTCCTCCCAGGCGAAGCTGGCGATCGCGCGCCAGAATCTCCTCATCGCGCAGCGCACGATCGTCGCGAACCGGGAACGCGCAACGTCCGCCCTTCGCTCGGTCGAGTCGCGCGCCCAGGACGCCCGGACCAAGGCGGAACGCATCAACAAGCTCCTCGAGAAGAAGCTCGCGAGCCAGGAGGACGGCGACACGGCCGAAACCACGGCCGTCCAGGCCGCCGCCGATCTCGACAACGCCCGGACCCGCATCAAGGAACTCGAGATTGAGGAGCTGGGCCTGAAGGTGAAGGAGCAGGAGGTGGCTCTGGCCGCCGCCCAGGTCGAGAGCGACCAGATCGACCGCTCGCTGGCCAAGCAGCGGCTGGACGACACGACCGTCGTCTCGCCCATCAAGGGGGTCGTCACGTCGCGCAAGGTCGAGATCGGCCAGATCATCGCATCAGGCGTCAGCAACGTCGGCGGCGGGACCACGGTCATGTACATCGCCGACCTCTCGCGAGTCTTCGTCCTCGCCTCAGTCGACGAGAGCGACATCGGGAAGGTGGCGGTGGGGCAGAAGGTCACGATCACGGTCGATGCGTTCCCGGGCAAGCGCTTCCGGGGCAGCGTGGCCCGCAGGGCGCCCAAGGGCGTCGTCGTCTCGAACGTGGTCACCTTCGAGGTGAAGATCGAGGTGCTCGACGAGAAGAAATCGCTGCTCCAGCCGGAGATGACGGCCAACGTCGAAGTCCTCGTCGCCGAGAAGCAGGACGCGCTCGTCGTCCCCGCGGAGGCCGTGGCGCGGAAGAGGACCCAGTACCTGGCCTCGGTCCTCAAGGAGGACGGGACGACGGAGGACCGAACCGTCGAGGTGGGGATCAGCGACGGCTTCCGATACGAGGTCACGTCGGGCGTCCAGGAAGGCGAGCAACTGATCGTCCGCAAAACGGGGGCGGACAGCACCGCGCGCAAGGGACCGCAGGGCAACCCCGCCGGGATGATGTTCGGGGGCGGGCGGCCCGGCAGGTGACGCGAGGCGAGCGAGCAATGATTCAGGCGGAAGAGCTTCACAAGACCTACACGCTCGGTGGCGAAACCATCCGAGCCCTGGACGGCGTCAGCCTGCGCATCGGCCGGGGCGAGTTGGTCGCCGTCACCGGCCCGTCGGGCAGCGGCAAGTCCACGCTCATGCACATCCTGGGCTGCCTGGACACGCCGGACTCGGGCCGCTATCTGCTCGAGGACAAGGATGTTTCGCGCCTCTCGAAGAACCGCCTGGCCGAGATCCGCAACCGCCGCATCGGCTTCGTGTTCCAGATCTTCAACCTGCTCCCGCGGATGAGCGCGCTCGAGAACGTCGAGTTGCCGCTCCTCTACAGCGGAGTCCGCGAGGCAAAGGAGCGAGCCAAGATCGCCCTGGCCACCGTGGGGCTCGGCGACCGCATGCGCCACGAGCCCAACCAGCTTTCCGGCGGGCAGCGCCAGCGCGTCGCCATCGCCCGCGCCATCGTCACCGATCCTGCGATCATCCTGGCCGACGAGCCGACCGGGAACCTCGATACCAAGACGGGCGACGAGATCCTCACCCTCTTCGGCCACCTGTGCTCCGAAGGCCGCACGATCCTCGTCGTCACCCACGAGCCCGACGTCGCCCAGCGCTGCCAACGGGCCATCCACATGCGCGACGGGCGGGTCGTGGAGTCCGGACAAGGGATCATCTGAGCCTCGGTCGGACCGGTCCGACGGGTCGGACAGGTCGGACCCGTCAGAGGGATCGGATGCGGGCTCGCCCCGCGAAAGGTTGCTGCGATGCTCTTCTGGACGATGGTGAAGGCCGCCTTTCAGAGCTTGGTCGCCCACAAGCTCCGGTCCTTCCTGGCCATGCTCGGCATCATCATCGGGGTTGGCGCCGTCATCTCGATGCTCGCCCTCGGGGCCGGCGCCCGCCAGCAGGTCATGACCCGCATCTCGGCCATGGGCACCAACCTCCTGATCGTCCGCCCCATGCAGCGCGGGATGCACGGCGTCACGTCGGGAATCCAGCAGACGCTCTCCCTCGACGACGTTCGCGCGGTCCTCGACCGCGTCGGCGGAATCGGCCTGGCGGTCCCCGTCGTCCGCGGCAGTTGCCAGGTTAAGTACATGAACAGGAACACCCGGACCAGCGTCATCGGGAGCGGGGTGCCTTACCTCGCCGTTCGCAACTTCGAGATCGACCGGGGCCGCAACTTCACCGAGCTGGAGACCGAGCGCGTGGCCCGCGTCGCCGTCATCGGGTCAGGCACCGCGCGCGACCTGTTCGGCGAAGGGGAGCCTCTCGAACAGACCATCAAGATCAACGGCATCAACTTCCGGGTCATCGGCATTCTCAAGTCCAAGGGCGACCAGGGCTACTTCAATGCGGATGACCAGGTCATCATCCCCTACCTCACGGCGATGAAGCAGATCTTCGGCCTCACCTACATTCACGAGATCGACATCCAGGCCGCGGACGCAGCGGACCTCAGCCGCGTCCAGGAGGACATGGCCGGCGTCCTTCGCCGCCGCCACCGCACGCAGGATGGCGCTCCGAACGACTTCGACGTCCGCAACCAGGCCGACATCATCGAGGCGGCCTCGAACGTCAGCCAGACCTTCACGCTGCTCCTCGGCGGCATCGCCAGCATCTCGCTCCTCGTGGGCGGCATCGGCATCATGAACATCATGCTGGTCACCGTCACCGAGCGCACCCGCGAGATCGGCATCCGCAAGGCCATCGGCGCCAAAGACCGCGACATCCTGAGCCAGTTCCTCGTCGAGGCCATCCTGATGAGCGGCTTCGGGGGAATGCTCGGCGTTGCGGCGGGCATCGGCGCCGCGCAGGCCATCCCCCTCATCCCGGCCTTCAGCACCTTCGTGACCGTCATCGAGATCCCCAACATCATCCTGGCCATCTCGTTTGCGGCGGGCGTCGGCATCTTCTTCGGCTTCTACCCCGCCCAGCGCGCCGCCCAACTCAACCCCATCGATGCTCTGCGTTACGAGTAGGAGAACGCCCGAATGCTCGTCGGAAGATGGTCACGAGGCGCCCGCCTCCTCGCCCTGTGGTCCGCGGCAATCCTGGTGGGCGCGTGCCTGCCGCAGGAAGCCCCCCCGCCCGACAACTTCGTCGGCCTGAAGAGCGCGGCCGAGAAGATCGCGAAAGAGCGCGCCGCCGAGCGGGCCAAGGCCACCCCAACCCCGGCCCCCACGCCCCAGCCGGCGCCAGCGGTCGGGCCCCAGGCCCCCCTCCGCCTGACCGTGCAGGAAGCCATCCTGATGGGCATGGAGAACAACCTGTCGCTCGAGGTCGAGCGGTTCAAGCCCGCCATCCAGCGCACCGTCGAGGACCAGCAGCGCGCGGTCTTCGACCCCACGCTCAAGTCCGGCCTCTCCGCCAGCCGCACCCGCGCACGCCAGATCCCCGAGCCGACGACCGGGCACAAGATCTCCGACACAAGGACCCTCGAAGGCGGAGTCGAGATCGACCAGTTCCTCCCCACCGGCACCACGATTGCCGCCCAGGCCACGTCCACCCTGACGCACGCCTTCAGCGACCGCAGGGCGGATACCCGCGTCGGCCTCACGGTCACCCAGTCCCTCCTCCAGGGCTACGGCATGGAGGTCAACCTCGCGAGCCTGCGCCAGGCGCGGCTGGACACGCAAATCTCCGAGTACGAGCTGCGCGGCTTCGCCGAAGCCCTCCTCGCCGCCATCGAGGAGACCTTCTGGGACTACTCGCTCGCCCTGCGCCAGATCGACATCGTCACCGAATCCCTCAAGCTCGCCGAGAAGCAGATGAGCGACACCCAGGTGCGGATCAAGTTCGGCAAGCTCGCCGACACCGAGCTGGCCGCCGCCGAAGCCGAGGTGGCGCGCCGCCGGTCCGAACTCATTCTGGCGCGCACGTCCCTGGCCAGGACCCGCCTCGCGCTTCTCCGACTCCTCAACCCCGCGGGCGCGGACATCTGGACCCGCGACGTCTCGATCGACGTCCCCGCGTCCCTGCCCGACACGACGCTCGACGACGTCGAGGCCCACGCCAAGGTCGGCTTGGCGATGCGACCCGACCTCAACGAGGCCCGCCTGCGAGTGCTGCGCGGCGACCTCGACGTGGTGAGGACCAAGAACGGCCTCCTGCCCAAACTCGACGCCTTCATCACCCTCGGCAAGTCGGGCTACGCGCGCTCCTTCGGCGGCTCGCTCCGCGACTTCGACGGACCCAGCTACGACGCCACGGTCGGCGTCACCTTCGAGCAGGCGCTCGGCAACCGCGACGCCAAAGCCCAATACCAACGCGCCAACATCACCCGCCGCCAGCTCCTCGAGTCCGTCGACAACCTCGCTCAGACCGTGCAGGTCGACGTCCGCACCGCCTACGTCGAGGCCAACAGTTCCAAGGAGCAGATCGCCGCGACCGCTGCCACCCGCAAGCTCCAGGAAGAGGTCCTCCGCTCGGAGACCGAGAAGCTCAACGTCGGCAAGTCCACCACCTTCCTCGTCGCCCAGGCCCAGCGTGACCTTCTGCTCAGCCAACTCGCGGAGGTCCAGGCCAAGGTCAACCTACTCAAGAACATCGTCGAGCTGTTCCGTCTCGAGGGATCGCTCCTCGAGCGCCGCGGCATCGCCGCTCCCGGCCGCAAGACCGTCGACATGAACCCGCCCAAGGAGTGGGGCTTCCGGAACTAAGGGGAATTGAAAATTGAGAATTGACAATTGGCAATTCCCAATGCCCCGGAAGGCCACTACCCCCCTCCGCGCCGAGCCTGCCCTGAACACCTGAGACGTGCGCGAGCCCGCCGCCGGCATTGTTTCGGTACGGCCACGGTGCTAAGATCGGGTCCGTCCGCAGAGCCCGTCTGTCGGGCTCTTACCCCGAACACCGAGAACCGCTCAGGATGAATGTCCTGATCATCAACTCCAACCGCCACATGCAGCCCATGACTGTGCTGCCCGCCGGCGCGTGCATCGTCGCAGAGGCCGCCGAGCGCGCCGGCCACGCGGTCCGCCTGCTCGACCTCGCCTTCGCCCGAAACCCCCTCCGCGCGGCCGAAAAGGAAATCGAGGCCCATCCGCCCGACCTCGTCGGAATCTCGGTGCGCAACATCGACAACAACGAGCTTCGCAGCCCCATCGAATTCCCCCAGCAAGTCGCCGAGCTGGCCGAGGCCATCCGCAGAAAAAGAAGCGTCCCGATCGTCCTCGGCGGCGCGGCGGTCGGACTGATGCCCGAGGCCCTGCTCCGCGTGACGGGCGCCCAGTGGGCCGTCCTCAGCGATGGCGAGTCCGTCTTCCCCGGGCTGCTCGACGCTTTGTCCAACGGCCGCGATCCGAAGGGCATCCCGAGTCTTGCATGGCTGGAGGACGGCTCGTTCGGCAGGAGTCCGGGGAATGGCCACGTGGCGATGGACGAGTGCCTCGTCCCCGACTTCGGGCGGTGGCTCGACCTGAAGCGGTACCTCTCCGCGATGGCGGTCGTCCCGCTCCAGACCAAGCGCGGGTGCGCCGAGAAGTGCGTCTACTGCACCTACCACTTCGCCGACGGCCCGGGGCACCGCGTCGCGCCGCCCGCAAGCGTCGTCGAGGCCGTGCGCACGCTTGCCGCGAGGGGCATCCGGGACGTCGAGTTCGTCGACAGCGTCTTCAACCAGCCCTACGATCACGCGATGGAGATCTGCCAGCGCCTGGCCGCAGCCCGGCTCGGCGTCCGCCTCCACACGATGGAGCTGAATCCGCACCCGCTGGACAATGACCTGTTCGACGCGATGGAGCAGGCGGGCTTCGCCTCCGCCGCCCTCACCGCCGAGAGCGCCGCCGACGCCGCCCTGGAGGGCCTCGGGAAGGGCTACGACGCGGCCACCGTCCGCCGCGTGGCGGATGTCGTCGCCCGCCATCGCATCCCGTGCATGTGGGTCTTCCTGCTCGGCGGCCCGGGCGAGACCGAGGCGACGGTGCGAGAGACGCTCCGCTTCGCGCAGACCGCCATCCGGCGAACCGACCTCGCCTTCTTCAGCGTCGGCATCCGCATCTACCCCGGCGCCGGCATCGAGGCCATCGCCCGCAGGCAGGGACTCCTCACAGTGCCCCCGGAGGAGATGCTCAAGCCGGTCTTCTACGTCTCGCCGAACCTGGACCCGCAGTGGCTGAAGCAGGAATTCCGCCGAGCGACCGCCGCCCACCCGAACCTCCTCGGCCCGACCGCCCTCCACGTCCCGTTCGTCGCCACGATCCACCGCATCGCGTATCGATTGGGCGTCCGGCCGCCCCTTTGGCGTTTCACACGCTACGCGCGCCGCCTGTTCCGCTGGGTAGGGAAGGATCTGTCGTGAGCGCCCTCCCCCGCCCCCCCACCGCAATCCCGCTCGCCGAACCCGCCGATCCCTGCTAACCTGGAGTGGGTTCTACAGGAATGCCGGCTCGTGCGGCGCCCATCGGGCACAGCAATCGAAAATCGGAAATCAAGAATCGAGAGTTCCCCAACACTTCGGAGCGAGCTGCTCGACGCGGCCCGCCGCGCCGCGCCGCTCCTGCCCGAGGGCCCCAGGCCAGTGATCGGTTTCCTCCGCGGCCAGCGCAACGCCGACGGCGGCTTCCGCGGTCGCGGCCCCCAAAGCGACCTCTACTACACAGTCTTCGCCGCCGACAGCCTCGCGGCCATCGGCGCGCGCTGCGACCCCGAGAGCCTGGCCGCTTACCTGTCGTGCTTCGGCGCCGTGGAGTCGTGGGACTTCGTACACCACCCCAGCTTAGCGCGCACCGGGGCCGGGTTTGCCCCGGACCGCCTCCCGCTCGATGCCCGCACGCGCATCCTGGACCGTATCGAAGCCCACCGAACTGCCGATGGAGGCTACAATCCCGTTCCCCTGGCTGACCACGGCTCCGCCTATGGGTGCTACCTCGCCCTCGGAGCCTACGAGGACCTGGGCGCCAAGCTGCCCAACCCCGATGGCGTCGTCCAGTGCCTGTGCGCCCTACAGACCGACGACAGCGCCTTCGCCAACGAGCCTGATTTCCCCATCGGCTCGACCCCCGCCACCGCGGCGACCCTCACGATCCTTCGCCATCTGGGGGAGACCGTCGATCAGTCCGCGCTGGACTGGCTCCTCGCCCAGGCGGACCCGCAGGGCGGGTTCCGAGCCATGGTCGCCGCCCCGATCCCCGACTTGCTCTCGACGGCCACCGCCCTCCACGCCCTCGCGGCGGCCGGTATCCCTCTCGGCGCCCGTCTGGCGCCGTGTCTCGACTTCGTCCTCAGCCTCTACACGCCGCAGGGAGCCTTCCGAGGCTCCTGGCTGGACGACGCCCTGGACTGCGAGTACACCTACTATGGCTTGCTGGCGCTCGGACACTTGGGCAAAGGGCGCAATCTGAATCTGTAGGGGGCTGACGCCCACATCTTCGTTTGGAGTCCCGCCTTCAGGCGGTCCTCTCCTCGCTTGGAGTCTCGCCTTCAGGCGGTCTTGGTCTTCTCTGATTGCGGATTGCGGATCACGGATTACGCATCGCTTGACGAGGCAGAATCGTCCAGATGAACCAAGCCGCCCTCGAAGAAACCCTCTCCCGCATCCGTTCGCATCTCATGGCCTGGCGCGTTCCATCCGACCACTGGGAGGGCGAACTCTCGAGCAGCGCGCTGGCCACCGCGACCGCCGCAACCGCCCTGACGCTCGTGGACCGGCACGCCCACGAAGCCCTCATCCGCCGTGCTCTCGACTGGCTCGCCGCCCACCAGAACGCGGACGGCGGCTGGGGCGACACCGTTCTCTCCAAGAGCAACATCAGCACCACCGCGCTCGTCTGGGCCGCCTTCGGCGCGGCGAGCGGGTCGCCTTCAGTCGCACACGGCACGCTCAATCCGCCGTACGGCGGATTGAAGCGTGGCACCCCCGCTGACGGCGGAGACCTCCGGGTGCCACGCCCAAGTTCCTGCTTGGGCGTGCAGGACCGAGGCGATCGCGCTGACAGGAACGAACTGGCGGACTCCCACCGTGCCGCCGTCGCGCGGGCCGAGGCCTGGCTCAGCCGCGAAGCCGGCAGCCTCGACCCCGATGCCGTCGCGTCAGCAATCATCCGCCGCTACGGCAAGGATCGGACATTCTCCATCCCCATCCTCACGATGTGCGCGCTGGGGGGCCGCCTGGGCAGCGGGCGCGGCGCCTGGCGGTGGGTCATCCCCCTCCCCTTTGAGCTGGCCGCCTGCCCGCACCGCTGGTTCAAGTGGCTCCGCCTCCCCGTCGTCAGCTACGCCTTGCCCGCCCTCATCGCCATCGGCCAGGCCCGCTACCACCACAGTCCGCCCCGGAACCTATTGGCCCGCCTCCTGCGCTACGCCACCCGACGCCGGACGCTTCGCGTCCTCGAAGGCATCCAGCCCGAGAGCGGCGGCTTCCTCGAAGCCGTGCCGCTGACGAGCTTCGTCACGATGAGCCTCGCTTCCATCGGCCAGTCGCGCCACCCGGTGGCAATCAAGGGCGTCGAGTTCCTGACCCGCACGGCCCGCGAGGACGGCAGTTGGCCCATCGACATCAACCTGGCGGTCTGGGTGACGATCCTTGCCGTCAACGCTCTTGCCGCCGGCGGAACCGGGGGCCTCGCCGAACACCTGCCGGAGCCGGACCGCGCTCGAATCCTGGATTGGCTCCTCGCCCGGCAGTACACGCAGGAACACCCCTACACCCATGCCGCGCCGGGCGCCTGGGCGTGGACTGACCTCACGGGCGGCGTCCCCGATGGCGACGACACGCCAGGCGCGCTCCTCGCCATACGGAACTTGAGCCGGATGCGTGCCGCGTGCCGCGTGCCGCGTGACCAGAACGAAGAAGGGGGTTCTTCCGTTTCCAGTCACGCGTCACGCGTCACGCGTCACGAGTCCGCCGACATGGCGAGCACCGAGCCTGATCGCGTCCGCCACGCTGTCGAAGACGGGATCGCCTGGCTCCTCGACCTCCAGAACCGCGACGGCGGCATCCCCACCTTCTGCCGGGGATGGGGCGCCCTGCCCCTCGACCGGAGCGGCGCCGATCTGACGGCCCATGCCCTCAGCGCCTGGACCGCCTGGCTCGGCGACCTGTCCGACCCGCTCCGACGGCGAACCGAGGCGGCCATCCGCAAGGCCATCGCCTATCTCACCCGAACCCAGCGCCCCGACGGCTCCTGGGTGCCCCTCTGGTTCGGCAACCAGTTCCTGCCGACCGAGGAGAACCCAACGTACGGCACCGCCCGCGTCATCCAGGGGCTAACGTTCGTAGTGCGGGCTTCAGCCCGTAAGACTCCGGAACGGCCTGAAGGCCGCACTACAAACGGACCGGAAGTCTCTGAGACTCTAGGGCGCGGCGTCCAGTGGCTCCTCGGCAACCAGAACGACGACGGCGGCTGGGGCGGGGCTCGATCTGCCCCCTCCACCATCGAAGAGACCGCCATCGCCGCCGACGCGCTGGCTAGCCTCCTGACGGGTTCTCCGGACGCGAGCGCGGCTTGCCCGGATTTCCCGGTCGGCTCGAGCGTGACCCGCGAGCCAGTCGAAGCCGCGGTGGAGCGCGGGGTGGCATGGCTGATCGAGCGGACCGATGGTGGGCGGTCGTTTCCCTCCGCCCCGATCGGCTTCTACTTCGCCAAGCTCTGGTACTTCGAGCGCCTCTATCCCGTCGTCTTCGCACTCGCCGCTCTATCCCGCGTCGCCGGCCTCTCGGATCGGGGTCAAAGCCGAGCATAGATGGGCACCATCGAGACTTCTTTCTGCCCGGCTCTCAGCCCCGTCAGGGGCGACGGAATAAAGCCCACGGCGATGCTTTGAGAGCCGTGGGTTCGCGGCGCGAGACCCACCCCCCGTTCCGTTCCCCAGCCCCGTATGGGGCGGCGGAACCGTAGGGCTTCTGCGCCGCGCGCTTGCGGCTCTGCCCTGCTCGTGCTCCTGCTCGTGCTCCGTTTTCTTCGCGCCCAATGCATTCGGAAAAGAGGAGCACGAGCAGGAGCACGAGCAGGGCAGAGGAAGAACCGACGAAACCCCAATCACAGCGGCCATGGAATACGGGGACAGGCACCTTCCCCCAAAGCAGGGAAGGTGGCTGTCCCCCGGCGGCTTGAAGTCGGGCGAATTACCTGCTAGCATGCAGCGTGGAGATGGGAAACACCAGGACGAGGCTGCGATGACGGGGTCGAGCATGGCTTGCGGCAGTCCGGATCGGCGAATTGCCATTCTCCCGTTGGGCTTCGTTCTTCTCCTGGCCCTTCTGCGGCCGATCCAGGTCGCCGCCGCCGACGCGGGGGCCGCCTGGCCGATGTTCCGCGGCGGGCCGGCACTCGATGGGGTCGCGCCCGGCACGTTCTCCGTCCCCCTCAAGCTCGAATGGCGCTTCAGGACCCAGGACAGCATCAAGTCCTCGGCAGCCATCGCGGACGGGCGCGTCTTCGTCGGCTCCGACGACGGCAAGCTCTACGCCCTGAACC
>Ga0315273_10001918_pt1 | contig 24151 bp, 20 predicted proteins | sample YL17G02_0_MG_FD_205753 | JGI IMG/M metagenome (GOLD analysis project Ga0315273, IMG submission 205753) | Sediment microbial communities from Yellowstone Lake, YNP, Wyoming, USA - YL17G02_0 | ecosystem: Environmental > Aquatic > Freshwater > Lake > Sediment | place: USA: Wyoming | collected...
CCTCGACACCGAGGAGGACGGCGCGCTCTATATCGGGTGCGCTGGCGGCGCCGACAGCACCTGCCGCTTCACCATCGAGCGGGTCGCGGCCTCGATCGCCACGGCGCCGTTCCAGCTTTCGGTTCGCGGCCTGCGCGGCGGCCACTCGGGCGTCGACATCCACGAGAACCGCGGCAACGCCCTCAAGTTCGTCGCGCGCTGCCTGAACGCGGCGCGGGCGGTCGGCGTGGACTTCGAGGTGGTGTCGATCGCCGGGGGGAGCAAGCACAACGCCATCCCGCGCGAGGCGGACGCGGTCGTGCGGCTGCCCAAAGCGAAGGAGGGGGCGTTCCGCACGACGGTCGAGCAGACTGCCGCGACGCTGCGCGACGAGTTCGGCGAGATCGACCCGAATCAGAAGATCGACGTCAAGGCGCTCGACGACCCCGACGAGCTGCGGCGCGTGTGGTCGCGCCACGATCGCGACCGCATTCTCGACGCGCTGCTCGGTTGCCCGCACGGCGTCCTGGCGATGAGCCGGGCGGTGCCCGGGCTGGTCGAGACATCGAACAACCTGGCGGTCGTCACCACCGAGGGGGACGAGCTGCGCCTCACGATCTCGTCCCGGTCGTCCGTCGCGCCATCGCTCAAGGCCGTTTCGGAGCAGGTGGCCGCGGTGTTTCGCCGCGCCGGGGGAGAGGTCGAGAGCCACGACGGCTACCCGGGGTGGGCGCCCAACCCGAAGTCGCCGATCCTGCAGGTGGCGCTGGCGGTGTACGAGCGCGAGTTCGGCGCCAAGCCGGCGGTCAAGGCGATCCACGCCGGCCTCGAGTGCGGCCTGATTGGCGAGAGGTTCCCGGGGATGGACATGGTGTCAATGGGGCCGCAGATCGAGTCGCCGCACTCGCCGGACGAGCGCGTGAAGATCCCGACGGTGGCGACCTTCTACCGGCTCCTGAAGGCCGTGCTCGCTGAAATCGCAGGCGAGTAGAGGCGGACAAGCGTTTTGGCCGGGTAGCGCTCCAGGTTCATGGGGGGGCATCCCTGCGATTTCAGATGGGAAGAACATTGGCCAGAGACGAAGCATGAGCGAGTTCCCGCCGGAGGTGCGGCACGAGCTGCCCGGGTGGACGCTCCTGTGGGCCGACCTCGAGGTGCGCCCGGGCGATCCGGCCTCGCTCGCCGCGCTCCGCGCCGAGACCGCAGCGCGCTCTCGCGCCTCGCACACGCTAGAGCGGCTGGCAGAGCACCCCACGGTGGCGGCGCTGCGCCGCCTGTTCCGCCAGGCGGGGTGCGATCCCACCCGTTACCGCCCATCCTCCGAGGCGCTGCTGCGTCGGGTCCTCAAGGGCGAAGAGCTGCCGCCGCTACACCCGCTCGTCGATATCAACAACTGCCTCTCGCTCGAGCTCGCGGTTCCCGCGTGCGTGATGAACGTGCCGAACCTGCGGCCTCCGTTCGTGCTTCGCGCGGGTCGTCCGGGCGAGGCGTACGCGTCGCTGCGCGGCCCGTTCAACCTTGAGGCGAAGCCGCTGCTGGCCGACGCCGAGGGGCCGTGCGACGCGCCGATCACCGGCGGCGAACGGGTGAAGCTGCTCCCCGACACGACTCGCGCCTGGCTCGTCGCATACATGCCGTCAGGCGTCGTCGGGCCAACGTGCGGCGAAGACGCGTTGCGGTCGCTCCTTGCGGCCGCGCCCGTCGTCACGATGAACGCGTGCGGATGGACCGGGGAGGTCTAGCCGATCATGACCGAGCTCATCCACATCGCCCACTCGCCGGACGCCGACGACGCCTTCATGCACTACGCCGTGGTGAGCGGGAAGGTGCCGGCGCACGGGCTCGAGTTCAACGAGGTGCTGGCCGACATCGAGACGCTGAACCAGGAGGCGAAGCGAGGCACCTACGAGGTGACCGCGGTGTCGCTGCACGCGTTCGCCCACCTCGACGACCGCTACGCCTTGCTCAACACCGGCGCTTCGCTCGGCGACGGCTACGGCCCGGTGGTGATCGCGACGAGCGCGCTCGACCGCGCCGACCTGGCCGGCCGCACCGTGGCGACACCCGGACGCCTCACGTCGGCGCGCCTGGCGCTGCAACTTTGGCAGCCGGCAGCGATCTGCGTTGACGTGCCGTTCGACGCCGTCGGGGACGAGGTTAGGAGCGGTCGGGCGGCAGCCGGCGTGATCATCCACGAGGGTCAGCTCACCTACCGCGACGAGGGGTTCCACCGGGTCGCCGACCTCGGCGAGTGGTGGACGCGCGAGACCGGGACGCCGTTGCCTCTCGGCGGCAACGCGATCCGCCGCGACCTCGGCGCGGACACCATGGGCCGGGTGGCGGGCGTGCTCGAGGCGTCGATCCGCTATGCCCTCGATCACCGCGAGGAGGCGTTGACGCACGCCCTGGCGTTCGGGCGCGGCCTCGACCGGGCACGCGGCGACCGCTTCGTCGGCATGTACGTCAACGAGGTCACGCTCGACTACGGCGAGCGCGGGCGGCGCGGCGTCGAGCTGTTCCTCCGGCGTGCCCTCGAGTCCGGGCTGGTGCCGCGGCTGCCGCTTCTCGACTTCGTCCGCTAGAATCCACTCGCTGCCGCGGCAGCGGCGATCGGCTGCGGCTGGCACGGCGACGCTGGGGAGGTACCCAATGAACGAGAGGCGGCAGCGATACGAGTGGTTCGCGGTCGGCGACATCAACGGTTTCTTCGGGCTGATGTTCGACAACCTGACGGTGCTCTCGTTCCTGGCGGGCATTCTCGTCTTCGGGTTCTCGTTCCCGGCCGACATCGTCTATACCCGGATGTTCCCCGGCACCGCGTTCGGCGTGCTCTTCGGCGACGCGATCTACACCTGGATGGCGTTCCGGCTTGCAAAGAAGACCGGCAACACCAGGGTGACGGCGATGCCGCTCGGCCTCGACACGCCGTCGACGATCGGCATCGCGCTCGTCGTCCTGGGACCGGCGTTCATCTCGCTCAAGGCAACCGGCATGCCGGAGCGCGAGGCGGCCATGATGACCTGGTACATCGGCATGGCGACGATGGTGATGATCGGCATCGTCAAGCTGGTGCTGTCGTTCTGCGGCGGCTGGGTGCAGCGGGTGGTGCCGCAGGCCGGCCTGCTCGGCTCGCTCGCCGGGATCGGCCTGGTGCTGATCGGCTTCATCCCGCTCGTCGACATCTTCGGCATGCCGCTGGTGGGCATGATCGCGCTCGGGCTGATCCTCTACAACCTGGTAGCCCGCGTGCGGCTGCCGAAGAACTTCCCCGGGGTACTGGCGGCGGTCGCGATCGGCACGGCCCTGTACTACATCCTGGGGCCGTACGGGTGGGTCGGCGGCACCTTCGCGAGCCCGCCTGCGGCGAACCTGCACGTTGGCCTGCCGATCCCCACGCTCGACTTCCTTCACGGGCTCGTCCCGGCGCTGAAGTACCTGCCGCTGTCGATACCGTTTGCGCTGCTCACGGTGGTCGGCGGCATCAACGTGACCGAGAGCGCGCGCGTCGCCGGTGACGACTTCAAGACGCGCGACATCCTGCTCACCGAGGCGATCGCCACGCTCGTGGCGGGACTCTGCGGCGGCGTCGCGCAGTCGACCCCGTACATCGGCCAGCCAGCGTACAAGGGGATGGGCTCGCGCGCCGGCTACACGCTGCTCACCGGGCTGTTCGTCGGGCTTGGCGGGGTGCTCGGCTACGTCGGCTACATCGTCGAGCTGATCCCGCGCGCGGTGCTCGCGCCGATTCTGATCTTCGTGGCGCTCGACATCGTGTCGCAGGCGTTCCTCGCGTGCCCGGCGCACCACGCCCCGGCTGTGGCGTTCTCCTTCTTCCCGACGGTCGCCCGTCTGCTGGCGATCAAGCTCGGCGATCCCAGCATCGTCCCGCCGGACCGCTTCGCGCAGCTCCTGGCCGCGCCTGGCAAGGAGCTGCCGCAGGCGCTCGTGACGGTCGCGCTCGGCAACGGCTTCATTCTCACGGCGATGCTGTGGGGGGGCTTTCTCGCCGAGCTGATCGACCGCCGCCTGAAGCTCGCCTCTTTGTACCTTGGGATCCTCGCCGCCTTCTCGTTCTTCGGCGTGATTCACTCGTCCTCGCCGGACGGCATCATGTACCTGCCGTGGCGCCTCACCGGCGCATTCCAGCAGGCGATCCCGTACCAGTTCGCAACAGCCTACCTGGTGCTCGCGCTGTCGATCCTGGGGCTGTCGTTCACCCGTGCCGCGAAAGAAGCGCCAGCCGCCGACCTCGGGCATCCGGATATGTGATCTGCAGGTACTCTTCGCGTTGCAGGGGGTGGAGCACGGTGTAGCTTTGAGGCGCTGCGAATCGTCGACGCCGGCGGTGCCAGGCGTTGCATTTCGCGCGAACACTGCAGTTGAATAGGCCAGAGCAGCACCTTCGGGGTTCTGCCTTGCGGCGTGGATGGCGCCGAGATGCAACTCCTGGCACACGCGCGCCGCTCAGGGAGCGGCGGTCACCTACCGCCGCCCCCTATCCCGATTGGTGGGCGCGGCGTCGCGCGCAGGCGCGATGCCGGGTGAGCTGCCTGTCTGTTACTTCCTGCTTCTGCCTCATGCGGGGATCATGGGAGGTCTTCCTCGCCGAGACCGAAGAAGTGGCCGATCTCGTGGACCACTGTGTCCTGGATCTCGCGGACCAGCTCGGCACGGTCCTGGCACTCCTCGAGCAGAGGGCGCCGGTAGATGACGATGCGGTCGGGGAGGACCGAGTCGTAGACGCTCCGCTCGGTGAGCGCAACGCCCTGGTAGAGCCCGAACAGTGTCTCTGTCTCGGGGTCGAGACCGACGTCGATGAGCTCCTCGTCGGTCGGCTCGTCCTCGACGACTACGGCGATGTTGTCGAAGTGCACCGCGATCTCCTCGGGCAGCCCGTCGAGCGCCTTCGCAACCACTTTCTCGAATTCGTCGCGGCTCATTCGCATCATCGTCCGGTATCATAGCGGCTGTCGTCTGGAGTCTCCCGGGGGTGACATGGAAAGACTGGTCTCGGCGCTCGGGTTCGTTGTCTTCCTCGGTATCGCCTACCTGGCCTCGACGAACCGCCGTGGCGTGCGGTGGCGCACGATAGGCTGGGGGATCGCTCTCCAGGTCGCTGTCGCGATCGTCATCCTCAAGACCCCTTTCGGGTTCGCGGTGTTCAGCTTCGTCGGCACGCTGGTGCGCAGGTTCCTCGACTTCTCCGACGCGGGCGCGCGCATGGTGTTCGGCGACAATTTCGCGGAGCACCTCTTCGCGTTCAAGGTCCTGCCTACAATTATCTTCGTCTCATCGGTGATGACACTCCTGTACTACTTCGGGGTGCTGCAGCGGGTGGTGCAAGGGATCGGCTGGGTGATGATGAAGTCGATGCGCACCTCCGGCGCCGAGTCGCTGTGCGGCGCGGCCAACATCTTCGTCGGCCAGACCGAGGCGCCGCTGTTCATCCGTCCGTACGTGCCCCGGCTCACCCAGTCGGAGCTGCACTCGGTGATGACCGGCGGCCTGGCGACGATCGCAGCGGGCGTCATGGCCGTGTACATCTCGTTCGGGGTGCCCGCGGTCCACCTGCTCGCGGCCTCGGTGATGGCGGCGCCGATGGCGCTGGTGATGAGCAAGTTGATCTTCCCCGAGGATGGCGAGCCCGAGACCAGCGGCAGCGCCCGTGCCGAGGTCGAGCGCCCTTGGGTGAACCCCGTCGATGCCGCGGCCGCCGGGGCGGTGGACGGCATGAAGCTGGCTCTCAACGTGGCCGCAATGCTGATCGCCTTTCTGGCGATCCTCGCCCTGGTGAACGCGCTGCTGGGCTGGGGCGGAGGCCTCTTGGGCATGCCGACGCTCTCGCTCGAGTGGATCTTCGCCCGCGTGTTTGCGCCGGTTGCCTGGCTGTTCGGGGTTCCCTGGGCGGACTGCGGCAATGTCGGCGTGCTCGTCGGCAAGAAGATCGCCCTCAACGAGTTCATCGCCTACGCGGACATGAAGGTGTGGCTCGACAACGCCAAGACGATCGCGATGGGGGGCGCCGCGGCGGGGTCGCTGACAGTGCTCTCCGATCGCGCGGTCGTGCTCGCCACCTACGCCCTCTGCGGCTTCGCCAACATCAGCTCGATCGCCATCCAGATCGGCGGCATCGGCGGTATCGCCCCCAATCGCCAGCACGACCTCGCGCGCCTCGGCGTGCGGGCGCTCATCGCGGGCACGCTGACCAACTTCGCCAACGCCTGCATCGCCGGCATCCTGCTGTGAGAGGAGTCGCACACATGCTGCGAAAGAGCTGGGTCCTGCTGAGCCTCCCGATCCTCGCAACGTGCCAGTTCGCCGACACCACAACGCCGATCCCGCAGCCCGACACCGTGATCTTCGGCCGCGTGGCCGAGATCCGAGCGGTAGCCAGCGAGCCTGGGGTGTCGGAGATCGACATCCGGGCCGGGCTGCCCGAGAAGCTCCTCGCGTTGATGCGTCGGGAGCACCGGCCTATCCCTGCCCTGGAGAAGGATCTGCTCGTCCGCACGCGGGTAGGCGCCGACACCCTTTGCGTCGCGGACATGCATGCGGTCGACCTCGATGTCTTCCGGATCGGGCAGGAGGTGGCGGTGGTGCCGCGGCCCGGCACCTGCGCGATGGTGGGTACGAGGCTCTTTCTCGCCGAGGCCGGCGAGCTCTACCAGTTCGCCGCGTATCAGGTGCGGGTGCTGCCGCGATCGCTGGCCGCGCTGCCGGCCGAGGTCTCGCTGCCGGCCGACCCGTCGCGCATCAACTCCGCCGGAACCGAGCGCACGCCGCTGCCGCTCGCGGGCGGCCGGATCGTCTTCTTCGCCGCCGGCCTGCTGCCGCCCTTTGGGCAGAAGGACGCTCCGCGCGGCGCCGTGCGGCCTGGCATGCAGGGTAACGGTGTCGCGCTGACGCCCTGGGCCGCCCGTGGCGGCTACCGGCCCTATCGGGTCGAGTGGATCGCTGGACGCTGGAGCGCCCCCGCCGCCGTCGACCTGGCCGGGACCCCGCCGGACGCGAGCGCGCGCATCACCTGGGTGAACGGCACCGAAACGGCGTGCCTGGCCGAGGTTGAGCGCGGCGACGGGTCGAAGGCGTTGTTCTCGAGCGTGCGCGCCAGGGCAAGCATGCCCTGGGAGCCGCTCGCAGCGGTGAAGGTCGAGGGTGGCGCCGGCGCAGGCGACGCCCAGCGCTTCGGGTCTCAGGCTGGGGCGCTGGTGTGGACGGCCTACGACTCCTCGGGCAGCGACCTCTGGCTCTCGCTACAAGGGCAGAAGCCGGGGCTCGTCGACCCCCGCATCAACACGCTCGGCTTCGAGTGGGCGCCGCGCCTGGGGCCGAACAACGCCCTCTACTTCTGCCGCGGGGACCGGCAACTGCGTTTCACCGGCGGCGCGGTGGAGGAGGTCAGGCTCCCTGGCAAGCAGTACCGGCCACTGCTCGAGGCTGCGCCGACATCCGACGGCACGCTGCTGTTCTTCCGCCTGCCGCGCTTTGTTCCGGGCGAGCCCGACTGGGATCTGGCGGTGGCTGAGAGCAGCGGCGCAGGCCGCTGGAGCGCGGCGATCCCGCTCGACGACTGGCGCCCGGCGGTCTGACGGCGGGCAGTACCCGGCGCATGGCCCCGGGTGGTTCCGGGCCGCGGGAATCGAAGAGCGCGCAGTACACGTTTACCTCGGCAGAGGTGTATTGAGCGTCTGCGGCACTGGAGGTGACGGATGCTGCGTCGAGCGTTTCTCGTGGCGGGCGCCGCGCTGGCGGCGTTGGTGGCGCCGGTCGCGGCGACCGGGCAGGGGAGCAACCTGGGTTCCTACGGCGCGCCGTTCGCGCCCGGCCGGATCGCCGGCACCGTGACGTCGAACGGGGTCGCTTTGGCCGGCGCGCGCGTCGAGACCGCCGCCGGGCAGTTCGCCGTGACCGACGCGCGCGGCGCCTACGTGCTGTACCTCGATGTCCCCGGGCTCTACGACGTCAGCGTCTCAGGCGCTGGAAGGGCCGCCGGGCCGGTGCAGGTCAACGTGACGTTGGGCGCGACGACTCCGCTGAGCTTCACGAGCCTCAGGGTCGTCCCGCGGCCGCGGCGCAACCTTCCGGGCGGGCCGGTGGCCGCCGCCGGGGGCAAACCATGAGACGGCGTCCCAGGACGCCGTGGTCGTTCCTGCTGGCGCTCGCAGCCGCTCTCGCGTCCGGGTTGGCGCTCGGGATCACCAACCCCGCCTACCGCGGCCTCTCGTACCCGCAGCGCGCGACCGTGATGTCGCCGGCGCCGGGCGGCGTCGGGGTGAACACCCTCACCGGCAACGTGGTGATTCAGAGGCGCCTGTTCTTCGTGCCCGACCGCGGCGTTCCCCTCGACCTCTACCTCACCTGGAACTCCGACCGGCGCCTCGTAAGCTCGCCGTTCGGCATGGGGTGGAACCTCTCCTACAACGCCCGCTGCGTCAAGGACCCGACGGGCAGCGTCAGGGTCGTCTGGGGCGACGGCAGGGTGGACGCGTTCGCGAAGAGCGGGGCAGGGTTCACCTCGCCGCCAGGCGTCTACATGGCGCTGAGTGCGCCGGCGCCGGGGGAGTTGCGGTTGCGGACGAAGGAGGGCATGGTGTTCCGCTTCGCCGACGCGAGCCACGGCAGGCTCACCGCCGTCGTTGACCCGGCCGGGAACACGCTCACCCTGTCCTACGACACCGCGCGGCGGCTGACCGCGATCACCACGCCGGGCGGGCGCACATACGCGCTCGACTACGATTGGAGCGGGCGGCTCGCCGCCGTGCTCGACGCCAACCTGACGCCCGGCCGCTCGTACACGTTCGCCTACGACGCGCAGCATCGGCTGACCGCGATCACCGACCCGCTCGGTCGGGCCGAGTCGTTCGCTTACGACGCCGCCAACCTGATCACGACGATCACCGACCGGCGCGGCGCTACCGCGACGATCGCCTACGTGTCGTCTCCGGCGCCGCCGCCGCTCGCTGCCGCGTGGAGTGGGCCACCACCGTCGCCGACGCCGACCACCGGCCCGCTCCCTTCGCAGGTCACGAAGGCCGGCAGCACCTACGCCTTCGGCTTCGACCTTCCCTCCCGGTCCACGGTGATCACCGACCCGCGCGGTAACCCGTGGCGGTCGACCTACGACGGCGCGTCACGCGCGGTGCAGCTCACCACGCCACTGAGCCAGACGATCGGGCTGTCGTGGAACGACAACCACGACCTCGTCGCCGTCACCGACGCCGACGGGCACACCACGGGCTACGGCCGCAACGGCCAGGGGAACCTCGCCTTCGTGCGGGCCCCGATCGACCCCGACCCCGCGCACGACATCCAGATGAGCTGGACCTACACGCAGACCGCGGGCGGCGTGCGGATCGCGAGCTTCACCGATGGTCCCGGCGCGACGTTCACGTACGACAACGACGGCGAAGGGAACCGGACCGGCGTCCACGACCCGAGCCCGACGCCCGGGACGTCGGCCACCTGCGCCTTCGACAGCGACGGCCAGCCGACGGCGTGCACCGACCGCACCGGCCGGACGACGGAGTATGACTGGACTCCGAGGGGCGAGCTTGGTGCGTGGACCGACGGCCTCGGGCACACGACGGAGGTCGAGCACGACGGCGCCAGTCGGGTGACACGGATCGCCAATCCGCTCGGTCACGAGTGGGCTGCCGTGTACGACGCGGTGGACGACCTCGTGTCCGCCGAGGACGCTCTCGGTAAGATCGGGTACTTCGAGTACGACCCGAACCACAACCCGACCGCCGCCACGGACCGCGAGGGGAGCACGACGCGCTTCGGGTACGACCCGCTCGACAGGGTCCTCCGCGTGACCGACACGCTCAGCAACACGGTGACGTTCGGCCGTGATCCCGCCGGGAACCTCCTTACCACCACCGACCAGCGCGGCTCGATGTGGCTTCAGACCCCGGACGAGGTGGGGCGGGTGGTCGCGCGCTCCAACCCGCTCGGCGCCACGTGGCGGTACGGCTGGGGTTCCGGCGGCGACCTGGTGAGCCACACCGACGCGCTCTCGATGACCACCACCGTCGTCCGCGACTTCATCCGCCGGCCCGTCACCGCGCTGTTCCCCGACAACACCAGGATCGATTACGGCTGGGACGCCGGCTCGAACCTGATCTCCGTCACCGACCGGATCTCGGGGACGGGCTCGTTCTACGGCAACTACGAGTACACGCTCGACGCCTTCGGCGAGTGGACGCAGTTCACGGACAAGCTGCTGAACCGGAGCGTGAAGCGGACGCTCGACGGCGAGGACCGGCCCCTGTCGGCGACCGGGCCGAAGGGCGATGTGACGACCTACCACTACGACGGCGCGGGGCAGCTCGACCAGATCACGGCGTTCGGCGGCGCCACCAGCCTGGTGCGCAACCCGGCCGGCCGCGTCACGCTCGAGCAGCGCCCCAACGGCGTCTCCACCGCGAGCACCTACGACGCCAACGGCCTCGTCAGCTCCGTCACCATCGACGGTCCCGGCCCCGGCGTGCTCTGGAGCGGGGCCTACGCCCGCGATGACAACGGCCAGATCACCGGCACGCTACTGAACACCGGCGAGACGGTCCGTTACATCCGCGGTCCGCTCGGCCTGGTGACCCAGGAGACCGGCAACGTCGCGTCGACCGGCTTCTACACGCTCGCGCAGGCGTACAGCCCGACCGGCCAGCCGACGCAAAACGTCTTCATCGACGCCAGCGGGGCGTACACGAGCACCACGACCTACGACGCGGCCGGCCTCGCGACCCAGTTCACCTCACGCTACGGCGCCGCGCCGCCGAACGTCATCGGCATCCCCCGCAACGCCAACGGCGCCCAGACCGCGCTCACGTTCCTCAACCCGTCGTCCGGCTCGGTGCCCCACTACGTCTCCGGCCGCAACCAGACCTTCCAGATCGGCTCGGGGCCGACGGCGTTCTCGATCTCCCGGGGCCCGTTCGGCGAGACGACGTTCATCAACCCGCCAGGCAACGACAGCATCCGCTTCATGACCGACCCGGACGGCAACATCGTCTTCGGCTCCGGCACCAACCTGGGCCAGCCGTTCGATGCCGCCTACGAGCACTGGCCGGAGGGCGCCGGGGGGACGGAGAGCCTCGGTTCGCCGGGCGTCGCGAGCGGGTCCTTGTGCATGTACGTCGCGCTGCTCCCGGCGGTGCAAGCGGTCCGCGAGGCAGCGAACCGGCTGCAGTGCGCCAACTACCTCAAGCAGTTCGGGATTGGTCTGCACCGCGCTACCTCGGACGGACGCCGCAGCGCGCTGCTCGCGGTCAGGAACCAGGGCGGGTCCGCGTACCAGGTCCACGGAGGCGGAAACATCGCCGACGTCATCGGCGCCTCGCCGCCGGGGAACCCCGGCGCCGGCGCGGCGAGCTTCCCGCCGGTGGTGGCGACCGACGCCGGGGGGGCGGTGGCCGGCCGGCAGGATTGGGACTTCACCGGCGGCGCGCGCGGTCCCTACTCCCCGCTGCCCGGGTTCCTCGCGCCGTTCTTCAACCCGCGCGGCAACGGCGCCCTCGACCTCGGCAACGGCTTCGTCGAGATCAACGCCGGCCTCTTCGACGTCTACAGCCTGGCTTGGAGCACGCCCGGCGGCTTCTGGGGTGCGTCGTGGCCCGGCCACTCGGGCAGCGCACCGTCGCGCTGGGGGGACTACTCCCCCGTTCTGCCCGACCCGGGACCGGGCGGTCGCTTCCCGACGGGATGGTCCGATGTCCCGCCGTCGCACCCGTTCTGCCGGTGGATCGAGGAGCTGGCCCGGCGCGGCGTGGTCACGGGTGCGGGCAGCGGAGCCTGCCCGGTCGCACCGTTCGCCCAGGATCAAGTGGCGCTGGCCGGGAGCTGCCTGATGTCCCATCTGAACGGTTTTGGCATCACGTGGCCGATCTCAGTGCGCGGACCGGCAATCCTCCCCCCTGTCCAGGAGGAGATGAGAGTCTTCAACACCGAGGAGGGTGCGTTCCTCCCCTCCGCCGGGCGATGACTCAGGAGCCGGTGCGACCGGTCACTCGTTCCTGACGTCCCAGAGGTCGCGCACGGCAGCGTGGTCCCACGGCACGCGGTACTCGTCGGGGTCGGCGAGGTCGAAGCAGCGCGTGACCAGGTAGAACAGGCCGCACGGCACGGTCAGAGGCCGGTACCCGTGGGCGACGCCGGCAGGGATCTTGATCAACGCGTCGCGGCCGTCGCCGAGCACCGCGACCTGGGCGGCGCCGGCGGTCGGCGATTCCTTGCGGAGGTCGAGCAACACCACCTTGAGCTTGAACGGGGGCGGGCAGAACCACACGTCGGCCTGCTTGAGGTGGTAGTGCAGCCCCTTGACGTGGTCCTCGGCGGTCACCAGCGAGTAGTTGAGCTGCGCGAGGTCGACGCCGGCGCAGAACTCGGCGAGCGACTCGGTTCCGAGGTGCGTCGGGCGGTGGCGGAACACCTCGAGGAAGAGGCCCCGGTCGTCGACGTGACGACGCAGAGAGATGACCTCCACGCCGTCGATCGCCGGGGTCCTCTCGTAGCTCTTCCGCGTTCCGCCGAAGCCGTCGAGCAGATCGTCGGTCGAGAGCGTTCTCGATCTTTCCTTCTCATTCTTCATTCTTCACTGTCCCGTCGACGGCGGCACGCACCGCCAGTACCTGCTTGACCAGCGTCCGGAACTCCTCCGGCGCGAGCTGTGTGGTGGAGTCCGACAGCGCTCGGCCCGGGTCGTCGTGAACCTCGACGAACACCCCGTCGACGCCAGCAGCGACGGCGCCGCGCGCCAGCTCCAGGAAGAACTCCTTGGCTCCGCCGGTGGCGTGCCCGAGCCCGCCCGGGAGCTGCAGCGAGTGCGTCACGTCGAAGACGACCGGAGCGAAGCGCCGCATGATCGCGAGCGAGCGCAGGTCGACCACCAAGTTGTTGTACCCGAACGACGAGCCGCGCTCCGTGAGCGTGACCCGCCGGTTCCCGGTCGATCGCACCTTGTCGGCGACGTTGCCCATGTCGTGCGGGGCCATGAACTGCCCCTTCTTGACGTTTACGGCTCTGCCGGTGGCGCCGCACGCCAGCAGCAGGTCCGTCTGGCGGCAGAGGAACGCGGGCACCTGGAGTATGTCCACGACCTCTGCGGCTGTGGCGGCCTGCTTCGGCTCGTGCACGTCGGTCAGCAACGGCAGCCCGGTCGCGGCGCGCACCGCTTCCAGCACCTCTAGCCCTTCCGCGAGACCCGGCCCGCGGAACGAGTCGAGCGAGGAGCGGTTTGCCTTGTCGAACGACGCCTTGAAGACGAGCGGGATGCCGTACTCGGCGGCGATCGCCCACACGATGCGCGCCACCCTGAGCGCGTGCTCGCGCGACTCGATGACGCACGGTCCGGCGATGAACACCAGCGGCCGCCCCGGCCCGATCTCGATCCCCGGCGCCAGCTCCACGACCATCGCCGACCCTGCGTGCTGACTCTCCGCCATCGCTACATCTTACCCGGCGCCAGGCGCCAGTCGCGCCGCGCTCTGTCTTTGGGAGGGGGGGGGACGGACCCCGGACCCCGGACCCCGGACCCCTGCCTCTCAGTGCTCACGCTTGCCCTCCACGGGCTGACCGGCGAGCTCCTCGGCCGCCACGCGCTCGCTCTCGGTCTTTTCCCTGCGGCTCTGGTGCTCCAGCGCTGCAGTGACAAAGGCGACGAACAGCGGGTGGGGCGCGAACGGCTTCGACTTCAGCTCGGGGTGGAACTGGCAGGCCACGAACCAGGGGTGATCGGGGATCTCGATCATCTCGACGAAGGTACGATCCGGCGAACGGCCGGTGACGAACATGCCATGCTGCTCGAGGATCGGCACGTAGTCGGGGTTGACCTCGTAGCGGTGGCGGTGGCGCTCCCAGACGGTGTCGGCCTTGTATGCCTGCCACGCGTGCGATCCGGGCTTGAGCTGGCAGGCGTACTTGCCGAGCCGCATGGTGCCGCCCATGGTGTCGACGCCGATCAGCTCGCGCATCTTGTAGATCACCTTGTACGGCGGGTCGGAGGCGAACTCGGAGGAGTTGGCGCGATCGAGGCTGCACGCGTTGCGTGCGAACTCGATCACCGCGGTCTGCAACCCGAGACAAATGCCGAGGTAGGGAATCTTGTGGCCGCGGGCGAACTCGATCGCCTTGATCATCCCCTCGATGCCGCGCTTGCCGAAGCCGCCGGGCACCAGGATCGCGTCCACCTGAAACAGCTCCTCGACGTACGCCTCCTCCTCGAGCTTCTCCGAATCGATGAACACCAGCTCGACCTTGGCGTCGTTGGCGATGCCGCCGTGGCGCAGCGCCTCGTTGAGCGATTTGTAGGAGTCCTGGAGGTTGACGTACTTGCCGACGATGCCGATGCGCACCATGCGCGACGGGTTGTGCAGGCGGTCGACGATGGTCTGCCACTTCGAGAGGTCGCCTTTTCCCGCCGGCAGGTTGAGCAGCTCGAGCAGGATCTTGTCCATTCCCTCGGCCGCAAACCGCTGCGGCACCTCGTAGATCGTGTCGACCGTGCGCGCCGGGATCACGGCGCGCTCCTCGACGTTGCAGAACAGCGCGATCTTGCGCCGCATCTCCTCGGGGAGGTGGCGGTCGGTGCGGCAGACGAGGATGTCCGGCTGAATGCCGATCGAGAGCAGCTCCTTCACGGAGTGCTGGGTGGGCTTCGTCTTGAGCTCGTCGGTCGCGGTGATGTACGGCACCAGCGTGACGTGCACGTTGATGCAGTTGCCGCGCCCGACATCCTGGCGGAACTGGCGAATCGCCTCGAGGAACGGCAGCGACTCGATATCGCCAACGGTGCCGCCGATCTCGACGAGCACCACGTCGTTGTCCTCGGCCACCGCCTTGAGCGCGCTCTTGATCTCGTCGGTGATGTGCGGGATCACCTGCACCGTCGAGCCGAGGTAGTCGCCGCGCCGCTCCTTCTCGATCACCGATTGGTAGACGCGGCCGGTCGTGACATTGTTCTTCTTCGACGTGATCACCGAGGTGAAGCGCTCGTAGTGGCCGAGGTCGAGGTCGGTCTCGGCGCCGTCGTCGGTGACGTATACCTCGCCGTGCTGGAACGGCGACATCGTCCCCGGGTCGACGTTGATGTAGGGGTCGCACTTCATCAACGTGACCTTGAACCCGTGCGCCTCGAGGAGGGCGCCCATGGAAGCGGCTGCGATCCCCTTGCCGAGGGACGAGACTACGCCGCCGGTCACGAATACGTACTTGGTTGCCATCATTCACCACCTTTCAAGACCGGGGACCGGGGACCGGGGTCCGGGCACCGGGAAGAAGCAGAGACGAAGGTACTACGCCCGCTCAAGCCGATTCTCCTCGTCCACGGAACGACTCAGCGGAGCCCGGGCCTCGGAGCCCCGAGCCCTGGCGCGCGAGGGCCGCGAGCGCGGCCTCGGCCCTGGGCACGTCGGCTGGGACGTCGACCGCGACGGAGTCGGCGGCGGCCGCAAGCACGTGGATCGGCATGCCGTTGGCCAGCGCCCGCAGTTGCTCGAGGCTCTCGATGCGCTCGAGCTCGGCTTCGGGCCACGATGTGAACGCGAACAACGCCTCGCGACGGAACCCGTACAGGCCGACGTGCCTGCGGGCGGCTGCGGGTGCCGGGTTGCGCGGGAAGGGGATCGCGGCACGCGAGAAGTAGAGCGCGCGCCCGCGGAGATCGCACACCACCTTCACGACGTTCGGGTTTGCCACGTCCTCGGCCGATGCCGGCAGCGACAGCGTCGCGAGTGGCACGTCGGCGTGGTGGCGCAGGAAGGTCGTGAGGATGCGCAGATTCTCAGGAGGCAGCGCCGGCTCGTCGCCCTGCACGTTTACCACGATGTCGCCGTCGAGCCTCGTCACCGCCGCCGCGACCCGATCGGTGCCGGTCCGGCACTCGCCGGTCATGGCGACGGTTGCGCCTGCTTCCCGGGCGATCGCCGCGATGCGCTCGTCGTCGGTCGCGACCACGACCTCGTCGAAACACCCGGCGTCGCGGACACGGGTGACAACGTGCGCCAGCATCGGAGTACCGAGCAGGCGAACGAGGGGTTTTCCCGGGAAACGGCTGGAGCCGTAGCGTGCCGGGATGACCGCTAGTACACGCCCCCTGTCCATCCTGTGCTGGCACTCTACGGGACCGCCGTGGCCTTGTCAAACCTCGTCTCGGCATAGAAGACGTGGTCTGTGATCAGTGGTCAGTGGTCAGTAGGCGGGCGCGCGCCGGGCGGAGCTGGGAGGATGGGTGGGTCGGGCCGCTGGCCACTGGCCACGGACCACGTCTTTCGCGCCAGCGGGCTGATAGACTCGCGGCGTGTCGGCAGCGGCTCAAGCCCCCCGAACCAACGCGGTGCGCTCACGGTGGCTGGGTGTCCTCGGCCTCGCTGGCGCCGTGCTCGCGAGCGGGCTGCTTGTCCACCGCTTCTGGGTGCGCGAGCTCTCGCACCTTACCGGGCAGGCGCAGTGGATCTGGGTCACCGACACGCTCGAACGGGTCCACCCCGTGGCCGGCCTGTTCGTCGCCTCGCTGCGCTTGAACGCCCCGACCCCTGGCGCGCTGCTGAAAGTCTGCGGCGATCGCGAGTATGTGGTCTACGTCAACGGCACGCCCGCAGGGTGCGGCTGGAGCCGGCCGGGGTTCCTCCTCGACCTCTATGACGTCGGCCATCTGCTGCACCAGGGTGAGAACGTCCTTGCCGTCGAGGTGCGCTCCCCGACACCGACCGGCGGGTTGCTGCTCGCGCTCGACGTCGAGGGCGTCGGCAGGAACGTCCTGGTCAGTGGGCCCGATTTCGTCTCGCGCGACCGCTTTGGGCTGGGTCCGCCGGGTCCGGGCGATCTCGCTATTCCGGTCACGTGGGGAGGGCCTCCGCTTTTCCCGTGGAGTTATCCGGCGCCGCGCTCGCGCCCGAAGACGCTCGACGGCATCGTAGTCGAGGAGCCGGAACGGCGCGGCATGGATACCGCCAGGCCGTTGGCGCGCGGGGGATGGGAGTTCATCCTGCCGCGGGCGATGTACGGATACCTCTGGGTTGAGCTCGAGGGGGACGGCTTGGACTACGTCGCCACGGCTGCCGCGGTCGCCTCGGATGCGGACCGACTTCGGGGAATCGCTCAGCCGATCGCCCGCATTCGCGGCCAGCAGCGTTGGCTCGACCCCGAGCCGAAGACCATGGGCGCTGTGTACGTTTTTGGTCGCTACCGGCCGCGGGCGATCGAGATCTGGCCGGTTCCCGACGAGTTCAGGCCAAGCGCTCCAGGAGTTGTTCCAGGGATACACGGGCTTGTGCAACGCACGCGTTGGACGACTCGAACCCCCCCAGAATGAGCACCCGCCTGTAACAGTCCACGGCGGTTTTGGCGTCGCGGAACCGGTACCACGAGAGGTCGGCCTTGAGCAGCCACGCCCAGAGGTCGCGCGGCTCCTCGGCCAGAAGCTTGTCGCAGAAGTGCGCCGCAAAGTGCCAGCGCTCCTCGACAAGCGCCCGCTCGATCTGGCGGTGAAAAGCCTTCGAGAGGGCAGCCCGGCTCTCGCCCTCAGGCTCGCCGCCGACCACGTGTCTCAGTATCGCGCTGACCATCTTCTCGTCAAACATAACACCCGAACAAGGGGTTTTCAAGTGGCCATGGCGACTTTCTCCAGTTGGGGCAAATGGAATCGTGGATCGTCATGCCGCTTGCACTGGCGCTGGCAGATCAAAGTGCCGCCTACACCCTGGCGACACGCCAACCGACAATGCTATCACCGCATGCGAGAGCTAACCAGTCTGTTGGCTGCTTTCGAGGGTATCGCATGCCGGGGATCACGTCCGGAATGGCGCTCTTTCCTCGTGTTTCTCTTCCCACGGCCGACGGCCCACGCTTCTTGTCCTCAGTACTCGCGCTCGATGATGTAGCCGGGAGCAATGGCCAGGGCGTCGCGTTCCGGCGAGGCGGGAAGGGCGACAAGAGCCTCCACCGCGCGGCGGCCGTACTCGGCGGCGATCTCGCGCGATCGCTGCAGCACCTGATGCTCGTCGAGCCAGGCGCGCAGCTCGGCCGGCTCAGTGGCGCGAAACTCGCCCGAGGCGACCACGTCGGCGACCGCCTTGCGCTGCTTGGTCCCGAGGCGCGGCAGCAGAAGGATGAACGGCAGCGTCAGCTTCCCCTCGCGGAGGTCGGAGAACACCGGCTTGCCGAGACGGGACTCCGAAGCGGTGACGTCGAGAAGGTCGTCAACGATCTGAAAGCAGGCGCCGAGACTGCGGCCGTACTCGGCGAGCGGCTGCCGGTAGCGTTCGAGTTCCGGCGCGAACAGCGACGGCAGCGCGCACGCCGCCGAGAACAGCTCGCCGGTCTTGCGGCGGATCAGGTCGAGGTACTGCTCGTACGAGATGTCCTGGCTGTGCTGCAGTTGCAAGCCGAGGATCTCGCCTTCGACCATTTCCACCGTGGCGCGCGAGAGCAGCCGGAGTATTGCGAGGTCGCCCATCTCCAGCGCGATCTCCATCGAGCGGATGAACAGCCAGTCGCCGAGCAGGACGGTGAGCTGGTTTCCCCAACGGTCGTTGGCCGTGGCGCGTCCCCGCCGGACGCGGGCATGATCGATGATGTCGTCGTGGACGAGCGTGGCGGTGTGGATCATCTCGATCACCGCCCCGTAGCAGACGTCGCGGTCGCCGGTGTAGCCGAGGAGCCGGGAGACCACCAGGAGCAGCGCCGGCCGGAGCCGTTTGCCGCCGCCCTCGATCACATAGCGGCCGGCTTTCTGCACCGCCGCCGGACCGGCCGCGAGTTGCCGATCGATGAACTGCTCGGTGAGCTCGAGGCGCGGTCGAACCGCGTTGAATGCCTCTCCGAGGCTCTGTCGGGTTGCGCGCAGCGTCTCGTCGGTGTTCGCGTTCAGGCCCGGCTCCCCCTGCCGCCACTCACGGCGCCGTACATGGTAGGCGCAACTCGCTTCGCTGTCACCCTTCGTCGGGCGAGCAGGGCTGCGCCCCTGGCAGCGCGGGGCGGAACAGATCGGCGGCGGGCTCGCTGTAGGCCTTCCACGAGGTGAATGTGAACTCGTTGCGGTTGCCGCTGCCGTCGATCACCGACACCCGCCAAGGCAGCCCGTTTCCGTCGACGACCACCTCGATCGACGCCAGCTCGGGCGTGGGCTCGAGCGCGGTCAGCCCCATTGTCCGGCCGGTTACGGCAACGGCGAATGCTGCGCGGGCGGCGCCGGGATCGAGGATCGCGGCAAGCGGCAGTCGTCCCCACGTGCCGGCGTCGAGGCGCACCGCCGTGCACGAGCCGGCGAGCGGATCCACGTGACGGGCGATCGCGCCGTCGGTGGCGAAAACTCGCGACGCCGGCGCCGCATAGTCGAAGCGTAGCCGGGCCGGAAACGCCACGATGAGCGTTCCGCGCTCGCTGGCGCCCGTCTCGAACCCCGCCGGGACGTAGCGCTGGGTGAACTCGGAATGCCAGCACGGCGCGTGGCGGAGCGCCGCCGCGACCTGCTCGAGACTGGCATCCCCGCCCGGGGTGGCGGCGAGCAGCGCGACGAGGAGGCCGGCCAGCATGTTCAGTGCCGGAAGTGACGGCGGCCGGTGAACACCATGGCGACGCGGAGGCGGTCGGCGGCGGCGATTACCTCGCTGTCGCGCATCGAGCCGCCGGGCTGGGCGATCGCCGTGACGCCGCCGGCGGCGAGCGTCTCGACGCCATCCGGGAATGGGAAGAAGGCATCGCTGCCGGCCGCGGTGCCGGCCGTCGCCAGGCCGAACGAGCGGGCGCGCTCTAGCGCGATACGGCACGAATCGACGCGGCTCGGCTGGCCGGCGCCGATCCCCACGGTGCCGCTTGCGTCGGCGACGACGATGGCGTTGGAGGTCGCGTGCTTCGCCACCCGCCAGGCGAGCTGCAGCGCGGCAAGCTCGCCCGCGCTCGGCGTGCGAGCGGTTACGGTCTTCCACTCCTCCGCGTCCCACCCCTCGTCGGGCGTCTGGATCAGCAGCCCGCCGTCGATCGCCCTGATCCGTTGGCCGCCCGCCATCGGCGGCGGCGCCAGCAGCACGCGCAGGTTTCTCTTGGTCGCGAGCACCGCCCGCGCCTCTTCGTCGGCGTCGGGCAGCACCACCACCTCCGCGAAGATCTCGGTGATCTTGCGGGCCGCCTCGCCATCGCACGGCCGCGAGCTGGCGATCACACCGCCGAACGCCGAGACCGGGTCGCACGCCAGTGCGCGGCAGTAGGCTGCGGCGACGGTCGGGCCGAGGGCGACGCCGCACGGGCTTGCGTGCTTGACGATGGCGACGCCGGGCCCGGGCAGGTCGTGGACCAGGCGCCAGGCGCCGTCCGCGTCGACGAGGTTGTTGTAGGACAGCTCCTTGCCCTGGAGCTGCCGGTAGGCGGCGAGGCCGTGCGCGTCGCGGTGGCGGACGAGCACCGCCTGCTGGTGCGGGTTCTCGCCGTAGCGCAGCGGCACCTCCTCGCCGCCGAGCCAGGGTGCGAGCGATGCGAGCGCCAGGCTCGGCGCGGCGCCGAGGTGCCGGGGCAGCATCGCCGAGATCGCAAGGTCGTAGCTCGCCGTGTGCCGGAACGCCTTGAGCGCCAGCTCCTGGCGCAAATCGGCGGGGATGCCGCCGGCCGCGAGGGCGGCGAGGATGCGCCCGTAGTCGTCGGGGTCCACCACCACGGCGACGTGCTTGTGGTTCTTGGCGGCGGCGCGCAGCAGCGACGGCCCGCCGATGTCGATGTTCTCGATCACCTCGGCGGCCGATACGCCCTCTCGCGAGGCGGTGGCGACGAACGGGTAGAGGTTGACGGCGACGATGGCGATCGGCCGCGCCTTCCAATCGGCGAGCACGGTGCGGTGCTCGGGCTCGTCTAGGTCCGCGAGAATGCCGCCGAACACCCTGGGGTGGAGGGTCTTGACCCGTCCGCCGAGCGCCTCCGGCCACTCGGTGAGCTCGCTCACCTCGATCACTCCCAGGCCGGCGGCGCGCAACGAACGCGCCGTGCCGCCGGTGGAGACGACCTCCCAGCCCTGCTCGACGAGACCGCCGGCGAATTCCGCCAGGCCACGCTTATCGGACACGGAGACGAACGCGAGGGGCTTCACGGGGGCGCGGCTCTCCTTTCCAGACGAGGAACCTCTGTCCGCCCTGCGGGATATCGGGTACCAGCCCGCCGCCCTGCCTCCACACCCACGAGGCGAGGTTGGCGAACACGCTCGAGGCGTGGTTGAGCGCCAGCGAGGCCGCGCCGAAGCTGGTCGAGCGGTCGTCGAGCGCCGGCCAGCGACCCGGCCCGCCGACCCGGTCGAGGTCGTAACGGACGAGCGGCGCCAGCGACGCGGCCGCGCGCCGCCGGGTCGCGAGGTAGGGCTCGATGGTGGCCTTGGCCTGGCCGAGCTGAATGCGGTCCTGCCCGTAGAAGACGATTGGGACGCGCGGAGCGGCGCTGCGCTGGTACGAGGCGAACGCCTGCGCGTAAGTATCGCCGCCGTGGGCGACAAATGGAGCGTTGAGGTCGAGGGTGAGGTGGGCGAGAGTGCCGAGGCCGGCCACCACTTCGGAGAACGGCGCCTGCGAGCGCAGCGCCTGCACGATCCTTTCGCACTGCGCGAAAATGGTCGATTCGAGGCCGTTCGGCCCGCCGGGCTTGTGGAACTGCTGCGGCCACGCCGCCGCCGCGGCGGCGCCGCGCGCGAAGTCGCGCTTGTGCTTGACCACCTGCCGCGCGAGGTCGGGCGGCAGCCACGGCAGCGCGCGCCGCCCCACCTCGGGGTCGAGGTCGGGCGAGTGCACCATACACACCGCCATCACCGCCGGAAGCAGGGCCTCGAGCACGGTGAGATTGTAGCCGAGGCGAAAGCCTGGCGCGGTGCGCCGCGACACACCCGGGGGTCGGGTGGGGCAGCCGCGCCCGCCGCCGGCCGTCACGCGGCGGCCCGTTTCGTCCCGCTGTGCCTACGGTTCGTCACAGAGCCCGAGGTCGTGGCGGTGTCGGCGCCTATCCTCGGCCGGCCGGGCACGCACGGGTCACCGTCGAGACGCCGCATAGCGTCGGCGCCGGCAGGAGGAGCGCATGCCGAAAATCGCCGTCGTTGGAGCCGTAATGGTCGTGCTGGCGTTCGCGCAGGCGGAAGCGCAGACGATCGCGGAGCTCGCCGCCCAGGTCCGCGACACCGAAATCGCCTTCGCCAAGACCATGGCGGACCGCAACCATGCCGCCTTCGTCGGCTTCCTCGCCGACGACACGGTGTTCTTCGGACGCGCCAACTCGGTGCGCCGCGGCCGGGCCGCCGTCGCGGAGGCGTGGAAGCCGTTCTTCGAAGGCCCACAGGCACCCTTCTCGTGGGCGCCCGAGCGGGTCGAGGTGCTCGACTCCGGCGACCTCGCCCTTAGCACGGGCCCGGTTCTCGACGAAGCGGGCAACAACATCGGCACCTTCAGCTCGGTGTGGCGGCGCGAGCGCGACAACCGCTGGTGCATCGTCTTCGACAAGGGGTGCCCGCCTTGTGCGCCACCTAACCCGTGACTCGGGCAAGGTCCTGGGTGAGCCACTCGGAGTAGTCGCTGCGGGAAGAAAGAAAGCCGCAGCGCGGCAAGCCGCCCAGTAGCCGATGGCCCCGCGGGCGTGAAACAACGGCAATGCCTGCGGAGCGCGCTGCGCTCGGCGCTGGCGCGCGCCGAGGAGCTGCACCTCGCGTCGGTGGCGCTGCGGGCGCTCGCGACCGGGACCTTCGGGTACGCGAAGGCCGACGGATGCCGGGTGATCGCCGAGGAGGTGCGGGCGCATCTGCAGGCGCCGGGCCGGTCGCTGGCGCTGGTCCTCCTCGTGGCCGTCGACGGTGAGACAACGTCTCACCTCTGGGTCGCCGCGCGATCTTTGTGGTAGAATCTCCGCCGCGCCCGGGCCGGGCGCATTCTCACAAGGGGGGTGACATGGCCGACGTTGTTCAGTACTCAAACGCCCCTGAGGAGCAACTGGACTGTCTCTATCTGGCGGTTGCCGAGAAGGCGCGGCCGCTCGAGCGGTTGGTGCTGCCGGCTCGTGACCGGCAGGCAATCGCCAAGGTCGTGGACGAGCTGGGTGTTCGTGGCACCGACGGCGAGGTGCTTGTTACGACCAGCCCGGTCAAGACGTTCCGCCGCATCGCCTGCTTCGGGGTCGGCAAGCTCTCGTCGTTCACGGTGCACTCGCTGCGCAAGCTGCTGCGGCGCGTAGTCGAGCAGGCGGGGCGCAACCGCGAGTATCAGATCGCGCTGGCGCTGCCGTTCCTGCCGCAGGATGTGGATCCTGCCGAGGCGCGCGTGGTGACGCTCGCCGAGCTGGCGCTCTCCGACTACCGCTTCGACCGCTTCCGCTCGCGTCCGGACGAGGCCACGAAGGTGGATGGCGTTCACGTGATCCGCCTCGAAAGCGAGACTGCAGAGCAGCTCGACGCCATGCTCGCGCAATCGCGCCGGGTCGACGAGCTGGTGCGGCTGGCGCGCGATCTCGGCAATCGGCCAGGCAACGACCTGACGCCGACCAGCTTCGCGGCCGAGATCGCGGAGATGTTCAAGGGCTCGGCGGTCCGGGTCACAGAGATGGGCGTCAAGGAGCTGGAGAAGGACGGCCTGCGCGCGATCGTCGCGGTGGGCAGGGGCTCAGTCGAGGAGCCGCGGCTGGTGCGCCTGGAGTACCGCGCCAAGAAGCCGCGTGCGGCGATCGTGCTGGTTGGCAAAGGCGTGACGTTCGACTCGGGCGGCATCTCGATCAAGCCGGCCGCCGACATGGCCGACATGAAGCACGACATGTGCGGCGCCGCCGCCGTGGTCGCGGCGATGCGGGCGGTGGCTCAGGACGAGCCGCCGCTCAAGGTCGTCGGCCTGGTGCCGCTGGTCGAGAACCTCCCGTCGGGCAGCGCCCTCAAGCCAGGCGACATCATCACGATGAACAACGGCGCGACCGTCGAGATCGACAACACAGACGCCGAGGGCCGACTGATCCTCGCCGACACGATGGCCTACGCGGCGCGCTTCAACCCCGACGTTATGGTTGACCTCGCCACCCTCACCGGGGCGTGCAAGGTCGCCCTCGGGCACGAGCTGGCGGGGATGTTCGCCAACGACGACGCGCTGGCCGCGCAGCTCGAGTCGCTCGGCCGGCGGACCGGCGACCGCGTCTGGCGGCTGCCGCTGCTGCCCGCCTACAACGAGCTGCTGCGCAGCGAGTG
>Ga0315273_10001919_pt1 | contig 24150 bp, 20 predicted proteins | sample YL17G02_0_MG_FD_205753 | JGI IMG/M metagenome (GOLD analysis project Ga0315273, IMG submission 205753) | Sediment microbial communities from Yellowstone Lake, YNP, Wyoming, USA - YL17G02_0 | ecosystem: Environmental > Aquatic > Freshwater > Lake > Sediment | place: USA: Wyoming | collected...
CCGCCGTGTGCGTGAAGTCCAGGCCGCAGTCGACGCAGGCCAGGGTTCGATCGGCGTAGGTCAAGGGTGCTGGTCCTCCTGGTCCGTGCACTCGCCACCGGCGGCCGTCCCGGAAGGGGCCGCCGTCGCGCCGGGACGGCGGGGAGGCAGAAGGAGCCCGGTGCCGCGCGACCCGGGTGACGTGCTGCGGGGCCTCTCGGGGCGCGTACCGGTTGCGTGACGGCAGGATACCACCCGGCTCGCCTTCGGTCGTGCGGGCCTCCGGCCCGCCGGCGAGCCCGTCGGGGCGATGACGTGCGATGGCCTCGCCGCAGCGTTCCCGATTTGTCACAATGGTCGCGATGCTGCGCCTGCTCCACACGGCCGATGTCCACCTCGGGGCCCGCCACGCCGACCTCGGCGAGCAGGCGGCTGCCCAGCGCGAGCGACAGTTCGCGGCCTTCCGGTCGACCATCGACCTGGCGCTCGCGGAAAAGGTGGACCTCGTGCTGGTCGCGGGCGACCTCTTCGACTCCAACACGCAGCCCCGCCGATCGGTCGAGCGGGCGGCAGCGGAGCTGAAGCGCCTCTCCGAGGCGACGATCCGCACCGTGATCATCCCCGGCACCCACGACGTCTACGACGGTGCGTCCGTCTACCGCGCCTACGACCTCGCCGCCATGGCCGGTCTCCCGTCCGAGACGGACCTCCTGGTGGTCCTTACGTCGGACCGCCCCGACGTGCTCCTCGGGACGCTCGACGTGGTCGTGCACGGGCGGGTCTTCGCCACGAAGCGCGCCCCGCGCAGCCCCCTGGCCGGGTTTGGCGTCGCGGCGGACGACCGGGCGACCTGGCACGTCGGCCTGATCCACGGGTCGCTGAGCATTCCCGAGAAGACCGATCACGACGAGGTCGTCTTCACCAGCAACGAAGTGGCCGCCTCCGGCCTCGACTACCTCGCGCTCGGCCACTGGCACTCGACTCAGCGCGGCCGCGCCGGGGCCACGCTGTGGGCCTACAGCGGCGCTCCCGAACCGGTCGCGATCGACCAGGACCGGGCCGGGAACGTGCTCCTGGTAACCCTCGAGGAGCGGGGCGGCGGACGCCACGTCGCGATCGAGGAGCGCCGGGTGGGGCGGACCCGGTTCGAGCGCCTGGAGGTCACCGCCGCCGAAGTGGGCAGCCAGCCGGCGCTCGTGGAACGGCTCGCCGCACTCGCCGATGCCGATCTCGTGCTCGAGGTGCGGATCATCGGCGTGCGGCCCGATGACCTGGACCTGGCCACCGACGAGATCGAGCGCGAGGTGGCCGAGCGCTTCTTCCGGGTGCGAGTCCGGGATGCGTCCACGGCGGCGCTCCCGGACGGCCCCCTGGCGCCCCCTGACACCATTGCCGGCGCGCTCGTGCGGGATCTCGAGGCGGAGATCGCCGCGCTCGAGGCCGCCGGCCGCGACGGCGACGCCGGCGAGGCCCTGGAGGCGCTCCGCCTGGCCCGCCTCCTGCTCGACGGGCGCGAGGTGACCCTGTGAGGATCACCCGGCTGCGCCTGCGCCACCTGAAGGTCCATCGGGACCTGGACCTGGAGCTCGCGCCCGGGCTCACGGTCGTCCGCGGACCCAACGAGGCGGGCAAGACGACGATCCAGCGGGCGCTCGAGATCGCCCTCTTCCGCAAGGTGACGGCCGGTGGGGCCGAGATCGACGCCCTTCGCAGCTGGGGATCCCCGGACGACGGACGCCCCTGGGTCGCGCTCGAGTTCGTCCAGGAAGATCCCGAAGGGACGCGCGTCGGCACGCTGGAGAAGGACTTCCGCGGCGCGAAGGGGACCGTCAAGCTCGTCCTCGACGGCGAGACGGTGACCGATCCGGCCCGCGTCGACGAGATGCTCGCGGACCTCACGGGGATCCCCGGCGAGAAGTTCTTCCGCTCCACGGCATCGGTGCGCCACCACGAGGTCTTCGACCTCGCCCGGGACGAGGGGGCGCTGCGCGACCGGCTGCAGGCGTCGATCAGCGGCGCCGATCGGGGGACGAGCGCCGCGAAGCGCCGGCTCGACAAGGCGCTCAAGGACCTGCAGGCTCGCGGCGAGCGCAACCCGGGCCGCCTGCGCGTCGCCGAGGAGGCGGTCGCCCGGTTGGCGGCCGTCCTCGCCGAGGGCGAAGCCCAGCTCGCCCAGCTCGAGCGCGATCGCGACACCCTGGCGGCGGCCCGCGAGCGACGCGCCGCCGCCGAGCACGTCCTGGCCGAGCGCCGCTCGCTGCTGGAGAAGGCGCGCCAGGCAGAGCGACTGGTGGCGGAGCGCGGGGTGGCCCAGGAGCGCTTCGAGCGCTACCGCCAGGCCGTCGCGGTGGCGAGCCAGATCGGCGAGCTCGAGGGGAGCCATCCGGCGCCGAGCCCGCTGCCGGTGCTGCGCCAGCTCGTGGAGCGGGTTCGGGTCCTGGACCGGGAGATCGGCGAGCTGCGCGTCCAGCTCGGCGAGGAGCCCTCGACCGTCGACTACAACGTGGTGATCCCGGAGCCTCGCTACCGTCTCTTCGCCTGGCTCGCCGTGCTCCTCGCGGTGGGGGGCGTGGCCGCGGTCGCCGTCGGTGTCTTCGCCGGCGTCGGTGCCGCGGTCGTCGGGGGGGCAACGGCGGCCGTGGTCGGGCTCCTCCTTGCCGTCCTCGCCCGCTCCCGCCGCCGGGCAGCCTTCGACTTCCGTCGCCAGAAGGAGCTTCGCGACGACGAGATCGCCCGGCGGCTCCGGGGACGGAGCCAGCTCGAGGGCGACCTTCGCCGCGCCGAGGCCGACATCACGGCGCAGCTCGTGACGCTCAAGGTCAACGATCCGAAGGCGGCCGAGGATCTCCTGGCTCGCGAGGACGCCCACGTCCAGGCGATCGAGCGGGCGCGGGCGCAGCTCGACGGCCTCGTCGGCAAGGAGCCGGTCGAGACGCTCCCGACGCTGCGCGACGCCGCGGCTCTCGCGATCGAGCAGAAGAGCGCGGCCCTCGAGGCGCTGGGGCCCATTGCCAAGGAGCCGCGCGCTCGGGAGCGGCTCGAGGTCGAGGTCCGGGACCAGGAGAGCGCCCGGGAGCGAGCCCGCGACGAGGAAGCCGGCGCCCAGGCCCGCGTCGAGCAGAACCCGGTGGATGCCGAGCAGATCGCGGGCGAGGCGGAGCGCCTGGCGTCGTGGCGCGAGGAGCTGGCGGCCCTGCAGCGCCGCCAACGGATCTACCAGAAGAGCCTCGACGCGATCGGCCACGCGGAGACGGCGACCATGCGCACCGCAACGCGCTACCTCGAGAAGCGGATGCGCGGCGACATGGCCCGGCTCACCGGCGGCCGCTACCGCCGCGTCGCCGTCGACGACGCGACCCTCGACATCTCCGTCTTCGCGCCGGAGCGCGGCGGCTGGGTCACGATCGAGGATTTGTCGCAGGGGACCCTCGACCTTGGCTACCTCGCGGCACGCCTGGGCCTCGTCCGTCTCGTGACCCAGGATCGCCGGCCGCCCCTCATCTTCGACGACCCGTTCGTGACGTTCGACGAGGCGCGGGCCGAGCGGGCCATGGCCATGCTTCGGGACCTGGCCGCCGACTTCCAGGTGATCTACCTGACCACGTCCGACCGCTACGACCACGCGGCCGACCGCGTCGTGGAGCTCCCCGGACCCACCGCCGGCGACGACGAGGCGTCGCCGGACGAAGGGTCCGAGGCCGCGCAGTCGGCCGGCTGACGCCGGCCTCGTCGCCCGCGATCGTGCCCGCCGACCTCCTCGCGGCTGCCGCGGGCCTCCTCGCGGCTGCCTCCTGGGGGGCTGGGGACTTCGGCGGGGGGATCGCCGCGAAGCGTCTGCCGGCCATGGTCGTCCTGCTGGGCAGCCAGCTCGTTGGGCTCGCCGGCGCCGTCGCCTTCATGGTCCTGCTCGGCGAGCCGCTTCCCGCGCCCGTCGACGCCGCGTGGGCCGCCGCCGCGGCGCTCTTCGGGGCGCTCGGCCTGGCGGGGCTCTACCGGGCGCTCGCGGACGGGCGCATGGCGATCGTCGCCCCGATCACCGGGGTCCTCACCGCGGCGATCCCCGTCGCCGTCGGGATCGCGACCACCGGGGCGCCCGGGCCGGTCCGCCTGGCCGGGTTCGGCGTCGCCCTGCTGGCGATCGTCCTCGTCTCGCTCGTCGACGACGGCACGACCGGGCGTGACGGGCTCCTGCTGGCGATCGGCGCCGGCCTCAGCTTCGGCCTCTACAGCGCCTGCGTGGGCCAGGTCGGGGAGGGCGTCTTCGGGCCGCTGATGGTTTCGCGCGTCACCGCGTCGATCCTCGTGCTTGCGATCGTGGCGGCGAGGCGGGCTCCCGTGCTCGCCGTCGCCTCCGCGGAGCCACGGCTACTCCGGCTCGTCGCGCTCGTGGGGATCCTGGACCTCGCCGGGAACGCAATGTTCCTCGTGGCGGCCCAGGCGTCCGGGCTGGCCCTGGCCGCCGTTCTCGGGTCGCTCTACCCGGTCTCCACCGTGATCCTGGCGGCAGTCATCCTGCGCGAGCGGATCGGGCGAGTACAGGCGGTCGGGATCGCCATGGCGGCGCTTGCCGCCGTCCTGATCGTCGGCGGCTCCTGACTGCGCAGACCGACAGTGCCGCCCGGCGGTTCCCCGCTTCCTCGCGGGCAGATCCGTCGCGCCGGGGTACCGTACGCTCGACCGGAACACGTGCTGGAGGAGCCCGGTGGCCCAGGAGATCCCCGACGGCATCGTCATGGAGCCCGTCTTCATCATCGAGGCGACCTACGGCCCCGACGCGATTGAGCTGCGGCCGTCCCATCGACCGGCGCACCTGACCCGGATCGCGGCGCTCCGCGCGGCCGGCGTGATTCTCGAGGCCGGCGCCTACCCCGACATGTCGGGCTCGCTCCTGTTGGTCCGCGCCGCCGACGCCGACGCCGCGCTCGCCATCGCCCGCGACGACGTGTACATGCGCGAGGGCGTCTGGGTGGACGTGCGCGTCCGGCCGTTCGCGCGGGTGGCCCGTGAGGACGAGATCCCGGCCTGATGCCGATCCGCGGTGATCGGCGCGCGATGATGGGGGCGTGACCCTCTCGTCTGCCCTCGGACGCGTTGCGCTCGCCTGGTTTCGGCGCGATCTCCTCTTCCCCGGCAACCCGCAGAGAGCCCGGGCGGCCTACGCTCAGTCCAGGTCGAGCGAGAGGTAGTTGGCGGGGTCCCGGAAGCCCATCGCCTCGTAGAGCGGGCGCCCGTCGTCCGAGGTTCGCAGGTAGACGCGGCGCAGGCGCAGGGTCCGCGCGTCGGCCACGAGGGCGTCCATCACCGCCCGTCCCACGCCGCGGCCACGCCAGCGCGGGAGCGTGTAGACGTTGACGATGAATCCCTCGCCGGTCCGTCGCGCGCGGGGGTGCGGCGGCCGGTCGACGAGCACCAGGCCGCCCATCGCCACGATTCGCCCGCCGTCCTCGGCAACCCAGACCCGGAAGACGTCGCCGTCGATGTGGGTCGCCAGGTAGTCGGCCACCTGGGAGCGGTGCGGCCCGACACGATCGGGCGGAAGGTCGCCGCCGAGGATCTCGCGGTCGAAGGCGAGGCGCAGGTCGAGAAGCACCGGGAGGTCCGCCCGGATCGCGCGGCGGAGGCGCAGGCGGAGGCCCTCGGTCCCGCGGGCAGACGGCTCGGTCACCGGGTGATCGTGCCACGCCGCGCGGGGCCGCGCCCGTAGACTCCGCCGGTGACCTCCGAGCCCGCGTTCGACGACGGCGCGCCCGCCGCCCCGCCGTTCCACCCCGCCCAGGGGTGGCGTTCGCTCCTCGTCGTCTACGGGATCGTCTCGACGATCGAGGCGCTGGGGATCGCCCAGGTCTTCGCGTTCCTGCCCCTGCGGCTCCGCGAGGTCGGCCTGCCCGCGGCGCAGATCCCCACGTTCACGGGGCTCTTCACGAGCCTGATCTTCGTCTTCGGGATCATCCTCGTCCCCTTCTGGGGCGTCTGGGCGGACAAGTACAGCCGGCGGGCCGTGATCGTCCGCAGCGCCGTCGTGGAGGCCTTCGTCTTCGCCGGAGTCGCCCTGGCCGTCGAGCCGTGGCAGCTCGGCGCCAGCCTCCTCCTCGTCGGGTTCCAGCTGGGCAACACGGGCGTGATGCTGGCAGCGCTGCGCGACGTGACGCCCCGCCGCCGCGTGGGGACGGTGACCGCGCTCTTCGGGGCCACCGGGCCGCTCGGGTTCGCGATCGGTCCCGTCCTGGGCGCGCTGATCGTCGACGGCCTGGGCCTGCCGCTCGTGGCGGTCTTCTGGCTGGGGGCCGCCCTGTCGCTCGCCGCGGTCGTGCTGCTCCTCGTCGGATCCCGGGATATTCGACCGGCCGTCGTCCCCGAGGGCAGCACGCTCTCGCTCGCGCGCAGGGCGATCCGCGGGGTGTTCTCGGATCCGGCCGTCCGCCGCATCTTCGCGATCTTCGGCGTCTCCGTCCTGGCCAACCAGATGAGCCGCCCGTACCTCCCACTCCTCGTCGAGGACGTGAACGGAGGTGCCGCGAACCTCGTTTCCGCGATCGGCCTGGTCACCGGGACGGCGGCGCTGGTCGGCGCGCTCATCTCCCCGCTGGCCGGACCGCTCGGCGACCGGGTCGGCTTCCGGCGCGTTCTGGCCGGTGCGCTCCTGGGCGCCGGGACGGCGCTCCTCGTGATGCCGTTCGCGCCGGGGGTCGCCGCGTTGGCCGGGATCACCGTCGTCTACGCGGCGCTCCAGGCGTCGACCCAGGCGATGGTCTTCGGCCTGGTCGCGGTCGAGGTGGCGCCGGAGCGCCGGTCCGCCACGCTCAACCTCGTGCTCCTGCCGCTCTATATGGCCGGCATCATCGGACCCACGATCGGGGCCGTGGCGGTGGGCGTCGGCGGCATCGCCGCGCCGTTCTTCGCGGCCGGCGTCGTCTTCCTGCTCGGTGGCCTCGCCGTCGCCGTGGCGCTCCGCCGGGCGACCCGGGCCCGCCGCCCGGCCTGAGGCCGGGGGTGGTCGGCCTCAGCTCAGGCGTCGCGACTCCACTGCGGCCACTGGACGGCGCGCCCGGACCCGTGGGCCTCGTAGATGCGCAGGGCGTGCTCGTCTACGCCCGAGACGGCGAGGGCGATCGTCGGCGGGTCGGCGGCGCTCGGTCGCCCGGGCACCCGTCGCCGCAGCGGCCCCGGGGCCCATCGGTGGGCGCCTACGCGGGGAGGTCGCGCTCGTCCGCGCCGGTGTACCGCGCGTCCGGCCGGATCAGGCGGTTGGCCGACGCCTGCTCGATCACGTGGGCCGTCCAGCCGGCATGGCGGGCGAGCGCGAAGGTCGCCGGGAAGAGGTCGGGCGTGAGGCCGACCCCCTGGAGGACTGCCGCCGCGTAGAACTCGACGTTGGTCTTAAGCGGCCGATCCGGGTACTTCTCCTCGAGGACCTTGAGCGCTACGTCCTCCACTTTGATCGCGAGCTCCAGCCAGTCGGGCCGCGTGGACATCGCCTCGACGACCGTGCGGAGCGCCCTGGCCCGCGGGTCGTAGGCCCTGTAGACGCGGTGGCCAAAGCCCATCAGCCGCTCGCCTCGGGCCAGGGCGTCGCGGACCCATTCCTCGGCGCGCTCGGGGGAGCCCACCTTGTGGATCTGCTCGACGACCTCCGACGGCGCGCCGCCGTGGAGCGGCCCTTTCATCGCCCCGATGGCCCCGCAGACCGCCGACGCCATATCCGAACGGGTGGAGGTGATGACGCGGGCCGCGAATGTCGAGGCGTTGAGGCCGTGCTCGGCGCCCACCACGAAGTAGGCGTCGAGGGCGCGCGCAGTTGCCTTGTCGGGCCGCTCGCCCGTGAGCTGGTAGAGGAAGCCGGAGACGAGGTCGAGCTTCGGGTCGGGTTCGATCGGCTCGAGGTCCTCGCGGAGGCGCACGAAGGCGGCCAGCGCCGAGGGCGAGAACTCGGTGAGGGCGCGGGCCTGGACCTCGGTTGGCGGCCAGTCGAGGACCTCGGTGGCACCCCACACCGAAACCGCCGTGCGCAGCGCGTCCATCGGCTTCGCCGTGCGCGGCAGGGCGCGCAGCGCCGCCATGACGGCGGACGGGACCCGGCCCGCCGTGAGCCGCGCCTTCGGATCCCAGTTCCCCGTCCACAGGAGGTTGGCGACCGAGGCAAACGTGCCGCGGGCGACGAGGTCGCCGATGCGGTAGCCGCGGTACATGAGGCGGCCGTTGACGCCGTCCACGAGGCCCAGCTCGGTCTCCGCGGCGAGGACGCCCTCGAGCCCGGGAGAGTACGGCCGCCCGTCGACGGTGTGCGCGGCGACCGGGGCGGTGGGGACCTCGATCTGGACGGCCGGCGGAGTGGGCTTCTTGGGCATCGTGGCGTGTCCTCGGGGGCGGCCGGGAGGCCTCGTGATGGGAGGTGGAACGGGCACTCATGGTACTCCGCGGCGGCGCCCCCGGAGCGAGCGGCCCCTGCCGCGCGGTGTCCACCGCGGTCGTCGCAGCTGTTGACAGCGGTAAGTTGTCGGTGGTAAGTTGACACTGTCAACAAGGCTGGTGGACGAGACCAGCCGCCGCCGAGATCGAACCGGAGCCGCCGATGCCCACCATCGAGAAGCCTCCCCGTCACGAGGCGTCGCCCCCATACGGGCCGACCGCCACCTACCATCACGGCCACCTTCGCGCGGCGTGCGTCGAGGCCGGAGTCCGTCTCGTCGAGGCGGAGGGCCCCGACGCGGTCACCATCCGCGGCGTCGCCCGGATCGCCGGCGTCTCGCACACGGCCCCGCTCCACCACTTCCGCGACCGCCACGAGCTGCTCGATGCCGTGGCGGATCGTGGATTCGACCTGCTCGTCGAGCGCCTGGACGCCTCCCTCGCACCCGACGCCAGCCCTACCGAAGCCCTCCGCGCCTACGGCCGCGCGTACGTCGACCACGCCGTCGCACATCGCGGCCTCTTCGCCCTGATGTTCCGCCCCACGGCGGAGATGCAGGGCGCCGCCTCGTATCGCCGCCTCATCGAGCTCTGCGCGGCGGCCCAGGCCGCCGGTGAGCTGCCCGGTGACGACCCGTTCCGGCTCGCGCTCGTCCTGTGGAGCAGCGTCCACGGGCTCGCCGCCCTGTACGCCACCTCGAACCTCGGCAGCGGTCTCGTGACCGGCCAGCCGACCGATCCCGGGGTCGGCACCGACGCCGTCCTCGACGACCTGCTCGGCGCTCTCCGAGTCGCCGCGACCACCCCGAAGGAGACCCCTCGATGAGCCACCCGCAGCACGTTGTCCTCGGTGCCGGCACGATCGGCACCACGATCGCGGAGCAGCTCGCCGCTGCCGGCGAGCCCGTCCGCCTCGTGAGCCGCTCCGGGCGCAGCGCCGGGATCGCCGGCGTCGAGGCCGTGGCCGCGGATCTCACGAACCCGCTCGCGGTCCGGGCCGCCGCGGCCGGAGCGCACGTCGCCTACTTCGCCTGCCAGCCGGCCTACACCGACTGGCCGAAGGGCTTCCCCCCGCTGGCCGAGGGCGTGCTGGGCGGGCTCGCGGGCACGGGAACGCGCCTCGCGGTCGTGGACAACACCTACATGTACGGCCCGACAGGCGGCCGGCCGATGATCGAGGACATGCCGTACGCGGCCACGACCCGCAAGGGGATTGCCCGCGCGAAGCTGGCCGAGCGCTTCACGGCCGCCCACCGGGCCGGCGACGTCCCGATCGTGATCGCCCGCGCCTCCGACTACTTCGGGCCCCGTGGCGCCACGACCAGCGTCGGCGACCGGTTCTTCCCTCCTCTCCTGGCCGGCAAGGCGGTCCAGGTCTTTGGTGACGTCGACGCGCCGCACTCGAACACGTATGTCCCGGACTTCGCCCGAACGCTGATCGAGCTGGGGCGGCGGGACGAGGCCCTCGGCGAGATCTGGCACGTTCCCACCGCGCCCGCGGTATCGCAGCGGCGCTTCGCCGAGATGGCGGCCGAGGCGGCCGGCCTGCCGGCCCCGAAGCTGAGGAGGATGACGAAGCCCATGCTCCGGCTCGCCGGCTTCTTCGTGCCCGCGGCCCGCGAGGTCATCGAGATGGCCTACGAGTTCGAGGAACCCTTCCTGCTCGACTCCTCGAGGATCGAGCGTGCCTTCGGCCTCCGACCCACGCCGCTCGAGGAGGCGCTGGTCGACACGGTCGCGTGGTGGCGTGGCGACGCTGCCGCCGACGAAGCCGTGGCCTGACGGACGCCACGAGCGCCGATCCGTCGTCTGCCGCTCGGCGCCGCTGACCCCTACCGGAGAAGGCGCGGATCGTCCGCCGCGAGGCGGACGGCCGCGGCGGCGTCGAGCACCCAGGTGGCGCCCGCGCGCCTGGCCCGCAGCGCCGGCAGGTGCCGCTCCGCCGCGGCGCGTGCCGCATCGTCGGCCGTCGCCGGGACGAGCAGCTCGGCGACGATGGCGGCCTTGCCTGCGCCGAATGCCGCCACGACGAGGCCCGGCGTCGCGTCGAGCGCCACGGGCGTGAGCGTCACCCGGTCGAGCCGGGGCTCGATGTGCGTCGGTGCGGGTGCCCAGGTCGCCCAGCCGGCGGCGTCGAAGGCGGCACTCCCGGGGAAGACCGAGAGGACGTGGCCGTCGGACCCGACCCCCACGAGGACGGCGCCGAAGACCGGGCGCCCCGACGCGTCGGCCGCCAGCTCCGCGCGGAGGGTCGCCTCGAAACAGCCGGCGGCCCATGACGGGCCCTCGCCGGCGGCGAGGGCCGCGTCGATCGGCCACGGGTGAACGTGCGCGGGATCCAGCGGGGCGGGGGCGAGGCCGCGGCGAGGGTCTCCCGGCAGCAGAACGCGGTCGATCGCCCCGAGGTTGCAGTCGGGATCGCCACGGGGGACGAAGCGGTCGTCGCCCACCCAGAGGTGGAGGACCTCCCACGGGACGCGGGAGCGGAGCGGCTCCGCCAGCATGGCGCGATAGACGGCCGCAGGCGTGGAGCCTCCGGTCGACGCGAGATCGGCCCGTGCATGCGCGGCGGCGCAGGCCACCAGCGCGTCCACGAGGGTCTCGGCCACGGCCACCGCCGCGAGCGCGCGGGTCGCCCGGACGAGGATCGCGGGCTCGCCGGCCGTCACGCGTCCCCCCCGACAGGCGCCGCCTTCACTGGCTCAGAACCGGCCAGTCGCGCCGCCGTGTCGAGCGTCCCTTCCGCGACCGGATCATGGCCGCCGGCTTCGATCGCCTCGGTGAGGAGGTCGGCGTCGGTCCGGCGCGCCGCGTGGAAGGTCCGCTCGAGGGTCGCGGCCCCATCGAGGTGCACCTGCACGCACACGCTCTCCGCCTCGGCGGTGACCTCCACCCGGAGCTTCGATCCCCGCCGTTCGGCCAGCAGCTCGACGCGGAGGGTCGTGCCGCCCGGCGCCTGCGAGACGACCGGCTGGAGGAGAACCTCCGCGCCCGAGCCCCGCTCGCGGGCCAGCAGCGTCCGGAGATCCCGTCCGGCCTCCGTGATGCGCCCGCCACGGGCGAGGGGCGTCGCGACCTGCAGCTCCAGCCGGGACGCCAGCCACGCCACGTGGTAGATCGGCTTGACCAGGTTGGTGGCCGCCTCGGCGCCCGGGCCGCCGCTCGTCGCGTAGGTCACGGCGATGCGCCGGAGGGACTGCAGGTAGGGCTGGAGCTCGGCCCGATCGAAGACGGAGGCCACGGCCTCCCGCCAGCGCGCCTGGCGCATGAGCGCGAAGTCCGAGATCGGGAGCGCCGAACGTGCGAGCGCGGCGAGCGACCGCAGCCGTTCGAGGCCGTCGCCGCTCCAACGGGAGCCGTCGACCACCAGCCGGTCGGCCGACCCGACGAGGGCGTTCGCCAGGATCGTCCCGAACGGCGGGTCGCCCGGCCACCAGACCGTCACGGGCAGGTCGTGGACGAGGAGGGGCGCCACGATCGCATCGAGGTGCCGGCCCGTGTCGCCGCCGGCCGTCACGTAGACCTGCTCGGCACACGTCTCCGGGCCGTCGGCGCGGGGAGTCATGCAGTACGCCTTCACGTCGGCCCGGAGCCAGGCGGGCCCGTCCGGGTCGGTCGGCACGAGGATGAGGGTCCGCGAGGGGTGGCGCCCCGTTCCCATCTTCAGGGTCGCCGCGGCCCGCTCTCCGAGCTCGGGCGTGCGGGCGACGACCACGAGGTTCAGGACGCTCGTGCGGCCGGCGATCGCCCGCTCGGCCGGTCCTCCGCGTGACGCGGGCGACTGCGGGAGGCGCCAGATCCGGCCGAGCTCGCGCTCGATCTCCGCCACCGAGCTCGCGTGTCCCGCCCAGCGGAGCGTGGGCTCGCCGGGCGTCGCAGGAACCCCGAACGGCACGACGGGGTCCGCCACGGCGCCCCCGGCGACAGCGCCTCCCGCCGCGGACCCCGCCCGGCTCAGATCCGCCGCCACCGACGCCCGTCCCGCGCCAGGAGCGCATCCGCGGCATCGGGACCCCAGCTCCCGGCCGCGTAGTCCGGGAAGGCCGGCGGCGGCTCGTCTGCCCAGGCCTCGATGACCGGCGTGACGATCCCCCAGGCCTTCTCGACCTCGTCGGATCGAGTGAAGAGTGCCGCGTCACCGAGCAGGGCGTCGAGGATGAGCGTCTCGTAGGCGTCCGGGCTGTCGACGCTGAAGGCCGACCCGTACGTGAAGTCCATGTTCACGCTCCGGACGTCGACCCCGAGGCCCGGGACCTTGGCCGCGAAGCGGAGGAGAATCCCCTCGTCCGGCTGGATCCGCAGCGCGAGGAGGTTCGCCTCCGGATCGGCGTTCGAATCCTTGAACAGGGCGTGGGGGACCTGCTTGAACTGGATCGCGATCTCGGTGGCCCGCTTCGGCAGGCGCTTGCCCGCCCGAAGGTAGAACGGGACGCCGGCCCAGCGCCAGTCGTCGACGAAGAGGCGTGCGGCGACGAACGTCTCGGTCTCCGACGCGGGATCGACCTGGGGCTCCCCGCGATAGCCGGCCACCGGCTCGCCGGCCACCCAGCCGGGCCCGTACTGGCCCCGCACCACGTTCGCTGCGACGTCGGCCGGGGTCATCGGCTCGATTGCCCGCAGGACCTTGACCTTCTCGTCGCGGAGGGCGTCCGCGTCGAACGTTGCCGGCGGCTCCATGGCCACCAGCGCCAGGAGCTGCATGAGGTGGTTCTGGAGGAAGTCGCGCGAGGCGCCGGCCTCCTCGTAGAACGAGCCGCGCTTCTCGACCCCGATCGACTCCGCCACCGTGATCTGGACGTGGTCGACGTAGCGCCGGTGCCAGATCGGCTCGAAGATCCCGTTGCCGAAGCGGAAGACGAGGATGTTGCGGACCGTCTCCTTGCCCAGGTAGTGGTCGATCCGGTAGACCTGCGACTCGCGGAAGACCTTGCCGACCTCGCGGTTGAGGCGGATCGCGCTCGTCAGGTCGCGCCCGAACGGCTTCTCGACGACGATCCGGCGCCAGCCCCCGCCGTGGTGCTCGTGGTCGAGTCCCGCCCGTCCCAGGCCGCCGATGATCTCGGCGAACGCAGACGGCTGCGTGGCCAGGTAGTAGCAGCGGTTGCCGCCCGTGCCCCGCTCGGCGTCGAGCCGGTCGAGGCGCGTCGCCAGGCCGTCGTAGAGCGCCTGGTCGGCGAAGTCGCCGCGGTGGTAGGTGATCCGCCCCGCGAAAGCTTCCCAGACGGCCGTCTCGATCGGCAGGACCCGGCTGAACTGCTCCAGCGAGGCCCGCAGCTCTGCCCGGAACGCCTCGTCGGCGTAGGGACGGCGGCCGACGGCGACGAGGGCGAACTCGTGGGGCAGCAAGTTCGTGCGCCAGAGCTGGAAGAGGGCCGGGACGACCTTGCGGTGGGCCAGGTCGCCGGTGGCGCCGAAAAGGACGAAGAGCGCGGGATCCGGCATGCGCTCGAGGCGCAGCCCCTCGCGGAGCGGGTTGGCGACGACCTTCGCGGCGGCGCGCCGCTTCCCGGTCCGGGCCAGGCGCAGCCCGCGCGCCGTCTGCGGGCCGCCGTCGGCGGGGCGCGCCGGCGCGGCGGCCGGCGTCACCGGCCTCGCGGGTCTGGTCACGTGGGTCGCTACTCCGTCTTCACGGCGTGGCCGCCGAACTCGTTGCGCAGCGCGGCAAGCACCTTGGCACCGTAGCTTTCGTCCTGGCGGGAGCGGAAGCGGGCCTGGAGGGAGAGCGTGATCACCGGGGCCGGCACGTCACGGTCGATCGCCTCCTGGACCGTCCAGCGGCCCTCGCCGGAGTCGGCCACCCAGTCCTTGATCCCGACGAAGTCGGGGTTCTTCTCCAGCCCGTCGTGGAGAAGGTCGAGCAGCCAGCTGCGCACGACCGACCCGTAGCGCCAGATCCCCGAGACCTGCGCGAGGTCGAGGTGGTAGTCGCTCGCGTGCATGATCTCGAAGCCCTCGGCATAGGCCTGCATGAGGCCGTACTCGATGCCGTTGTGGACCATCTTCACGTAGTGTCCGGCCCCGGGTCCGCCGACGTGGGCGTAGCCGTCCGCGGGAGCCAACGAGCGGAAGACCGGCTCGAGCGGCTCCACCGCGTCGCGGTCGCCGCCGACCATCATGCAGTAGCCGACCTCGAGGCCCCAGACCCCGCCCGAAGTGCCGGCGTCGACGTACTTGAGGCCCTTGGCGGCGACCATCGCGTGGCGCCGGACGTCGTCGTGGAAGTTGGTGTTGCCGCCGTCCACGATGGTGTCGCCCGGGGCGAGGAGCTCCATCAGCTCGGCGATCATCGCCTCGGTGGCATCGCCGGCCGGGACCATGACCCAGACTGCGCGTGGGGCCGCGAGCTTACCGACGAGCTCCTCGAGCGAGAAGGCCCCCTCGGCCCCCTCGGTCATGATCTCGCGGGTCTTCTCGGGCGTCCGGTTGAAGGCCACCACCTCGTGCCCGTCGCGGACGAGCCGGCGGACCATGTTGGCGCCCATCCGGCCGAGGCCGACGAAGCCGATGCGCATCGGAGTCACTCCCCTGGGACGCGCCTGAGTGTCGGCGCGGACGAACGGTTGTTGGCTACTGACGAAGTGCCGCTGCGAGCGCGGCGTCCAGTGCGGCCAGGCCGGCGTCGACGTCGACGCCGAGGTGGACCCGCAGCACCGGCAGGTCGTGGGCCTCGAGCGCCTCCCTGTCTCCCCGCGCCTGCGCGTCGATGAGCTGGCCGAAGGTGTACGGCTTGCCCGGCACGGGCAGGTCCGCCGGATGGTCGCTCGTCAACTGAAGGAACCAGCCGATCGCCGGACCCCCCTTGTGGAGCTGGCCGGTGGAGTGGAGATAGCGGGGCCCGAAGCCCCCCGTGGTCGCCCGGCGGGTCGCGTCGCGAAGACGGCCGCGGATCCGGTCGATCGCGTTGGCCCGGGCGGCCGTGGGGGCGACGAAGGCACCGATCGCGAGGTAGCCGTTCTGGCGGACTCGCTCCAGGTGACGCCGCAGCTCCCCGACCACGGTGCCGTCGCCGGCCGTGAGGCGCAGGGCGGTGTCGCCGTGGAGGGCGAGCCCGTCGCCGGCGGCCAGCGGCTCCTCGTGGGGGAAAGCGCCATGGCGCTCCCGCTCCTCGAGGACGCGCTTCGTGTTCTCCTTCGACTCCGTGACGTTCGGCTCGTCGAAGGGGTTGACGTTGAGGACGATGCCGGCGACCGCGGTCGCGACCTCCCAGCGCAGGAACTCGGCGGCGAGGTCGATCGGGTCGCTGAGGGTGAACCGGAGCACCGGGTGGCCGGCGGCCGCGAGCGCGCCGAGGAGATCGTCCGCGGACGTGCCGTCAGGAGCGGGGGCTGGGAGCGGCGTGCCGTCGAGGGCGATCCGGACGAAGACGCGGTCGATGCCGTAGCCGGCCGGGGCGCCCAGCGGCTCCCGGTCGAGAGGGACGATGCCGGTCCCGAGCTTGCCCGTGCTCTCGGCGATCAGCTGCTCCAGCCAGGCGCCGAGCGGGCCGATCGCCGGGTCGACGACGAGAGTCAGCTTGTCGCGACCCGCCGCCGCCAGCGCGCCGAGCGCCGCGCCGAGGGCCACGCCGGGGTTTGCCGTCGGGTCGCCGGCCATGCAGCGCGCGTGCATGCCGACTGCCGAGGCCAGGAACGGGTCCAGGTCCACGCCCGCGAGCGAGGCGGGCAGCAGGCCGACGTAGCTGAGCGCGGAGTAGCGGCCGCCGACCGACTCGGGGTTGAGGAAGACGCCCCTCATGTCGTCCTGGTGGGGGATCGCCGCGAGCGACTTGCCGGGGTCGGTGACGGCCACCATGAACTCGCCGGGCGACTCGGTCCGCGCCCCGTGCGCCCGGAGGGCGTCGTGGATCCGCCGCCAGGCGTCGGCCTGGAAGGCGAGGGTCTCGGTCGTCGTCCCGGACTTGCTGCCCACGATGAACAGCGTCGCCAGCGGGTCGAGCCCGTCCCAGGCGGCGCGGACGGCGTCGGGATCGGTCGAGTCGAGGACGCGGATCGTCAGCCAGTCGTCCACGTCGCCGAAGGCGGTGGCGATCACCTCCGGGGCCAGGCTGCTGCCGCCCATCCCGGCCACGATCGCGGCGGTGAAGCCGGCGTCGCGGATGGTCTCCCCGAAGGCCTCCAGGGCCGGGACCTGGTCGCTGAAGTCGACGGGCAGGTCCAGCCAGCCGAGGCGGTTCGCGATCTTCTCCTGGACCGCCGCGTCCGAGGACCAGAGGCTGGTGTCGCGGTCGTGGAGGCGCTCGCTCCAGCGCTCCTCGTCGGCGCGGGCCAGGGCGGCGGCGACGGCCGCCGCGAGGGTCGGGTCGTCGATCCGGGCGTCGAGCGTGCCCGGAGCGAACGATGGAAGCGCGGTCTCGGCCATGGACGTCCTCCTGCGCGGTGGAGTCTATCGCGGGGGTGCCCCGTGCGCGGGGCTGCCCCGTGCCGCGCGAGGGTGGCGGCTACCGTTCCTCCGCTTCGATGGCGAGGACCTTGGCGAGGCGCCGGGCGTGGCGCTCCTGGCCGGAGAACCGGGCGGCGAGGAAGGCCCGGACGCACTCCAGGGCGGGTTCGGGGCCGACGACCCGGCCGCCCAGGCAGAGGACATTCATGTCGTCGTGCTCGACGCCCTGGTGGGCGGAGTAGGTGTCGTGGGCGATGGCGGCCCGCACGCCGCGGACCTTGTTCGCCGCGACGCTGGCCCCGATCCCGGAGCCGCAGACGAGGATCCCCCGGTCGGCCTCGCCGTCGCGAACGGCGTACGCCAGGCGGCGGGCGAAATCGGGGTAGTCGTCGGTCGCGTCCGAGCCGTCGCCGCCGAGGTCGATCAATTCGTGGCCGGCGTCGGCCAGGCGGGCCAGGAGCTCCGCCTTGAGCTCGGCCCCGCCGTGGTCGGCGGCGAACGCGACGCGCATCAGTGGGCGCCTCCCGGGTGCGGCGCCGCAGGCGCGGTCACGCGGCCGCGGAGGCCCTCCCGGACGACCCGCCGTCCGACCGCGGCCACCGCGTCGGTCGTGAACCCGAACTCCTGCAGGATCGTGCCCGCGGGCGCCGACGTGCCGAAGTGGTCGAGCCCGATGATCGCGCCCTCGTCGCCGGCCCAGCGCTCCCAGCCGAGGGAGATGCCCAGCTCGACGGCGACGCGCTTGCGGACTGCCGCGGGGAGCACCGATTCGCGGTATGCGGCGTCCTGCGCCTCGAAAGCCTCCCAGCAGGGGAGGGAGACGACCCGAACCGCGATCCCCTCGCCCTCGAGTGCCTCGGCTGCGGCAACGGCCAGCTGGACCTCCGAGCCGGTGGCGACGTAGACGAGGTCGGGGGCGCCGCCGCCGGCCTCGTTCGATGCCGGACGGACCACGTAGCCGCCGCGTCGGACGCCCGCGCGGGCGCCGTCGGGCGTGCCGGGCAGGACGGGCAGCTTCTGGCGGGTGAGCGCCAGCGCGGTCGGGCCGGCGGTCCGCTCGAGCGCGAGCGCCCAGGCGGCCGCCGTCTCGTTGGCGTCGGCCGGCCGGACGAACCAGAGGTTCGGGATCGCCCGGAGCGCGGCGTAGTGCTCTACCGGCTGGTGGGTCGGCCCGTCCTCGCCGAGCCCGACGGAGTCATGGGTCCAGTCGTAGATGACCGGGAGGCGGGAGAGGGCCGCGATCCGCACGCTGCCCCGCATGTAGTCGCTGAAGGTGAGGAACGTGGCCACATACGGCCGAAACCCGCCGTGGTACGCGAGGCCGTTCGCGATCCCCCCCATGCCGTGCTCGCGGACGCCGAAGCGGAGGTTGCGGCCCGCGTGGTCCGCGGAGAAGTCTCCCCCGCCCTTGACGTCGGTCAGGTTGCTCTCCGAGAGGTCGGCGGAGCCGCCAAAGAGCTCCGGCAGGCCCGCGGCGAGGGCGTTGATCGTGTCGGCGCTGGCGTTGCGGGTGGCCACCTCGGCCCCCACGTCCCACCGGGGCAGGGCGGCGTCCCAGCCGGCCGCGAGGTCGCCGTCGAGGCGCCGCTCCAGCTCGTTGGCCTCCGCCGGGAATGCCGCCCGGTAGGCGTCGAAGGCGGCGTCCCAGCGGCGGATGAGCTCCTCGCCCCAGGGGATCGCCCGGGAGAAGAGGGCCGCCGCGGTGTCGGGGACGAAGAAGGCCTTGTCGGGGTCCCAGCCGTAGCCCTCCTTCGTGAGGCGGACCTCGTCGGACCCCAGCGGCGCGCCGTGGGCCCGCTGGCTGCCGGCCTTGTTCGGCGAGCCGAAGCCGATAACGGTGCGCACGGCGATGATCGAGGGCCGGTCGTCGGACCGCGCCAGCCGGATCGCGGCCTCGATCGCGCCGACGTCGGTGCCGTCCTTCACCCGCAGGGTCTGCCAGCCGTACGCCCGGAAGCGCTCGCCAACGTCCTCGGAAAAGGCCATTGCGGTCGGTCCGTCGAGCTGGACCTGGTTGTCGTCGTAGAGCATCACGAGCTTGTCGAGCCTGAGGTGCCCGGCCAGGCTGGCAGCCTCGGACGCGATCCCCTCCTGGAGGTCGCCGTCGGAGCAGATCGCATAGGTCCAGTGGTCGACGATCGTGTGACCGGGCCGGTTGAACTCGGCGGCCAGCCGCCGCTCCGCGATCGCCATCCCGACGGCGTTGGCGACGCCCTGGCCGAGCGGGCCGGTGGTGGCCTCGACGCCAGGCGTCACCCCGAACTCGGGGTGGCCGGGCGTGCGGGAGCCCCACTGGCGGAAGCGCTTGAGCTCGTCGAGCGGCAGGTCGTAGCCGGTCAGGTGGAGGAGGGAGTAGAGGAGCATCGAGGCGTGCCCGGCGGAGAGGACGAACCGGTCGCGGTTCGGCCAATCGGGGTGGGTCGGGGCGTGGCGCAGAAAACGCGTCCAGAGGATGTACGCCATGGGCGCCATCCCCATCGGGGCGCCGGGGTGGCCGGAGTTGGCCTGCTGGACGCCATCGATCGAGAGGGTCCGGATCGTGTCGATCGCGAGCCGGTCCAGCTGCTCCGGGGAGAGTGTGGTCATCGCGGCAGGCTCCCGTGCTGGGCGGTGGCAAGTGGGGCCATTGTAGGGGCGCGAGGAACGGCAGCCGCGGCGTATCCTCGGCCGATGGCGACCCTCCACCGCCCCTCGGACCGTTCACGCTCCACGGGCTCCCGCGTCTCGTCCCGCCGCCCCCGCGCCCTTCGCGCCGTCGTGCTCGGCGACCTCGCCCTGGACGTGGTCCTGGCGCCGAGGCGCCCGCTCGAGCACGGCACCGACGTCCCGGGCATCGTGCGGCTCCACCAGGGCGGCTCGGCCGCGAACACGGCGCGCTGGCTGGCGCGGCTGGGCGTCCGGAGCACGCTCGTCTGCTCCGTGGGACGCGACGCGCCCGGGCGCGCGCTCGTCGGGGCTCTCCGTCGGGACGGGGTCACGGTTCGCGCCTCTCGCCCTGCCAGCGCCCGGACTGCCCGAATCGGGATGGTCGTGGACGCGGCAGGCGAACGCAGCTTCGTTGCCGACCGCGGGGCGGCCGACCTCCTCGCCCCTGACGACCTGCGTCCGACGTGGTTCCGCGGGGCCGGAGTCCTGCACCTGCCGGGCTACTCGCTCCTCGGGTCGCCGCTCGGAGAGGCGGCCGCGCAGGCGATCACGCTGGCGCGGGAGGCCGGCGCCGCGATCTCGATCGACCTCGCCTCCGCAGCGCCCCTGCTGGCCGGCGGACGCCGGGCCGCCCGCGCGCTGATCGTGGGAGCCGCGCCCGACGTGCTTCTCACCAACGCCGCCGAGGCGTCGGCGTTCCTGGGGTCGCCGGAGCCGGACGGGCTCCTGCGGTTCTCCCCTGTGGTCGTCGTGAAGCGAGGCGCCGACGGCGCGACCCTCCTGGTGCGGGCGGCCCCGGTGCCGAGCGTCCGCCTCGAGGTCGCCGCGCGTCCGATGCACGCGGCCGACACGACCGGCGCGGGCGACGCGTTCGATGCCGGGTTCCTCGCCGCGTGGCTCGCGGCCGGCCGTTCGACTGCCCCCGGTGACCTCCGTCGTGCCGTCGTCGCCGGGCACCGCGCCGCGGCGCGGCAGATCAGAGCGCCGCGGCCCGAGCTCGCCCTGGGATGACGACCGACGATCCGCCGACCGTGGCGAGCGACGCGGGGGATGCCCCGGCGACCTCGAGCACCTTCACTCGCGAGGAGCTCGACGTGGCCGAGCCGGAACGGCCGCCGTCCACGAGGTTCCGCTGGCTCATCGGGGTCGGCCTGGGGGCGTTCGCCGCGCTCTACACCGGGTTTCCCGTCGGCATCGTCGCCCTGCCGTTCGCGTTCACGGGAGCGGGGGCAGGCGCCCTGCTCGGCACCGGTCTCGTGTTCCTTGCGTCGTTCGCGTTCGACGCGTTCATCTGGCTGAACGACGAGCTCGCGGCGGTCGAGCCGTGGACCTTCGTCTCGTGGTCGCTCGCCGGCTTCGCCGCGCTCGTGGCCGGGATCGCCGGGACGGTCGTCGTCGCGCGGCGCTCGCGGTGCCGTCCGGGCGTATGAGCAAGGTCGTCGTCCGGCCCGCTGACGAGGGCGATGCCGCGGCGATTGCCCGGGTCGAGATCGCGGCCTGGCGGGCCGCCTACCGGGGGATCGTCCCCGACCCGGTGCTCGACGGATTGGACCTCGAGCACGAGGCGTCAACCTGGCGGGAGCGACTTCGGGACCAGGCCGTCGTCAAGGTGAGCGTGGCCGACGTCGTCGAGCCGCCGGCATCCCCGCGCCTGGTCGGCTACGTCACCGAGGGGCCGGCGCGCGGCGACGACGTGGCCGGCCTCGGCGAGGTCTGGGCGATCTACGTCGACCCCGCGGCGCAGGGGCGCGGCGTCGGGCGGGCGCTGCTGGATGCCGCGGTCCGCGGTCTGGCGGCGCGCGGCTGCGACGAAGCGATGCTCTGGGTCTTCGAGGCCAACGCCGCCGCTCGCGGCTTCTACGAGCGGATGGGCTGGGCCCTGGACGGCGCGGCGAAGCCGTTCGCGATCGGCGGGGCGGCCCCGATCGAGCTGTGCTACCGACGGCGCCCGGGCAGCTGAGGCCGTTCGACGACGCAACGGCCGCGTCGCCTACCCCTTGAGGTACCGGTCGAACCAGGCGAGCATCCGCGCGTTGCGGTCGATCCGGCGGTCGGGGCGGCCGGTGATCGCGAAGGTGTGCCACGACTCCGGGTAGAGGATGTACTCCACCTCGCGCCCGAGGTGGCGGAGGGCGACGAACAGCTGCTCGTTGTCGGCCGGCACGCAGCGCAGGTCCGCCTCGCCCTGGAGCAGGAGGAGCGGCGTCCGGATCCGCGTGACGAGGCGGAGCGGCGACTGGCGCCAGAGCGAGGCGATCCCCACCTCGCTGAACGGGTCGCCGAGGCGCGCCATCCGGTCGTACTCCGGTCCGGAGTCCGTGTTCGCCCACGCGCTCACCTGGTTCGTCGTGCCGCCGTCGCAGACGGCGGCGCCGAAACGCTCGGGCACCGCGCCGATCAGCCAGTTGACCATGAAGCCGCCGTAGGACAGCCCCAGGATCCCCAGCCTCGCCGGGTCCGCGAGACCGAGGCCCACCACGTGGTCCACCGCCGCGAGGACGTCCGCGGCGTCGACGCCGCCCCAGTCGCCGAGCTGGGGCGTGATCCAGGCCCTCCCGTAGCCGGCCCCACCCCGGATGTTCGGCAGGATGACCCGGTAGCCGCGCGACGCGAGAAGGACGTTCTCGAGCGAGGGTGCCGGGGACCAGGCGCCAAGCGGGCCGCCGTGGATGTTGACGACCGTCGGCAGCCGCTCGTCCGCGGCATCCGCGGGCGAGACGATCCAGGTCTCGATCGGTCCGCCGGGCCCGGGCACCTCGACGCGCCGCATCTCCGGCCACGGGAAGCCGCGCCGCCAGGCGCCGCCCAGGGTGGTGTGGCGCCGGATGCGGGCGCCGCCGGCCACCGGGCTGGACCCCCGGACGGTGACCACGCCGGAAACCGGGCCGGCGACCGGGCCGTCGACCGGGCCGGACCCGGGCACGGTGAGCAGCTCCATCGGCCGGTCGTCGAGCGTCGCGACCAGTGACACCACGCCGCCGGCCACGCCCAGCGTGACCGCGGCGATCTCGGCGGCCGTCAGGCGCGTGGGGGCGCCGACGGACCGTCCCACGTCCGGATCCCAGAGGAAGCGCCACGGCTGCACGCGGCCCGCCGTGCTGACCAGGGCGACGAGCGCCCGAGGGCCGTCCCAGGCGGGCCCGGGTCGGGACGATGCCATCCATCCGTTCAGGTCGGTGTCGTTCCAGTCGCCGATGGGGAGATCGAGATCCGGGGCGAGCGGGATCCCGGGCGATGGGCCGTCTCCGTCGGGATCGTACGGAGTCACGAAGAGCCCAGGGATCTCGTCGTCGATCGGGTCGGGGACGTCCACGCCGCTGCAGGCGAGCCAACGCCCGTCGGGCGAGAAAGCCGGCGATCCGGCGTACCCCGCGAGCCGGACCGCCTCGCGCGGCACACCGCCGGCCGCGCGCACGACCCAGATGGACGGCAGCGGCCGGATGTCGGCGTCGAGGTCGGGATCGGTGACGTAGGCGATCGAGTGTCCGTCCGGCGCCCATGCGACCGACCGCGCATTGGCATCGTGGCGGGTGCGCTGCTCTGGCTTCGCCCCTCGGCGGACCGCCCCAACCCAGACCTGGTCCCAGCGGTCGCGATGGCCCACCTCGTTCCAGCGCCAGTCGGCGCGCGTGATCCGCCGCGCCGTCACGGAGCGGCCCCTCGTCTCCGGGCCGACGACGAGGCGGTTCTCCGTCTCCCCGGCGACGAACGCCATCCGGCGGCCGTCGGGCGCCCACGCGATCTCCGAGACGCCGTGCGCCGGCGCCCACAGTGTCCACGGTTCGCCGCCGTCGAGCGCCTGCACCATCACGGCAGTCGGCCGGTCGGGGTCGTCCGGGCGGGAGCGCAGGAACGCCACGCGACGCCCGTCGGGCGAGACACGGGGGTTCGCATCACGGACGGGGCCCGCGGTGAGCTGGCGCGGAGGGACGGCGGCACGGCCGGCGAACCCACGCCCGCCGAACGAGACCAGGTCGAGGTGCGACCGGTACGTCTCGCCGTGAACGAAGCGCCGGACGACGACCGCGCCACTCCCGTTCGGGAGCGGGTCGTGCTCCTCGAGGACAACCTGGCGGCGGATCAGTGTGGCGGGATTGATCGGTCGAGCCATGCGTGCAGGGTAATGCGGGAGGCCTTGAGCGGGACGGCTCGGACCGCGCCGCGCTACGCTGCCGCAATGCCCGACGACGCCCGCCTCGCCGCGCTCCGCGCCCGCCTCGACATCTCCCCGGAGGTCGCCGTCGCGCTCGCGGCGGGCCGCCCCGTCGTCGCCCTCGAATCCACCCTCATCAGCCACGGCCTCCCATTCCCCCGGAACGTCGAGGTGGCGGTGGCGTCGGAGGCAGCTGTCCGCGAAAGCGGGGCGATGCCCGCCACGATCGCCATCCGCGACGGCCGGATCCTCGTGGGCCTCGACCGCGACGCCCTCGAGACGCTCGCCACGGCTCCGGGCGTGCGCAAGGTGGCCCGCCCGACGCTGGCGGGAGCGCTGGCCGCCGGCGGGTGGGGCGCCACCACCGTGTCGGCCACGATGCTCGCCGCCCACGCCGCCGGGATCCGGGTCTTTGCGACCGGCGGGATCGGCGGCGTCCACGCCGGCGCCTTCGAGCCCGCGGCCGGCCCCGACAACCGCCTCCGCCCGCCCAGCCTGGACGTCTCGGTCGACCTCGAGGAGCTGGCCCGGACCCCGGTGGTGGTCGTGTGCGCCGGGCCCAAGGCGATCCTCGACGTTCGGGCGAC
>Ga0315273_10001920_pt1 | contig 24146 bp, 21 predicted proteins | sample YL17G02_0_MG_FD_205753 | JGI IMG/M metagenome (GOLD analysis project Ga0315273, IMG submission 205753) | Sediment microbial communities from Yellowstone Lake, YNP, Wyoming, USA - YL17G02_0 | ecosystem: Environmental > Aquatic > Freshwater > Lake > Sediment | place: USA: Wyoming | collected...
AGGTGCATCATGACTAAGCGGGATTTTGCGGCAGTGGCGGTACGAATCCTGGCGTTGTATACCCTTGTCCAGGCATTGCCGATACTTGGCTGGGTAATTGTCCTAATCGACGGCAGGTGGTCTGCAGACGGGATACTCCGCACCATAAGGGACCCACAGTTGCTGGCGTTTTCCACGCTGATCCTGTCAAGGCTGAGGCTTTGGGCCAAGGCCGATACCATCGCCGCTCGAATGGTGCGGGCATGCGCCACGGGTCCGGAGTCCTCGGCGGCGCCTGCCGGGAACTTTGACCGGCAAGGGGTTTTGATCGTCGGTTCAGCGCTGATGGGTTTGTATCTGCTTACGCGGTCCATCACAGGCCTGGTGACGGAGGTCGGCTTGTGGTTTGAAGCAAGCCAGAAGGTAAGAAGCTTCACACCGTTTGCCCAACCATCCCCGGTTCATCTGGCCGCGTATCTAGTCCAGCTATTCCTGGCCTTGTGGTTGATCCTTGGGGCACGAGGACTAGTCGCCTTCATCAGCCGTTTCCGGACAATAGAGACTAAGCCGAAATAGCAGCGGATCAAACGGATCGGGCATACGTGCCCGCCGGGTGCGGATGGCTCCGTCGTCGGTCAACCGGGCATCGGCGAGGCATCGCCTCCTCCGCGGGCGTTGACAAGCACGGGCGCCGATGGCGACAATCCGTCCATGGCGGAAGCGGGCAAGCCGGCGGCGGTGAAGCTCATCTGCGGCATGATTTCGGCGCGGGTGGAGTTGTTCGACGCGGCGCTGAAGGCGTTGGCGGCGCGGTTCGGTCCCCCCGACCTGCTGAGCGAGGTCATGCCCTTCGACTTCACGCACTACTACGACCAGCAGATGGGCAGCCCGCTGTACCGCCGGTTTGCGGCATTGGAACGGCTGATTGACCCTTCCGCCCTGGTGGAGGCGAAGCTGGCCACCAACGCCATCGAGGCGGTCTTTGCCGCTCGCGGGGGAGGTTGCCCCGCCCGGCCGATCAACCTCGACCCCGGCTACATCGAGTCGTCCAAGCTGGTGCTGGCCAGCATGAAGAACTTCTCGCATCGAATCTACCTGGCCGGCGGCGTCTATGGCGAGGTGACGCTGATGTACCACAAGGGCTGTTGGGACGCCCTGCCCTGGACGTTTCCCGATTTCGCCTCACCGCGGTATCATCCGTTCCTGACGGCCGCCCGCCAGCGTCTGATGGGTTCGGCCCGGAAGGAGCGTTCTGCATGATGGTCTGGTGCGGAGTGGCGACCGTTGTGCTTGCCTTCGGAATCTCCGTCCTGGCCACGCCGGTGACGCGGCGGCTGGCAGAGCGGATCGGGATGATGGACGCCCCCGAGCGGCACAAGGCCCACGCCCGGGCCATTCCGCTGCTGGGCGGCTGTGCCGTGTTCGCCGCCGTCCTGTTGCCCAGTCTCTTGGCGCTGGCCTTGGCACGGTTGTGGTCGGCCTATGGGGCGCCGACGTGGCTGCCGGAGCAACTGGCGATCCACCTGGCCGGAGTGTCGTCCAGGGCCTGGCAGGCCCTGGGCATCCTCGGCGGGGCGATGGCGCTGCACGTCGTGGGGCTGATTGACGACAGGCGAAACCTGGGGGCGTGGCTGAAGCTGACGGCGGAATTGGCGGTCTGCGGGACGGTGGTGGTGGTCTTCCACGTCCGCGTGCTGACGGTGGCCGGACCGACGGTCAGCACGGTCGTCTCGGTGCTCTGGTTGACGGCCATCACCAACGCCTTCAACTTCCTGGACAACATGGACGGGCTGTCGGCCGGCGTGGCGGCCATCTGCGCCGCGGCGCTGCTGGGGGCCTCCGCCAGCATCGGTCAACTGTTCGTCTCGGCCTGGCTGTGCCTGATTTTGGGGGCGGTGCTGGGCTTCCTGCCCTACAACTTCCCGCCGGCCCGGACGTTCCTGGGCGACGCCGGGGCCTTGGTCATCGGTTATCTCCTGGGCGTGACAAGCTGCCTGACCACCTACGTCCAGCCGGGCGAGCCGTATTACCTGTATGGGGTCTTCGTGCCGCTGGTGCTGATGGCCCTTCCCCTCTACGACATGACCAGCGTGGTCCTGTTGCGGATCTTGGAGCGGCGCAACCCGATGGTGGGCGACCGGAGGCACTTCTCGCACCGCCTGGTGCGGCGCGGGATGAAGCCCCGCTCGGCCGTGCTGACGATCTACCTCTGCACGGCCGGGACGGCTATTTCCGCCTCGCTGCTGCCGCACGTGCGGACAACGGTGGGCGCGGTGCTGGTTTTCCTCCAAACCCTCATAACAATCCTGATCGTCGCCCTGCTTGAGGCTGGCGACACCCGGCCATGACATCATCTCCCAACGGCGCCGAAGGCAGCTTCTCCGCCCGCGCCGCTACTGCTTGCAGGGCGGCGGCGATGGTAGCGCTGCTGGCCTGCGCGGGGGCACGGGTCTTGGTCAGCGAGATGCCCTATCGCGGATCGCTACTGAATCCATCAATCGGCGCAATGGACCCTGTCGGTGCGTTGCCAGCCGGGGCGGGCCGGGAGGAGCTTTCGCGTGTAACCTTCGCGGTGCTGCTGGCGGCCATTGGGGCGCTTTGGCTGTTTGGCTGCGCCCTGTCCGGCCGGCTGACGGGCAGGCATCCGTGGCTGGCAGGGATGGTGGCGGGCTTTGTCCTCTGGAGCCTGTTGACTGCCCTGCGGTCAGCCGACAAGCGGAGCGCCCTGGACATGTGGGTCGAACAAGTCTCGCTGATGTCGGCCTGCCTGCTGAGCGTGCAACTGCTGGATGACAGGAAGCGATTCACCGTCTTTGTCGCGGTCTTGGCTGGGCTGGGCGGCCTGCTGGCGGTCAAGGGGCTATGGCAGGTGGCCGTGGAGATTCCCGAGCGGGTCGCCGACTTTGCAGCCAATCGCGAGGCGCGTCTCGGCGAACTGGGCCTGCTGCCCGGATCGGCCGAGGCGCTGGCCTTCGAGGCCCGTCTTGGCGCCACAACACCCACGGGTTTCTTCGTGATGTCCAACCTGTATGCCGCCGTGCTGACCATCGCCCTGCCAGCGGCGGTGGGACTAGCGGCGGATAAGACCCTCCTGGCCGTCGCAACGTGGCGGCAAGGCGGGCGACGCCACAAGGGCCACCTGCATCTCCCGTGGATCGCCGCGGCGCTGACGTGGATGATTGCCATCGTCTGCGGCGCGGCGCTGATCCTGTCGCGGAGCCGCGGGGGCATCCTCGCCGCAACGATGGCATTGCTGGCCACGGCGGCGATCGCCCGGTGGAGGCAAGCCCTGGCCGGCCACTGGCGAAAGGCGGTCGTCGCCGCGGCGGCGGTGTTTCTGCTGGGCGTCGGGGCGGTCGTCGCCTATGGGCTGGCGAGGGATCGCCTGCCGACCAAGACGATGACCTTCCGCTGGTACTACTGGACGGGGGGCGCGAAGATCGTCGCCGCACATCCGTGGTTTGGCGTCGGACCGGGCAACTTCGCCTCGGCGTATCTCCAGGTCCGCCGCCCTGCCGCCGAGGAGGCGGTCAAGGACCCGCACAACATCATCGTCCACGCGGCCTCGCAGTATGGGCTGCCCGGCGGGGCGATGTATCTGGCGATTGTGGCCTACGTCCTGGTCGCCGCGGCCAGGCCACGGCGGGCCGACGCGCCCCAACCGCCGGCCTACCACCCACCGAAGCCTGCCCTGAAGGCAGCCACGATCATCACGGCCATCGCCGCCGCGGCGCTGGCGACGAGGTCGCTGGTCACCGGTTCGACAGGGAGTGTCGCCTACTTCATTATCGACACCGCCATCCCGGTTGCGGCACTTGTGGCGATGCTGGCCATGACGTTATGGGTCGGCTGGCCTCCACAGGCACGACCGGCGTCGCCGATGGCCCTTCCGAATACGGAGGCCGGCGGCGGTGAGTCTCTGGAACCGAAGTTCTCCCGCATCGCGCTTGCCTGCGGGGCGGCCGGGTTCGTCTTGCACGGAATGGTGGAGTTCGCCCCCTGGGCGCCGGGGGCGGCGCTGGTGTTCTGGACGTCCGCCGGAGCGTGCCTTGCCCAGGCCCGGCCGGCGAAGGAATGGAATCTCTCTCCCCTGCGATGGCTGAAGGTCCTCTCGGCCTCTGCGGCGGTGGCTGCGGCCGGGATGGCGTTGTGGCATCCCGTCTTCAAGAGAATCGTGCTGACGGAACGGGCCGCCGCGGAACTCCGCCTGGAGGAGCGTTGGATCGCCGTCCACCGGGCGGAGGAGGCCGCAGCGGCCGATGGAATGGACGCCTGGTCCGCCGCCGACGCCGCCAAGACCATCCTCGCCGCCAGCCCCCGCCAACGCCCCGGCGACTTCCTGCGCCAGGCCCAAACGTGGGCGCGCGAAGCCTGTCGGCGAGACCCGTCCTACTACGGCCACCAACGGTTGCTCGCCTATCTATACTCGATGACGTTCGCTCCCGACGCCTTCCGATACTCTTGGCCAGGCTTGGGGGACAAGATGACGGTCTCCCAGGAGGCTTGCCTCCGCTCCGCCGAAGCCGGCGACCCCGCGGCCATGTCCGACCTGGCCTGGTTGCTGCGAGACAAAGGAGCGTACCCCCAGGCCCTGCGCTGGCTGCGAAGCGCGATCGCACTCGACCCCCACTCACCCACGCTCCATGCCCATCTGGGCGAAACATACTGGGCGGCGGGCGACACGGGAGAGGCCGCCCGAGCGTGGCGGCAATCCGCCCAACTGGCCACACCGAATCCCGCGGCTCTGAAGTCGATGTCACGGTCGGCCGTTGAGCTGAATCCCATGGATGCGCGGCTGCGACTGGAGTACGCGCAGATGCTGGTCTTCCACGGCGAGGCGCGGGCGTGCCTGGAACAGTTGGCCGCGGCGGAGGACATCGACAAGGCCCTTTACCCCGAAAGCCTCCTGCACTTCAACACAGCCGAGCGACGGCACATCGCCATGCTGCGGGCCTGGGCGGAGGCGATCCCGAATCACGGCGTCACCCCTTGGGCTGCGCCGGATAACCGTCCCATGGGACAGTAGCCTGCCAATCCGCGGCGCGAGAAGCTTGCCCCCTTCGGGAGAGTCAGCTAACATGCTGGCGTCCTGGAGATGGGCAATGGTAGAAGCGGAAAACCTCAAAGAGAACATCGACTCCCTCCGCAAGCGTCTGCGCGCCATCCGGGACTCGCTTTGACGTTCCCGCCCAACAGAAGCGAATGGCCGCCCTGGAAGAGCGGATGGCGGCTCCGGGTTTCTGGAACAACAACGAGGCCGCCCAGCCCGTCATCGCCGAACTCAAGGCCGTCAAGGCCCTGGTCGTCCCGTCGCTGGAGTTGACCAGGCAACTGGACGACCTGGCGGTGCTCCACGACCTGGCCGTCGAGGACCACAGCGACGAGACGCTGGACGAGGTGGCCGCCGAGTACGCCCAGGCCGCCGAGAAACTGGAGCAACTGGAGCTTCGCACGCTTCTTTCCGGCCCGCACGACACGGGCGACTGCTACTTCTCCATCCATGCCGGGGCCGGCGGGACCGAGAGCTGCGACTGGGCGGAGATGCTCCTGCGGATGTATCTGCGACACTTCGAGCGCATGGGCTTTTCCGTCCAGGAGGTCGATCGCCTGGAAGGCGAGGAGGCGGGCATCCGCTCGGTGTCGCTGCGCGTCGCCGGCCCGTGCGCCTACGGATATCTCTCCTGCGAACGCGGCGTCCACCGGTTGGTGCGGATCAGCCCCTTTGACAGCCAGAACCGCCGGCACACCAGCTTCGCCTCCGTGGACGTGCTGCCGGAGCTGGCGGAACTGGAGATCCACATCGACTGGGACAAGGACGTCCGCGAGGACACCTACCGCGCCGGCGGCGCCGGCGGACAGCACGTCAACAAGACCTCCAGCGCCATCCGCCTGACGCACCTGCCCACCAGCATCGTCGTCCAATGCCAAAACGAGCGATCGCAGCACAAGAACCGCGCCGAGGCCCGCAAGATGCTCGGCGCCAAGCTTTACCAGCACGAGCAGGCCAAACGCGACGCGGAACTGGCCAAGATGTACGGCGACAGGGGCGAGATCGCCTTCGGTTATCAGATCCGTTCCTACGTGCTGTACCCCTACCAGCTCGTCCGCGACGAGCGCACGGACCTCAAGGTCTCCCAGACCGACAAGGTGCTGGACGGAAATATCCAGCCGTTCATCGACGCCTACCTCCGCCACCGCGCCGCCAAGGGCAAGTAGTCACGCACCCGCGGCGTGGGACTTGGCCGGTCTTCGTGTCGCAAACAGGCGTCCCAGGAGTAGTTGAACCGTCAAGACCGCGACCATCAGCAGTGTCATGTTCCAGGCGGGGCTGAGGGAGGAAACGAGCCATGCCTGCTGCCGCCAGATGGTGGCCGCCAGAAGCGCCGGCGGAAGGGCGATGCCTGTCAGCAGCGTCCGGCTGCGCCCTGAAAAGTAAATCGCCCCCGCCAACACCGCCGCCGCCGGTGCGCGTAAGTCGCCGATAACGGCGCTGGGAAACGGGGCCTGATTGCAGTCGATCAGCCAGCACGCCCCGGCCAGGCCCGACAGCGCCCCCGACGCCGCCAGGGCGGCGAAAAGCTCCGTTCGCCGTCCCAGGCGCACCCCCCGCCCGGCCGCTGTGTCCAGAATGACCATCACGACCATCACCAACGAGTACGCCCCGGCGACGACCAGCATCCTGCCGGCCAGCATCGGCGGATAGGGCAGGATCGCAAGTCCGCGGAAAGCCTCAGCCGAGACGGCGACGCCCTTGGGATCAACCGACGATTGCATCAGCCACAACACCCCCGCCCCCGCCACCGGCGTGACCAGCACGCTGGGCAGCCGCAGGAGGCCCACCATCGCCCCGTTGAACGCGCCCAACGCCAACCCAGCGCCGCAGGAGGCTGCAAAAGACCAGGCCGCCCCGACGCCCGCGTTGATCAGACTCGCCGCGACAACCCCTCCGGCCCCGGCGGCCGCCCAGATGCTCAGGTCCACCGCCCCGCACCGCAGCGCCAGGGCGAATCCCAACGCCAACAGGAGGTAAATGGAGGCCATCTGGCCGGGAACATTGACCAGGTATTGGACTTGCCCGGCATCGATGTGCTGCACCGTCTGGGGTGGTTGGGCGGGCGTCGGCGAACCGAGGTTGCCTCCCCAGGAAGAAACCATTGCGATAAAGACAACCAACAGCAGCCCCACCCCTAGCGAGTCTCGCTTCCAGGATGGAGCAGCCGCGGGCCTGAGCCTGTCTTCCAGCCACAACAAGGAACCGCTCCGTGGGACGATTGGGCGCCGCACCCGCCGCCCACAGCGGCGTGCCGCTGCTAAAACGGCGAATCATGCTTCCGCCCCGCGCCGGAAGCACGGCGCGCCTGGGTGACTACTCCACCTTGGGCACCGGTCCGGCCAGGACCTCGAACTGTTCCACCACCGCCACGTCTCCCGAACAGATCATCTCGCGGTTCCGGCGGATTTCCGGCATCTTGTCAGCCAGCCAGCGGCGGGCGACGATCTTCTTGGCCTCCGTGGCCGTCGCCTGATCGCAGAACAGCGCGGCGATAATCAGGTACACGCCGATGTCCACCAGCTTGCGAGCATACAGGTCGCGATAGGCCGCACCCCCCTGGCCTTTGACGAAGTTGACGCACTCCCCCAGCATCGCCAGACCGGAGCGAATCTGATCGACCAAGCCTTCCAGGTCCGCCGGCCAGGTTCGACCGATCAACCCCTCGATCAGCAGGCCGCAAGTTCCGGAAGTCATGCCCGCCACCGCCGCCACGACCTGCAATTGCGAGGTGCCTTCGTAGATGGTGGTGATCCGGCTGTCGCGGAGGTACCGCTCCACGGGGTAGTCCCGCATGTATCCGCTACCGCCCAGGACGGACATGGAACTGTTGGCCACCCGCATGGACATCTCGGAGGAGTAATACTTGGCCATGGGGGTCAACAGCTTGTTGCAGCGGCCGTACTTGCGGGAGTCGTTCCGCAGCGTCTTTTTCTCCTCGGCCGAAAGCGCGTTGGGGTCGCCCAGCTCCAGCTTCCGCAGCGCTCCGTACTCCAGGTCCACGCAGAAGGCCGCATGGTATGTCAGCGCCCTGGCCGCCTGGACGTCCAGGCTCATGTCCACCAGCAGCTCGCGCACGGCGGGAAAGTTCTCGATGGCGGTGTCGAACTGCTTGCGCGTGTGGGCGTAGTCCCGCGCGACGCGGTAGGCCGCCTCGCCGATGCCCATCGCCTGCGCCGCAATCCCGACCCGCGCACCGTTCATCAGGCTCATGACGTAGGTGATCAGGCCCCGCTGTCGCTCGCCGATGAGCTTGGCGGGGGCGTCGTTGAAGAAGATCTCGCAGGTGGGGCTGCCGTGGATGCCCAGCTTGTTTTCCAGGCGGCGGATCTTGACCCGCTCCCCGCGCTCCACCAGCAGCAGGCTCAAGCCTCGGCCGTCGGTGACGTCCGGCTCGGTCCGCGCCAGCACCAGCAGCACGTGCCCGCAACCGTTGGTGATGAACCGCTTGACGCCGCGCACGAACCACCGACCGTCGGCGTCCTGATAGGCGGCGGTCTTGACCGACTGGAGGTCGCTGCCGGCGTCCGGTTCGGTGAGCACCATCGCCCCGGTCCACCCACCGGCGGCCATGGTGGGCAGGTAGTCCTTCTTGATCTCCTCGCTGGCGAAGGCGTTGATGGTCTCGGCGATGCCCTGAAGCCCGTAGATGTTCATCAGCGACGCGTCGGCGCGGCTGATGATCTCATTGCTCATCGTGTAGACCAGGTTGGGGCAGTTTAGCCCGCCGAAACGATACGGCAGGGTGAAGCCCATCAGGTCCGCCTGGCCCAGTTGGCGAATCGCCGCGGCGATGCCGGGTGCGTAGGTCACCGAACCGTTCTCGTTGAGCTTGTTGCCCACCAGGTCGGTTTCCTCGGCGGTGGGGGCGATGTGCTCGCCGGCCAGCTCGCCCAGGGTGGTGAGTATCCGCTGGTAGTTATCCACGGCGTCGTCGGCGTCGCAGGGGGCGAAATCAAACTCCGGGGCGTACTTGAAGCCTTCTTCCATCTGTTCGGCCGCCCGGCGGATGTCCATGTGGCGGAAGAGGAACTGGATGTCTTCGTTGTCGGTATAGAAGTTGGGCATGGTTGCGTCCTGGCCTCAGGCCTTCGCCGCTTCGACGGCCTTGACGATTCGCTCGCCGCCGCGAATGGCCTTGATGAGCTTGGGGATCACGTCGTTGAGGTCGCCGACGATGCCGTAATGGGCGATGGAGAGTATCGGCGCGGTCGGGTCGTTGTTGATGGCCAGTATCTTGGCCGATTCCTGCATGCCCGCGCGGTGCTGCACGGCGCCGCTGATGCCGCAGGCGATGTAAAGCGCCGGGCGGACCGTCGTGCCGGTCTGGCCCACCTGGTGGTCATGATCGACGAATCCCAGATCGACGGCGGCACGGGAGCCTCCCACCGCCGCTCCCAGGCAGTTGGCCAGGTCCCAGATGAGCCTGAAGTTGTCACGGCTGCCCACGCCCGCCCCGCCGGCGACGATGATCCTGGCGGCCTTGAGGTTGACCCTCTTGGGTTGGCGGTGAGTCTCGATGATCTCCAGCGGCGCCGCCACCGCCTCCAGGCCCGCCGGACAGCGGATCACCTTGCCCTGCCGCGAAGGGTCGGGCTTGGGCATCACCATCACGCCCTCGCGGACGGTGGCCATCTGAGGCCAGCGGTCGTAGTTGACGATCGTGGCGATGATGTTGCCGCCAAAGGCCGGGCGGATCTGAAGCAGGAGGTTCTTGTGAGTCACGTCGCCGCAGGGCGGGGTGTGATCGCCGATCTGGAGGTCGGTGCAGTCGGCCGTCAGACCGCACTTCAGCTCGCTGGCCACCGTCGGGGCCAAGTCCCGACCCAGCGGGGTGGCCCCAAAGAGACAAATCTGAGGCCGGTATTGCTCCGCGAGTTGACAGATCACGTGGCGGTAGGTGGTGGCCTGGTAGTGAGCCAATCGGCGGTCTTCCGCCAGGTAGACCTTGTCGGCCCCGTGGGCGATCAGCGTATCGGCCAAGTGCGCCACCCGCTCGCCCAGCAGCACCGCCGCCAGCGGCACCGAGAGGATCTCGGCCAACTCCCTGCCCTTGCCCATCAATTCCAGCGGAACGTCACTGAGTTTGCCGTCTTCCTGCTCCGCAAAGACCCACACTTCGCCTTGTCGATTGACTCCGATCATCATTCAATCCCTGATTATCCGAGCGTATGATCTTCGATCAGTTCTCCGACCAGCTCGGCGACACCCTGCTCCGTGGGCGGAAACTCGCGGTATTCCCCACCGGCCAGCACCACCGACTGGATGCGGTGGACCTTGGTGGGGCTGCCGTCCCGGCCGCACCAGGCCAGGTCGGCCCCGATGTCATCCAGATCCCATTGCTCGATCAGCAGCCCGCGCCGCTTGAGTTCCTCGCAGCGCCGCTTGGCCTCCGCCGTTCGCTCCTCGGGCGTCGCGTCGGGCATCTGGTCCTCGAGGGTCTTGGCGATCTCCGCCGGGCAGCGGGCCTTCTTGAACTTCATCATCCGCCTGGCCGCGGGCGGACGGGGAACGTTGGCCGACTCCATCACCGTCACCAGGACCGGCAGATTGCAGGCGACGACCTCCCAGCCGTTGCCGACATTGCGGCGGACCTTGATCCTCCTGCCGGACAACTCCAGCAACTGCTCCAGGTACGTGATGACCGGAATGCCCAACTTCTCGGAAAGCTGCGGGCCAGTCTGCGCGGTGTCGCCGTCGATGGCCTGGCGCCCGCACAGCACGATGTCGGGCTTGAGCTTGCTCACCGCGCGGGACAGGATGTAGCTGGTGGCCAGTGTGTCGGAGGCCGCCGCCCGGCGGTCGGTGATGAGAATCACGCGATCCACGCCCCGGTAGAGGGCCTCGCGAAGCGCCTCGCAGGCAGCCGGCAGCCCCATCGTCACCACCGACACCGTCCCGCCGTGAGCGTCGCGGATGGCCAGGGCCTCCTCGATGGCGTTGGCGTCTTCGGGGTTACAGATGGCCGGCAGGGCCGCACGGTTGACCGTGCCGTCTTCCTTCATCGCCTGGCCGGTGATCCGCTTGGTATCCGGCACCTGTTTGACACACACCACGCAGTTGTATCCCACGGTGTCTGACTCCGTTGAGTTCCGCGAACCTTGTCCTCGGCGCTGCGGCACGTCCGTCGCGGCGACAGCGAACCTTCTTGTCTGGCACGCCTCGCGTCGCGGTCATGGAGCGGGGGGCGCCCTGCCCTCCGGGCGCTTCCCCGACAACAACGGTCCGCATAGGCAGCGGACCGTAATCGACGGTCGAAATATATAGGCTCCCGCCCCGGCCATGTCAAGGGAATTGGACCGCCTTGTCGCACCCCCCGGGCGGCGGTAAGCGGAAACCCGCATGGACATTGCTTTTTCCCGCGTTTTTGCCCTTGACGCCGCCGCGGAGGCAGGCGCAACATACTGGCGACAATTCGGGTCGCGCGACCCGAGCCGCGAGGGAGAGGCGAGCAGCATGGGATGTTTCAGCCAAGGCCTCCACCAACGGATCCAAGGTCCTGACGTTTTGGTCAACTAGCTGAAGGAGCGACAAATGGCCACAGGAGCAATGACGAAGTCGCAGATCATGTCGAAGCTGGCGGAGCAGACCGGCCTGGCCAAGAAGCAGGTCGTCGCCGTCATCGAGGCGATGGTGTGCCTGGCCTACAAGCAGGCCAAGAACAGCTTCACCGTGCCGGGGCTGGGCAAGCTGGTGCTGGTGAACCGCAAGGCCCGCATGGGGCGCAACCCCGCCACGGGCGAAGCGATCAAGATTCCCGCCAAGAAGGTGCTGCGCTTCCGCATCGCCAAGGCCGCCAAGGACGCCGTCCTGAAGGGCTGAGTCGACAAGCTTTCGCATCCGTACACAGGCCGGGACGCATGGGATTCCCGCGGCGCGACAACGCCGCATCCCACGTGTCCCGGTTCGTTTATGCTTGGCGCTCCTGGGCGGGTCTTGGCTCTTGGGACATGATGCAATTCGGCGTGTCGGTATTTCTCACCTGGGGCAGGACATATCCTATACTCCCATTAGAAGTCCTGGCCCCCCAAGGAGACCAGCGCCATGACCGTACACACAGCCGAGCGTCGTCGCAGTGTTCGCCTCATCGCCGCATACCCCGTGGTGCTCAACGACCGCGGAGGCAAGCCCCTCACCCGAGGACGAACCGCCAACATCTCAGAACACGGAGCGTTCCTGGTCGCACATGACGGCTGCCGCCTCGCCGAGGGCAGGGAAGTGGTCGCCAGGCTCACCGTGCCCTCGTTATCCACCGACGAACACAACAGACGCGACGCCCACCGCACGGTGGTCTACGTCTGCCGTGTGGTGCGGATGCAGTCTCTGGGACCGCTGTCGGGAGTCGGGCTGGAGTTCCTCAGGAAGCTGGCTTAGAGTCCCCCTCAGGTCCGGTCAGTCGGGTCACGGCGCGCCCGGCCGGTCGTTGGCGGCCCGCCAGGGCCTCGTGACCTTGTTTTCCGTCCCGGTCAGCAGGCGCCGGATGTTGCTCCGGTGACGAACGATGACCAAAACCACCATCGCCGCCGCGAAGGCGCAAAACGGCCAAATCTCCGCAAGCCTGCCGTAATTGAAGGCCACGAAGGTCGGGAGAAACGCCGCCGCCGCCACGACGCTGCCCAGCGAGACATACCGGCTGGCCAGCGTGACGGCGATCCAGATCGCAAGGGCGATCAACCCCGAACCCGTGAAGTACGGGGAAAACCCCAGCACCACGCCCAGCGCCGTGGCGACGCCCTTGCCGCCCTTGAATCCCAGCCAGAACGTAAAGACATGCCCCAAGATCGCCCCCAGCCCCACGCCCAGCCATGCGGCCTGGTGCAACAGCGTCGGGACGCCCTCCGCCGGCCGAAGCACCGCCCCCGCCAGCGCCACGGGGATCAGCCCCTTGGCCACGTCCAGGAAAAAGCACAGGTAACCCCACCGCCTGCCCAGGACCCTCCCGACGTTGGTCGCCCCGACGTTGCCGCTTCCGTGGAGGCGCAGGTCCACGCCCTTGTGAACCCCGATAATCATCCCGAAAGGCGTCGCGCCGATCAGATAGGCGATCAGCGGAAACACCGCCAGAAGAATGATGGGGTTGTCGATCATGCTCTTGCGGGGAGGCGGCAATAGGCGGCCAACAACTCATCCACATGGCGGGAGATGCTCAGTTGCCCTCCCATACGGCTGCACGCCGCGGAAAACGCCGCCCGACCGGCCGGATCGGCCAGGCGGTCCATCGCCGCCACGACGGCCTTGAAGTCCCTCGGGGAGCCGACCACGATGCCCGCTCCCTCGGACAGGAATTCCGCCGCGCCGTTGTACGCCGTGGTGATGGAGGGAATGCCCCACCTGGCGGCCTCCAGGACCACCCGGCTGCACGGGTCATACCAGCTTAGGAGCAGGCAGACGTCGGCCGCGGCGTACCAGGAGAAGACCTCCGGTGTGTGCGGGGCGAAGACCACCGCCCCGGCAACGTCCCGCAAATTGGCGTGCCGCTGGTAGCCTTCCGACGCCTCCCGCCCGACGACGACCAGCCGGGCGACGCGGCGCCCGCGGAGGCTGTGATACCAGCGGGCAAACGCGATGATCGACTCGGCGACGCCTTTCAGCTCATAGTTCTTTGCCACCACCAGGAACACCACCGCCTCGTCGTCAATGCTCATCCTGGAGCGATGCTGCTCCCGCGATTGCCTCCGCTGCGGACCCTCCGGGTCGGGCACGTCCACGGCGTTGTAAACGACGCGGACGCCCTCACGCCGGCCGTAGTATCGCTCCAGTTCCTCCGCGACCATCCGACTGGGCGGAAGGCAGAGCGTCTTGGGGTCCGCCACGACTTGGCGCTCCAGGCGGGCAAGGGCGCGGCGGCGCAAGTTCAACGGCTGGGCGGCGATGACCAAAGGTCGCTCCAGGATAGACCTCCGCCGGATGGCCGCCCGCCGCTGCGCCGGGACCGTTCCGCCGCGAAGTTGGTAAGCGCTGGCGCCCGGCAGCGGAAGCATGGCGTGCACAATATCGTAGCCGCCGACGGCGATTTCGCGCTGCACGTCCGCGACGAACGCCCCCAACCGCGAAACGTGCCACAGGCCCGCGGCGCCCAGCAAACGCAGGCGGACATGGGGATCGGCCCAGCAACCGGTCTGGCAGAGGATCGTCACCTCATGCCCCCGCCGCGCCAATTCAAGGGCCACCTGTGCGGTGGAGGTCTCTCGACCCCCACGCTGTTGGTCCATCCGCTCAATGACGATGGCGATTCTCATGACGAGCCTTCGACCCGCGCCGCGCGAGCTTGCCTGCGAAGCCGCTGCCGCAATATCCTCGCAGCTTTTCGCCCGACGGCCCGATTATAACGGTGCACCTCCCCGCCGCCACAGCGCGCCAGATACGCTGCCAGGAAACCGCCCCAGTGCCGCTCCGCCCATTCCCTGGGCATGGAACTCTTGATCTGCGCCAGGTCCTTGACGCGCCAGCGGAACATCCTGCCGCGAGGCGCGAACATGCGGGCCAGGTCGATGAGGTGAAGTTGGACTCCGCCCCCGCGGTCGTCCAGAAAGATGTGCGAGACATACAGATCCCGGTGCACATAGCCGGCGACGTGCAGCGCGGCGACGAGTTCGGCCAGACGAGCGGCCAGGACCGCCCCGCCCTCGTCGCGGCGGCGGTGGAGGAAGTCCTCCCCGCATCGCGACAGCGCATCGCCCGGGACGGCCGTCACCACGATGTAGCTGCGGCCTCCACCGGTCCACTCGCCTTCCTGTCCGCGGATGACCCCCTGCATCGCGGGCAGCCCCGCCGCGCGGGCGGCGCGGATGTTCCGCCATTCCACCTCGGCGGCGCTGAAATTGGGGCCATAGGCAAACCACCGCCGCAACCGGGCGAACCATCCCTCGCGGCCGTAGCGCTTGAGGTAAAGCCGATGAACACACCCCCTCCGGTCCGTCACTTCCAGATACGTCCGCCGCCGGCCCCCCAGCCCGCCCTTGACCAAGTCGCTGCCGCCGCTGAAGGCAAACGCCCCCGCCACGGTGTCCAGGCCCAGTTGCCTGAGGGCCTCCAACAACTCCGGATCGATGCCCGCCAAACCGGTCACTGCCCGCCCCCGTGAAGGCCCCGAAATACGCTGTCGAGCAGTTCCTCCGCCGGCGCCAGGACCATCTCCAGGCTGATCGCCTCCATGCATTGGTGATACGTAGGACCTGGAGGTTGGGGACACAGGGGCCTTTGGCAGGGCGAACAGGGCACATCGAGGCGGACGATCCGCTCCCGGTCATAGTCGATGGCCGACCAGCGCGGGTCGGTGCTGCCGAAGACCGTCACCACGGGCACGCCGAGGGCGGCGGCTAGGTGGCGCGCGCCGGTGTCGTTGGTCACCAGCAGATCGCAGCGGCGCAACAATCCCTTGACCAGGCCGATGGAGTTGTCGAAGTCTGCCATGTTGACGGCGGGCCTGCACCGCATCGCCTCGGCGACTTGGCGTGCAATGGCCCGCTCCGCCGGTGCGGCGTTGATGATAATGCCCGCGCCGCGGCGCTCGATCAGCGCGTCGGCCAGCGCTGCAAAGCGGGTCGGATGCCAAACCTTGCTCACCCCAAACGCCGCGCCAGGATTGAGCATGACCACAGGGTGCCGTCCATTTATTCCCACCTGGGCGAGTATCGCCTCGGCCGCCTGGCGATCGAGATCGGTGACAGCCAGCTCCATCTTCCTGTCGGCACAACTGGCCCCCAGCAACTCCACCAATGCGATGTAGTAGTCCACCGCTGAGACAGGCACGAATCGCCCTTGCTCGTCGCGAGGCGGCGACACCTTGTCGTCCAGCAGCCAGCTCCGACCGTCGCGGGCGTACCCGGCCACGCGGCTTACCCCCGCCAGCGCCGCCGTCAGGGCCACACGAAAGCTGTTGGGCAGGAGCACCGCCAGATCGTATCGCCCCCGCCGGAGGCGCCAGGAAAGCCTGGCCACATCGGCCGCCGGCGACCACCAGGCCGGGCGACAGGGAATTGCCTCGTCCGACAACCCCGACCCCTCCAGCACCTCCAAAGCCGCCGCCTTGCCGACATGCACCATGTGGGCGGAGGCGAAGTGCTCGCGCAGCCCTCGCAGGGCCGGCGTGGCCATCACCACGTCGCCGATCCAGTTGGGCAGGAAGACCACCACCCTGTCAGGGGCATACATGGGGGCATTCTAGCAAGGCCAGACCGATGATTGTCAACGCATACGGCAATGGACCGTCCAAGCAACGGAGCTTCCGGTCACTTGGCAACCGAGGGGCTGCGGACGTCGGCCTGGTGCGGAACTGCGGCGTAGACACCGGGCTTGGAGAAGGCCTGCTGGGGCGCGGCGGTGTTGTCGGCGATGAATTGCTCCAGCATCGCAAGCGCCTCATGGTCGGTGCACTGAACGGGGGGATGCTTCATCGTGTGGGCACAAACGGCGTTAAGCGGTCCAGCCAGCCCCCGCTGGCGCGCCAGTTTACAGCAGCGGATGGCGTCGATGGTCTCCCCGGCGGAATTCGGCGAGTCTTCCACGCTCAGCCGCAACTCCAGGTTCATGGGGACCCCGCCGAAACCCCTTCCCTCCAGCCGCAGGAAGCATATCTTGTTGTCCTTCTGCCAGGGGACATAGTCGGCCGGACCGATGTGAACCTGGTCCTCCGGCAGCGGCACGTCCAGTTGAGACTGCACCGCCTCGGTCTTAGAGATACGCTTGCTTGCCAGGCGGGACTCACTCAGCATGTTCAGGAAGTCGGTATTGCCACCCGTGTTGATCTGGTATGTGGCGTCGATCTTCACGCCGCGTTCCTGCATCAGCCTCACCAGTACCCGGTGAACGATGGTCGCCCCGATCTGGGCCTTGACGTCATCGCCCACGCAGGGGATGCCCGCTTGGCGGAACCTCTTTGCCCAAGCTGGGTTGGAAACGATGAACACCGGGATGCAATTGATGAGGCTCACCCCAGCCTCCAGGCAGCATTCGGCGTAGAACTCCGTGGCCTTCTGGGAGCCTACGGGCAGGTAATTCATCAGGATTTCCGCCCCGCTGTCGCGGAGCAGCTTGACGGTATCCGTCTGGCTGGCGCAGGGGCGGTCGGCGGCCACGAAACGCTGGTGTTCCGGATAGGCCAGCATGTGGTCGGCTAGGCCGTCCAGGATGTTGCCCATGGCCACCTTCACGTCGCTGCGGAAGTCGCGGCAAAAGACCTTCGTGTTGTTTGGCGGGGCGAAGATCGCCTCGTGAATCGGCCGGCCCACCTTGCGCCGGTCAATGTCCACCGCCGCCACCACCCGAACGTCCGAAGGCAGGTAGCCCCCCAGGCTGGGGTGCAACAGCCCCACGGTCCCGTTCCCATCGGCCGATGTACCCTGGGAGTAATAGTGGATGCCTTGAATCAGGGAGGAAGCACAGTTGCCGACGCCGACTATGGCGATTCGGATCTCACTCATGGTTCAAGTTCCGATCTGAGGCCAAGTAGCCAAACCAAAGGCCTCCCCAGGGACCGCCAGTATTGTAGATTCAATTCTACGTGCCGGAACCTTCGGCGTCAACAAACCTTCTGGACCGCGGACAATCGACACTTGGCAGTAGCCTCCATGTGTCCCGGCGACCTCAACTGGGCAGACTACCCCAAGGGCCTGGCGGGTTCAAGAAGCAGCAGGAATTCCATATTCCCGCCCTTGCCCCGCAGGACCGATTCGCTCACCGCCAGAGTCGCAAGGCCAAGACGGTCAAGGCGCTGACAAGTCTCGGCGCAGACAGCCTTTGCCTCGCCGTCGCTCAGCGGTGAGGTAGGCTTGCGACCGGCGGTCTTGGCCAGCTCGTAGTGGGGTTTCAGCAACGAGATGATCCGCCCGCCGCTCAGCTCGGCTGGCTTGAGCCACCTCGCCGCGGCCGGTGCGGCCAACTCCTGCGGCGTCCAGGCCATGTCGATTGCCACCAGGTCCACCGGCTCCGGGGCGGGGGCATACAGGGCGTTGGTCCGCTCCAGGACGACCACGCGGGGATCTTTCCTTAGCCGCCAAGCCAGGGCGCCGTAACCGGTGTCCAGGCAATAGACCCTGGCGGCGCCGCGGGAGAGCAGGCAGTCGGTGAATCCTCCGACGTTGCAGCCGAAATCGGCGCAGATGGCCCCGGCGACATCCAGACCAAAGGCGTTCAGCGCCGCCTCCAGCTTCTCCCCCCCACGGCTGACGAACTTGCCACTGCCCCGGACCATGAAGGGATTATAACCGCCCTCCTATCACGAATCGCCAATCGCGAGTCGCCGACGGAGGGAAGTCCTCACCGGACCCCCGTGCCCCACGAAAAAGCATGCTTCCACCGGCAGGGGGAAGCATGACATCAGGACCATATCGCTAAGCGGCCCGTTCGTGTCAGGCCTGAACCGAAAGCTTGTGCAACCGCTTGGCCAGGCGGGATTTCTTCCGAGCGGCAGCGTTCTTGTGAATGGTCCCCTTGGCGGCGACTTTGTCCAGCCGACGGAAGACCGTTTTCAACTGCTCGGCAGCCTTCTGCTTGTCGGTGGCCAGGGCCTCCTCGAAGTCCTTGACCGCCTGTTTGACCAGGCCCTTGCGCCAGCGGTTGCGGGCCCGGCGCTTGGCGTTCTGACGGATGCGTTTCTTGGCCGAAAGCGAATGTGCCACTTGGATTCTCTCCTACGTCCGCTCCAGGCAAGCCCCGGAGGGAAGCGGGGATTATACCCGTCAGGCCCGAGGCCACAAGCCCATTTTCGCGCTGGCCGGCCCCGCAACCGTCAGAACTCCGCCGACCGCGGCGTCCGCGGGAAGGGGATCACATCGCGAATGTTGGCCATCCCGGTGGCCAACAGCAGCGTCCGCTCCAGCCCCAGGCCGAAGCCCGCATGCGGGACCGTCCCGTAGCGGCGGAGATCGGTATACCAGGCGTAGTCTTCCACCTTCATCCCCTGCCGCCTCATCCGCTCGGTAAGCACCTCCAGGCGATCCTCGCGCTGGCTGCCGCCGATGATCTCGCCGATCCGCGGCACCAGAACGTCCATCGCCGCCACCGTCCTGCCGTCGTCGCTCAGCCGCATGTAGAAAGGCTTAATCCCGGCAGGATAGTCCGTAATAATCACCGGCTTCTTGAACGTCTCCTCGGTAAGGAACCGCTCGTGCTCGGTCTGGAGGTCCACGCCCCAGGAGACGGGGAACGTCCAGCTTTGAGCGGCCTTTTCCAGCAGCGAAATCGCCTCGGTGTAAGTGATCCGAACGAACTCGCTTTCCACCACGCCCGAAAGCGTCTCGATGACGGTCTTGTCCACGTTCTGGTTGAAGAAACTCATCTCCGCCCGGCATCGTTCCAGCACCCGCCGCAGGATGAACTTCAGGAACTCCTCGGCCAGTGCCGCATCGCCGGCGAGGTCGCAGAAGGCCATTTCCGGCTCGACCATCCAGAATTCCGCCAAGTGGCGAGGGGTATTGGAATCTTCCGCCCGGAAGGTGGGTCCAAAGGTGTAGACCTTGCCCAGGGCGCAGGCATAGGTTTCGGCTTCCAGTTGCCCGCTGACCGTCAGATACGTCGAGCGGCCGAAGAAATCCCGCGACAAATCGACGTTGCCCTCCGCGTCGCGCGGAGGCTTGCCCAAATCGAGGGTCGTGACGCGGAAGAGCCGACCGGCGCCCTCGCAGTCGCTGGCGGTAATGATCGGCGTGTGGACGTAGATGAATCCGCGGGATTGGAAGAACTCGTGGATCGCCGCCGACATCTCGCTGCGGACCCTGGCGACGGCGCCGAAGGTGTTGGTCCGCGGGCGGAGATGGGCCACCGTGCGAAGGAACTCGAAGGTGTGGCGCTTCGGCTGGACGGGGTAGCTCTCGGCGTCGCATCGGCCCAAGACGGTGACCTGCTCGGCGCGGACCTCGAGTCGCTGGCCCTTGGCTGGGCTTTCCACCAGCGTCCCCTTGACCAGCACCGATGCCCCGGCCGTGAGATGCGCGATTTCGCTTTGGTAGTTGGGCAGCCCGGCCTCGGCGACCACCTGGACGGTCTCCAGGCACGAACCGTCATTCACCGTGATGAAACTGAGGCCCGCCTTGCTGGCGCGGACCGTCCGCACCCAACCGCCCAGGGTCACCCTCCCGCCAACGGGCAAGTCGCTCAGCACCCGCTTGATGTCGGTCCTGTCCATCGATTGGGCGTCCGCTTCGGGCTACAGAAGGCCACGGGAGATTAGGTCCTGTCTGACAAATCCAATTCGCCCTGCGAGCGGCTTGTTTCGCCTCTGGCGGCGTCCGGCTGCATCGACAAATCACAGGATTTGCCTGCTTCGCCGTCCTTGCCAGCCGCGAAATCGCTCGCTCTCGGTTGACAAAGCAATTTGTCAGACAGAACCTAGCCGCAATCCGGCGTATTGCACAACGGCGGCCCGGGACAGGCCGCCGCGCAATGTATCGTGTTCGCCCCGGCTGCGGGTCGTCTATGCAGGCGACTCGCCCGCCTGCCCCTCGGCCGGCGGAACGTAGGTCCGCTTGGGCGGTTTGACGATCAGACCCAGGCGGATGGCCTTGGTGGAGACATTGATCCGCTTTACCTGCCCGTCGATGACCGCGCGGACCCGCTGGATGTTCGCACGGAATTTCCGCTTGGTTTTTCCGGTGATCTTTAGGCCGACTCCGCCGAGATACTTGGCCTTTCCGCGACGGGCGTATTGCCGCCCGGAGGCAGTCTTCTTTCCGGTGAAGGGACACTTGCGAGGCATCGCTGGATAACTCCTGTGATTTCAAGCTTCGTTCCGGTCCGGGGAGGCAGTCTAGGCGATTCCCTCCGCCACGACAAGGCGCCCAGACGCTACTTTTCCTTATCCTCTTCCTTGGCCTTGGAGGCTGCGGCGATGATCTGCTGCTGCACGTTGCCAGGCACGGGTTCATAGTGGCTGAACTCCATCGTGTAGCTGCCCTGCCCGCCGGTAACGGAACGTAACTGGCTGTTGTATTGCATGACCTCCGCCAGTGGCACCTGCGCCCGCAGGGAACACATGCCTCCCGGCAGCGTGTCCTGCCCGAGGATGCGCCCGCGCCGACCCGAGAGATCGCCGGCGATATCGCCCATGTACGTGGAGGGGATCGTCACCTCCAGGTTGACGACGGGTTCGAGGATCACCGGTTTGGCCTTCTGGATGGCGTCGATGAAGGCGTACTTTCCGGCGGTGCGGAAGGCCACTTCCTTGGAGTCCACCGGGTGGCTCTTTCCGTCATACACGCTGGCGCGTATGTCCTGCATGGGATAGCCCGCCAAAGCCCCGGCAGCCAGCACGTCGTTGACGCCCTTCTCGATGGCCGGGAGAAACTGCCGCGGGATGGACTCGCCGAACAGGTCGTTCACGAACTCGCAGCCCGCTCCCCGCTCCATCGGCTCGACACGGAGGTAAACCTCGCCGAATTGCCCCGCCCCGCCGGTCTGCTTCTTGTGGCGGTAGTGGCCCTCGGCCTTGGTGGCGATCGTCTCGCGATAGGGAATCTTGGGCTGTTTGGTCTCCACCTCCAGGTCGAACCGCTGCTTCATCTTGGTCAGCATGATGCGCAGGTGCAGGTCGCCGATGCCGGAGATGACCGTCTCATTGGTCTGGCTGTCGCGGGTGGCGACAAAGGTCCGGTCTTCCTCGGCCAGTTTGCCCAGGGCGCCGGATATCTTCTGCTCGTCGCCGCGGCTCTTGGGACTCACCGCAAGGGAATACATCGGCCTAGGCATCGGCGGCATGGCGCGGAACATGGGCTTGATTTCCGTGTGCAGCACGTCGCCGCACTGGATCTCTTCGATTTTCGCCAGGGCGATGATATCCCCGGCGATGGCGTGCTTGATCTCGTGGGTTTCCTTGCCCTGCACCTTGAAGAGGTGGCCGATCTTGGTGGGGCGCTTCTGGTCCCGCAGGACGAAGAGGGTCTCCGGCTGGACGGTCCCCTGAAGGATGCGAATCCAGGCCAGCTTGCCCACGAACGGGTCGGTGGCGATTCGGAACGCCTGGCCGATAAAAGGCTTGGCCGGGTCGGCGGAAAGCGATATCTCCGCGGCGTCCGCCGCCTCGCCCTCGCGCACCGCCAGCGTCTTGACCGTCGCGGGGGTGGGGAAGTACCGCACGATGGCAGCGGCGAACTCCTTGACGCCCACCTCGCCGCGCGCGGAGGCGAACAGCACCGGGATTACCGTTCCGACCACCATCGCCGAGGCGAAGGCGGCGGAGACCTTCTCGGGGGGCACCTTCTGCCCGCCCAGGTACGCCTCCATCAGCGCCTCGTCAGACTCGATGATGCTCTCGACCAACTGCGTGTGGGCCTCTCCCACGCCACCGATATCCGAGGAGCCGGACTCGGCGGAAAGGCAATCGACCAGGGCCTTGCCCCCGCCGGAGGGCAGGTTCACCGGCTTGCAGGCGGTTCCGAAGCTTTCGGTGATCTCCTTGAGCAGGTTGTCCAGATGGACGTTCTCGCCGTCGATCTTGTTGACCACGATGGCCACCGGCATGCCGTTGTCCCGGGCGGCCTTGAAGAGCCGGCGGGTGTTGACCTCGATGCCCGCCGTCGCCGAGACGACCACCACGGCCACGTCCGCCCCGGCCAGGGCGCTGATGGCCCCGCCGATGAAGTCGGGGTAACCCGGGGCGTCGATGAGGTTGATCGCCACCCCGCCGTGCTCGAAGTGCGCCATGGCGGGGTCCACGGAATGGCCCCGCTCCTTCTCGATGTCCGTAAAGTCCAGGTGGCTGGTCCCTTCATCCACCGATCCCAGCCGCCCGGTCACCTTGGCCGCGTGGAGCAAGGCCTCGCCAAGCGTGGTCTTGCCTGCCCCACCGTGACCCAGCAGCACGATATTACGAATGTCCTGTGGCCTGGAAGTCGGCATTGCAATCTCCCGCGGAATCGGCGCGTCGAGCGCCGCCGTCCGCTTGACGTCCGGGGAAGGGGGAATATAGGCCCCTCCGCCGAGTTTCGCAAGGGAAAATCACGCCCTTTGCAGAGCGTTCGTTGCTGTTGCAATCGCCCCGGAATCCGCTAGACTCATGCGTCCGCCCGGAAGGGCCGTCAGGCCCCCGTCGGCGGGTGAGTCTACTTCGAGGACAACCGTGGAACCATTCGGCGAGGACGTGCTGGCAAGGACCCACTCCTGCGGTCAGTTGAGGCTGTCGGACGTGGGCAAGACCGTTCGCCTGTGCGGCTGGGTGAGAAGTTACCGCGATCACGGCGGGGTGGTGTTCATCGACCTCCGCGACCGCGACGGCGTGACGCAGATCGTCTTGGACCTGCCGGCCAACAACGACCCAGCCGAGCAGGAGCGGTACGCCCTGGCCCGCGCCCTGCGCAACGAGTGGGTGATATCGGTGGCCGGGCTGGTCCGCCCGCGAGGAAACGACCGCGAGAACCCCAAGCTGCCCACCGGACAGGTGGAAGTGCTGGGGCGATCCCTGACCCTTCTGAACCGCTCCGACACGGTCCCCTTTGAACCGGATGAATACTCCACCGTCAGCGAGGAAACCCGCCTCCGCTACCGCTACATCGACCTCCGAAGGCCGGAAATGACCCGCGCCCTGCGCCTGCGGCATGCCATCTGTAAGGCCATGCGCGACACGCTGGACGCCCAGGGGTTTATCGAGGTGGAAACGCCCTTCCTGACCAAGTCCACACCCGAAGGCGCCCGCGACTTCCTGGTTCCCTCGCGGTTGCAAGAGGCCTGTTTCTACGCCCTGCCGCAAAGCCCGCAACTCTTCAAGCAGATCCTCATGGTCGGCGGGTTGGAGCGCTATTACCAGATCGTCCGGTGCTTCCGCGACGAGGACCTCCGCGCCGACCGCCAGCCGGAGTTCACGCAGCTCGACCTGGAGATGTCCTTCTGTGTCGAGCGGAACGTAATGGAGATCACCAACGGCGTGTTGCGGGCCGTCTGCGCGATCGCCGGAAAGTGTTTCCCCGACGAAGTCCCCGTAATCCGATACGCCGAGGCGATGGCCCATTACGGCAACGATCGGCCGGACCTGAGGTTTGAACTGAAGCTCCAGGACGCCTCAACGGTCCTGGCCGGCAGCGGGTTTAAGGTCTTCGCCGACGCCCTGGCCGCCAAGGGCATCGTCAAGGGCATCTGCGTGCCCGGCGGGGCGAAGTTCACCCGCAAGGAGATCGATGCCTACACGGCA
>Ga0315273_10001921_pt1 | contig 24139 bp, 18 predicted proteins | sample YL17G02_0_MG_FD_205753 | JGI IMG/M metagenome (GOLD analysis project Ga0315273, IMG submission 205753) | Sediment microbial communities from Yellowstone Lake, YNP, Wyoming, USA - YL17G02_0 | ecosystem: Environmental > Aquatic > Freshwater > Lake > Sediment | place: USA: Wyoming | collected...
CAGAAATCCCTCCGCCGGGCAGACGCCTCAGCCGCAAGGCACTCCCAGCGCCGCCAACTCAACCGCGAGCCCTCCCGCCGGGCAAGCGACTCCGCAACCTGGGGCACAAGGCACTCCAAACGTCGCACCAACCGCCACCGCCGCCGCGACGCCGGTTCCGGGTATGAACGCCACGGTGACAATCATCACCGCCCAAAGCCAGAACGTGCTAGTGGTTCTGACCGCCGCCATCCAGCGCACCGGGGCCAACAGCGTCATCACTATCCAGAATGAGGACGGGTCGACGCAGCAGCAGGTGGTCCAGACGGGGCTCAGCGATGGGACGAACACGGAGATCACGAGCGGCCTGCAGGAAGGCCAGACTGTGATTATCCCCGGCGCCACGGCAGTGTCGAGCACGTCAAGTCAGGCTACGCCGTCCGCGGGCGGGAACCGCTTCTTCAGTGGGCCCGACGGAGGTGGCTCTGCACCCGGTGGTGGCGGGATCATCATTCGTGGGGGAGACTAGCGATGATCCGTCTCCAAGGTGTGACGAAGGTATATCGCGCTGGGGACGTGCCGGTGCCTGCCCTGCGCGGCATCGACCTGGAGATCCAGCGCGGCGAGTTCTTGGCCATTATCGGGCCGTCCGGCTCCGGCAAGTCGACGCTCATGCACATCCTGGGCTGCCTCGACAAGCCCTCGCGCGGCACGTATCAGTTCGAAGGCCACGACGTTCACCGGATGACTGAGGCCCAACTGGCTAGGATCCGCAGCCGCCGCATCGGCTTCGTTTTTCAGTCGTTCAACTTGCTGTCGCGCTGGCCGGCGGTTTCCCAGGTAGAGCTGCCCCTCATCTACCACCAAACGAACCACCGACGAGAGCGAGCCCTACGGGCGCTGGCCGAGGTGGGACTCCGCCATCGCGCCCGCCATCGTCCGACACAGCTCTCCGGTGGCGAGCAGCAGCGGGTGGCCATCGCCCGCGCGCTGGTGACGAACCCCTCGCTGATACTGGCGGACGAGCCGACCGGCGCCCTCGATACTAAGGCGACCGCCGACCTGATGGAGATGTTCGTCCGCTTGAACAGTCAGCGCGGCATTACGATAGTGTTGGTGACCCATGAGGTGGAAGTGGCGGCATACACGAATCGGGTAATTCAGATTCGTGACGGACGTATCGTCGCTGATGGGCCGCCGCAGAAGGCGGGCTTGCCGTCTCTTCCGCGGTCTTCCCAAGAGGGGGTAACGGTATGATCGTCATCAGCATGATCCAGGCGGCGCTCATGGCGCTCAGCGCGAACAAGATGCGGACTTTCCTGACTATGCTCGGCATCATCATCGGTGTGGGCGCCGTAATCGCCCTCATGGCCGCTGGCCAGGGCGCGAAGCAGGGCGTGACCAAGGAGGTGAGCGGACTCGGCAGCAACCTGATCTTCGTCACGTCGCAGCGGAGCCAGGGCCAGCAGTCAAGCGGGAGCAGGAGTTTCAACCCGTTCTCGCTCACAACCGACGATGCCGACGCGCTGAAGAGCAATGCGCTTCTTCCTTACGTCGGAGCGGTGGTGGCAGAGTTCAACCTGAGCCTGGAGTCGCAGATCACCGGCAACGGGCGCACCACGACTGCGACAGCGCTGACGGGCACTCAGCCTGACTTCCAGGAAGTGCGGAGCTACCACGTGGCGGTGGGAAGCTTTCTCACTAATGATGACATGACCCGAAAGTCCACGAACGTCGTTCTCGGCGCGAAGGTGGCGCAGGACCTCTTCGACACACCCGCGAACGCCATCGGCAAGGACGTCCGTCTCAACTTCGGGCCGTTCTCCCTGAACCTGACCGTCATCGGCGTCATGGAGGCGCGGGGAGCGGCAGGCAGCGGTACCGATGACACGACGATTCTGGTGCCGCTAACGACCTTTCAGGCAAAGGTGCCCTTTGGCCGCAGCCCCACCGGCAAGTCCAACATCCAGGAGATCATTGTCAAGGTGACGTCAGGGAGCAAGGTCAACACGACGAAGGCAGCGATGACCCAAGTCCTGCTCCAGCGTCACGACAACAGCGAGGACTTTACGGTGCAGACCCAGGAGGACCTCACGGCCACGGCACGGAACGTGAGCCGGACGCTAACCATCCTCTTGGGCGCCATCGCTGGCATCTCCCTGGTGGTTGGCGGCATCGGCACGATGAATATCATGCTCGTGTCCGTAACGGAACGAACGCGCGAGATCGGCATCCGCAAGGCGGTCGGTGCCAATAGGCAGGACATTCTCCTGCAGTTCATCATCGAGGCTCTGGTCGTGACGGTCGTAGGGGGAGCCGTCGGCGTGCTCGCGGGAGTCCTCGCCGCTCGGCTCGCCAACGGCCAGAGTTTCGGCACCTCCGCGGCTGTCACGACGCTGGTAACGCCGCTCAGCATCTTCATCGCGTTCGGCGTATCTCTAGCTATCGGGCTCTTCTTTGGTATCTATCCGGCATTCCGCGCCTCCCGTCTCGACCCGATCGAAGCGCTTCGGGCAGAGTGATCCGGGCAGGGAGAACGGGTGGAAGCAGTCTATTGGCGACGATGGGCCAGAGCGTGGGAAGACGTTGACACGCTTTCGGGAGCGGGCATAGACTGAACTTGTTGACCGTTGGAGAGCCCGTCCTAATCAGCTTGCTGGAGAAGAGATGACTGACGTTCTCGTTAACGGCATTCGACTCCATTACCAGGTGTACGGAGAGGGCGCGCCGCTGGTACTGGCGCACGGCTATGGCGCCACCCTCGATATGTGGGCAGGACAGACTGAGGCGTTCTCTCAGAAGTGTCAAGTGGTGGTCTACGACATGCGCGGACACGGACGCACCGAGGCTCCCCGCGATTGGTCATCCTACAACCTGGACGACTACGTGGAGGACCAGCGTCAGCTTATGGACCACCTCGGCATCGATACCGCCTACGTGGGAGGCCTGTCGATGGGCGGCGCGATAGCCCTCCGGTTTGCGCTGGCGCATCCACAGAGGTTGAAGGCTCTTCTCCTTTGTGACACGAGTGCGCGCAACTACGCGCTGCAGGGCGATGGGTCGGGAAGCGCCCCTGGCGCGGTACGCAGGTTCATCTTCCGCGATGTCGTGCCGGCGAGTTTCGCCTTTGCTCGCTACTTGCCCGTGCAACTTCTCCCGCAGGTACACAAGGCGCCTGAAGGCGTGAAGTCCTACATTCGCAATATGCGACAGCACACGGCGTTGGGTCTGAGAGGTGCCTGGCATGCCCTTATGGGGCAGGAGAACCTGGAGGATCGCCTGGACGAGATCCGCGTGCCCACGCTTATCATTGTGGGTGATCGTGACCCCCTGCTGACGCCGAGCCGTGTCATGCAGCAGCGCATTCCCGGCTGCCGCTTCGTGCTGATCAATGGCTCTGGTCACGGTACGGCGAACTGGCGACCGGAGGCCTTCAACAAGGCGGTGCTGGAGTTCCTCGAGGACGTGGAGGCCGGCCGGCCTGTCGAAGGCGAGACGGCGCTCTAGGGTTGGAGGCGCCGCACTTATGGCAGTGAACACACCACAGAACACCACCGGCATCTGGTCGCCGTCCCCGTCGCTTTCGCCGCGCGTCCGACGCCTCCGCGAAGAGTTTTTCTCCTTCGCGGCCCGCGACTACTTCCGCAACGAGGTCCGTCCCTACGGCAGCGGCACCCCCTGGGACCAAGTCTGGTCCCCCTACAACTGGGGAGTCGTTCCGGAGATGTACCCTATGTTTGACGCCGTCAGCGACAGCCTGCTGGCGGCCGCCGAGGCTGTCCCTTTGCCGGCCGGCTTCTGGGATGAGCCGCTGGTTGTTCGCCGCGCCCTCTTCTTCCGCGAGGTCGTCGAGCGCTGCCTGCCGGTGAAGATCCTGGAAGGCGAACTCATCGTCGGCTCCTACTTCAACACCGCCCTCTCAAAGGCCCACACGCGGGCTGAGGCTCGCACCTGGCAGCAGGGCGTCCGCCGCTGGCGAGAGAAGGCAGGCAGGCTCAACGACAACGGCGTCGGCAACTGCGGCGCCATTCCCGGTCACCTGATACCCAACTACCCGAAGGTGTTGCGACTGGGCTTCCGCCGCATCGCCGCCGAGCTGGAGGAGATGCGGGTGCGTGAGCCCGACGCGACCAAGCGGGAATTCTTACGCGCGCTCATCATCTGCTGCGAAGCCGCTGTCGCCCTTGCCGGACGGTATGCAGACGAAGCGGAACGACTGGCCCGAGAAGAGACCGATCGGGCGCGTCGGCTCGAATTGGAGGAGATCGCCCGCATCTGCCGCCGGGTGCCGGGGGAACCGGCCACGACCTTCCAGGAGGCGCTCCAATCGCTCTGGTTCGCGCACATGCTGGTCATGGTTGCCGAGTCCTACCCGGGCCCCGGCCTCTCACCCGGACGAATCGACCAGTACCTCTACCCCTACTACCAGGCGGACATGGCAAGCGGCTGTCTCGACCGTCAACAGGCCCAAGAACTCCTCCAGTGCCTCTGGATCAAGCACAACTATGCCTATGACTACCAGGGACGGATCGGCAACCAGGGGATCAACTCCGGCTTCGGACAACTGATAACTCTCGGCGGTATCAACGCCGGCGGCAGCGATGCCAGCAACGATCTTACCTGGCTGATGCTCGACGTCATCGAGGAGATGAATCTGCTGGAGCCCAAGCCCAACGTCCGCCTGCACGAGAAGACGCCGGAGGAGTTGCTGCGCCGCGTCGCCGGGCTTATCGCCCGCGCCCAGGGCTCGCCTTTCCTGCTCAACTTCGACGAGGCGTCGATCCGGGGCCTGGCCTGGCAGGGACTTCCCGAAGACCAGCTCTGGGACTACGCACCGGTCGGCTGCTTGGAGAACACTCTCCAGGGCTGCGACCGCTCCGGCACCGTCGACGTCAACCTGAATCTGGCCAAGGCGGTCGAACTCACGCTTAACGACGGCGTCGACATGGCGACCGGCCGGCGCCTGGGCCCGCGCACCGGCGACCCCAGCGCCTTTCCGGACTTCCCGTCGTTCTTGGCCGCCTTCAAGCAGCAACTCGCCTCACTGCTCGATCAACTCATCGACTGCAACAACCAGGCTGACGCTTTGCGCTCCGGGTTCGAGCCGACGCCCTACCTGAGCGTCCTCGTCGATGGTTGCGCCGAAAGTGGTCGGGATGTCACGGCCGGTGGAGCGCGCCACAACTACATCACCGTCGAGGGAATTGCCCTGGCGACAGCGGTAGACTCGCTCCTCGCCGTCAAGCACCTCGTCTACAACGAGCGGCGCGTGACAATGGATGAACTGCTGGCCGCGATTCGCGCCAACTTCGATGGTCATGAGGAACTACGTCAAATCCTAATGAACAGAGCTCCGAAGTTCGGCAGGGATGACCCGGAAGCAGACGACCTGGGCCGTGAAGTATCGCGGTTCTGGACGGAGGAGGCGTTCCGTCGCGTCTCCCCGGCAACCGGTCGGCGCTACCGTGGGGGATACCTCTCCTGGAACTACTGGATCGGCTACGCACCGCTGACTGCCGCCACGCCGGACGGCCGCAGGCGGGGGACATTCCTCTCCAACGGCGTCTGCCCGGTCAACGGTGCCGACCGCGAGGGGCCGACCGCTGCCATCCAGTCGGTAGGCCGCCTGGGACTGGAAACCGCGCCCAACGGCGCATCTCACACATTAAACCTCAGCCCGTCGCTCCTGCGCGACGAAGAGCACGTCGCCAAGCTGGCAGCCCTCCTGCGGGCGTACTGCCGCGTGGGTGGCACCGCCCTTCAGGTCAACGTCCTCGATTCTGAGACGCTGCGGGCGGCCCAGGCAGACCCGGAAGCCTACCGCAATCTGCTGGTGCGCGTGACGGGCTACAACGCCTACTTTGTCACCCTGGGGCGTGAGATTCAGGACGAGATCATCGCTCGCGAGGCGGGCCGGATTTGATCCGGCAGAAGAAACAGCATGTATAGCACGAGCAGCCGCACCACTCACGAAACCTCGATGGAGACAGCAGACAGCGCTGGAGTTGGCACAGGCATTACCTTCAACGTGCAGCGCTTCAGCACCGAGGATGGCCCCGGCATCCGCACGACCGTCTTCATGAAGGGCTGTCCGCTGCGCTGCCGCTGGTGCCACAATCCGGAGGGCCTTTCGCCGCACCCGCAACTCGTCTGGTACGACGTGCGCTGCATGGGTTCCCGTGCCTGTCTGGCTGTCTGCCCGACTCAAGCCCTGGAATTGACACCGGCGGGGATGCGAATCGACCGCGAGCTCTGCTCACCTTGTGATCGCTGCGTCGATGCCTGTCCCAGCGGCGCCCTTGAGGTCATCGGCCGGCGTTGGACGCCGGAAGAACTCTTCGCGTTGGTGGCCAGGGACGCCGCCTTCTATGAGACATCCGGCGGTGGTGTGACAGTGTCCGGCGGCGAGCCTGCCATGCAGCCTGACTTCCTGGAGGCCTTCCTGGCGCGGTGCCACCAAGCCGGCATCGCTGCGGCCATCGACATCTGCGGCTACGCGGACGCCACCGTGTACGAGCGCCTGCTGCCGTATGTCAGCCTCGTGCTTTTCGACCTGAAGGTGGCCGACCGGGAGCGACACCACGAGGCCACGGGCGTCTACCCTGATCGCATCTTTGAGAACGCCGCCGCCATCGCGGCGCGTGGCGTCCCAATGTGGGTGCGGACGCCGGTGATCCCCGGCTACACGGATGACGAGGAGAATGTCGCGGCGCTGGCCGCATTCATCGCTGAACGGCTGCCATCGGTTGAGCGCTGGGACCTGCTCGCCTACACGAACCTGGGGCGGCCCAAGTACGGCCGTCTGGATTTGCCCTATCCGCTGGGAGATGCGGACCTGCTTCTGCGGGAGCGGATGGAGCGACTGGCCACCGTCGCCCAGCGGAGCGGTGTGCCGACTGTAGTGTGGTCCGGCGCTACCCGGGATTAGACACATGACTGCCACCGACCTGACGGATGTCAGACTCGATCCGGGGGCCGTTCGCGTTCTCTCCGAGATGCGAGTGCCCAAGTTCCTGGCCACCCGCGACGCCGACGGCATCCCGAACGTCGTGCCGGTGCTTTCCTTGGAGGCCTTCGACGAGCGAACGGTCGTCTTCGGAGAGATGATGATCTGGAAGACGCGCCGCAACCTGGAAATGGATCCGCGGGTGTCAATCCTGGTACTTTCACCCGACCTGCGGACCTGGACGATCCGCGGCCGGTTCCTGGAGTTCGTACGCAGCGGCCCCTACTACGATCACGTCGCAGCCAAAGAGAGCGCCCGCTACAACCCCTACGGCAGCTATCGGAGCGCCGGGGTCATTGAGGTGCTCGGATCACCTCGCCCAACGCGGGTCTCACAGCGCAGCCTGCTCTTGGACACCGTTCGCTGTCGCCTGCTGGCGCGCAGCCTTTCGCGCGATGGGCAGATGCCGCCGACGATGCCGGTTCAGGTCGAGGAGAAGTTCGGCAGGCTGAAAGCGGCCAAGGCGCTGGCCGTCGTTGATGCTTCTGGTCACCCCGACTGCTACCCCGGGCTGCCGCTGGTGACGGCGGGGCGTGGACATCTGGTGTTCGGGGGTGCTGCTGCTAGCGACCTGGTCACCCTCGCGCCCGGCGCAGCCATCGCCGCTGCCGTCCTCACTCCCGAAGCGGTTGCCTATCAGGTTAAGGGAACCTTGGCCGGTCTGCGCCGCAGTCTGGGGCGGACGCTCGGCGTTATCGACGTGCGGGAGGCGTATAGCGCCTGCCCGCCGCTGCCGGGCCAACCTCTGCCGGTGAGGATCTAGAGCCCGGTCTCCGAGTCGGTTCTTCGAAGCGAGCGGCGGACGCCCGCCCCGATTGACAAGAGCCCCCTTTTGGGTCATGATCGGGGCAATCTTGGCTTTTCACGAGCTACCACAAGGAGGTATCTATGCGTTACCGAGGATGGTTCCGGTTAGTGGGGTTGCTGGCGGTGGCTGCAATGGCGTTGACGTTCTTCGTAGCCTGCGGCGACGACGAGGAGAAGGAGACGTCCAAGGTCACCCCTGCGGGCACTGAAGCGGCGGAAGTTCCCGAGTTGAGTGATGGCGTGCTTCAAGTAGGCTCGGATATCGCCTACGCGCCCATGGAGTTCTTCGAAGAGGGAACCCAGAATCCCCAGGGTCTGGATATTGACCTGGCAAATGCCTTGGCTGAGGAGCTGGGGGTGCGCGCCGAGTTCACCAACACCGGCTTCGACGGCATCATCGGCGCCCTGACCACCAACCGCTTCGATATCATCATGTCGGCGATGACGGTTACCGAGGAGCGCGAAAAAGAGATCGACTTCATCCCTTACTTCGCCGCTGGCACCGACATCCTGGTGGCCGAAGGCAACCCCAAGAACATAAAGACTATCGAGGACCTCTCCGGCCTCACCGTCGGCGTGCAAATCGCAACTATCCAGGTGGACCAGTTGCAGGCGGCCAACGATCAACTCAAGGCGGCAGGAAAGCCGGAAATCAACGTTCTCACGTTCGACCAGAACCCTCTGGCAGTAGAGCAGCTTCGGACCGGTCGCGCCGACGCCGTGATAGCTGACGCACCGGTAGTAGCCAACGACGCCCGCCTGTCGGAAGGGAAGCTGGAAGCGCTGGGTTTGGCCATCGAGGCGGCCCCCTACGGCATCGGTGTGGACAAAGGGTCTGCGCAACTGAAGGCGGCCGTCAAGGGCGCTCTGGAGAAGCTGATTGCCAATGGAAAATACAAGGCGATCCTGATAGATTGGGGTCTCGAGGGCGGCGCCGTAGACTAACCAGACAGGACACCCCGCTCGATTCCCTCAGTTGCATGCCACTGGCGAAGCCCCCTGGCGCTCAGTCGCTGACCACGGGGGCTTCTGCTAGTCCTGCCACCATGAGCGAAGATCGGAGACAGATCCCAAGAGGAGGCAACTGCCATGCCATTCCCCCTTCCATCCATCGACTTTGATCCCCACGTCGTCTGGAGATTCCTCTTCAACTCGGTCATTCTGGAAGGGGCACAGCGCACGCTCATCGTGGCGCTAATAGCTCAGGTTCTCGGCGTTGGCTTGGGGGTAGTCTCCGCGCTAATGCGCATGTCCAAGAACCCGCTGATCAGCGGTCCTGCCAACTTCTACGTATGGTTCTTTCGCGGGACGCCTCTCTTGATCCAGCTCCTCTTCTGGTACAACGGGATACCGCAGCTCTTCGACAATCCGGACATCACGCGGGAGCTTACCTCCTTTCGGGTGGCCATCTTCGCTCTCGGAGTGAACGAAGGGGCCTACATGACGGAGATCGTGCGAGCCGGCATTGAATCGGTGGAGAAAGGACAGACGGATGCGGCCAAGTCCTTGGGCATGACCTATGCCATGACTATGCGGCGCATCATTCTGCCGCAGGCGTTTCGAGTCATCCTGCCGCCCACGGGCAACGAGTTCATCGCCATGCTCAAGAACTCGTCTCTGGCCTTCGCCATCGGCCTGGTGGAGCTCTCCAACGCTGCTCGCTCAATCTACTCGGTCAACTACAACGTCATGGAGCTTCTAGCTGTGGCCTCTATCTGGTATCTTGTAATGACATCGGTATTCAGCCTGATACAGGCCGAACTGGAGTCCCGCCTGGCTGTGGGGCAGAACCGACCTCCGACCTTGTTTGGGAGGATGACGGAGGCGTTTGGGACCAGGGAGACGCGAGTCCACTGATCATGCGACCTTCTGAAATAGCCGCCATGATCCGCTGCGAGGACGTGCACAAGCGCTTCGGCAGGCTGGAAGTTCTGCGCGGCGTCAGCCTTGACATCGAGAAGGGCGAAGTAGTGGTGATCGCCGGACCCAGCGGCTCCGGCAAGTCGACCTTGTTGCGCTGCATCAACCACCTGGAGCGCGTGGACAAGGGGCGCATCTACGTGGATGGCCAGCCCGTGGGCTATCGGGAGGTTAAGGGAAAGTTCGTTGAGAAGAGCGAACGGGAGGTGGCCAGGATGCGGGCCTCTATCGGCATGGTCTTCCAGCGGTTCAACCTGTTCCCGCACCTCACAGTCTTGAGCAACGTAATCGACGCGCCCGTCCACGTGCGCAAGTTGAAGCGGAGCGAGGCCCTGGAAGCCGGCCGGACCATGTTGCGGAAGGTCGGCCTTGGCGACAAGCTCGATTCCTATCCGGCGCAACTCTCAGGCGGTCAACAGCAGCGAGTCGCTATTGCCCGCGCCCTGGCCATGGAGCCCAAGGTGATGCTCTTCGACGAACCCACGTCGGCCCTCGACCCGGAGTTGGTCGGCGAGGTGCTGGAGGTCATGAAGTCGCTGGCGCGGGACGGAATGACCATGATTGTCGTTACTCACGAGATGGGCTTCGCGCGCGAGGTGGCGGACCGCGTGATGCTCATGGATGAAGGCGTCATCATTGAAGAGGGCCCCCCGGCTCAGTTCTTCAACAATCCCCGCAATGAACGCACCAAGCTGTTCCTGAGCAAGATCCTGTAGGGCCTCCTGCGCGGGGTTCTGCCGCCTCCCTACTCCTGCTCTGTCCACTCCAGAACGGAGTCGCCTGTGATCTCCTGTAAGACCGCAGAGAGAGTGCTGCCGTCTGGGTTCAAGAGCCCCGCCCACGGTTCCCCAGGGTCCGCTTTCACGGTGGCCGAGCCCGAGGTTGTTGCCGTGGTTTCCTCGCCCGACGCGGCGCTGTTCACTTCGTTGACCTTGGGCCCCTCGCCGGGCGGCAGAAGGTTAAAGAGATGGACCTCTTCGCCGCCGGTCGCTGTTACCGGCTCGCCCGTGGTGGTAAAGGCGATCTCCATTACGGTCCGTCCCCCGAAGACGACGCGGCCGGTCCAGATGCCGTTTTGCCCCTCCAAAGTGATCTCATCAGCTACGTACTTATTGAAGCCGATTGCCCGGCCACCGTCATTGGCTGTCTTGTCGTCGACGGGCATCGTGTAGGTATACCAGCCGGTGCGTCCCTGGTACTTGCACTGGAGCAGCACATATCCCTCACGGTAGGGCACCAGCGGCAGCGTCACGTCGTAGTAGTCGGCAACAGTCACTACGACGAGAGGTTGGTCGGGCATGTCGAACTGTTCAGGCAGGAGCGAGCGGTACAGATCGAGGTCCGCCGGCGCGAGGGTGGTCATGAGTCGACGTGTTCCCAGGAAGGCCCACGGTCGCTCTGCTTGCGTCGTGGCTGTGGGCTGGAGGGTCGCTTTCGCCTGCGGTACCGCGGTCATCGTTGGCTCCGCGGTCGCCGGGTCTTTCTCATCTTCGCCGCCGCAGCCGGCGAGGGACATACAGATGCCGACCGCCAACGCTATCCCGACGAAGAAGAGCGCCACCTCTCGTCGGGTAGTGAGGTGGGCGGATTTCCAGTGTCGCACGTGTCTGCTCCCTTCCTGTCTGGTCACTCCGTGAACGCCGCCGCCTGCGAGGCGACGAGCTCAACGAGGTTGCCCAGCGCGATGTTGACGTCAACCAGGTGCAATCCCCAGGTCGGCCCGAGCGCCTGACTCACCACCGGTCTCTCGTCGCCGGCGGCGTTCGTGGCGTCAACCTGTAGCCAGTTGGCGTCACCGGAGCTCTCGCAGTGGCCGGTGTAGAGCCCTGGGTAGGAAATCCACGGCGTGGACGCTGACGGCGACCTAGTGGCCGTACCGCTGAACAATCCGGGGGACATTGTCGACGGGAAGTAGGGACTCAGCGGTCCTGTCCCGCCGGTAATCGATGCTGGGTTGACGCAGAGCACATCCATACCCGTGCCTGTGTCTAGGCTTCCTCTAATTCCCCTGCCCGCCTTGCCGAACAGCGTGTCGGCCGGCGGCGGCTCGCTGAAGGCCGAGTAGGCCACCACGCAGCCTGTCTGATCGGCCGACCGGCAGGCGGGGATGTTCTGGAAATCACCGCCTACTTCCTTGCCCTTCGCTACCGTCACATTGCCGCCGATGAGCAGAGCCGAGACAAGCAACCTGCGTATCTCCGGCTTCGGATCGATCTCTGAGATCAATAGCCTTCTTAGCATCAGCGTACCCTGGGAATGACTGATCAGGACGACCCCACGGCCGCTGTTGTAGTGGGCCAGATAGTCCTGCCACGCCGAAAGCACGTCGCCGTAGGCCGTGGTTATGCTCGCTGCAGCCTCGCCGCCGGGCAATGTGCCGGATAGCAATGCGCGAATGCCCACGACTGTAATCTGCCGGTACATCGGGGCGTATACCCTGCATACCTGGGAGAACCGGGATGCCTGCAAGATCGCGACCGCTGTTTGCGCGGGATCGACGTTCAAGTCGGCGTTGGTCGTTGTTTGGCCGCTCACCGTCGGATAGACATAGAAGCAGTCGATAGGTGGGTCCTTGGCCGGAGCCGCCGACTCGGTTGTGCTCGTGCCGTCCGCCGATATCACCGTCGTCGTCAGGTCACTCTCGCAGGGGTTGTCGGCGAGACCGGGGCGGCAGAGCCACACCGTATTCGGCGGTTCGGTCGTGGGTGCCGCGCTTGTTGAAACAGCAGTGGTTGTTGAGGGTTCCGGAGTCGTCGATTCGTTTTCATCGCCGCACGCGATGCCGACCGCCAACGCCATCCCGATCAGAAAAAGAGCCACTTGTCGTCGGGCAGTTGGGTGGGCGGATTTCCAGTGTCGCAAGTGTCTGATCCCTTCCTGTCTAGTCACTCCATGAACGCAGCCGCCTGCGAAGCAACGAGCTCCACGAGGTTGCCCAGCGCGATGTTGACGTCAACCAGGTGCAATCCCCATGTCGGTCCGAGCACCTGACTCACCACCGGCCTCTCGTCGCCGGCGACGTTTGTCGCGTCAACCTGCAGCCAGTTGGCACCGCCGGAGCTCTCGCAGTGGCCGGTGTAGAGTCCCGGGTAGGCAACCCACGGTGTGGATAGGGAATCGGCCGGGTTGTATGGCTTCAGTGGTCCTGTCCCACCGGAAAGGGAGGCCGGGTTGACGCACAGCACCTCTACATCCTTGCCGGCTTGCTCGGTTGCCCTTGGGCCGGTTCCCGCCCTTCCGAAAAGCGCATTGGCCGGCGGCGGCTCGAGGAAGGTGGAGTAAGCCACCACACACCTTGTCTGATCGGTAGACCGGCAGGCGGGGATGTTCTGGAAGTCACCGCCGACATCCCGGCCGGTGGCGACCGTCACATTTCCACCGATCATCAGCGCTGACACAAGAAGGTCCCGCAGTTCAGGATTGGGGTCGATTTCAGCCGCGATCAGCCTTGTCAGCATCATCGTTCCCTGGGAATGGCCGATCAGAACGACCCCCCGTCCGTTGTTGTAGTGGGCGAAGTAGTCCTGCCAGGCTGAGAGCACGTCGCCATAAGCAATATCCCTAGCCTCAGTTGTATCGCCGGCCGGCCGGGTGGCTTCGGGCGATATGTTGATGGCTGCTAGGGTGAGTTGCCGGTACATCGGGGCGTATACCTTGCATACCTGCGAGAGCCGGGATGCCTGCATCATCGCCACGGACTTTTGCGCAGGATCGATATTCAGGTTGGCGTTCAGGGTCTTCTGGCCGCTTACCGTTGGGTATACGTAGAAACAGTCGATCGGCGGGTCTTTGACCGGAGACGCCTGTTCGGTCGTGCTCGTGCCGTCGGCTGATATCACCGTCGCCGTCATGTCGCTCTCGCAGGGGTTGTCGGCGAGACCGGGACGGCAGAGCCACACCGTGTTCGACGGTGCTGATGTGGGTGCCGCGCTCGCTGAAGCCGCTGTGGTCGTTGAGGGCTCCGGAGTCGTCTTTTTGTCTTCATCGCTGCAGGCGATGCCGACCGTGGCGATCAGCCCCAGGATGACGCTTAGACAAAAGCCCAGCCACCAATGCTTGTGTCGTATCATTGCCTGCCTCCTTGCGCGGGAGATGCCGCGCCGCTGGCGCCGCCCTTCGCGGTCTTAGCCGCGTGCGATCGGGCGGTCGATTATCATGACGATCATATGTGGACGCTATCTGCGATGTAGTGTGCATCTGGTATCCTCACCTGTCAAGCAGCCGGACCTCCGTACGTTACGGGCAGGTCACTTGTCCCCACCGGCGCAACAAGAATAGACTGAAGCCGATCCGGCGGCAGGTAGCGACAGGAGGAGACCCGTGAAGACCAAGGTTACGGAGCTATTCGGCATCAAATACCCGATCCTCTGCGGCGCGATGATGTGGCTGGCCAAGCCCGAGCTTTGCGCTGCGATATCCAACGCTGGTGGACTGGGCAATCTCACCGCGGGCAACTACGGCTCCGGAGACGACTTGCGCCAGGCGATCCGCAGGACAAGGGAACTGACGGACAAGCCGTTTTGCGTGAACCTGACCCTTCTGCCGTCGGTGCGCATCGCCAAAGACCTTCACGAGGACTACCTTCGGGTCTGCTGTGAGGAGGGGGTCAGCTCCATCGACGTGTCGGGTGCGCCTCTCGACAGGTACCTTGGGCCTGACGCAATCCGCCAAGCGAAGGACGCCGGAGTGAAGCTGATACACAAGATCGGCTCGGTGAAGCATGCCATGCACGCTGAGGAAGCCGGCTATGACGCCGTGATTGCCGCCGGCTTTGAAGAGGGTGGCCATCCCCTGCAGGAGGACGTGACAACAATGTTACTGACGCCGAGGGTCTGCCAGTCGGTGAGCATACCGGTTGTGACCGCCGGCGGCATCGCCGACGGACGGGGAATGGCTGCTGCTCTGGTCCTGGGGGCCGAGGGAGTCATGATGGCCTCCCGATTCATCGCCACGCCCGAATGTCTTGCCCACTCCCGCATCAAGGAAGAACTGGTTCGACGGCGGGAGAACGACACGGTCATGATATGCAAGAGCATCGACCTTCAAATGCGAGCCCTGAGAAACGCGCAGGTTGAGAAGGTCTTGGAAGTGGAGGCGAGGGGAGGGGGACTCGGGGATATCATCCCCCTTATTGCGGGCGAACGCCAGGTCGGCTCCTGGGAGTCCGGTGATGTCGAAGCCAGTCCGCTTCCCGTCGGCCAGTCTATCGGTCTGATTCAGGATATCGTTAGCTGCGAAGAACTGCTGCTGAGGATGATGAAGGAGGCCGGGGAGATACTGGCGCGGGTCCAAGGACGATTCGCCGCTGACCTCGCAACCTAACTCCGAGCGCGTTCCTTACGGCTGCTCGTGGGAGGGAGAGCCTGCTGCGCCAGCCGGCGTAGACCCTACAGAGCCTGTCTAGGGGTTCATCTCATAGGCGCCGTTCAGGGCGTGCACGTGGTCGCGCCAGACGCGCTCATAGCGTTCGTCGTTTACCACCGGCCGTCGTATCATCTTCAGACAATAGGCTGTCTGCTCCGGACTGCATCGCGGCTTGCTGTATAGCTGCAGCGCGAACTTCGAGAAGTCACGCACGAAGCAATCGAAGATCTGGTCTACGATGTCCGCGGTGATGTCGTAGATGCGGGCGTTCTCGAGGATGAGTTGCCCGTAGGCGACTAACGTGAACATCTCGCCGACCGTCAGCAGGAAGTCGGTGTCGCGACTCTGGCTCTCATCCGGAGGCGCCGCGGTGAGCATCTCCGAAAAAACCGCTGTCTGCTCGCGGAAAACGTTGACGTTGGGCAGGTCCCAGTCTCTGTAAGCGATGTTGTAGTCATGGAATTGGATATCGCCCATGCCCTTCGTCGCACCTTGCTGGAACAGATAATCGTCGTTCTTCGGTTCAGAACGCTGACCGATGCTGGCGTACTCAGCCGGGTTGAAGAAGTAGTTGGCCATGAACTTCAGGATGAGGGCGATGTTGACGTGGACTGTGCCCTCGAGCTTCGGCAGGGCGCGGATGTCCATAGCGGCGCTCTCGAAGTACATGTCCTTCTCGAACCCCTTTGCCGCGATCACGTCCCAGAGCAGATCTATGACCTCCTCCCCCTGCGTTGTCACCTTCATCTTCACAACCGAGTTGTAGAGGAGATAGCGCCTGTCGTTAGGCGAGGCAGCTCGCATGTAATCGGCGGCCCGGAGCGTGAAGAGCTTCATCGCTGTCAGGCGGGCGTAGGCGTCGGTGAACATCTGCTTGACGTGGGGGAAGTCGGTGACGTGAATCCCGTAGAGTTGGCGGTTGGCGGCATGATTGATCGCCTCGTAGAAGGCGTGCGTCGAGATGCCGATGGATGCCGCACCCAGGTTGAACTTGCAGACATTCACCGTGTTGAGGGCGCAATCCCAGGCCTCCCGCCCTCGCGAGAGTATGTCTGCTTCACCGACCGGGTAGTCATGAAGAGCGAATGCCGAGACGTACGCCTGGGTGGCAACAACGTTGTCTATCAACTCATAGTTGGGCTTCGTCGAATCGGCCACAAAGAACACGTAATCGCCGCTGTCCGCCATCTTCCCAAAGGTCGAGACCATGGGAGCGACATTGCCGTTGCCGATGTAGTACTTGTCTCCGTTCGCGAGATAGCCGCCGCCCGGTTGTGGCGTCAGCCTCATCTCTGTTGAGTAGATGTCCGCGCCGTGTTGGCGCTCGGACAGCCCGAAGGCAAACACCGCCCCGTCCTTCAGGAGTTCGGCGGCGCGCCGCTTGGCATCCTCGTTGCCGCTCATCCAGATCGGGCCGAGGCCGAGTGTCGAGACCTGCCAGGCGTACCAGTAGTAGAGTCCGTAGAATCCCAGTATCTCGTTGAAATCCACGTTGCGGAACGTATCCCACCGCGATTCCCCGCCTCCATAGCTGGGAGGGGTGAGCAACGTGGCGAAGATCTTCTCATCCTTTATGAACTTGAGAAAGTCGTCGTACCAGATCCGCTGATGAACGTCCTCCTTGAGCCGCTTCTTCCCCTTCTTCTCGAAGAAGTCGATTGTGCTGGCCATGACCTCCAGCGAGCGCTTGTCTGGGTACCGTTGGCTGAGCTTTTTCGGGTTCAGTAGGATCATCGCTGGCCTCCCTTCAAAGCCGCTCTCGAATTGGCTCCCATCGAGGTGTTCGAGCCGTTGCCTCGCCGCTACGGGTGCGGGCGGTGGTGTGGTGTTTGGGGCCTACCCCGCGCGTCACCGAGCATGACGAAGTACTCGTGCTGGTCCAAGGCAGGCGTGAACACGCGGTTATCGCGCAGGCTGAGCCGCAAGGCGTCGGGCGCGCACACGAAGGTGCATACCCCGCATCCCAGGCAGCGCTCGACGTCGATCTCTGCGATGCCCTCATCCCCCATCTTGATCGCGTCCACCTGGCAGCGATCTACGCAGGCCGCGCAGCCGTTGCAGAGGTCTGCATCGACGGTCGCCCAATAGGCAGAGGGCGCGACCGCGTGCGGGATGTCCAGTTGCGTCATCCCCCGCAAGACCTTGCAGGCGTGGCGGCAGCAGTTGCAGATCATCCAGGCGCCCTCCTGGAAGTTGGCCGTCGTGTGCACCAACCCTGCCTTCTCCGCCAGCTTGAGGACGTCTACTACCTCGTCCACCGAAGCCGGGCGGCCTCTGGGTGCGCCCACCAGATGCGCCGGGTCGAGCACCGGCTCCCCCGGCACGTCGCCGCCGTAAAACCCCACGCCGAAGACGATGCACGTGTCTATCGGGTCGTCGCACTTGTGGGAAGCCAGCCGGCACATGCACGGATAGATCATCGGCGACGAGGCATTCTCGACGATCCGGACCGCGTCCTCGAACGGTACTACTCGCTCCTTCGGCACCTGGACCGCCGGCAGCGCTCGCGCCACTTGGAACGAGCTGTTGTGGAGCTCATGTCCCCAGGCCTCGACGTAATACTTGTCCCAGAGCGCCCCCAACCTGTCCAGCTCCGGCGACGGTTGCCGCATGGCGAAAGGTAACTCGAACAGCCCGGGCAGTATGTAAGGCAAGCGGAAGACGCGCACGCCGTCGGGCCGCTTGACCCCTCGGATGAAGAACTTGGAGGCCATCCTTGTCAGGATCGGCGCTGCCTCCTCCGAACTCATCTCTGCCCGTTTGGCGATGGTCTCTTCCGGCTCCAGGTCCCAGGACATGTGGGCCGCTAGATGAGCCTCCTCCGGCTCATAGTAGTACTTCAGGATCTCCAGGAAGGTCTCAGTGGGAGGAGCGCCCAAGGGGTGCCCGGCGAATCGCTCTTGAAGCTCGTGATACGGCCTGTCCTTGACTGATTCGGCTGCCACGATCTCGGCTCCCTTCTCCTGCGGATCGGCAAGCGCAGGCATTCCGGCGGGGCGACGATGTTCAGTCCGGCTCTTCGCCCTAAGTTAACACCTATCGGCGCTGGTGGAGAAGACCCTGGTTCGGCAATCCGCGAGCGCCGTTGATCGCGAGGAGAGTGCGGCCTATACTCAAGGACTCGAGAAAGCGATTTCATAGTGATGAACGGAGGACGGGAATTGGTTCTACTGCGGACTCCTGACGAGCGATTCCACAACCTGCCGGGATACAATTTTGAGCCCCACTATGTGGAGATAGGTGAGGCGCGGGTTCATTATCTAGACGAGGGCGCTGGCGAGACGGTGCTGATGCTGCATGGCGAACCCTCTTGGGCGTACCTGTATCGAAAGATGATCCCACCGGTAGTGGCCGCCGGCTATCGCGTGGTGGCAATGGATTTCATCGGCTTCGGGCGTTCTGACAAGTACCGCGAGATTGAGGCGTACTCATATCAGATGCACGTTGACACGCTTTGGGCATTCATCGAGAAGCTTGACTTGAGCGGGCTAACGCTGGTTGTCCAGGACTGGGGCGGGCTCATCGGTTTGCGTGTCGCCGCGGAACACCCGGAGCGCGTGTTCCGACTGGTAATCATGAACACGGGCCTTCCCGCGGGCGAGATGGGGCCGACTCCCCCTGACGATGCCGGCGATGTCGACAACGCCTTCCTGCGATGGCGGCGCTACTCACGGCGGGTCGAGGACTTGCCCGTGGGCCAACTCGTGCAGGGCGCCACCGTCACCAACCTTGCGCCCGACGTTGTTGCGGCGTATGATGCGCCATTTCCTGATCTCACCTACAAGGCGGGGGCGCGGATTTGGCCGTCCCTGGTGCCGGTCTTCTCCGATATGCCCGGTGTGGCGGAAAACCGCCGCGCCCAGGAAGTGTTCCGCAACTGGCAGAAGCCGACGCTGCTACTCTTCTCCGACTCGGACCCGGTGACACGTGGGAATGACCGTCTCCTCCGCGCACTGATTCCGGCGGCGAGCCGAGAGCCGGAGACAACTATCCGCGATGCCGGGCACTTTCTCCAGGAGGACAAGGGAGAGGAGATCGCCGAGCATATCATCGCCTTCCTGAAACGGCGGCCGGCACCTGCCTAGCCGGTAAGAGAGGAGGGCGAGACCGCGCGTCTCGCCCTCCAACAACGTCTCTTTTAGTCGACCGTCTAGTTTGAAGGAGGCAGCTTGAAAGGTGCCTCCGTCGGCAGGTCCTTGAAATCGGGATGGTCTGTCGGCAGTCCCAGGGCCCGCCTCGCGGCCGCCCTGAACCTCGGCCAGTCCGCCATCTGGTAGAGCACCATCTTCTGCGTAGCCAGCGACCCTTCCGCGTGGATGCTGAGCACGCCGTAGAAGGCAGAGCCCTGATTGATGACAGCGTTGATCGCCTTGATCCGCTCCTCGGTCGAGAACCTCGCGTCGCCCTGGAGGTACTTCTCTATGTAGGGGCGCGTCTCGGGATTCTCCCAGTCCTTCACGGAGGGTATCGTCGCCGCGATGCCGCCGGTGATGTCCTGCAGGTACTTCATCGCCTCGTGCCATTGGGACGCGAACCAGTACTTCGCGCAGTTGGTGTAGACGGGATTGGGCATCGCGAAGCCGGTTTCCGGGTCGATGACCGGGTCGAGCGCGGCGGCCTTGCCCATGGCCTCCGTCACGTCGGAGTACATGGCCAGCCACGCCAGCATGTCCTGGATCCGGGTAGCGTGCGTCAGGCCGTTGTACTCAGCCATCAGCATTGCCAGCCCGGCAATGAACTGGAGGTGGACGTGTTTGTAAGTGGCGGCCGTCAGTCGATGGTAGCGTGCGAACGAAGTGGCCATCACACGGGAGAACTGCCACTCGCCCGCCATGAACACCCTCTCCCAGGGCACGAACACGTTGTCAAAGACAATCATGGGATGTCCCCCGCCCCTCGCCCCCGCTGTGCCGAGAAAGATCACGCCCTTGGCATTGCATGGCACGGCGCAGGCCACGCAATAGTCCTTGCCCGCCTCATCGTGGTTGCGGGAAGGAAGGACGATGAGCTCGTTCGAGAGAATGGATTCACTGATGTGGAGCTTACAACCGGTGATCCAGATGCCCTCGTTGTTGCGGTCGACGATGCGGATGTAGAAGTCCTTGTGGGCCTGTTTGGGGTCTTCAGCGTGTAGCTTTCGGTTGCCTTTGGGATCGCTTACAGCGGCGCAAAGGCTGGGGTCGTTCTTCTTGCACCAGGCCCGATAGGCGTGCATGTTCTGAGCGTACTTGGTGCCCATCGCCGCGTCGAGCTTCTCAGTGGCATAGGCGACGCCGTTCAGCCCGTCGATGCCGGTGAGGCGTGACCCGCCGACGCCGTTCCGGTTAAGCGTCTGAATGATCGTTCTGCGCCTCTGCAGGTCCTCGCCCGTCTCCGGGATCTTGAACGAGAACGACACTTCCTCGCCGTCCTCCATCATGTTGAACAGAGAGCGGTACTCAGGCTGCGTCGCAATCCAGAACTCCGACGCCGTCCGTTCGACCATGTCCTTGTAGAATGTCGGTACGTCCTTGACCCTCTCGCCGTCCTGGTAGACGACTCTGCCGTCACGCAGGCTTTCCACATATTGCTCAGGTGTCCTAATCATCGTTCTTTCCTTCCTCCTTGGTCGAAGGGCTGGCAACTGCTAATGGCATTGACTTGTCGAGCTGGGCGCTGTTTTGACCTGTTTCTACGAACACCTCCCGGGTCTGATTCGTCTAGCCTACTCTTGTCGACGGGAGGTGCCGACTCCCTGCCTATCCTCTATTCTGGTACTCCGGGTAGATCCACCCCCACATCGAACTCTCGGTCCCCAAGCCGTAGGTGCCGGACGGACCGGTCGAGTTTATCGGCGTACTACCCCAACCTTGGCTGACGGCGTAGTCGATCCCATTGATCACCGGCACGTAATACATCATGTCGGAGATGTAGCGCTGGATATCGGCCGACCGCTCGCGAACGCTCTCGACGTCGGTTTGCCGGGCCATCTCCTCGATCTTCGCCACGAGCTCAGGGTCGTTGACCCTTGACATGTTTCGGTAGCCGCCCTCGCCGAACGGCAGGAAGCTCACTGATAGGTAGGCCACGACATCGGTGAAGTTCGACTGCAACCCCCACGCCATGCCGTCGAAATTGCCCTGGCTATAGGTCTGCGGGAAGTATTGCCCGATATAGTCCTCTGGAGCCGAGGTGGTGGCCACCGCTATGTCTTTCATGAGATTGGGCAGGGCCTCCGCCACCACGGGGTAGTAGGGAATGATGTTGTTGTAGACGGTGCTGCTGAAGTGCAGCTTGGTTTGGAAGCCGTCACCGTATCCCGCGGCCTCGAGCAGCTTCTTCGCCTCGCCGATGTCATGCTTGTACCACTTCGCCGCCTCGCCCATGTCGTCGCTCTTGGGGTTGACCCACCACTGCTTTCCCAGCCCTGCCGGCACCATGTTGCACCATTCGCCACCCGTCTCGTCGATCGGCGCTCGCACCAGTGCCAGCAGGCCGTCCCTGTCGATCGCCAGCGAGATCGCCCGCCGCACGCGCACGTCGTTGAAAGGCCCCTTGTTATCCGTGTAGGTGGCCGGCTCGAAGTACAGGAAGCTGGTCAAATCTCTTAGCATCCGGTTGATGCGCAGGTTGGGCAAGGCGGAAATAGCCTCCGGCAACAGCATCGGCAGAATGGCGATCCCGAACAGCTTTCCCGCGATGAACTGGGTCACCTGTGTATTCGGATCGGGTATGACCAGGAGGCGCATCCGCTCTATGTAGGGCAATTGATTTCCCCACTGGTCCTTCTCAAAGTAGTTGGGGTTCCTGAAGAACTCGAACTCCTCAGACCGCCGGTAGTGGTCAAGCATGAACGGCCCTGAGCCGACGGAGCGTTTTTCGGCATCGCCGTCGGCCTCGATCAGCTCAGGCGGGAGGATCCAGAGGTCCTGGTAGGAGGCGATGCGGGTGAGAAAGAGGGGGAAGGGGTGCTTCGCCTTAAAGGTCACCGTCCTGCTGTCGGGGGCGGTCACGCTGTCGACCACGGCTGCGAGGGTACCCTGACCCCTGGAGAGATCTCGGTAGCGGTTGAAGGAGAAGACAACGTCTTCGGCTGTCACCTCGCGGCCGAAAGTCGGGTCGATATCCTGCCATCTCGCCGTGGGATTGAGAGTGAAGGTGTATGTAAGGGGGTCCGGATTCTCGACCTTCTCACCGAGTTCAGGTACTGCTGTGAACCAGCGTTCTGCCGGGAGTTCCCCCCGCACTGAGTCGTATCGCATCAGCCGGCTGTAGATCCAGGACGCGAAAACATAAGTGAGAAAAGCCGTGGCCTTGTGTGGGTCCTGGTTATAGAGGTCCGCCATCACCCCAACGTATGTGCCGCCGGGAGTCGGTTGGTCTCGCCCGGGCAGTGGGGTGCCGCCCTCATCGACAACCGTTTCGTCCTTGTCTTCTTTGCACCCGAGTGCTAGACCACCGGCCAGCGCCGATGTCCCCACCACAGCCGCCCCAAGGGCTTTTCGTCGCGAAATTCGTTTCCCTAGCGTTCTCTGCCAAAGTCTTCTGTCCTCGTTCATCGTCTGCCTCCTGAAGGACTCGACAACCCTGGTCGGCAGTGTACGCGGCTACGTGTGGTGGCTCTTGCTCGGCGATACCTCCTCACTGCTAGTGCAGAAGCGTGTTTGGTGGTTCCTAATTCTAGTCCTCGCCAGCGCGCTTATCAAGGCGGGTCACCATACGAGTTGGCTGTATCACCAACTCAGATTCAGCCGTGTTGTCCAGGTGCTGCCGACTGTTTCAGCACCCCCTGAAGCAAGTGTTGGCTAAGACGCTTGGCGAAAGCAATGATTGTGAGAACCGTGGGCTGGCCTAGGGCTTGCGGGAAAACGCTGGCGTCGCAGACATAGAGATTATTGACGTCCGTCTGGAGGTTCTCATCCACCATCTCGCCAAGGCGCACAGTGGCGCTGGGGTGGGTACCGCGAAGCCGTGAGATGAAGATTGACTCAGAGTCGCAGCCCGCCTTCGTCAGGATCCGACGGGAAACGACGCTGGCGTGGTGCAGCCGGTCTTGATCGCGGGTCGTCATGGGTTTGCTGATGCGGCCCTCCACCGAGATGATCCCGGCCACCTCATCGGTTACCTTGATCATGACCCCAACCGTGCGGCGGTAGTTCCGCCAACTCAGGGCGTAGCGCGGGCCCTTTAGAGCAGCCATAACAGGGTATAAAGCCCAGGGATCGACGAGTGTGCTAAGCATGTAGCCATGCTCCAGATCGCTGTAGCCTACGGTCATCGGCGGCTCAAAGGCGGACCCCTGTTCCTTGCCGACCCCATACACGATCGCCGTGGTGTCCATGGCCATCCCGCGCCCCGCCTCCGCAAAGCCCGACTTCTGAAGGATCAAGGGCGTGCCGATGCCACCGGCGGAAAGCACCACTACCTTGGCGCGCACTTCGAAGGGCCGGCGACCGCCGACCTTGCCCCGTAGCCCGCCCACTTGCCCATTCTCGATGATGAGCTCGTCGACGCGGGCGCGGGTAACGAGAGTGCAGCCTGCCGCGACTGCTTGCTCTATATACTCGTTGGCGGTCCACTTAGCGCCGCAGCGGCACCCCAGCATGCACTTGGCGCCGCAATCGAAGCGCTTGCTGCGCGACGGGTTCATGAACTTGGGCAGGGGCTGCCAGTCATGGCCCAGCTCTTGGCCAGCCTCCATGACCCTGCGGGAGGCCGTACCCAGCAGTTCATCCGGCAGGGGCTGAATACCCAACTCACCTATGGTCTGCAGAGCGTAGTCGTCGAGATCTACGCCGTAGCGTTCCTTCAGCCATGACGGCGGCACGGCTGAGCAGCCACAGAACATGTTGGTGGCGCCACCCGTCATGATGGGCCGGATGATGTTGAGGCCTTCCTCAGTGAACAGCAGGCTGTGCCGGTCGGCGTAAGTGAGGGCCCCCCAATGACTGCCGTAGAAGCGGTCATGACGGTAGTCTCTGCCCATCTCCAGGAGGGTCACCTTTTGCCCGGCGCTGGCCAGCTCGCGCGCCACCGTTGCGCCGCCCGGCCCGGAGCCCACCACTGCCACGTCGGTCTCCATCG
>Ga0315273_10001922_pt1 | contig 24125 bp, 20 predicted proteins | sample YL17G02_0_MG_FD_205753 | JGI IMG/M metagenome (GOLD analysis project Ga0315273, IMG submission 205753) | Sediment microbial communities from Yellowstone Lake, YNP, Wyoming, USA - YL17G02_0 | ecosystem: Environmental > Aquatic > Freshwater > Lake > Sediment | place: USA: Wyoming | collected...
CGCACCCGGACGCGACATGGAGCGAATGGCAGCCGGTCGCGCTCGCCCCGGGCGCATCGGTGCCAAGCCCTCCGGCGCGGTTCCTCCAGTGCCGAGTCGAGTTGAGGGCCTCCGGCGCAGCCGCGCCAGAGACGGAGTCGCTGGAGATCTCCTATCTCCCGGCAAACCGCACCCCCGAGGTGAGGCTGGCATCCCCCGTGGGCGGCGAGGTGTGGTCGGGCAAGCAGACGATTCGATGGGCCGGCCGCGACCCCGACGGCGACAGCCTCGATTACCAGGTGTACTGGTCTTCCGACGGCGGGAAGACGTGGACGAAGATCGAGGCCCCGAAGGAGGAAGCTGAGGGTCCAAAGACAGGCGGAGCTGGGAAGAAGGAGGAGACCGGCGGAACCACCGGGGGCAAGCGGCCGGTGCCCGGCGGTGGTGAACCGAAGAAGCCTGCAGAAGATGGGAGCAGGAAGCCAGGCGAGGTTGGCGGCCAAGCGTCTGTAGCCGGTCGGATACTGCTGCCGGAGCGCCCAGGCGGCGAAGCTGCCGCCCGGCTTGGTGCTGTGCCGGCCCAGGATGACGCCGGGGGTGCCGACCTCGAGTCGGAGCTGCTGCGGGCGCTCGAGCAGGATATTGGCGACGGGCAGGGCGAAGAGACATCGGAGGAGACTGGCAGGGAAGGGGAGGAGGCCGCCAGGCCTCCCGTTGCCGCCCGCAGGACCTCCCTCAGGTGGGATACGGCGAAGGTGGCCGATGCTGTTTGCGGGGTGAAGGTCGTGGGCAGCGACGCTGCCGCCAATCCGGGCGATCCGCAGACCGCCGAGGCCATGTCGAACTCCTTCATCGTTGACAACACTTCGCCAGAGCTGATCGTCGAGGGCAACAGGAAGGACGACGATCCCCCGCCCGCCTCCGTAGCGGCATTCGACAGGACCACCTACGTCACCAGCGCCGAGTTCCGGGTGGACAAGGGAGACTGGCTCGCCGCGGTCCCGCTGGATGGCATCTTCGATACCCAGTACGAAGGCATCGTGCTCGATCTCGCCCGGCTCCCCGAGGGAGCGCACCAACTGGAGATCAGAGCTCGCGATGCCGCCGGCAATGTGGGGTCCAAGACCTTCCGCTGCCGTAGATAGCGAGTCGGGGCGCACCGCTGTGCGCCCCGACGTGGACGGACTCTCTGGCAGATCGCGGGGCACGCGATCCCATGTAGAGGCGACGAGCCAAGCGTGCGGGAGCTTCGCTCCCGCGGCGGCATCCCCTCACGCCAGCTGCTGGCGAAAGCTTCGCTTTCGCGCCTCGTCTAACGCATATTCAGGAACATCTTGAAGTCTTGCGGGTTGCTGGCTACGGCCATCGCGATCTGCGGCACTACTTTGCCCTGCTGCACAAGCACCTTTAGCGCCTGATCGAGCGTCTGCATTCCCTCGGAGGCGCCCGACTGCAGCACGGATGGCATCTGGTGCGTCTTCCCCTCCCGTATCAGGTTCCTGACTGCCGAGTTGGCCATCAGGATCTCCTGGGCGCAGATGCGCCCCTTGCCGTCGGCGAGCGGGAGCAACGTCTGGCAGATGATCCCCTCAACCACCGTGGAGAGCTGTACGCGAATCTGCTCCTGCTGGTGCGGCGGGAATACGTCCACGATCCGGTCAACGGTCAGCGCCGCGCTGGTCGTGTGCAAGGTCGCGAGAACGAGGTGTCCCGTTTCTGCAGCGGTGATTGCAGCGCTGATCGTCTCCAAGTCACGCATTTCTCCGATGAGTATGACATCGGGGTCCTGCCGCAGCACATGTCTCAGCGCGGCGCCGAACGACTTGGTGTCGCTGCCCACTTCCCGCTGGATGATTATGCTCTTGTCATTCCTGTGAAGGAACTCGATCGGGTCTTCGACCGTGACGACATGCCGCCTCCGGGTGACGTTGATCTCGCGGATCATCGCCGCCAGCGTCGTTGACTTGCCGGAGCCGGTAGGCCCGGTGACGAGGACGAGCCCGCGGGGCCGTACGGCAAGCTTCTTCAACACATCGGGCATGCCGAGGCCGTCGAGCGAGGGCGGATCAACCGGGACCGCCCGGAACACCGCCCCGACTGTGCCCCGCTGCCGGTGAACGTTGACGCGAAAACGGGAGAGACCGCGCACGCTGTAGGCGAAATCGAGCTCCCAGGTGTCCTCGAACTCGCTGATCTGCTCGTCGGTAAGCACGGCGTAGATGAGCTCGTTCATCCGGGCGGCGGTGAGCTTCTCGGCGCCGATGGGGGCGAGATCACCATCCACGCGGAGGGTGGGGGCGACCCCGACACTCAGGTGGAGGTCGGAGGCGCGGTTCTCGATCATGATGCGGAGCAGATCGTCAACGTGGAGTACTTCGTCGTGCTGCTGCGACTGCTTGGACTTCGAGTCCTTCGCGGACGACCCAGCCGGCGCCCGGTGAGCACGGTTGAGATCGGCGTAGAAGCGGTCAATGGTGCCTCTGACATCCCTCTCCGTCGCCACCACTGGCTCGATCCTCATGCCGGTTCGCGCCTGGATGAGGTCGCAGGCGAGAGTGTCGAGCGGGTTCACCATGGCGAGGTGAAGGGTGTTGTCCAGCAGTGACACCGGAACCGCGCCGAAGCGTCTCGCCATGGATTCCGGCAGCAGCTGCACCGCTGCCGCGTTGTACTGGACCTTGGTGAGGTCTGCCATTTTCAGGCTCAGATGGTTGCTGAGGATCTGCGCGATCTCTTCCGGCCCCATCACGCCGAGCTCGACGAGCACGCTCCCCAACCAGCGGCCCTGGGTTTGCTGGACGGCCTTCGCCCGCTCCAGCATATGCCGGTCAACGGCGCCGACCGATATCAGTATCTCGGCAAGCTGATCGCTGTCGGTCTTGCCATCCGGACGAGCGCCGGCAGGTTTGGCGCCCGCGTTGGTTGCAGTCATCTCACTCCTTCATGTAGTGCTGTTGTCCCTGGTGCAAGCCGGAAACTGGACGTCGCCACGCCATCGGGTCGCAGGCTACCCATAACCGAGGACTCGGTGTCCTCATCCTCCCGGACCGCGCGTGGCCGCTCAGCTCCGCTGATTACCGCACACAGCGCGCTGACCGCCACCGGATCGTAGGCCGCGCCGCCGTACTGGCGGAAATGGGCAAGCACCTCCTGCTCGCTGAGCGCGGGCTGGTAGGGACGCTCGGACACCATCGCGTCGAAGCTGTCCGCCACCTGAAGCAACCGCGCCAGCAGGGGGATCTCCTCTCCCCTGAGGCCATCCGGGTAGCCGCGGCCATCCCATGACTCGTGGTGATTGCGTATCATTGCCAGGGCATCTCGGCTTGGCCGGAGCGGCCGTACGATACGCTCGCCGATGGCGCAGTGTTCCCGACAGGCCGCCTTATCAGCCTCCGAGAGTGGACCCGGCTTCAGCAGAATTCCATCCGGAATCCCGATCTTGCCGACGTCGTGCAGGGGGCCGAACACCTCGATCTCATGGATCAGAGCCTGCGGCAGTCCGAGGTACTCGGCCATGCGGACTGTCAGGGACGCGACCCGAGCGCTATGCGCCGCGGTGTAGTTATCCCGGGCGTGGAGGGAGTTCACCAGCGACCTGATGGTCGCGAGGTAACTGTCTCGCAGATCCCCGTGAAGCTGCGCGCTCTCGATCGCCTTTGCCGCCATGTTGGCGAGTGTGGTGAGCACCCGCATCTCGCCTGCTGTGAACTGGCCGCGCTCGCGCCCGCGCTGTGCACCGAGAATGCCCAGCAGACCGCTCTTCAGCCTCATCGGGGCGCGAATGACAGTGCGCATTCTTCCCCAGGGCTCGAGCTTGGCACCGATCACGAGGCAGGCACCGTTCGCCTCCAGCGGCAGCTCGTCGTCGAGCGATGCGAGACCGCCCAATCCGGCGGGGGGCGGATAGCAGTGGGTGAGAACCGGCTTGCCCGTTTCTTGGTCCACCAGCAGCAGATATGCCCGGTCCGGGTGGAGAGCCCGGCTGACCGATTCGACCACACAGCGAGATATGTGCCCAATCTCGAGGGAGCCTGCCAGTTCCGCGCTGGTTGCGCAGAGACCATCAAGCTGTTCGACGCGTTCATCGAGGCTGGCGACCGCGCCCTCCAACTGAGTGATCAGCGACTTGTTGGCGGCCCGCTGCTCTCGCTCCCGGGCAGCGAGATAGGCGATGGCGCAGAACATCAGCAGAGCCAGACCTGTGAGCAGTACCACCTCGTCATAGGTCATGCCCATGATGAGGGGCGTGTAGCCGAAGATCAGCACGACCGAGAGCCAGCTCGCGAGGATCACGATGAAGCTCAGGGCGATCCACACCAGCTCTCTTCGTTTCTCGTCAGGGTCCTTCAGGTCTCGAAACGGGGGGAGTGGCAACGATGCCTCCTAGGCTCTGTTGTGCATGACTCAATCACACGTGCGCGGCCGGTGCCTCCGGCGGCCGCGCGGCGCTGTCTTCCCCGAACGTCAGACGTCTTGTTCCACAACTGCCCCGCTGCGCGAGGCTAAAGGTAGAATTCCTGCCACGAGATTGGCGCCCACTGCGTCTTGCCTGTGCCGGGTACCGGCAGGCCGAAGACATCGCGGTAGTGGACCGTGATGCCCCCGTTGGTGCGCACGACGTCGGACACGATGGCGCCGTAGACGGTGATGTTGCCGCTCAACGTCACCTCCGCATCGTCAACCACGCTGTGGGCGTAGACCAGCCCGTCCACGGTCGAGTTGCCGGCTATCTTGATAGACTTCGGGCTGAGGAGAGCCAAGCAGTTGCTCTCCGGGTGCGCAGTGGTGACGCTTCCGGTGACGGAGATCGCGCCTGTCGCAACGATGAGGGCATTCCCCGTGTAGGTCCCGGATATCTTGACGGTTCCATCCACGAAGATCACGCCGCTGAGGCCCGTCAGATCGGAGCTCTTGAAGGTCTTGTTGCCGCTGATGATCGTGGTGGCAATGCTCCGGTAGTAATCGAGATCAATGACCGGCATCGTCAGTGGGGCGATATTCTCATGCACATGCGTTGACGGCACTTCCGATGGCACCCAGTTAGTGGTCCCGGTGGTGTACATCGAGCCGTCCTCTGTCATCGTGAACGACGTGCCATTGAAGTTGATGTCGCCGTGGGCGTAGATGTCGCCGCCCTTGCCGGTGCTGTCCGGGTACACGCCGCCGGCGCCGTTCAGCGTCAGCGGGCTGTCGCAGAAGATCGCTCCCTCGAATACCCGGCTGACATCGCGCTGGTAGGAGGCGACCACACGGATACGCGCCTGCTTGCCGGCCCAGGTCGTCGAGTCCGACACGATCAGAGCCGAGTCTGCAATCCCCTGGTAAGGAGCGGTGACAGTGTAATCCACCGTGCCCTGGGTGAGCGAGAACGAATCGTCGTAGGTGCCGCTGGAGGCGAGCTCCGCGTTGATTCCGTCGTAGTCCTCGTATAGCTTCGTGATCGCCATGTCCACGCCCGACTCGGCGAGGCAGAACGCTTCCGCGTTCCGGCGTTCCCTCGAAGCATACGCCAGCCCCTGGACCGACGTCTGAATCAACGAAGTGCCCAGCAGCAGCAACGCGATCATAGCCCCCATCGCCAGCAGAAACACGCTGCCTCGCTTGCTAGCAAGGAAGCGCCCGAACCATCCACCGCCCATCTCCATCTGAATTCGCCTCATCTCTGCACCCTTTCCTGTTCTCCCCGAGCCTTCGCGCTATGCTACCTGTGGCGCTCCTAGTTGTTGCGCAGCGCCAGTTCCCCGTTCATCGTCTTCGTCGCGGTCCGGTGCCCATGCTCCTCCCGCACAGTGAGCGTTACCTCGACTGATCTGAGTCGGTAGATATCTGGCCAGTACATGAACATCGGCTTGGCGTATCCCGTGTCGTCGAGCGGATTGTCCACAACGTTGTCTGCGATCATCTGCTGTTTCAGGGTCTCTCCGTCCGAGGCCCGCATCACCTTGCGCCAGATCCGGTCGCCATCCAGGGCGATGTTCCCCTCGCTGTCGCCGCGGTAGTAGACCGCGTAATCGCCTTGAGCAAGGTAGGGCCTGCCGTCCACATCCACCAGCACCTGGTTGAGATAGATGCCCTGCCCGGAGTCATAGGTCCTCGCCGGGAGCTGAACCGCAATGCAGACATGGTCGTACGGTGAAGCTGCGGTCGTGACGCCCATGCCTTGCCGGAGATCCGGCACCATCCGCTGCACCGCCATCGAGACCTTCTGTTCCGCGTAGGTTTCCGATGCGCCGCGGTACCACGTCTGCAGAGCAGTGCTGTAAATGGCGCAGACCGACCCAACCACTATCGACAGCACCAGCGCCGCCGTCAGCACCTCCGGCAGTGTCACCCCTAGCCGCCTCGATCCGACTCCTCGTTTCATCGCCTCTCCTTCACTGTGGGTCCAGGAACATCGCTCACGGTTTGTTGGCGATCAGCGCCTCGAACACCGTCGTCCCGCCTGTCGGTTTCCCGCCAGTCCACGTAACAGTGATGGTGATGTCCTTCAGATTGGGGTAGATGCCGGTAGCGCCGGTGTAGAAGGCGATATCAATGGTGCCTGTCCCCCCGGGGAGCTCGGGAACTGCGAAGTCGAGCTGCCCCGTCCCGTCGGAGTTCTGTTGGTTGATGGTGTAGCCATCGGCGGACCGGAAGATATCCGGGTCAACTACGCACCCCGAGAACCCTGCGCTCCGTAGCCGCTCGACCTCTTGCCGGACTGCGTTCGTCGCCGAGCTGAGGCGCTCCGCCTTCCGGCCCGACACGAGGCCCGCGAGGAAGAGCGCGCTGACGCTGGTCAGGCCGACGGCCAGGATGAAGACCACCGCCAGCAGTTCGACAAGCGTGAAGCCGAGTCGTGTCCGTCTCTGTTTCATCCCCGTCCCTGCCCTTCGGACCGCAGCTCCTGCAACTTGCAGTTGCGGCTTTGCCGCAACCGTCGCCCGAAACGCTCTCTGCTGGCGGAAGCTCCGCTTTCGCGCCCGCTCGTGACACTGGAGTTGCGGCTTTGCCGCAACCAGGCCGCCGCTGGCGGCCTCGTCACGGGGGCGGGAGCGCAGCTCCCGCAACGGCACCCCGCCAGGCTCTCTGCTGGCGAAAGCTCCGCTTTCGCCGCGGGTCGTGACATTCGATGCGCACGGCGGGCGGGCAGTCGCCCGCCCGCCGTGAGATAGAAGTCGGTCCGTAAGTGGCGCAGACTTCAAGCCCGCGCCAGCCTTCACGCACTTACCAGGAGCTGTAAGCGTCGCCGTTGATCGCGGTCAAAGGCGAGCCGCTGTGCATCTCGCCAGTGGTGGCAGTGTACGCCCAGGTGGTAGAGCTGTCCGTGAACGGATCCTTGGGCAGGAGGTTGTCCGGGGTTCGCAGGTACGGGCCCTGCCAACCGGTCACGTCCAGGGCGATGCCCGTGCCACCGTTTCCGGCCGCTGGCGCGGTCATCAACTGGGCGGTCGCCGACGGGTAGTCACCGCAGTCTGCCTCAAACTGCTGGATCGCGTTGCGGAGCTGATGCAGATCGCCGCGCAGGGTCGCTTCCTTGGCCTTGCGGCCAGCGCCCAGGAGTCGCGGGATCACGATCAACGCCAGGATGGCGATGACCACGATGACGATCAACATCTCGATCAGGGTGAAGCCCTTGCTTCTTCGGTTAACCATCCGACTCATCATCTTGTTCAGATACCTCCCTTAAGGGTTATCTGGAGTTGCGGCTTTGCCGCAATCAGGCCGCCACTGGCGGCCTCGTCACGAGGGCGGGAGCAAAGCTCCCGCAACGGCGCCCCGCCACGCTCTCTGCTGGCGAAAGCTCCGCTTTCGCGCCCGCTCGTGACACGGGTGGCTGGAGTTCTGCCTGGCCCACTACTGCTACTCTGCGAGGCAGCGACGCTGCTTCGCTACATAGCGCAAGATGCCCGGCTGCCCGGAGACCGCGTACTCGCGTACACCGGGTCGCTATCTCTCAGTTCCAGCCGGTTATTCCATACTCGCGCCTCCAGCCTGAGATGGAGAATGCCGCCCGTTGGCGCTGTGTGAGCAACAACAAGGCCCCGCCGGCTGCCGGCAGGGCCTCTGGATCCACCTATCGCCGCCCGAGAGTTAGCTCGTTGCTGGCTGTGCCTGACCCTTGGCTCTCCCTACGGGCTGGGCGCGAAGAGCGCGGTTCCCGCCCTGATCCTTGGCTTCGAGCAGGGCGCGGTTGGCGGCGCAGAAGATATCGGCAGCGGTGCGTCCGTTGGTCGGGAAGACGGCGAAGCCGCTGCTTACCGTGAGCTGATCCTCTGGCGTGGAGAGGCGGGCCGCGACCGTGCGACAGATGCGCTCGCTCAGGATCGATGCCTCGCGGCCGGTGTGGGGGAGGAGCAGCCCAAAGCGACAGCCCGCCATCCGGGCCACCAGGTCTATGCTCCGGCAGTTGCCGCGCAGCAGGCGGGCAAGCTCCACCAGCTTCTCTCGCTCGACATCGTCGCGATCGGGCTCCACCAGCACCACCGAGAACTGCTGGGGGTAACGACTGGCGCGCATGACCTCTTGTTCCACTCGTTCGGTCAGATAAATCTCGGTAGCAAGTTTGGTCACGGGGTCGGATGCCGCCGGGCGAGAGGAGAGGGAATAGGCGCCGCTCTCCGCTTTCCCCTCCGCGCCGTTCTGCGCGAACCGACTTGCCGCGAGTTGCCAGCCTGCGCTGCTGGCGACTTGCCAGTCTCCCTCGCTCGCGGTGCTCGCGTGCTCCTGCGCCTCGAACGCCTTCTTGAGTTTGGCGATGGCCCCCCGCAATAGGTAAGATGCATAGTTAACCGAGATGCCGAGCTTCCGGGCGATCTCAGTCTGGTTGAGGTCGAGGTAGTAGAAGTTGTGGACAACCTTCCGCTCCAGCGTCTTCAGGCGCGACATGGAATCACGCAGGAAGATCCTGTCCTCGATCGGCAGGTGCAGGCCGTCCTGGTCGTCGGTTCGCAGCTTCTCGGGGTCGATGGCGGGGCTCTGGTCGTCTTCCTCCGAGCGAGCGGCATCAAGCGATGCCACCTTGCTCCTCTCCCGCGCCTCGATCATGCGCCGGACATTCTCGGGCGAGGTGCCGACCAGCTCGGCGATCTCCTCGGTGGTCGGCGGCCGGTTGAGCTGCTGGGTGAGGGCGTCGCCGGCCTTGACAATCCTGGTAGTCAGCTCCTGCACCCAGGCGGGCTGCTTGATCAGCTTGCCCCGGTCACGCAGGTAGTGGCGAATCTGCCCCTCGACCAGATGTGTTGCATAGGTCGAGAACTGGACCCCGCGGTCGGGATCGTACAGGTCGACCGCGTTGATCAGCCCCATCGCGCCCTCCTGGAGCAGGTCCTCGTGCGATTCGCCTAGGCCCGCGAACTTCCGGGCTGCTGTCTGCACTAGGTAGAGGTGTTGCGCGATCAGGCGGTCACGCAGGGCCGCCTCCTTGGTGCGCCGGTAATCGCGGATGAGGGTATCGACCTCCTCCCGGTCCGGCGCCTGTCTCTTGCTGCTTGGCGAAGCGGCAGAGCCGCTTCGCTCCGAAGCGCGAGTCCCTTTTCCCATGTCGCCGTGGGGCTGCGCGGCGGCGGCGTCGCGCAGCCTGTCGCCTCCTGTAGGATTGCGGCGGGAACACGCCCGGGCTAGGCCCCGAGGGACCCGACCAGGGAGTAGATGGGCGAGATCACTGACACCGCGATGAAGCCCACGATAAGACCGAGCCCGACAATCATCAACGGCTCGATCAGGGAGGTCAGACTCTTGAGCGTGTTGTCCACTTCGTCATCATAGAAGTTCGACACCTTCACCAACATCTGGTCCAGCCGCCCCGTCTCCTCGCCGATGGCGATCATCTGGGTCACCATCACAGGGAAGATCCTGCTGCCGAAGAGGGGCGTGCTGATCTTCTCGCCTTCCTTGATGCTGTTGCGGGCGCGTCCAACGACCTCGGAAACCACCCGATTGCCCGCGGTATCAGCCACGATGTCCAGCGCCTGCAGCACCGGCACCCCGCTGCTGATGAGGGTGCCGAAGGTCCGCGCGAAGCGGGAGACGGACGTCTTCAGGATAAGGTCCCCGAAGATCGGCAGTCGGAGCTTCGCGCTGTCGATCGCGTACTTGCCCTTCTCCGTGCGCGCGAGCATCTTCACTGCCACCGCGCTGCCGACCATGAACACCAAAGCGATGTACCAGTAGCTCTTCAGATAGTCGGACGAGTTCAGCATCAGCTTCGTGGTCAGCGGAAGCTGCAGGCCCATCGTCTCGAATATACCCTTGAACTTCGGCAATACGAAGAAGAGCAGACCGATCAGCATGAGCATGGCGAACGTAAACACGACTACCGGGTAGGTCATCGCCGACTTGATCTTGTTGCGCGTCTCCTGCTCCTTCTCCAAGAAGGTGGAGAGGCGATCGAGCACAGTGTCGAGGATGCCGCCGGCCTCGGCCGCCCGGATCATGTTCACATAGAGAGGGGAGAAGATGCGCGGATGCCTCTGCAGCGACTCCGTCAGGCCCAGGCCGCCGGCCACATCGCGCTTCACCTCGCCAATAACATCCTTCATCTTCGGGTTCCGGGTCTGCTTCTGCAGGATGTCAAGGCATTTCACTATGCTCAGCCCTGCGTCAATCATGGTCGCGAACTGCCGGCTGAACATGACCAGGTCGCGAAGGCTGACCCGCTGCATGTTGGCCATCGCGTCCTTGAAGCTGCTCCCACCTCTAGCCTGCCGGATGCTCAGCACATGGTAGCTCAGGTCGGACAGCTTCGCCCGCACCAGCTCAAAGCTGTCGGCCTCGAGCGTGCCGGTGACCGTCCGCCCGCTGGCGTCCATGGCGCTGTATCGGTAAGTGGCCACTGAAACCTCTCCTTCGGCGGTCTGTCGGCCGCCGCTGCCGCGACGTCTTCGCCGCCGCAACCGTTGCCCGCTTCCCCCGGGCGGCCAGGGCGTGCCGGGCACGCCCCCCACCTGTATTCCGTGTTCGGCGCACAATCCGCGAGACGACGCGCCCGGTTACCTCTGCTCTACACAGCGACCCCAGTCCGCCAGCCTCGGACAGGGAGCCTCGGCTGCCACCCGCTCACAGCGTGGCGATCCACCGCCGGTAGTTGTCCTGGTCTATGGCGCGGGCAACTGCCTCGACCGAGGACACCTGTCCCCGTCTGACCAGCGAGGCAAGCGCCCGGTCCATTGTCTGCATCCCCTCGCCGCCGCCGGTCTCTATCAGCGAGTAGATCTGATGCGTTTTCCCCTCCCGGATCAGGTTCCTGATCCCGGCCGTGACAATCATCACCTCGACAGCCGGCACCCGTCCCATCCCGGTGAGCTTCGGCAGAAGCTGCTGCGCGATGACGGCCTCGAGCGTGCCAGCGAGCAGCACCCTGATCTGCTCCTGGTTATGGGGAGGGAAGACGTCAATGATCCGGTCTACGCTCTGGGGCGCGTTGCGCGTGTGAAGGGTCCCCAGCACTAGATGTCCGGTCTCCGCGATCTTCAGTGCGCTGTCAATCGTCTCCAGGTCTCGCATCTCACCGATCAGCACGACGTCGGGGTCCTCCCGCAGTACCGACCTAAGGGCCGCCGCCCAGCCGAAGGTGTCGCTGCCCAGCTCCCGCTGGTTCACCATGGCGTGGCCGTGACGGTGCAGGTACTCGATGGGATCCTCGATGGTGATCACGTGGCAATCGCGCGTCTGGTTGATGTAGTCCACGATCGCGGCGAGTGTAGTAGACTTGCCACTTCCAGTCGGACCGGTCACCAGTACCAGGCCGCTTGTTCTGCCCGCCAGTTGCTGGATCACCCCTGGCAGGCCGAGTTCCTGGAAGCTCGGGATACGGCGAGGGATCAGCCTGAACGCACCTCCGACCGATCCTCGCTGCATGTAGACATTGGCCCGGAACCGGCCCACCTTGGCGATACCGTGCGAGAAGTCCAGCTCGTGCTTCCGCTCGAACTCGCTGATCTGATGGTCCGTGAGAATGCCGTAGATCAGCCTCTGGCATTCGTTGGGCTCCAACCGATCGAAGTTCATCGGCCGCAGCCGGCCGTCGATCCTCAGGGTCGGTGGCAGGTTGGTCGTAATGTGAACGTCGGACGCCTGTCGTTCCGCCGCCATCGTCAGTAGCTCATCGAGGGAGTAATCCCCGATGCTTGGCTTCTGCTTCTCGCCAGAGCGCCGCAGGCTCTCCCCCTCCTCCGCGCGGCCCTCTCGCTCCATCTTCTCAGCCAGTGTAGACAACTCTCAGCGCCTCCTCCATCGTCGTTGTCCCCTCCAGGATCTTCTGCATCGCATCCTGGCGAAGAGTGATCATGCCGGCTTCCAGGCCGGCTTGGCGGAGTTCGTGGGTCGGAGCCTTCCGAAGAATCAGCCCCCGCATATGGTCGGTTACCAACATCAACTCAAACACGCCGATCCTTCCCCGGTAGCCGGTATGCCGGCATCGGTCGCATCCACGTCCCCGGTAGAACGTCACCGACTCGAGATCCATTGCCAGGTTCAGGCGTCGGAATGCCTCGACGGGCGGCGCGTATCCCTCCTTGCACTCGGGGCAGATTACGCGCACCAGTCGCTGTGCCAGCACGCCGATCACCGCTGATGCGATCAGGAACGGCTCAATGCCCATCTCGATCATGCGGGCGACCGCAGTGGGAGCGTCGTTGGTATGGAGGGTGCTGAAGACCAGGTGTCCCGTCAGCGCCGCCTCGGTTGCGATCAGCGCCGTTTCCGGGTCGCGGATCTCACCCACCAGGATGACATCAGGATCCTGTCGCAGGAACGTCCGCAACGCGCTGGCGAAGGTCACGCCGGCGCGCACGTTCACCTGGGTCTGCGTAAGGCCGGGCAGTTGGTACTCGACCGGATCCTCGATTGTGAGGATGTTCCTCTCCGGGCTGTTCAGAACGTTCAGCGCCGAATACAGCGTCGTGGACTTCCCCGACCCCGTGGGCCCCGTGACGCAGATGATGCCGTAGCTGCGGTTGATGAGTGCATCGAGGTCATCCATCATGGTATTGGGGATGCCGAGCTGGTCCAGCGTGACCTGCACCCCCCGCTTGTCGAGAATACGCATGACGACCTTCTCGCCGTGGACTCCTGGGTTGGTCGAGACACGGAAGTCGTATTCGCCGCCGGTGGTGCGCAGGGAGATGCGGCCGTCCTGAGGCGCCCGCTTCTCAGCGATGTCGAGATCGGCCATCACCTTGATGCGGGAGACGAGGGGCGCCTGCGCCTTCTTCGGCACTGTCATGGCGTCGTGTAGAATGCCGTCTATACGATAGCGGACCCGCACCCGGTTCGCCTCGGGCTGAATGTGAATGTCGCTTGCTTTGTCGCGCAGGGCCTGGTGGATGATGAGGTTGACCAGTCGCACCACCGGAGCATCGTCCATCATCTCGCGGAGCTGGTCGATGCTCATGTCGTCTTCGCCGTCTTTGACGCCCGACTCGACGTGGATGTCCGTTGGGTCGCCGAAGTCCTGGCTCATGTCCTGGAGCGCGCCCTGTAGCTCCTCCCGCGCCGATGCCGATTGGCCGAGCGCATGGGCGATATCCTCGCTGGCGGCGATCACCGACTCGATATCCATCCCGGTGACGAGCCGCATCTGGTCGATGGCATAGACGTCGAGCGGATTCGCCATCGCCACCACCAGACGGGGGCCGTTCCGGTCTATGGGCACGGCCTTCCATCGCTGGAGGAGATGATGGGGGACTAGCTTGAGCAGGTCCCGGTCAACCGGCCGCTCGGTCAGGTCAACAAACGGAATCCCCCACTGGCGGCCCAGAATGCGGACCTTCTCCTTCCCGGTGATCAGGCCCATGTTCACCAGGATCTGGGCCAGGGGTTCGCGCGTCTCCCTCTGGACGTCGAGCGCCTGTCGGAGCTGATCGTCCGAGATCTTCGCCACTTCGCGCACGATATCGGCGACTGTCCTGGTCTCCATGTCCTATCTCAAGCCTGCTGGCATCCGTCTCTACGGCGCCGTCTGGGCACCCTGCGCCGCCCCAGAGGGCAAAAAAGGGGGCCTGCCCGGCTGGGCAAGCCCCCAAGGCGCCCGCGCCATGCTCTCCTAGGTCGCCCCTAGTTCACTCGCCTTCGGCGAGTTCGCGCGCATCGTGTCCCTTCTCGGTTTGGACCGCCCGGAATCCCGGGCGCGCGTGAACAGGCCCTACACTTCTTCCACGATAGTCGGGGTAACGAAGATCAGCACCTCGCGGTGTGACGGCCGCCGCTCCCGGCTCTTGAACAGCTCTCCCACGATAGGGATATCGCCCAGGAACGGGACCTTCTTCATCGTCACCTGCTCCTCGTCCGATACCAGTCCGGCGATGACCGCCGTCTCGCCGCTCTTGACACGTACGGTCGTCACGACGGCGCGCTCGGTCACAATCGGCAGCGAGAACTCGCTCGTCCCTCGCAGTGCGGCCACCGTCGGGGAGATCGTGAGCGTGATCTCACCGTTCTGGTTTACTCGCGGGTTGACCACGAGGCTCACCCCGACGTCGAAGGTGCGAATGTCCTTCACGATGCCGCCAGTCGTCGCCGCCGCCACCGCGACCTCATAGTAGTAGGTCTCGCCGGTATGCAGCGCGGTCTGGCGACCGTCCAGCGTGGTGACACTCGGGTTGCTGAGGACTCGAGCCTTGCCCTGCTCTTCCAGCGCACGGATGTTGCCGCTCCACTGCAGGAAGCTCCGCTGGATTCTCCCGATCTGCAGACCGCGCGCCGGAATGAGGCCCTCGGCGCCTTCTGGGATGGGCTCGCCAATGATCATCGGAACGCCCGTCTGGCCCAGGCCGGGGCTCTCCCCCGCGCCGCTCCAGTCGATCCCAAGACGAGTGATGACCTCGCGGTTCACCTCGGTGATCATCGCCGCGATGTGCACCTGCTTCGGCGCGACGTCGAGATCCTCCAACATCTGAAGACCCCGTTCGACCGTCCACGGTGCCCCGCTCAGTATGAGCGCGGTGACCGGCGCACCAGCGGTCTCAGCCTCACCGCCAACGCCGCCGTCAGCTCCGCCCGACGCGCCAGCACCGCCGTACTGGGGCGCGGCCAGCATCTTCGCCGTACCGCCGGCACCGCCGCTGGGCTTCATCACGCTGGGTGTAAACGACCTTGGCGCCAGTGTGACCTTCACGTCGGGCAGCAAGGAGCTGACCACGTCCCGAAGCTCGCTCGGGCTCGTGTACTTCACGAAGTAGACCGCCTGAGTCGCCTGTGCTGGCGGCGGCGGCGCGTCGACCGAGGAGATGAGCGAGCGTACCGACTCCCACTGCATGCTGTCTGCTGTGATCAGCAGGCTGTTGGGCTGCGTCCCCGGCTGCACCGTCGCCCCTGGCACCGATGACGCGATCATGTCCGCCACCTCCTCGGCCTTCAGGTAGCGGAGGGGCACGACCTGGCTGGTCGGCGCCTCGGGCAGGGGAGCTACGTCCATCTCGGCCAGCGCTCGGTGTGCCTTCCCTAGCGACGCTTCCGTACCCAGCAGCAGGATCGTCCGCGATCCCTTCTGCGTAGACACGGTCACGTCAGGGGCGATCTTGCTCAGCACCTCCTGCGCGTAGTCCGGCCTTACATGCTGGAGCACAACGGCCTGTGTCCGCAGCTCCGATACGCGCATGGCGCGCACTTCCTCCGGAGTCCCGACCACATAGGCCGCATCCACCCAGGCATAGTCCAGTCCATTCAGCTTGGTGACAATGTCCATCGCCTGCACGAGCGTGACATTGCGGAGACGGAGCGTGGTCTTCCCCTTTACGCTTCCGCTTACCGCGATGTTGACTCCGCTCTGCGTGGCCAGCGCCTGGAACACATCCACGAGTTCGGCGTCTACGAACTCAAGCGTGAACCGCCCGGTCGAGACCGGCGGACCCGCCGCTGCTGTGCGGCCCACGCCGCCGACCGCGGATCTAGCGGCCGCAGCCCCCGGTCGTGCATTCCCGTTCCCAAGAACGGCGCTCGCCCCCAGCAGCAAGGCCAGTACGACGACCAGGCTGCTTACTATCACACTGCTTCTTCGAGTCATAGCGCTACTGCCTCCCTCCCATCCTAAGGATTACTTTGCCCTGCTGGCCGGACAGCACCACCTGTTGGCTCCCGATCGACTGAACCCGATAGTTGCCGCCGACAGTGTCCCCGACCTTCACGAAGTACCGCTGATCGTCCTGTCTGAGGATAGCCACATTCGGTTTGCCGTTGACAATCCCAGTCAACGTTAGCGACGGCTTCTCCGGCTGCTCAGGGGTAGGCTGTGCCGGTGCGCCCGGCTGCGGCCCCGGCGGCGGCTCGACGCCCGTCGCCGCTGCCGCTGCTGAAGCCTGAGCCTTTGCCGTAGTCGGCTTCTGTGTCCCCGCGGGCATAGCCGCCGAACCTGCCGCGCCGCCCGGCGCCGCGAATGGGTTTCGCTGCTCGCCTGCCGCCGCTGTCCCGGGCGTCGCCTTCACCTGCTCCTCTCCCTCGGTGCCTGCTGCCGAGGGCCCGCCTGACTCCGTCCCCGTTTTCGTCGCTTCCTGTGTTCCCGCCGCTGGCGCCGGCGCAGCAGTCGGAGCCGGCTTGCTTCGGAAAGTATACAGCGCAAGCCCTAGCGCCGCCACTGCTAATGCCAGCAGGAGAACTTCTTTACGCCGACCTTCCATCACTGCCCCCTTTCGTGACCACGGCCGTCAGCTCCATGCTGGCAGTCAGGGTCGGGGATCGCTCCCCCTCCTTCCCGGCTTGGGTGGGGCTGAACGACACATCGTTCGCGGCGATCATCTTCGGGAACCGCTGCAGTTCCGAGAGGAACCCGATCACGGTCCAGTACGTTCCCTGGACACGAAGTTCGATGGGCACGAAGTCGTAGGGCAGTTCCGGCGGCTTCTCCTCCGTCGCACCGGCGCCATCCGAGCCGGCACCTGGCTTCTCCTTGACGACTTCGCCCGTTTCGTTGTTGATCTTCACCGCCGAGTTCGCCGCGGTCTTCTTGATCGCCGGCTTAGGTCTGATTAGCAGGATGTCATTATTGGTGCCGATGGCGAGGCCCTCGATCTGGCGCAGGAATGTGGGGATATAGGCGGCGTTCGGCAGCGTCGGCTCAAGCACGGTCAGGCGCGCCCTGAGGTTCTGGTATTGCTGCTCCAGTTCGGGCAGCTTCTCCACCTTGGTCTTGGTGTCCTTCAGTTCGGTCTGCTTCTTGTCAAGTTCCTGCCGAAGCTGCTTCAGCTCGGCGGCCTTCGCATGGTAGAGGCTGCCGCCAAGGCCCACCAGGCACAGGATCGCAATGCCAAACAGCGCATAGACTATCTTGCGGTCACCACTGACGTTCATCGCAGGTCGCTCCCGATCACTTTGCTCAACGGCACACTCACCTCGAAGTCAACCACCGCCTTCCCGCGCGGGTTAGAGTTTGCCTGCGTGTAGCCAAGCGTGGGAGGCTGGCTCCAACCGAGCCCCTCGACATGAAGCATGAACTGCCCGATCTCCCGCTGGTTATAGGCGGATCCACGGAAGGTGAGGATCTGCTCCTTGTCACTGCGGCGGGAGGTCATCTGCGAGATCCAGACTCCCTGTGGCATGGACACGCTCAGGTCGCGCAGAATGCCGATCCAGGCTTGCTCGCTATCGTGTACCTTCTCAAGTAGCTGGACCCTTGGTCCGTAGTCGGCGATGTTGGTCTCCAGGAACCTGATCCGCTCGATCTGGTCGGACAACTGCGGGTTAGCCAGCTCTCCCCCGACCAGGGCGATCTGACCCTCGACAACGCGGGTCGCCATCCACATCTTCCCGTACATCAGCCCCACCGCTACCAGGAGAGCGGCGACCGAGTAGAAGGCTAATCGCATCAAGGCGGCGGCACGCTGCTTGTGAGCGCGCCTGGCCGCGATCAGGTTGATGTCACATACGGTCATCATGCTTTCTCCCCGGACTCCGCTCCGTGCTGTCTGGCATCCCGCAGCTCCCTTAGCGCCAGACCAGCGCCCACCAGCAGCGTCGGCGCGTGTGACTGGAGGTACTCCTGATTCACCCCGTGAGCGCGCAGGTGCCCTTTGCCGAAGATACTGACCACCTCGACCGGCACTCCCAGTTGTGACATAAAGTACTCGCTAATCCGCGGCAGCTTCGCACTTCCGCCGCTCAGCAGGATTCTGTTCACCCCCAGATCGCCCGCGCCTGCGTCCGGCGCCTGCTGCTGGTAGTCGTGGTAGGCGAGCGAACGCCGCACCTCGCGGATCAGCTCGTCGAGGAGCGGCTCGATCGCGCGGCTCGCCTGCTGCGCCGCCGGGTCGAGCGTAGCCCTCTCCTCCTCGCTCGAGACCACCTGCATCGCGGTCTCCTTGAGCTGATTCGCCTCCTCAGTATCAATGTCGAGAGCGTTCTTGATCGCGTCCGTGAACGCGTCGCCTGCGATGGGGATCATCCGGGTGAGGACAAAGGCCCCATCCTTCATGATCGTGATGTCTGTGTAGGCCGCTCCAATGCCGAGTATCGCAGCCGTTTCTCCTTCAGTTCCGTGAGAGCCATTAGCGGCCAGGATGCCGCGTATCATGGCAAATGGCTGGATCTCGACAGCCACTGGATCGAGCCCCGCAACTTCGATGGCCTCGACTTGACTATCTACCATATCCCGAGGCGCTGCCACCAACATCACCCGCATCTGCGTCCCCTCTCCGGGCGCAGGGCGATCCAGCACCTGGAACTCGACCACGCTGTCCTCGACGGGGAACGAGATGTAGTTCCGCGCCTCCCACTGGATGGACTTCCTCAGCTGGCGATCCGACATTGCGGGCAGAGGCACCTCCCGCACCACCAGCGTGGGGCCGGCCACGCCCGCCGTTACCTGTCCCCCCTCGAGCTGCAGCGCCTCGAGAAGCGATTGCACCGCCTTCGCCACCGCGAGCGCGTCCACGACGACGCCGGCTTTCACGGCATCGCGAGGGGTGGGAGCACTTCCCGCCTTGCAGAGGGAGATACCGGCCTTCGTCTCCTGCAGCTGCACCAGCTTGATCGAGCTGCTCCCGATATCGAGTCCTATAGACGTGTTCATCGACGCGAGTTTAGGCAATAGGCCCATGTCCGATCAACTCCCGTCCTTCATCGGTCGGTTTCAGCCGCGTCCTCTCCTCCGACTGCCGCGCCAAGCCGTTCCCTATTCAGGCGGTCCTTGGAGGAGAAGTAGGTACGCGTGCCCATATCGATCTCTCCCGACGCCTCAGGAAGCCGTCCTTGCGCCATCAGGACCTCTCCCGATGAGCGCGTCCCGCTCCATTGTTCCACAATCCCTTCGGTCAGCAACTCGGTGATCGCCCTCACTGCTTCCATCGGTTCGAGTCCGCTCTCCCGGATGATTCTCGAAACATCTCGCTGGGCGTCAACCAGCCTCAGCACCGTCTGCCCCTCCGGGCTGAGTTCCTCGAACTTCTCGTTCACGGCGAAGGCCCGCTGCCTGAGCACCACGTGCATGTCGGGCAACTCCTCCTCGACCCGCTCCCACTCGTCAAAGCGCTTCATCCCCTCGAGGATGAGAGCCTCGGTGCTCTCCTTGATGTTCCTGACAACCGGCTCCTCGTTCCGCTCGAATGCGAACTCCCCGACCTTCCACCCCAGTATCTTGTAGACCATCTCCGGACCTCGGTCTCTCCGCGAGACCGCCCGCGCCACTTCGCCTCGCACGATGAACAGCACCGCGCTTTCCCCGGGCCGGGAGACGCTCAACCGGCCGGTCTTGTTGCCGACGTTCAGCATCTGAAGCAGCTCGGCTAAGCTTACGTCATCTAGTGTTCCGGTCAGCGCCATCGTTCCCACGCTCCCCGGCTATGCGACCCCGGCCTTCTGCCTTTGTGACATCTGCGCCAGCACTAGGGTGCAGATCGTGTTCAACGTCTCGAACACGCCGTCGCCCCGAAGAGCGACGGCCTCGGAATCAGGGACCTGCCTGGGGTTGATCAGGTATCGGAGGTAGTGAACGGGCGCGATGTTCGGCAGATCGCGCTTGTTGTACTGAACGACATAGGGGGTGGTCTCCAGGCTGTGCCCATAGGATCCCAGGTTGTCGGCGAGATTGCGGAAGCTCTCGACGTTTTCGCGCGTCTTCTCCCACTGCGAGTCGCAGACGAAGATGACGCCGTCCACCCCCCGCAGCACCAGCTTCCTGGTCGAGTTATACATCACCTGGCCTGGCACGGTGTAAAGCTGGAACTTCGTGCGGAACCCGTGGACCTGCGACGCCTCCAGCGGCAGGAAGTCGAAGAACAGCGTCCGCTCGCCTGGCGTGGCGAGCGAGACCATGTTCCCCCGCTTGTCAGCGGCCGTGTGCTGATGGATGTGCTGCAGGTTCGTCGTCTTGCCACACATGCCCGGGCCGTAGTAGACGATCTTGCAGCTGATCTCCTTCAGTGCGTAGTTGATGGAAGCCATCGGCCGGCAGTCCTTTCGTTGCTGGAGTCCCAGGGCTTAGACGGTGGCGAACACCACGTGCTCTTCGACGTCAACCTTGGCCCAGGCTGGCAGCGACGGAGCAGGGAGTTGAAGTGCCTCGGACGGCAGTTGGGGCACAATGAGCGCAAGCGGCAAGGACACCAGGCCGTTCTCGGTCTCGATGTCCGAGTCCGCGGGTTGGACCAGAAGCTTCCTCACGGTCAGCGGAACGAACGTTCGCAGCTCCGCCACGCTAAAGACGACCTGCGCCTCTTTGAGCTGGGGAAGGATGGCGTGGAAGGGCACCGTCATCGTCTCGCTGTCAGCAAGGGCTAGTGCGCGGTCTGTCACCAGGTTCTCGGGCAGCAGTGCCAGCACAGCGCTCAAGGGCATTTCCAGTTCTCCCTCGATCATGGGGGTGCTCGACCAGACACCGAGCGGATCGTGGATCTTCACCTCCGCCCCGGGTGCCTCGTCCTGCCCTGGGGCACGGCTGGTCACGGTGACGATGATTAGCCCCTTCTCATCCTCCTCGGACATGCCGCGGGCTCTGCCGGCGCGACCGCCCTTGTGTTTGCGCGGCTCGGTCTCGCGCAGGGGCAGCCAGACGCGAGTCGGATAGCAGACCATCAGTGCGAAGGCGACGGCGCAGACGCGGGGAAGGAAGGCCGCGGTCTGGTGAAGGGCGGGCGCCATGTTCGTGGTCTCGTGCATCACGCTGAGCACCAGCGCCGCCCCCGATACGAGGGCCGTCTTCACCATCGCCAGCGCGATAATTCCCAGAATCCACCCCAGGAAGGATGCTCGGGGGCGCCACGCGAAGACCGCGGTTCCGAAAAGAGCTATCTCGACCACCCACAGCACCGGCCCTGGGATCTCCGATGCGGTGGAGGAAGCGGAGGCGATGGTGGATACCTGCATGCATAGCACGATGCCGGCCGTGAATGCGATCAGGGCCGACGACGCGCTGATGGCTGTGAAGTCCTTCCGCATTGAGTGCCCACTCGCGCGGCGCTGATTGCCGATCGCTCGAGGCGAAGTGGAGGACGGGGTTCTAAGCCCGGCCAGCCTCCAGACAGCCGAATAAGATCCACTGCCGCGAGCCCGCGCTGCCGCTGAAACTAGTGACTTATTCCATATCCGTCCGGGAAGCTACCATCGGCCCGCAGAGCGGCTGAGAGGCATTCGAATACATACGCGGGGGAGTCTCAGCTAACGCGAAAAGCCGCCCCTCACGCCTTTCACTGCCAGGCCGAGTGTGGCGTTAGGTGGGGACTAGGGAAGGTAGTGCCGCTCCGCGCGCAGCTTCCCGTTCACATAGATGCGCGCGGTGGTCGAAGAGGTCACCCGTATTCTCTGCGTGGGGATGCGCTCGCCCGCTCGGTGGCGCGCCTGGTACACTTTGGTGCGGCCCGACTCGTCGAACAACTCGATCGTCACATCCACCTCGCCGTGCTCGTCGGGGTCGGTCGGCACGACGAAGTTGAGTGTTTCCTCCCTGCCCGTATCCGTCTGACCGGTTGGCGGTGTCGGCGGTCCCACTGGGATCGGCGGCTCGCGGCCTAGGCTCAGCACGATGTCAACGGCTGTTCCCGGGACAACGCGCGCACCAGAAGCCGGCAGCGTGCTCGCTACATAGCCCGGCGGGACGCTCTCGCTGTATGCCTCCTTCAGCTGCCCGATCGCCAGGCCCTGCGCTTCCAGGTTCTTCTGTGCCTGGGCAAGCGACATCTGGGTAACATCCGCTACCGCGATGGCACTCGTTCCGGCACTCACCACCACCCTAACGACCGTCTCCCGCGCCACCGATGACCCCGGCGCCGGCTGCTCGCTGAGCACTGCCCCCTTCGCAACATTGTCGTCCGCCCTGGCGCCGATCTCGCGGTACTCGAGCCCAAGTCCGGCGAGCATCTCGCGCGCCGCCGGCCCGCTCATGCCGACAACATCGGGTACCTTCACCAGCTCGGAACCGCCGCGGGCAGACGAGTAGATGGCGATGCCGACGGCCGCCGCGGCAATGACCAGCACCACGATCGCCACCCAGACCGCCCGTCGCCGCACCCACCGTGCCGCCCGCAGGGCCCGGCCCAGCGCCGCGCCGGCCCTGCCCCGCGCCAGGCCCGACAGACTCAGGTCCTCCTCGCGCGGGCACGCGGCCAGGTAGCTCTGGAGCTCGCGCGCGGAGGCGAAGCGCCGAGATAGGTCCTTCTCGAGGCAATGGCCGACAACGGAGTCCACCTCCGGCGGAAGGCCGGGCCGGAGCTCGCTGGGACGCGGCGACCGGTCGTAGACGTGCTTGTGCAGGACGGCAAGCCGGTCGCCACCGTTGAACGGCGGTCTGCCCGTGAGCATCTCGAACAGCGTCGCGCCGAGCGAGTAGATGTCGCCCTGCGGGCCGACCGTCTCGCCCCGCGCCTGTTCGGGAGAGACGTAGCTGACCGTACCGATGACCGTGCTTGTGTCTCCGGATCCAGGGGCCGAAACCGCGCGGGCAATGCCGAAATCCGTGACCTTGACCTGGCCCTCTCGGCCGACCAAGATGTTGTGGGGCTTGATATCGCGGTGGATCACGCCGGCAGAGTGAGCGGCCTCCAACGCCTCCGCAGCCTCGATGGCGACCCTAAGCGCCTCACCCAGCGGCAGCGGCCCCTCTCGCCGGAGCCGGTCCCGCAGGCTCTCGCCGGCGACATACTCCATCACTATATAGTGGTACGGATTATCGCTGCCCGTGTCGTGGACCGCGGCGATGTGCTCGTGGGTGATGCCCGCTGCCGCCCGGGCCTCCCTGCGGAAGCGGGCAAGGAAGCCCGCGTCCGTCGCCAGCTCCGGCCGCAGTATCTTGATCGCCACCGTTCGTCCAAGCAAGCGGTCGCGGCCACGATAGGCAACGGCCATCCCGCCCTCGCCGATCTTCTCGAGTATCTCGTACCGCTCGTTCAGGACCTGTCCGACGATCGTTGTCATTCTCGATGTGACCAGCTCCGCCTTGCCGCGGACGAGGGACGCCCGGTCTAGTCGCGAAAGCCTCCCCAGAGTACGAGCGCAACGGCTCCCGCCAGCACCGCGATGCAGCCGACGATCAGCGCCGTCGCAAGGGCGATGGTCATCGGCGGCCTTGGGGCGAAGGAGGCCGCGAGGAACATAGCCAATGCCGTTCCCAACAGGAGCACAGCCAGCCCCACCCGTCGCCCGCGCGACCGCGCCCGCCGGTAAGCGGTCGCAAGGACCCAGGCGAGCAGCGTGCCTCCGAGCGCAAGCCTCCACCACCGCACAGTTCGCTCACCTCCGCGAGGGGTTGTCCGTCAGGTGTCACCCAGGGAACGTGGGTACCCGCTAACCAGCGCTTGCATAGGGCGACTCGCTGCCCTGGTAGGGCGATCCCTTCTGCTTCTCCCGCTCCACCTGGTCGCGCAGGAGCTTCTGCTCTTCGCGCCGCAGGTGGCGCCTGTCGCCCGAGGAGTTCACCCGGACCGCCCCGAGCGGCTCGACCGGGCATATCCACTCGCACATACCACACCCGACACAGGTGCGCTCATCAACGATGGGCCGCAGCACCCCCGACTCGCTCACATCCTGCGAGATGGCGTCATACGAGCAGGCCTCATCACACATCACGCACTCGCGCCCGGACGCCCAGGCGATGCACGTGCTCCTGTCCACAGACGCAGTGCCGATATAGAGGTGGTTCTTCTCCTCCACTGTGAAGGGCTCGATCGCGCGCGTCGGGCACACCTGCCCACAGAGTGTGCACGACTGAGCGCAGGCGCCTACACGCGGCACAACTACCGGCGTCCCCA
>Ga0315273_10001924_pt1 | contig 24107 bp, 22 predicted proteins | sample YL17G02_0_MG_FD_205753 | JGI IMG/M metagenome (GOLD analysis project Ga0315273, IMG submission 205753) | Sediment microbial communities from Yellowstone Lake, YNP, Wyoming, USA - YL17G02_0 | ecosystem: Environmental > Aquatic > Freshwater > Lake > Sediment | place: USA: Wyoming | collected...
ACGTTGATACTGTAGTCAAGCCGTACGTGCTCGACGTCCTCCGGCTGTTCAGCGGCGCGAAAGATCTCGTAGTACGGTTGGCGCGCCTGGCGCGTGATGCGCCACGGCGTGTGAGACGTCGCATCCGCAGGAACATCGATCTTCAATACGTCGACGTCAGGGGGAAGTTGCTGGCGCAGGACGACCTGTGCGAAGTAACGCGCAGACTGAGCCGCAACCCGCCAATCGACGTCCGTCCCGTGGGTGTAATGGTACTCCCTCGTCGTCTCCATGGAGATGGCGAGCCCGGGAATGCCTAGCTCAGCAGCCTGCAAAGCGGCGCCAACGGTCCCGGACACAGTTACCGAAGTGCCCAGGTTCTCACCGTAGTTGATGCCAGAGATCACCAGGTCAGGCCGGCGCGGGGCAAGCACCAGGACTCCGTAGATCACGGCTTGGGCGGGAGACCCAGCGAGGGCGTAAGAAACGAGGCTTTCACAGCGGACTGAGAGCAGCTCCTCGCTAACCGGGCCTCCCGTCACTGGGGGTGAGCCGCGCCCCATGCCGGTCTGCTGTGTTGCGGGCGCGACAATCAGCAGTTCGCCCAGGTCGCACACGGCTTCCGCTACCGCCATCAAACCCGGCGACCGGATACCATCGTCGTTGGTCAGCAAGATCAAAGGTTGCATTTCAGGATGAGTCTTCCTCTCGATCGTGAGAACTAGCCGACACTTTGTAGAGTATGGGTGGTGGACACCCCGGCAAGTGGGATCGTGCGCAGCAAACCACAAGCCGGACAAGCTTGCGCGGCCCGGTAGTTCGGCAGACCTGCAATGTTGCGAACCCGTCCGCAGCCGGCTCTAGCAGACCTGATGCCTGGGCGCCGGGGGCTCCGGATACTCCTGAAGGCGCAGCACTTCGACGCCGGCGAATGTGTCGCCGTCAAAGCTCAAGCGTACCCCCTCGCAGTACCCGCAGATCGGCCCCCAGTCAGAGTAGTCGGCCTGGGTCAGGCAGGCAACGGCACCCGCCTCGATGATGCCGCCGTGGGCGATGACGAGCGCCTGCCCGCCTTCCGGTACCGTCAAAATGATAGAGCGCCACAATTCGGCCAGGTCATGAGCAAGGCGGGCAGTCGGTCCGCCTTGCCGGACCAGAAGTGCGAAGTCAGCGAAGCTCTTCGACCATTGGATCTCGTCCTCAACACCGTCACCGAGTATGCCGAGTTGGGCGTAGCGATCGCTGACTGTGAGCCCCATCTCGATGGCAGTCTCCACCGCACGGGTTAGCTTGCTGGTGACGACCAGGTCGTAAGGTCCGATCGTGCGGCCAACCTGGCGCGCGAGCTCGATGCCGGCCGGGGACAGACTTTGCGATGGCTTCACTCGCATGCTGTGCCTGCGTACTTCAAGGTAACGCATTTCGTGCCCTTTCACCTCAGCATTGAGGTTTTACCGCCCTATTGCTGGCCGCTTCACCCTGGCAACATTATCGCCGCAACTTGACCGCGGCACAACTTCCCTAATGCCCGGTCTACGGGTAGTGCGCGAAGTAGCTCTCATTGCCAGGCGCGTCTACGCCGAAGCGTCGACGAGACGGCGCGCGCGAGCATGGCGAGCAGAACAACAGAAATCAGAACTAGCGTTCCGTATGTGAGCAGTTTGGCTGCACGGCGCAGCGGCGTGTCTTCGAAGCGGAGCAGGATGAAGCCCTCGCCGGCCGGGACCGGGACGATGACGCGCGCCAGCGGGCCGTTCTCTCGCTCGACGGCTAGCCGGCGGACAATTTTCCCGTGTCTGCCGTCGAGCAGATAGGCGGTCCAACCTGGATACCAGAAGCGGTTGAACGTAATGCTCTTGCCCGGCTCGTCGGCGTACCAGTACACCTCTTCAAACGCGCCGCCCATCTTTTCGGAGTTAACCGCCAGCTTTCGACTCTGCGGCACGCGAGAGTAGTCCACGCGAGTCGTCACGGGCCGCCCGGCGACCCAGTTGTCGGCCATCGACGACCACCTCGGGCGCAAGGCTGGATCGACCCAGGCGGTGACCCCGGTCATCTCGTCGCTTGTGCGTTCGAAGCGCATCAGGGCGGTGTACGACACGGGGCCCTGTTCCGGCGTGGGCTGCCGAACCTCGACGACGAAAAAAGAGTAGCTGCTGAGCAGCAACAGCGCCGCCAGCATCACGGCAGGGAAACTTGGATACTCTGAATCGATGGCAGATGATCCTGTAGTACGGTCGCCCGCCCCTGGGGAGCTTGAAGCCCGGTGACCCGGGGCGCCAGGGGCCGGCGAAGGATCGAGAGAAGTGCGCGCATCCGTTTGACACGCTTCATCTGCGACGAGCGTGCCCGGTAGGATGCTCAAGGGCAAGATAGCAAGCATGAGATAGCGCCAGGGGAACTGCGCGAACGGCACGAGCGGGACGTAGCGCCAGATCAGGGCCGAACAACCCAGTGTCAGGAAGATGCTGACGCCGGCCCATGCTGCCCAGAACCAGATCTCGCGACGGCGTTCGCGGTCGAACCGGCGGGCGACGGCGAGCGCGACCACCGAAAGCAGCGCTGCAGCGGCGCCCAGCTGGAAGCTGAGTGCCCCTTGCGACACGTCGTCGGGACCGGGCTGGCTGATCCCAAATCCCCATCCGGGATTGACAAGTTGAAAGAAGTAGACGAAGTGTTGGAACGGATTGTAGTACTGCCCGAACCACTGAGTCCGGTTGATGTAGCCTTGCTCGAACAAGGCCGGGATGAAAAAGGCAGCGCTCAACCCGAGGCCTAGCACGAAGGCGGCGGCTGGAGCGATCGAGCTGCGCGTCAGGGTCATCAATGGGGATCGCTGGCGCGGGTTGGCCCTCTCGCCGGCTTGAGGCGTACGGCCTGCCTCGCCGCGCCGCCGCCAGAGGATCAAGAGCAAGACATACAGCGCCAGCCCCGGCGTGAAAATCGTCGTGACGAGGTTGCTGGTCCACATGAGGGCAGCGTATGCCGCCGCAGCTCCCAGGATCGCTGCAATGCGTGGGCGCACCACGGTCTCACGAAAGCCCCACAGGACGAGTGGGAGCAGGGCCAGGGCCAGGGATTCGGCCAGCGCGGCCCGCACGTACACGTCAACGAGATGATATGGGATCGACATGTAGGCTATGGCCGCTACCAGACCCGCGTTACGGCCCAGCCACGAGCGCACGAAACCATACATCGCAAGCCCCGAGAGCAGGATCGAGATCCCGAGTACCGCTTTGACGCTTTCTTCGAAGCCCAGGCTTGCGAAGTGGTGGAACAACTCGCCAATGAGAGTCGCCAACGGTCCGTAGACGATCCAGAAAGGGTATCCGTAGCCGAAAGCCCAGTCGGGGCCCCAACTCGGCAGCCAGTTCCCGTCCTGGACCGACTTGTCATACTCGAAAATGAAGTAGACATCGTGCCGGGCATCATGCGCCCCCCAGAAATAGCCCGGCTGCAGTAGCGGAGCGAGTACAACAAGCCCGAGTAGGACGATGAGGACAATGAACGTCCACTGGTGAGACAGGAAGGTCGGCAGGCGGCCTGCCGCCGGGCGTACCGGCAGCGAAATGCGCCTTTCTGTTTCCCGGTCTTCACGTGACACCTCTGACCTCATTGCGTCAATACCACTTTGTCGTCGCCCCCTGCCAACAACCGCCTGCCCGTTTGCCAATAGTATAGCCCCAACAGATACCGATACCCCCCCGAGGCTTGAGCGCCCGCGCTGAGCTGCAATTCATAGCGGTCCGACACCACTTGGCCCGGCCGCCATTGGCTGGTCGGCAGCTGGTTGCCGCGCGGCATCGTGTCCTGTTGCCCTATCAAGTAGCCCTGGGTGTCTTCCACGTGGAAGAAGACGGTATAGTCCCGGTCCAACGGGCGCAGAGCCTGCCAGCTTGTGACTGCGGCGACCTCTCTTCCAGGCCCGGGATCACCTGCAATCCGTGCGCTGAGAAGCGCGATCTCGTTATCCCCGAAGATGGCCAGCGGCGCATCTGGTACGGGCAGGCTGATCGTGTCCGGGGTCAGGTAGCTGTAGCCGTCCAACAGGGCGAGCGTGCACAGGCACGCCGTGAGCGAAACGGCGATGAGGTCCCGGTGGCGCTCCGGGAGCCCCCCCAGGAGCCTGCGACCGCCAACGCCGGCGAGCCATGCAAGCCAGGGCCCGGCAAGCAGTATCAGCTGCCACGGGTACGTGAGCGTTCTCGAAAGGAACGGGAGCAGCTTCCAGAACGGCGTGGCCAGGACAGTGCCAAGGCACACCAAAACAATAACGATCCCGATAGCATAGAGCGACACCGGATCGAGGCGGCCCGCTGGCTCTCGGGTCCAGCCTGGTGGACTTGTCCCGTCGCCCGGGCTTGCCGGTCGAGGCAAGGCGAGGCCTATTGCCGCCAGCCCGCAAGCGACTAGCCCCAGCCCGGCGGTGAGGTCGCCATTAGAGCTGGAGAGAGCCGAACTGCCGCCCGCCCTTGCGAGCAGCAATTCGTGGAGGTAGACGAGATGATCTGCGAAGACCGGTAAGCTGGCGCCGCCTGCTCCTCGCTGTAGTATGAGCGGCAACAAGCCCAGCCAGCCGAGAACAAACCCGCCCAACCATCCCCCAAGCGCGACCCCGCGTGCGGCAGTGAACCAGAGCGTGTCCGATGAAGATCTCGGATTCACTCGCAAGCCCCTCCCCTCCACGATAGAACTTCCGGTATCCGAATCCGGCGACCCGCGCTCCGCAGTGGGTTCCGCGGGGCGCACGAGGATGAAGACTAGGATCAAAAGGGCCAACCAGAGGGCCAACCCGGTCTGAGTCCAGAGCGTCGCCGCAATGCCCAACGCGAGACCGGCCGCTGGCGTCCAGCGGCCGCGGTCAAGCGTGGAATCGGCGGCCCATGCGACCCACGGCGCCAGCCCAAGCAGCACCGCTTCGGCGAAAGCGCCGCGCAAGTAGATAGTCGTCAAGCCGAGCGGCCAAAAGGCATAGACAAGGGCGGCTACGAGTCCCGGCCACTCCCCCATGCGGCGCCGAGCCCAACCGTACATCCCGAGCGCGCCCATCCATATGCTGATCCCTAGAACCCACTTGATTGCCGTGGTCGCGGATGCGCCCAACAACTTCGGAGGCAATGCCAGGAGATAGGGCAAGGCCCTCTCGCCGCGCAGCAGGTCATAGGACTGCCCAACTGCCGGCGCCCAGGCAAGATCGCTCAGATGGCGCGCGAAGTCGTTCAGGTTGAACACCGGCAGGAAGCCGCTGTGAAGCTCGAAGTATCCCGGGTATGTCAGGGCGGCCCAGGCGAAGGCCGGCAATAGCAGGACCAACCAGCTTGCAGGATGTACGGCGGCAAGCCTGGTGGTGACGGACCATCGAGCCCGGGAGGCGCGGCCGTCGCTGGTCATGCCGGGCCGGCGGTAGCTTGTTTGTGTCTCATCACCGGAGAACCTCTATCTCGAGTGTTATTCAAGACCTGCCGCCGTGCAACTGCGGCTACGCCGCAAGCTCTCGGACGCATGACAGACAGTAGTCGATCTCTTCCAGCGTGTTGTAATGGGCCAGCCCCGCGCGCACCACGCCGCCGGATGCTTCAAGGCCCAGCCGCTCCGTGACGGCCAACGCATAGAAGTTGCCGGACCACACAAAGACGCCGCGCTGAGCCAGGTGGGCGGCCACCTCACCCGGCGTGTAAGCGCTGAGCCGGAATGCAGCCGTTGGGGTGCGGCTTTGGAAGGCGGCTGGGTCGGCGATGCCGTAGAAGCTGAGGCCGGGAATGGCCAGAAGGCCGGACACGAACTTCTCGAAGAGCGGCCGCTCATAGGCCTGGATGGCCGACATTGCCTGCTTCAGTGCCAGACGCCGCCCCTGGAGGCCCGGAAAGTCGGTGGCGAAACCGGCTCCGTATGTAGTGCCAACGCCGGAAAGGTACTCAATCGCAGCGAGGACTCCGGCCTGAGCTTCGTGGCTTTGCGTTCCGGTTTCAAACTTGTCAGGGGAGTGATGTCCGGCCGGCCGCACCTTGTATGCGGCAAGCTGCTCCAGAAGCTCGTAGCGGCCCCACGCTACGCCCGAGTGCGGGCCGAAGAATTTGTAAGGCGAGCTGACGAGGAAATCGCAGCCCAACGCCTGGACGTCAATCGGTCCGTGGGGGGCGTAGTGCACTGCATCGACCCAGAGCCAGGCCCCCGCCCGGTGCGCCATCTCAGCGATTTCCGAGATCGGATTGACGGTTCCCACTGCGTTGGATGCGAAACCCACTGCCACGAGGCGAGTGCGCGGCCCGAGCTTGCGCGCAAGGTCATCCATTTGCAGGGTACAATCTTCCGGGTTGAAGTCGACCTCCTTCACTTCGATTCCACGTTCCTGCAGTGCCAACCAGGGCGCCCGGTTGGCATCATGGTCCAGCCGTGTAATCAAGACCTCGTCGCCGGGCGCGAGTGACCGCCCGATTGCCCGGCTGAACTGGTACGTCAGCGTAGTCATATTGGGGCCGAACACGATCTCCTCCGGCGCTGCTGCATTGAGGAATTCGGCCATGGCCTGATGCGACGCTGCGATCACCGCGTCGCTCTCGCGGCTGGTCTGGAATGGACCATGGGCATTCGCGTTGGTGTGGGCAAGGTAGTGGCACATCGCGTCGATGACGGTTTGTGGGACCTGGGTGCCGCCAGGCCCGTCGAAGAACACGGCCGGGCGCCCCATCTTGCGGCCCCCTATGTCGGGATACATCGTAAGGGCCGGAAACTGGGCCCGGACAGGTGAGAGGTCGAGTGCCGTCATAAGCTGTCTCCTGAAGAGTGGCGAATTGGAGAGCACCAGGATACTGACAGTGCTCGGCGTCCTGGCGGATCTTACCCCGATTGCACAGCCCGTGCAAGCCAGGGCGCGGCGCCCGCTGTGTGGTATAATGGCGCAACAGCCATCCCGAAGGAACATGGGGAACAAACATGAGTCTGCCTGCGCAGGTGCGCCTTTTCGTGAGCGGTGGGCCCGACAGAGACGAAGACCGGGAAGTCATCGGCAGATTATTGGCAGAACTGCCCGTCAACGTTGGATGGGTGATCAAGCGCACTCCCGACATCGACTCTGTGGCCGAGTGCCATCTATTTCTTATTCTGCTCGGCGCAGATATCGTGGCGCCCGTGGGCCTTGAGCTGTGGTGGGCGCGACGCACTGAGAAGCCGGTCCTGGCGTATCATTCTGAGACGCTGCGGACGCCGGCGGGCCTGGTCTTCCTGCAGGACAATGCCATGCTGGGTTGGACGCGATACGCCAATCCTCTCGCCCTGCGGCGTCCCGTGGCCCGCGACTTGACCCGTTTTCTCCTGGGACATGCCGACCGCCACGGACTGACCCTGCCGGATATTGAGCGATTGCACCGGCTGATGGCTACCCTGGATGAGCCGGCGGCAGGGGCGATGGCGGTGAAGGCAACCGGTGCGGGCGGTGGCGGTGTGATTCTTGCGCCCGGGAAGGATCAACCTGCCGGGGCTCGTCTGATCGGTGATCAGTAGATGCCCATGGCCAGGGCGGCATCCCGGCCGTTCGCCGGACTTAGCGTTGTCGCGACCTGCTTGAAGGACGGGACTTGTCCGGCAGCGAAAGCGATGGCGCCCTTCGATGAAGAGCGTGCCGGTGGCTGACACCACGGTGACGGCGGAGGGAAGCCAGGCTCACGCGCAGCCTTCCACGCTCGGTGGTCTTCTTGCCAGTCTCGCCGGGCGCGCTCGCGCGCACTGGCAGGTGTTGCTGGCCCTGGCGCTGACAATTCCGGCTCTCCTTCCGCTGGCCGCCCCTGGCTACTTCTTCAATGCCCACGATGCACACCACAGTGTCTTCTACCTTGTGGAGTTCGACCAGGCGATTCATGATGGCGCCCTCTGGCCCATCTGGGGGCCCGATCACGCGCTCGGCTTCGGCTATCCTCTTTGGCTCATTTATGCACCTCTCGCCTACTTCGTGGCCGAGGCTTTTCACCTTCTCGGCCTGGGGCTCACATCTGCGGTTAAGGCCACCTGGGCGCTGAGTTTTGTAGTGGGAGCGCTGGGCGCCTACCGGCTGGGGCGGAGATGGTGGGGGCCCGGAGCTGCGATCGTCGTCAGCCTGGCGTTCACCTATGCGCCCTATCACCTGGTAGAGATCTATGTGCGGGCCGCCCTGGCTGAATTTGTTGCGCTGGCCTGGATCCCATGGGTTTTGCTGGCGTTCTTCGACCTGTGGGACGATCCAAGGCCGCGGAGCGGCGTATGGGCCGCCGTTGCCTTCGCCGCTCTGCTGCTGACCCATACGGTCTCAGCGCTGATCTTTGTCCCGCTGCTCGGTGGATTTGTGCTTTTCATGGTCCTGATGGAGTTCCATGGCAGGCGGCGGTCCAGCCCGGCGCTCTCGCGCCAGATCCTCTGGTCGGCCGGTGGGTTAGCGCTCGGCGTCCTTCTGGCGGCTATCTTTGTCGTGCCTATGTTCTTCGAGCGGCGCTTTATCGAAGAAGCGCAGTGGGTGGCAAATACCTACGAATACAGCAAGCACTTTGTCTACCCGAACCAGTTCCTAAGTCCCTTCTGGGGATTTGGCTATTCTGTCGAGGGCCCCGGCGACGCGATGAGCCTGCAGCTCGGGCTCATGCCGTTCATCGGCGCGGCAGTTGGCGCTCTGGCCGCCATTGCAGGCGGACGGCGCGGAAGGTCAAGCGCGGTGAGCGACAGCGGCGACTCAAGTTCACCGTTGCTGCAGCGAAGGCCGCTGGCGTTTTTCATGGTGGCCGCAAGCCTGATCACCGTGTTCCTGATGACGCCGGCTTCGAAGGCAATCTGGGATGTGGTCCCGATGATGAGCCTCGTTCAGTTCCCGTGGCGGCTTCTGGCTATAACCGTCGTAACGCTGGCTCTGCTGGCGGGCGCCGGCGTGCGCTGGCTTGACGGCGTGGAGCGGTCTCCCGAGAGCCCCGGTCCCTTTGTCTTTGTGTTCTCGCTCGCCATCGTTCTGGCGAGTTTTCCGTACACCCGGCCTGAGCTTGTCCCGGTCCGCCCCCAGGACGAGAGCCCTGTTGCCGTTATCGAGTTTGAGACGAAGCACCCCGAGATGCGCGGCATGACGAACTGGTCGCAGCGTCCACCGGCCGATACCGATTCGCCGCTCCTGCCGCAGTACCTCGCCGCAGAGCAGACGCCCGACAAGTTGCACCTCGACAAAGCGGCGATCGTCGCCGGGGAAGGTGTTGTTCTCAGCCAGAGCCACACGTCGGCTTCGGCTACGGCACGGGTGCGCGCTGACGGTCAGGTGCGCCTGCGCTTCTACACCTATTATTTCCCTGGCTGGCAGGCGACCGTCGACGGGAGGCCGGCCACCATCGAGCCGGATCCGCCCAACGGACTTATCGGACTGTCGCTGCCGCCGGGCGAGCATGACGTTCAACTGCACTTCGAGTCTACCGCGCTCAGGAGGGCGGCCATGCTGGTTTCCCTGGCGGCGTTTGTCGGAGTGCTGATCCTGGCGATCCTCGACCGCAAAGCGGGGAAGCGGCATTTGCTCAACGCGTAAGCCTTGTGTTATTATTCCTTAATCCATGAGCCAGCACGACCCCCCCTCGGCGCGCTACGGTCGTGACCGCACGTGTCCTCAATGCGGAACGCGAGTGGCGCAGCGGGCCAGCGTCTGTTTCTTTTGTGGGGTTTCGCTCGAAAGGGCGGGGCACCCTCATCGGGCGTTGCCCTGGGCGGATTTCGCCCTGTTCGCAGTGCTCGCCGGGTTGCTGGCCTTGTGGTGGTTGCGCGCTCCAACAGCGCCGGATGCGCGCAGGATAGCTGAGGTCAGTGGCGCTTCGAGCGAACTCACTGCTCAGGCCGCGCTCATCACGACTCCGTCGGCAACTCCGAGAATGGCCACTCGGACGCAGACCCCGGTGCCGACTGGGACGCCGCAGCCCTCTCCGACTGGCTTGCCTACGCCGATGCGATACAAAGTCCAGCCGGGCGACACGGTCGAGTTGATAGCGGGGATGCACGGTGCTTCGCCCCAGGATGTTATTCAGGCTAACGGATTGACGACCGATGCGTTCATCCGCGTCGGCCAGGAATTGATCGTGCCGGTCGCAGGTGCAGTGGGCGGGCCAGGTCCGACCGCGACGCCGGACGGCGGCACGCTCGTCTACTCGGTCCAATCTGGTGACACTATCGGGTCTATCGCGATCCGCTTCGGCTCCGAGATCGACTGGATATTCAAGGCCAATGGCCTATCGCCGGCGGATCTGCTCCACGTGGGGCAGTCATTGCTGGTGCCGCTGACGCCGAACACCCCGTCACCCACCCCGGTTCCTTCCGCCCAGCCCTCGCCCACCACGGTAGCCGGCCCTCAGTATCGAGCGCCGACTCTGCTGACTCCGGCCGATTCTGCGGCTATCGCCGCGGCGGAGCCCGCACTCCTCACATGGGCTTCGGTGGGAGTCCTTGGGAAGGATGAATGGTACGTCGTGACGCTGGAAAGCCCGGGCGTCAAAACCCCGAATGCTCCCTACTGGACGAAATCCACCGCCTGGCGGCTGCCGGGCGATTATCGGGCCGGCAATTACGCCTGGCAGGTGCAGGTGCTCGCGGGGAGGCCAGGCAGCGCCTCAAAGCCGCTGAGCGCCCCTAGTAGTATCCGCCATTTCAACCTGGACTGACCCGCTGCAACATAGCGTATAGGTTGAGGTTTCCCTCCCGCCCATCTCCACGAAACGAACCGCCCATCGACAACCCGGCCGGTGAAGCCTCTGTAGCAAGCTCGTCCTCGTCGATCGCGGCGCAGTAGCGCTGCCCAACCGCGCCTTCGCCCCACGATAGGAGATAGTCGCCGGCTTCCACCCTGGAAGACGTCAGCCCAATTGTCTCCCAGGGGAGGATATGAGCCCTCAGGCGGGGCGCTGTCAGGAACTGCCAGGTAGACAACACAAGGACACCCTGTGGCTGGAGGAGGGCCTGGCAGGCGGCGAGGAATTCAGTTCGCTGCGCCCTGCCCGGGATGTGGTGCAGCACTGCGAGCGCGGTAATCGCGTCAAAGGCTGATGTCCCAAGAGTCGAGGTCCAATACTGTTCGGCGAAGTCGACGAACTCGAAGCGCGCGTCGATGCGGGCGCCAGCGTCCGCTGCCCTAACGGCAGCCTGCTCTGCGAAGTCGAGCAGCGCCCGGCTGCTGTCCGCGCCCACGTACTGGCCGTTCCAGTTGTGTTTGGCGAGGAAAGTGAGCAGCCGGCCGTTGCCGCAGCCCAGATCGAGCACGTTGGCGGCAGGGCGGAGATAGGGTAGAATGCGATCGAAGCCGGCCGGCCACCCGCTGCGCGTGCGTGCAAAGTCCACGGCGAAACGTGCGTAGAAAGTGCGATTCAGGCCAACCAGGGTCGCGCGAACGGTAGGGTCCATTGATGATGGTATCCGTATGAAGCAGGAATGGAAGCCACGCGGGCGAGATTTCGACGTGCTTCGTTTCCAGGCCGTGCTGGTCACAATTCTGGATGCAGTGCGCCGGAGCGACAAATGGGACGGCGACGCGCTGGGGCGCATCCTAGCACAGCACCCCCGCGACAGCAAGGGCCTTTTTTCGAAGATCGAATTGGTCACGGGCTACGAGCAGCTGGTCGCCGCTGGCGCGCTGCCCTTTGAACGCAGGGTCATGCACCGGCTGCAGATGAAGCCAATCCGCACATCGTCGGGCGTAGCCCCGGTGACAGTTCTCACCGAACCGGCAGGATGCCCGGGCCGGTGTATCTTCTGCCCCGATGCCGAGGGAATGCCGAAGAGCTACCTGCCTAATGAGCCGGGTGCCAGGCGCGCCGCCGAATGCAAGTTTGATCCCTATCTGCAGGTGCAAACTCGCCTCGCTACGTTTGCCGCCATGGGCCACACGGCCGACAAGGTAGAATTGTTAATCCTCGGCGGCACATGGAGCGCCTACTCCCGCCGCTACCGGGAGGAGTTCGTCAAACGCTGCCTGGAAGCCATGAACGGAGCCGAGTCGGCGACACTGCTCGACGCCCAGCAGCGCAACGAGACATCATATCACCGGAATGTGGGGCTCGTGATCGAGACCCGGCCCGACTGGGTAACCCCGGCGGAGGTGTACCATCTTCGCCAGTTGGGGGTCACCAAGGTTCAGCTGGGAGTGCAGAGCCTGGACGACAGGATTCTCGAACTGAATGGGCGCGGGCATACTGTGGAGACCGTACGCCGCGCCGTTGGGCTGTTGCGGTCGGTCGGCTTCAAGCTCCATCTTCACTGGATGCCAAACCTGCACGGAGCGACGCCGGAGTCGGACCGCAAGGATTTCGCCCGGTTATGGGACGATCCGGGACTACGTCCGGATGAGCTCAAGATCTATCCGTGCTCGATCATCAAGCACACTGCATTGTACGCGCTCTGGGAGCATGGCGAATTCCGGCCCTATGCGGACGAGGAGCTCGTCGACCTCGTGGCCGACTGCAAGGCGACCATCCCGCGCTACTGCCGCGTCAACCGAGTTTTCCGAGATATCCCAGCAGACGATATTGTCGCCGGCAGCAAACGCTCCAACCTGCGGCAGCTGGTGCAGGAGCGAATGAAGGAGCGCGGCCAGGTCTGTCAGTGTATGCGCTGCCGCGAAGTGCGGGACCTTGTCGTGGAAGAGATCGACTTGCGTCTGCTGGACCATGCCTATGAGACGTCCGGTAGTCTGGAGCACTTCCTCTCCTACGAGACGGCCGAGGGGAAGCTCGCCGGATTTCTGCGCCTTTCTCTGCCCGCATTGGCACATCGCGATGCCTCAGGTCTCTCAAATCGATCGGGTTCCGGGAACGTGGAGCCGGCTCACGCCGTCTGGTCCATCCTCCCAGAGATCAGGAACGCGGCGATGATCCGCGAGGTGCACGTGTACGGTCCAGCCTTGGGGATCGGTGCGGCGAGCGCGGGTGAGGCACAGCACCTTGGGTTAGGTCAGGGGCTCATCGCAGAGGCCACCTCGCTCGCCCGAAGCGCCGGGTTCGCCAGGCTGGCAGTCATCTCGGCGATTGGCACGCGCCGGTATTATGAACGGCTAGGATTCGAACCGCAAGGACTCTACCTGGTGAAGGAGATTTGATGCGATGACCTCGGCTCACCTGTTCTCGACCCTGCAATTGCGCGAGGTGACCGCCCGCAATCGCATCTGGGTCTCGCCGATGTGCCAGTATTCGGTCTTTGCCGAGGATGGGGTGCCGACCGACTGGCATCTCGTCCACCTCGGCAGCCGGGCCGTGGGCGGCGCCGGCCTCGTCACATTCGAGGCCACTGCAGTCGAAGCGCGCGGCCGGATTAGTCCACACGACTTGGGCCTATGGAATGACACCCAGGCTGAGGCGTTCGCTCGCATCACACGATTTGTTGCCGAGCACGGGGCAGTGCCTGCAATACAGCTGGCACATGCCGGACGAAAGGCGCGTGTGCCAGGGGCGATCGGGCCCAGCGGCCTGGCCTACTCACCCGACATGCCAGTGCCCCAGGTAGCCAGTGCGGATGACCTTGCGGGAGTGGTGGCTGCGTTCCGCGGCGCTACCAGGCGCGCGTTGGCTGCCGGGTTCCAGGCGGTCGAAATCCATGCTGCCCACGGATATCTTCTGCACGAATTCCTATCCCCCATAAGCAACCGCCGAGACGACGCCTATGGTGGGAAGTTTGAGAATCGGATCCGGTTGGTGCTTGAGGTTGCTCGGGCGGTGCGCGGAGTCTGGCCGGAACGTCAGCCACTCCTCGTGAGGATCAGCGCCACGGACTGGCTCAACGAAGGGTGGGACCCGGTGCAGAGCGTGGAACTGGCGCGGCAGCTGGTTCCCCTTGGCGTCGATCTTATTGACGTCTCTTCGGGCGGCCTGTCTCCCGACCAGCAAGTCCCCCAGCGGCCGGGCTACCAGGTACCCTTCGCCGCGCAGATCCGGCGCGAAGTGGGAATTGCGACGGCCGCGGTGGGGCTGATCACCGATGCAAGGCACGCGGAGGGTATTGTCCAGAGGGGAGAGGCGGACGCGGTGTTCATCGCACGCCAGTCGTTGCGCGATCCCTACTGGCCGCTGCGAGCCGCTCGAGAGCTAGGACAAGAGATGCCCGTTCCGTTCCAGTATGGCCGGGCGTGGTAGGCGGGTTCGGAGTGCTGCGATCATAACCGGGCTCGGCTCAAGGAGAGCGGTGCCCGGCTGGCTGCCGGCGGAAGTACTTCCATTGCGGAGAACCTGCCTGAACGCTTGCCGTGGACGAGGCCGTTTCCGGCGGTGGACGTGAGACGCACCGATATGAGGCTATCCACAGCGAACAAGGTCCTGGCCGTGCTGCTGTTGCCGTTGCTCGCCGTCGCCCTTGCCGCGAGCGCCGGCGCCGCGCGCAGTGCTTCAGCGAGCGTTTCTGCCGGGAGCGCCTCAGCCCCAAGCGAGCCTCCCGCCAGCCCCCTTGAGGCGAGTGCCGTGGCTGCGAGCAGGGTGGCTGCGAGCAGGGTGGCTGCGAGTGGCGTGGCTATGGGGCCGGTTGCGACGCCCTCAGCTCAGCCCACGCCGAGGATGCCTCCTGCCTCGGGACGGAGGCTGATCCTTCCTACATTGTCCCCGTCTCAGACCCAGGCCGACATGGGCGGCGACGTCTACCGGCTAGTCTGCAGCGCCTGCCACGGTGACAAGGGCCAGGGTCTGACGGATGAATGGCGGTCGACGTGGGCCCCCAGCGACCAGAACTGCTGGCAGTCGAAGTGTCACGCCCTGAACCACCCGCAGGACGGTTTCTCGTTGCCGAGGGCGATTCCCCCGGTCGTGGGGCCAGCCGTGACGGCTCGTTTCGCGACGGCGCTCGATCTCTACGAATTTGTCCGCCAGAAAATGCCCTGGCAGGACCCTGGCAACCTGCACGATGACGAGTTCTGGGCCGTGACGACGTATTTGCTCCGGGCCAACGGCGTGGAGATGTCCCTGGGCAATCTCGACCGCGAGCGAGCGGCAAATGTCGTGCTGGACCTCGCTTCGCATCCAATGCCCGCGAAGGCCGGATCATCGTCCGCTTCGCCGCCGGCACCTGCGCTCGCCGCAAAGCTCCCTGCTTCTTTCGCGCCGCCATGGTTGGTGGTCGGGGGGATCGTGGCAGTTGCCGCAATCGCCTTCGTGTTCGCCTTCCTTCGCCGCCAGCGCGCCGGACAATCCCACTGAACCGCCGGCCGAGGGCCTGGGAGCGAAAACGCAGTGCTTCTTGACGCCTGCTTGTACCCGGCGCGTCCCGGCGGGTTACGATCTGCCGTTCGGCTGGTGCCTAGGCCTCATCGAAAGACCTGATACAAAGCATGATCGTAGTATTGACAAACCAGATATCTTGTGGTATTCTCGTGAATGTGACTGGGGATCAGTAAAAGCGCCTGGAAGGGGTGTGGGATGGCTTCTGTGTTCATCATCGGCGCCGGTCTCGGCGGGTTGGCGACCGCGGCGCGGCTGGCTAGGCTCGGCCACCGCGTGACCGTCGTCGAAAAGAACGCCGGTCCCGGCGGGCGGTGCGACCAGTTTGTCCGGGATGGGCACCGCTTTGACGTGGGGCCGACTCTCTTTCTGATGCCCGAGGTATTTGCCGAGACGTATGCAGCCCTGGGCCAGCGGATGGAAGATCATCTGGACCTGCGGCGCATCGACCCGACGTACCGCATACGCTTCGAGGATGGCACGCAGTTGTACCTGACCTCCAACCTCAACGCCATGCAGCCGCAGCTTGAGGCGATCGAGCCGGGCAGCTTCAACGGATATCTCAGGTATCTCGTTGAAGGAAACCAGCACTACAAGCTTTCTCTGCAGAAGTTCGTCGGGCGCAACTTCTACAGCTTGACTGACTATTTCAGTCCCACCAATCTGCCGCTGATCTTCAAGCTCAAGGCGCTCCGCAAGCACTACGACAACGTCGGCAACTATTTCACTCATCCTTATCTCAAGTCGGCATTCACCTTCCAGAACATGTACTTGGGGTTGAGTCCCTACGAGGCTCCGGCCACTTATTCTCTCCTGCAGTACACCGAGCTGGCCGATGGCGTCTGGTTTCCGATGGGAGGCATGTACAGGGTTATCGAGACGCTGACGGGCATCGGTCAGGGGCTAGGCGTGCAGTTCATGTTCAACGCTCCGGTGAAGCGGATCGAGGTGGACGGGCGCAGAGCGAGCGGAGTTCTTCTCGAGGACGGCCGTCGCCTGTCAGCGGACCTCATCGTGGCCAACGCGGACCTTCCTTACGTTTACGCGAACCTGCTGCCTGAGCACGCTGAGGCGGAGCGGCTGGCCAACATGAAGTACACTTGTTCGGCCATCATGTTCTATTGGGGAGTGGACAAGGTCTACCCGCAGTTGGGGCCGCACAACGTCTTCCTTGCCGGAGACTACCGCGCCAGCTTCGACAGGATATTCACGGGCAAGTCCTTGCCCGAGGAACCCAGCCTCTACGTTCATGCCCCCGCTCGAATCGACGCGACGGCAGCGCCGGACGGGCAGGATACCCTGATGGCATTGGTTCCCGTAGGACACATCGACGATAGGGAGCCGCAGGATTGGGAGGTGCTGCGAACGCGCGCCCGCTCCGCCGTTCTGGAAAGGCTGGCCAGCGTCGGAATCAACGACCTGGCGGAGCACCTGAAGTTCGAGGTGAGCTACACCGCCCTCGACTGGCAGCAGCGGTATAATCTGGCCAAAGGCGCCGCGTTCGGGCTCAGTCACGACTTCTGGCAAGTAGGTTATCTCCGCCCGCAAAACCGGCACAGGACCTATCGCAACCTATACTTCGCCGGCTCAAGCACCCATCCCGGCACCGGGCTTCCCATCGTCCTTCTCTCTGCCCGGCTGGTGGTGGAGCGGATCACCAAAGAGCAGCGATCTCCGAGGCCGGATGGCGTAGGGGAATTGGAACGCAGCAGGTGAGCGCCGAGATGCTCCCCTGGGAGAGGCGACTGGTGGCCTGGGCTCATGAAGGCCTCGAGTCCCACGCGCCGGAGGCCTCCGTGTGGAACGATTCCCGCCGGCTGCGGTTGGACTATGAGTATTGTGAGCGTCTTACGCGTGTCCACAGCCGCACATTCTACCTTGCCTCGGGTCTTCTTCCCGCGGAAAAACGTCGGGCGGTCCGCGCGCTCTATGCGTTCTGCCGGATCAGCGATGATCTTGTCGATCGCGCGGCGGAGGACTCCGGAGCGAGTCTCAGCGCGTGGCGCCAGTTGGCGTTGGACACCAGCCCGCCTGCATCAGACGACCAGCCTGTGGCGCTCGCCTGGTGGGACACGCGGACGCGCCACCGAATCCCTGTGCGTTATGCTGAGCAGTTGATCGAAGGGGTAGCGCGCGATCTGACCCCGGAAGGAATGCGCTACGCCAGTTTCGAGGATCTGACAACCTATTGTTACAGGGTCGCCTCGACCGTCGGGCTGATGTCGATGCACATCATCGGCTTCTCGGGCGTAGAGGCGATCCCGTATGCAATCAAGCTTGGGGTCGCTCTTCAGATGACGAACATTCTGCGCGATGTGGGCGAGGACCAGCGTGCGTGCCGGATCTACTTGCCTCAAGACGAGCTCGCAAAGTTCGCGCTGTCGGACTCTGACATCGCCCGGGGCGAGGTCGACGACCGCTGGCGCGCCTTCATGCGGTTTCAGATCACGCGCACCCGCGAGCTATACTCCGAAGCGATGCCCGGCATTTCTTTCCTTGATCCGAGCGGCCGCTTTGCCATCCAGGCTGCGGCCGAGTTGTATCGGGCTATCCTCCAGGACATCGAGGCGCACGATTATGACGTATTCGGGCGTCGAGCCCACGTCGGCGCTTGGGGCAAAGTTCGGCGTCTCCCCGGCATATGGTGGCGGGCACGGTGAGAGGAGCAGATCCATGCTCGTGATCGTAACCGGCGGAATCGGCATCATGGGCCGGGCGTTGGCTACCGACCTGGCAGCCGGTGGCTATGAAATCGTTTTGCTCAGCCGCAACCCGCAGCACCTATCCGGCATGCCTGCAGGAGTGCGCGTCGTGAGGTGGGATGGGTGCAGCGCTGAGGGGTGGGGGGTTCTGGCGAACGGAGCTACGGCAATTGTCAACCTGGCCGGAGAGAGCCTGGCGGCAGGGCGCTGGAGCGCGGCAAACAAGCAGCGGATCATCGAAAGCCGCGTGAACGCCGGCAAGGCGGTGGTGGAGGCTGCCACGGGAGCCGCGATCAAGCCGGAGGTTGTGATCCAGGCCTCCGGTGTCGGATACTACGGGCCGCACGGCGATGAAGAGGTGACTGAGCGAGACGGTCCGGGGAATGATTTCCCGGCTCGCGTCACTCTCCAATGGGAGCCCTCGACGGAGCCGGTCCGGGCGCTTGGGGTACGCCACGCCATCATCCGCACGGGGCCGGTGCTCACCCTTGCCGGCGGCGCGCTGCCTCGGCTTCTGTTGCCCTTCAAGCTGTTCGTGGGAGGTCCGCTGGGAAGCGGACGGCAGTGGTTCCCTTGGATTCACATGGCCGACCAGGTGGCGGCCATTCGCTATCTGATTGAAACCCCGGCCGCTGATGGGCCGTTCAATCTGTGTGCGCCGAACCCGCTCAGGAACGCCACTTTCGCCGAGCAGATCGGCAGGGCAATGAAGCGGCCTTCCTGGCTGCCTGTACCGAGCTTCGCCTTGCGCCTGCTTTTCGGCGAGATGGCAACTGTGTTGTTGGAGGGCCAACGAGCGGTGCCTCACCGGCTGTCGGAGCTGGGGTTCAAGTTCCGCTTTCCGGACGCAGGCTCTGCGCTTCGGAACCTGCTGGCACCGTGAAGCGTCGCGCGACAGTGCACCAGAGAATGAACTCGTGACTTACTTCGGATTTCTCACCGTCCTCGTCGGCGTGCCGCTGCTGGTCCTCGTGGCGCTCACCATCGTAGACCGACGCCGAAAGCGCGTATTACGACCCGAGCTAAGCCACCGGCCGGCCTGGGCTGCGCTTGCGGTCCACGTGGCAGCCGCCCTGATCTACACCACGCCATGGGACAACTACCTGGTGGCGACTCGCGTCTGGTACTACAACCCCGCCCTGGTTGCAGGCGTCACGCTGGGGTGGGTGCCGCTGGAAGAGTACATCTTCTTCGTGGCTCAGACATGCCTGACAGGGCTCTGGCTCCTGTGGCTGGCCAGGCGGCTGCCATCACCGGGTCAGGAGGCAATCGCCCAACCTGCCCTGCGCCAGGCCGCGGCGCTCGTGACCGGTCTCGTATGGATCGGAGCAGTCGTGGCCCTGGCCGTCCGATCAGCTCCCGCCACTTACCTTGCCCTGGAGATTGTGTGGTTCCTTCCGCCGGTGATTCTCCAGCTCTCCGTGGGCGCCGATGTCCTCTGGCGCCGGCGCAGGCTCGTTTCGCTGGCGTTGTTCCCTGCGATCGCTTATCTCTCGGCCGCGGATGCAGTCGCCATCGACGCTGGGACGTGGACGATTAATCCGGGCAAATCCACCGGCATCTTGCTCGGCGGGGTCCTGCCGCTGGAAGAACTCGTCTTCTTCACGCTGACGAACGCGCTGATCGTGTTCGGCATGGTGCTCTTCCTAAGCATCGACCCGACGTCCATCCGGCCGCTGGTCCGGCGGAGGCCGCACCGCACATTGCCATCTTCAACCTGAGGTTCTCACATGGGTAAGAGTCGTTTGCTGAGCATTTTCATCGTGGTGTTCGTCGATCTGGTCGGATTCGGATTGATCCTGCCTCTACTCCCGTACTACGCGGAGACGTTTGGCGCTTCGGCGGCCCTGGTAGGCTTGCTGGTATCATCATACGCGCTGGCGCAGTTGTTCGGCGCCCCGCTGTTAGGGCGGCTCTCCGACCGCTACGGGCGGCGCCCCTTGCTTTTGATCAGCATTGGCGGGACCGTGCTCGGCTTCCTTCTGCTCGGCTTCGCGATACCGCTCGGGGAATGGATCGCCAACGGCGTCATAGCCCGTTATCCGACGGCCGATCCGATCACGATACAGAATGCTGCGATCATCGGAGTGATCTTCTTGAGCCGGATCATCGACGGCCTTACGGGCGGAAATATCACCGTTGCGCAGGCCTATATCACCGACGTGACCGACGCGACGAACAGGGCGAGGGGGCTGGGGCTGATCGGAGCCGCGTTCGGGCTGGGCTTCATTCTCGGACCGGCGTTGGGCGGAATTCTGAGCCAGTGGGGCTATCCGGTACCGGCGTTCGCTGCAGCCGGCTTGTCTTTCGTAAACTTGATTCTGGTCTACTTGTTGCTGCCCGAGTCACTCACCCCCGAGCGCCGGGCCGACATGGCGTCTCAGCCGCGACCGGCATTCACGGTCCGGGCGCTGGGGGAGGCGCTCAATCGACCACGAGTGGGTCCTTTGCTGCACATCCGTCTCTTCTTTGGCCTGGCCTCCGCGGCTTTTCAAGGGGTATTCGCCTTGTATACGCTCTCGCGACTGGGTTTGGGCGCGCAAGCCACTTGATATGTGCTGGCCTACGTCGGTGTCATCGTCGTTCTGGTCCAGGGGGTGGCGATTGGCCGTTTGACGTCGCGTTTCTCCGAGAATACGCTCATTTTCTGGTCGACTGTCCTGCTTGCGCTGTCGCTGGCTGCCTGGGCAATGGTGCCCAACCTGGCGCTCTTGTTGGTCGTTCTGATACCCATGTCATTGGCGACGGGTGTGCTCAATACGGTGATCAATAGTGCACTGACGAAGTCCGTGTACCCTGAACAGGTCGGCGGCACGCTCGGCCTATCGGCCTCTCTAGAGAGCTTGTCGCGTGTCATCGCGCCCGCTGTGGCAGCCGTGCTTCTAGGCCGCCTCGGCGCCTGGGCTCCGGGAGTCGCCGGCGCCCTCATTATGGTGTGGGTGTCGAGCTTCGCCTGGCGACGCCTGGTGGTCAGGCCGGATCCGCCTCTGCCGACTCGCGGCGAGCGTGTGGCCGAAGCCGGGGCCTGACGGGTCCAACCTGCGAGGAGTCCTGCGATGCGCCTGCTGTGGAAAGTACTTCTGGCACCTGCAATTCTCCTGCTCGTTGCCGCCTTGGGGTTCACTGTCTGGGCTTACACGCCCCTGGGACCCATGCCCCAGGCCCTGCTTGCCCTGCACTCCGACTCGACGGTGAAGGTTGAAGAGAGACCATGGCTCACATTCACACCGGTAGGGGTCGAGCCAAGGACCGGTCTCATACTCTATCCAGGCGGCCGGGTGGATCCCAGGTCCTACGCACCGGAGGCGCGTGCGATCGCCGAGAGTGGCTACCTGGTGGTGATTGTGCCCATGCCGTTCAACCTGGCTGTGTTCGGCGTGAATAGGGCGAATTACGTCATCGCTGCCCACCCGGAGATTGCGCACTGGGCGATCGGAGGGCACTCTCTGGGCGGCGCAATGGCCGCCAACTACGTCTTCAATAATGCCCAGCCGGTCCAGGGCTTGGACCTTTGGGCGGCTTATCCCGCAGGGAACAACAGCCTCGCGGGCAGGCATAATCTGCGGGTCGTTTCAATTTCCGCAACGAATGACGGCCTGGCCACGCCTCAGAAGATCGCCGCCTCCCGGCCTCTGCTGCCGTCGGACACGCGTTGGGTTGCCATCGAGGGAGGCAATCATGCGCAGTTCGGCTGGTACGGTCCTCAACCTGGCGATGGCACCGCGACGATCAGCCGGGAGTCTCAGCAGCAACAGACAGTCGCCTTGTCTGTGGAGCTGCTGGCCTCCCTTTCGGGCGCGCAGCCTTGATCGTGAGGTTCGGGACTCGGCTGGGGCTCGAGATCGTAAGACGTGAGCCACTGCGGAATTGCTCTTCAGGAGATAGGTGATGGCCAAACCACCAAGTTCCGGAGCTGCGCCGGATTTTACCCTGACCGGCACCCTTGGACAGACCGTGCGCCTTTCCGACTATCAGGGCGCCATGAATGTCGTCCTGGTGTTCAATCGCGGCCTGACTTGACCGTTCTGCCGCAGGCACATGGCGCAGTTGCGCCAAGACTACGCCCAGTTCGTGGATCGGCAGGCCGAGATCCTGGTGGTCTGCCAGGAGGAGCTCGGGACCGTCCGGGAATATTGGCAGCGCCAGGACTTGCCTTTCGTGGGTCTCGCGGATCCCGATCACCGGGTGGCCGATCGGTACGGTCAGGAGGTCAACCTGTTGAAGTTGGGGCGCATGCCTGAGCTCCTCGTGCTGGATCAAAGCGGAGCTGTCCGCTACGTCCACCAAGCGGCCGCAATGAGCGATATCCCCGAGAACAAAGTCATCCTTGCTTTGCTAGATCAGCTCAATGGGGAGAGGACCTGACGAGGCGCGAACCGGAACACTCCATTCTGTCTTTGTCCTGTCCGGCCACTCAGGCCGGCTCGATTCGAGTACGCTGCTCGGCCTGAGCATGCCGGAAGCGCGAATAGAACAGCACGCCTGCCAGCAGCCCGATCGCCCCTGCGACGCGCAGACCCAATCGCGGCCCACCTGGCCCGGCAGCCAGCAGAGCGGCAGTCAGTGGGCCCACGAACAGCGCCACGTTGACGAAGACATTGTATACCGCGATGTAGCTGCTGCGATCTGCGTCCGGGGTTGTCGAGACCAGGTTGTCGAAGAGAGTGACAGTGATCGCTGCATTGAAGAATCCGCCGAGCGCGGCGCATGGAATCATCCACCACACGGACGATGAGAGCGAGGCAAGGAGGGGATAGCAGGCGTAGCCCAGGACGCCTGCCGCGAGCGCCAGCTCGCGCCCGATCCTTCGGACAGTCCGGCGCATCAGGAGGGAGCCGAAAACCATCGTGGCCGAGAACACGGTGACGATGATGCTGATCTGGCCATTGGTTGCTCCCAGTTGTTCGACCCAGAAGAGCGGAAGGAGTGGCGTGAGCATGCCGATCGTCAGTTGAAGGATGCCGACATCGAGCACGAAGCGTGCGAAGTGGGGATAGCGGAGAATTCTGCGCGTCTGCGACCTTAAGTGCTCACTCCCTACCGCCACGGGGGCGCGGTCGGCGACCTTGATTCGGGTTACATGCCACGTGCTGCACAACGACGCCACGAAACCGATGATGAAGAGCGTCTGGAAGTTGAGCGGGAAGCTGAGGCGCTGGAGCACGGGACCGGCCAACAACGTGCACACGGTGGTGGTCAGCCCGTAACACGCCATGCGCCAGCCAACCACCTGGGTCATCCTGTTGGCGGGCACAACGTCCGCGAGCATCGACAGGAAACTCACATTGCTGAGCGCGAGCGCGAACGCCTGCAAGACAAGGACCAGCACGGTCAGTTGGACGCTGGCCGCTGGGAAGAAGAACGGAATCAGTGCGACCAGCAAGTAGGGAAGACGGTAGAGCAGCCCTCCGCCGATCATCCACCGCCGGCGGTGACCGGCGCGGGACATCATCCGAGCAGCTGGCAACTGCCAAGCGATGCTCACCAGGGCCGGTCCATAGGTGAGCGCGCTGACCGCCAGGCTCGAGCCGCCCAGGCGCACAACATAGACCTGCATGTAATTTACTGCGGTGCCGACCAACACCCCAAACCACGCAATGTCCCACAACAAGTGGCGGATGTTGGCGTCGAGGAGAGTAGTCTGGTCCGGAGCGGAAGGGGAGCGCCGAAACCGCATAGAGGCAGCTTTCAACTCAGCCCCAGGGGCTAGTACATGCAGGCGTCAATCCCGCTCCACGAGCTCGATCAGGACGCCATGCGCCCCTTTTGGATGGATGAATGCGATCCGGCCGTGGGCGCCGCGTTGAGTGCTTTCGCCGATCAGCTCCACCCCACGCTGCTTCAGATCGGCCAGTGACGTCTCAATGTCATCGACTTCCAGGCAAATGTGGTGCAGCCCCTCGCCGCGCTTCGCCAGGTATTTCCCGATTCCGGAATCGGCGTTGGTCGGTTCCAGGAGCTCGATTTCGCTGTCACCCGCCGGAATGAATCCGATCCGCACGTTCTGCTCTGGGAGGGTCTCGACGTGAGAGAGCGAGAGCCCGAGGGCGTCTCTATAGACAGTCAGTGCCTGGTCCAGGCTTTCAACCACTATGGCGACGTGGTCAATCCGTCTGATGGTCATCGCGCACTTTTTCCTCAGGGTCGGGCCTGACGCGCCAATCTTCACGCACCGGGTCGAACTCGCCGAGCTGGATCATGTCGAGCTTCACGTACTTCCCAGTCCCCTCGGTGGCTATGCTGCCGTCAGGAAGGT
>Ga0315273_10001925_pt1 | contig 24103 bp, 33 predicted proteins | sample YL17G02_0_MG_FD_205753 | JGI IMG/M metagenome (GOLD analysis project Ga0315273, IMG submission 205753) | Sediment microbial communities from Yellowstone Lake, YNP, Wyoming, USA - YL17G02_0 | ecosystem: Environmental > Aquatic > Freshwater > Lake > Sediment | place: USA: Wyoming | collected...
TAGGAAGGCAAAAGAAAGACTATTAATTTGTTATGAGAGACCAAAAATATTAAATAAAACTATTGCTAGATTAAAAAAGGGAAAAGTTGGATACGGAATTTATATCTGGATCGGCCCATGGGATATTGAAAAAATCCGGGAATTTAAAATGTTTAAAATAGGAGGAATATAATATGAAAAAATATTGTGGCAGAGACACAGAGGGGATGATTTGGATTGTGGAGAGGTTGCGGGAGATGATTGGGGGGAAGTAAGGTTTTTATACAGACTTGTTATTATAATAAAATGAAAGCCGGAGAAGAAAAATTTTCAGAGATATTAAAAAAAGAAACTCAATTCAAGGTTCCGATCTATCAAAGAAAATACGAATGGAAGATCGAAAATTGTAAGGTTTTAATGGAAGATATTGAAAGAATTTTAGAAAACTCTACAATTCCAATACATTTTATAGGGTCCATAGTTTACATAGATCCTGAAGGGCAAGCAAGAGTTGGCAGTACTAGAGAAATTCGACTAATTGACGGTCAACAGAGATTAACAACTTTTACTCTTTTATTTTTAGCTTTAGAAAAAATTGCTAAAGAAAATAAAAATCTAGATTTGGCTAAAAAGATTCGTAATAATTATTTAATAAATGAATATTCGAAATTGCCTATTAAGAATAAACTTATCTTAAATAAAGTGGATCAGGCAGTGCTACAAAAAATTTTTGATGGATCTGAGATAACTTCAAATGATCACCCAATTTTAATAAATTTTAATTTTATACATAATAAGACTAGAGAACTTTCGAATCGTTTTTCTATTGATAAAATTTTAGAGACATTAAATAAAATTATGGTTGTAGATGTCTGTTTATATCTAGGGCAAGATAACCCTCAACAGATATTTGAGAGTTTAAATGCAACGGGGAAGGCTCTTGAAGATTCAGATTTAATCAAAAATTTTGTTCTTATGGATCTAGATGAAGAAAAACAAAAAATAATTTATAACTCCTATTGGGAGAAAATAGAGCAAAGCCTTGGTGAAGATATAATTGATTTTATTAGAACTTACCTCTATATGGAAAAGAACATATCCACTAATATAAAGGATCTTTATAAAGAGTTTAAAACTTATTTTTATAATACCTATGATCGGGGGAGAACTGAAGAATTGGTTAAGAATTTACTTAAATATTCAAAATTATATATAAAAATTTCTTCAAGAGCACCAACAAATGATAAAACAATAACTCAATGTTTAGCATCCCTTAACGCTCTTGGATTTGACAGCTATTATCCTTTCTTATTAAAAATTGCAGAAAAATTTGAATTAGAAGAGTTAAGCAAGGAAAGTTATTTAAATATAATTAAGGCAATAGAATCTTTTATTATTAGAAGAAGTATCTGTGGCGTCCCAACTAACTCTCTCAATCCAATTTTTAGGACAATTTGGTTAGAGTTAGACCAAAAAAATATAGAAATCTCATTTATTAAGGCTCTTAAGTTAGGTGAGAGAAATCAAAAATGGCCCAATGATGTAGAATTTGAAGAAAAACTAAAATTTAGTGACTTGTATGATAAGAGACTGATTTGTAAAACAGTATTGAAAGAACTCGAGAAATGGGAGAATAAGGAGGCTAATAAAGATTTTGACCTTTTAACCATTGAACATGTAATGCCACAGGCTAAAGGAGACCCAAATAATTTGTCTGAGAATTGGAAAGCTATGCTTGGAGATAATTATGGGGAAGTTTGGGAACGTTGGATTCATAAATTAGGAAATCTGACTTTAACCGGATATAATACTGAGTACAGCGATAATGATTTTGAAATTAAAAAAACAATGAAATGTGGTTTGCTTGAAAGTGGCTTGAGATTAAACAAGCTTATTGCTGAATTTAGCCTTTGGAATGAGGAGAGCATTAGAAAAAGATCAGAATATCTTTCTAAAATAGCTACTCAGAGATGGGGGTACTTCAACGATATTGTCCCAGACAAGAAGCAAATAGCTAAGAAGAAATTGCCTACAGAAGAAGAACATCTTGAAAGAGCAGATGAAGATACTAAGAAGGTTTATATAATTCTTAAAAATAAATTACTCTTGCTGGGATCTGATATTGAAATTTTACCACAAAAAAAATATCTCGCCTTTAAAACTAGAACTAATTTTGTGGATATTGAACTTCAGAAGGAGTCTATAAAAATTCATATAAATATGAAAAAGGGAACCCTTTTAGATCCACTTGATAAATGTAAAGATATGTCAAAATTAGGCCATTATGGAAACGGAGATTATCAGATTTTTATTAAAAAAGAGTCTGAAATAGAATACGTAATGGGTCTGGCTAAACAGTCTTATGAGACAAATTCTTAAAAATTAGAATTTAGATGCTGGAAGAAGGTATTATAAAGAATGCATTTTAATCATCTCGTTCTTCCCGTGAATGTCGGAGGTTATTGGATGAGGATTGCCCTAAGAAGAGTTGTGTGTGGTGTGAGCGGGTGTGAGAGGGGAAAGGGTTAAAAATTAGATTTTCTTAGATTCTTTATGCCTACTGCAAAAGAAATCGAAGAAATAGAAAGTAAATATTTAGAGGAATTATCTTTTTTTTTGAGCCATAATATTTCTATGCTTCTTGAAGGATTAAAATCTAAAAATAAAATAAAAAATGATTGGTTAGCTAAATTTAAAAAGACAGGTAGGGAATCTTATAATAAATCTTCGGAATTGGATACTGGAGCTGAAAGAGTTATTCACAATCTTTTTGGACAATATAAGGGACTTATAGTAAATTCTAGTCCTATTGGATCGGATTTAATGTTTGAAACTTATGATTCATTTATCCATTTAGAGGTTAAAACAGCAACAGATTCAAATGACGCTGATTTTAAAGGGAAGATACAAATCTCACAGAATCAAACTACATATGCAGTTAATCAAAATGCTAGGGGAAAACCATACCCTTTTATTCCAAGTTTACCGGTCATTTATTCTAATAATAAAATTTGTCTAACCTATGTAATCCAAATTATCCATAATAATTTAGAAGATTTGCCTAAAATTATAACTTTATTTTCAATACCCAATGGTTTATTAAAATCCACTTATGGTAATTGTATTAATGCAGGTAAAGGGCAGAGTAAACTAAATAGATTAAGTTCAAAAAAAGATGTTAGATTCTTATATAAAAAAGCTAATAAATTTGAAAATTTATCAAATAAACCTTCTAGAATAAAAATAATTTACCCTGAAAAATTTACTGAAGAATTAACTAAAAAATATTTGGGTTTAAAAGGATTATAAAACAATAATCGATCCACATCTTTTTTCGATAATTTTTAAATAATCTTCTTGTAATTCTATTCCGATAGATTTTCTATTCAGTTCTTTCGCTACTTTCAAACTCGTCCCACTCCCAGCAAAAGGGTCTAAAACAATTCCATTTTCAGGGCAACAGGATATTATCGCCCTTTTGGGTAATTCTTCTGGAAATATTGCAAAATGTGAATCTTGTAATTTGCCTGTTGCAAAATCCCAAACATCCCCTGGATTTTTGCCTAGTTCATGGGGTTTAACGGTTTGGAGAACGTAATGTTCTTCAGTTATTACTCTATCATATTTCGTTTCATTTATTCCTAAAAGAGATTTGAGTTTATTCCAATCTTCTGGTTTTGGCAAACATCTTCCCCCTTTGTCCGTTCTAAACCAGTGTCCGGCAGTATCTTTGTACCCAAATGTCTTATCAATTTGCTTACTACTTATACCCTTCTTTGTCTTATAATCTTTTATAAATTTGATAATTTCTAATTCTAGATTGATGTCTATTTTATTTTTTCTTTGTTTAGAATAAAATTCTCCATTAACTGACATTCTAGCTCCAGGCGAAGCACCAAGATTTATCTTATTTGTATCCTTAAATTTTCCATTATAATTTTTACTTTTACTGCTATTAGGTTTAATTTTTAAATTTTTATACTCTTCAATAGATAAAGTTAGGGGTAGTTCAGATTTATTATTTTCATTATTGGTCTTATGTGCAATCCTTACAGAATCTAAATCAAAATAATAATCTGGTAGCAGATACCCTTCAGGATTCTTAACAAATAAAAATATGGGTTCATAAACATTTGAAAATCTATCTTTTATTGACGAAGGCATTGGATTTGTTTTTCTCCAAATAATCATATTCCTAATCGCCCAACCTTTTTTTTGCATCTCAATTGCTAATTTAAAAGGAGTCATTTTTAAATTTTTTTCAACATACTTATCTCCAATATTAAGGAAATAAGCTCCATTATCAGTTAAAACTCTTTTTAGTTCTTCGGAAATCTCTAACATCTTTTGAATGTATCCCTCCGGGGTTTTCTCATTTCCGATTTGTCCTTCTGCCCCATAATCTCTTTGTCCCCAATATGGCGGAGAAGTCACAATAACATTTATAGACTTATCCGGAATATCTCTTAATCTTTTTACTACATCTCCCACTAAAACATGGGGAGTTATATCATCTGGTAATTTTATTTCCACCATTTTCTTTTATCTCCTTTTTTAATCTCTTTGAGTTTAATATCCCTTTCAGACTTTTTAAGAACTCTTGTGTTGCATCTAATGGAATAAAAACACTACCTTTCGTTATCCACTTTGCATCCTTTCTATCACTATCTTTCATTTTTTGTTGAATTAGAACAGATTTACCATAATTATTTTCTATAAGGTCTAGATAGAATCGTTTCTTGCCTACATCAAAATATTGAAAATCTAGATGATGAAATCTATGATTTGGATAATATATCCTTGCGCTTCCTACAGGTTTCATGTAAATATCATTAGAGAACAAAAGCATCTGCAAATGCTTCTCGACAGCTTTTCTGGAAATCTCTGTCTGCTGCTCTATTTCCTGAGTTGTTAATCCTCTTGGATGGGCCTTTAAGTGAGAATGAATCTTTTCATGTGTTTCAGACTCTCGTTCAAAAGGTGAAATGCATTCAGAACCATGAGAGATAGACAGTTTTTCCATTTAATGCCTCTTTTAATATGAGAATTATAAGAATTTAATTTATAAATTTGGGTTACTACTTCCGAGTGCTTGGTACTAAGCAGGTTTCAAGCCAGGCGATGAGCTCTCTGCAGAAGCAGGGAAGAAAGGGGAGATAAGACTGACTAAGAGATAATTCTAAAAAGTTTAATCTATTTGAAATAAAATGAAAAAAGAACCAGAAAATTTGATTAAAGGAAGAATTGCAGAAGTAATCGCCGAAGAGATGCTTAAGGAATTAGGTTTCTTTGTATTAAAATTAGGTAAAGAACATACTGCTAATCCCTTAACTCAATTAGAGGGTTTTATTTTTAATTGCAATGGTAACTTTTGTTTAGAAAAATTAAAAGAGGAGGTTAAAGAAATAACTCATGTAAATATGTTACCTGATTTCTTAATTGTACACCCAAACGGAAAATCAGCGCTATTAGAAGTTAAATTTAGATGGGATGGTCATCTTTATCCTAATGATTGCCGTGTTTTTAAGACCTATCCTGAAGCGCATATGCTCATTATTAATTTAGAAGTTAAGGACGATTATAAAGACAATATAAAAAATTCTAGGTTTAACATTTATCTCATTGAAGAGAATAATCCGGATAATTTTAATGTATCTCCATTAAAAGATTGGTTAGAACAAGATTTTATGGTAAAATGTAATGAGATTTTAGAAAAATATGAACTTTTAGTCAAAAAATGGTTAGGCAACCCAGAAGTTTTTAAAAAGCCGGAATAAAGGGGAATAACAAAGAAAGAGGAGATAAGACTGAGGAGAAAATAATTTCTTTCGCTTTTCTATGAAAATGCGAAAATAGCGAAGGAAAAAACAAATATTTAAAAATAAGAATATAATTGGGATTTTGAGATAAAATGAGCAAATTTGTTATTCTAAAGAAAGGTTAATAAGTTAATTTTTCCTATGTAAATAATGGGAAAAGAGGAAAAAAGAGAAGGATTTAATGATATTGGTTTATCCTTATGGATTAGTTTAGTTCTCCTTGCACTATACATATTAAACCTATTTTTGTTGGTATTTAATCTTCCTCTATTATATTATACTCCTTGGATATTTGTTTTTATACTTATTCTCTTTTTATATTATTTTATTGCTTCTGTAATAGTGGATAGTTTTTCTAATAAAAGAATAATTTGGGGGATTTCTATCCTTGCTCTTTTACTTCCTTATATTCTCTCTATTTTTTGGTTTTTTATTTTTCCAATTAGTTGTCTTCTTTTGGTATTCGGGTTTAGTTTTAGTATGATTTATTATGGGAGGTATATCAAACCTCTATATAAAAAGAAAGGAGAAAAAATGAAAAAAGAGGTTAGAAGTAGGGTTGAACTTTTTAAATTGCCTAAATGGTGGTATTTTTTAATAATTTTAATCTTAATAATACTTAAACTGGGCTTTGAGAAAAATATTTGGTATTATAATCATTATGATTGGATTGGTTTAAGAAACATACTTATTCTTCACCCATTAACAACAACTATTTTAATTATATTCTTTTTTAGTTTATTTTATATTCTTGTTATTTTGAAGAGAATTATGATAAGAGGAATTATAAGAAATTTTAATGAAAGAGCAAAAGAGGAGTATTATTAATGCAAAAGGAAACAAAAAATGAAAAGTAAAACTATCTTATGGCTGTTACTGGGATTATTTCTTTTTGTAATTATTCTTGGAGTTTTTGGCTCTTCTTCAGGCGCATTAATAGGGTTGGCTTTAGGAATTGCTCAAATTGGAGGTTTTGTCGGGATTATATGGTATTTTATAGCAAGAGAAAGAGAGAAAAGAGAAGCAAAGGGAGAAAAACCAAAGAAATATAGTTCTTTTTGGAATGCAGTTATGGATAAAGAGGATAAGAAAAAATGAAACAAGAAGGAAAGTGGGAGATAAGACTTAACTAAGAACTTCAAGACCAAGATTCCTTGCAGTGTTTTGCCTGTGTTTTTTCTCGCTTTTTTCCTTGTTCTTTGCTGCTTTGCTCAATGCAAGCCCTATTTTGTCTGCAATGTCTCTAAATACAGGAAGCATATCTTGTGTTTTCATGACAGGGAATTCCATTTTTTCATTTGATGTGAAATATAATTCTGGAGAAAACATTGAAAACTTTATTTTTTCTAATTCTGCTTTTCCTTTTTCATATTCTTTAAAATCCACGCTAACACTATAAGACTTGTCTCCTGCGCTTCTTAGTTTTTGATCCTTTGCATTAACAAACATCTTTATTGCTGTTATTTCTGCTGAGCTTCTTCTTATATCTGTAAGATTGTCAAATGTTGCTACAAGTCCTCGTTTAGAGACATTCAAATGATAATATCCGAAACCATTTAATAAAAGAGCCAGACTCACATCATATGATGAATCATAGTCTCCTCCTCTTGGAGTAAAGGTCGAATCCTGTTGTCCTTTTTGATGAAAGTCTCCGATAATTCCATCTGTGACACGCGCATCTCCTACTCCGATATATGAGCCCATTATAATAGAAACATCATCAAGATGTTCTGCTTCTTGTTCTAAGTCACCAAATCCCTGCTGCCTTGCCATTTCTGCAATCTTTTTTCCAGAATAAAGCCCATATTTTTCGCCTTTATTTTCTGAGTTTGGAATAACTCTTTTTAATGCACTTAGAAAATCAGCAAATTTGAAACTGCCTGATTCCAGATGAGCAGGAAAAAATATTCCATCATATTGTTTTGCAAGAAGTCTTGCTGTATTGTCATCAAATTGTATTTGAGAAAAATCATCATAACTTGCTGTTAAAACTCCTCCATCTGGCAGAATAACTGCTGGATCATGATTTTGAGAAAGATAACCTAAAAGATGCCCTACTGTGGGAAGATTATCCGGAGATTCTACTCTTGCTTCAATGCCTTTTATTGGAAGACAAACCTTTCTTTCTCCCTTTACAGAATATTGCCTTAAGAATCCATCACTTATTGTTTCTGGCATAAAATCTTGATTAATAAATAGTTTATAAGGATTATTGCAAATAATTACCACAATAATGCTTAATCCCCCTCCCCCCACTTACCACCACTACCAAAACGCTTTTAAACTAACGTTAGTTCTTTATAATAACATGACCCCCAGTGATCAGAAATGGTCGCTGGATGATTTTCTTTAGTTAAATTTATTAAATAGAGGATTTTAGAAAATTATGGAAAAGATAGTGGTATTAATCGATGGGGGATTTCTTTCTAAAGTTAGCTATAAACTTGGAGAGGGCCATTATTTTAAATATGATTTATTAAGATTTGCTAAATTATTAGCAGGAAAACAGAAAGCAGTTTTCAAACATTTATTCTTTTATAATGCTCCTCCTTTTCCTTGAAATCCCTTAATTTATTTAATCAATCACCGAAAAGCTTAAATATAACAAAACATAATGATTTATTATATAACATTATAAACTAATTAGATTGAGTTAATAATAATCATAATCAAATTGAGTTAATAACAAAACAAAATGGTACAAAATGTATTTAATTTAGGGGAACGAGAAGACAGAATTTTAAACATAGTCAAAGCTAAGTTTGGATTAAAAAACAAAAGTGAGGCAGTTGCTTTGCTTGTGAAGAGTTATGAAGATACTTTTCTAGAACCTGAATTGAAACCCGAATATATCGAGAAATTAGATAAGATAAGAAAAGGAAAGTATATTAAGTTTAATTCTATTGAAGAGCTAAGAAAGATTACAAATTAAAGAGGAAATAATGTATACTTTTTTAGTAAGTGAGAATCTAATTGAAAAGCTTAAGAGATTATCCAAAAAATCAAAACCTCTGCATGAACAAGTTATTAAAAAAATTAACGAGATTGTTAATTCTTCGGATATAGAACATTATAAAAATCTAAGTTATAATCTAAAGGACTCAAAAAGAGTCCACATAGGACATTTTGTGCTTGTCTTTCAGTTTAATAAAAGTACAAATACCATATACTTTGATGACTTTGACCATCATGATATAATTTACAAGAAGAGGTTTGGATAGTTATCTCCTCTCTTCCTCCCACTTACCACCACCACTACCAAAACCCTTAAATATTCAAAATTAGTGAGATTATTATATACTCCCCATCATTGCTTCGGCAAGGGTGGGTTTTAATTATGAAAAAAGAAAAGGTTTCTGTTTTTATTGATGGAAGTAATTTAGTTAATCAGTTTGAAAAAAGCCTGGAAGATTTAAAAAAGGGCAAAATAAAGAGAGTTGCAATTTAATATTAATTTTATTATTTAAGGGATTATCAACATTAAAGAGTGGTTTACTACTTTTCCCTTACCCTTTCATAACCCTTAAATACTCCTCCTATTCCATATCTGGCATGGACAAAAGGATTATATCTAAGTGGGCGAGAAAGCACAAATACAAGACTATTCATGCTGGCAAAGATTCTAATCCAAATCTTGTAATAATCGGAGAGGCTCATGGACTGCAGAAATATGGAAAAGTTCCTGAGTTCATGAAAGCCCAGTTTGAATTAATGAAAGCATTAAAACCAAAGGCACTTGCTTTGGAAACACGATGCCAGAGCCAGGAAGATTGCCCTTATTCTATGGAGCTGGATTTTGAAACTTTAGGCCCTGGAATGCGAGGTTTTCTTGAAAAAGCCACTCTTGTTGATTGGTATAAGTATGTAGCAAGAAGATTTGGCACTGATAAATTAGATGATGATGAATACAGGATAAAGCTCGCAAGTTTTTTCAGCCACTGGCCTGAAAATCTCTATGAAAGACAGGCAGTTGACTTAGGAAGCAGGATATATCCTATTGATTGCGAACCAGCATATGAAGAAAGCATGGAGTTAGCGGATAAATTTTACAAGCATGGAAGATTAGATGCCAGGGAAAAGTCCAAATTTCTTTTTCTTGCTTGTCTTAGGTCATTATTAATGCAGTACCCTCTTAGATATTTGCAGGGAAATGGGATTGAGACAATTTCTGTAATGGGTTCAGGGCATGCAAGAGATATAATTGGAAACCCAAAGATAGACATGAAAAAAACAATTATGATTGACCAGGGAGATATGCCAAAGGAAACTGTTAATCCTCAAATGGTAGATGAGATTGTGGATGCAATTTTTGACATGCTTGATTTTGCCAGGGATGTCCAGAACGAAAGTAAATTATCACAATAATGCTAAACTTAATACCTAAATCTTCTCTCGTATTCCTTATGATCCAGCCATTCTAATAGGACAGAAAGAATTGTGATGTTATTATTTTTGATAGTGTATATTAATCTCCAAGCATCAGGAAGATTATATTTCCAAAGGTTAGATAATTCTCCAAATCTTTTAATATATTCTTTTGGGATTAATTTTTTTGGTATCTGGATTCCGCAGAAAGCATTTTCCTGCAAATTTTCTATTGCTTTTTCCAATTGTTTTGCTAATTGCCTGTCTTTTATTTTTTCAAATTCTTCTTTGAGTTTAATGTCTCCAAAAATAGGAGTGCTTTTCATCTTTTCCAGAATAAATGCTTTTGTTTTAATAGTTTCTTTACTCCTTCAGGGTCCCAAATCCATGCAATTTTTCCTTCTGAATCAACTGCAATCTTTCCAGAATAAAGAAGATAATCTATTATTGTAGAAAAAGTCTGGTACATCATTTTTTTTGGAAGAGATTCCCAAAGCTTTTTTTTCTTGAATTCTCCGCTATTGTCATAAATAAAGGTTTCTACCATAAGAACATTATCCAAACGAGGATAGTGCAAAATTTTTTGAATATTCATAGTTATATACATATATATAACCTTATAAATTTTTTGATTATACTTTTGTTATCTGCATAAAGTTTAAATATATCAAAATAGTTTTTAAGATATGAAGAGAGGGTTGATTGTTCTTGGATTCTTATTTATATTAATAGGCATTGGAATTATTAGTGCTCTTCCTTTATGTGTTCAAGGCGGATACATGGATGCAATGGATTGCAGTTTTGATGCATATTCATGCTCTTATTCTCAAAGATGTGTTTCAACTGGGACAGAATGTCTTTCTGCTGGATGCGAGTGGGCAAATTTTAATCAATATTCATGCAAGACAAGATGTTCAATATCTTATACTACTGGAATTAAAACCTGCTATAATTGTGTTTGGGATGAAATGACTGGAATCTGCAACACAGGAGCGCAGTGTGATAATGGAAATGGGACATTTTGCCTTCCTGGATTAAGAAAGTGCGGCGGTGCAAACAATATTTTAAGGCAGTTTTGTGATGGAAGCTGGACAACAGAAGAAAACTGCTCATCAACAAAAATGGGAGTGTGTGCAGCAACTTATAATTTTCAAACTTCAACTATTGACACATCATGCATGGAATGTGATTCTGATTCAGATGGATTTGTTCCTTACAGGTATTCTTCTTTATGCCCTTTGTGCAGCGGAACAGAATGTGATTGCAATGATGCAAATGCAAATATAAATCCTGGAAAGATGGAGAATTGTTCAAACTTAATTGATGACAACTGCGATGAACTAATAGACAATGCAGACCCTGACTGCAATCAGAGTGTTTCTACATGCAGTGATAGTGATGGAGGGAATAATACTTATGTCAAGGGATTTGTGTTAGGAACAGATTTTATTTTTGTTGATTCATGCAATAACACTTCTGGATTATTAACAGAATATTTTTGTGTGAATAATACTTATAATTTAAGTGTATTAGCTTGCCCTTCTGGATATTCATGCCAAAATGGAATATGCAATCAATCTGGAATAGACAATCAATCAAATGTAACTAACTGCACTCAAGAAAAGCAGTTTATTCCAACTGGTTATGTTTCTTTTTGCTGTCCTGGGTTAAGTGAATTTACAGTGCCTAGTCTTGAAGCAAATTTTTGTAATCTTGGCAAGACTATTACTGGCGGATTTTTAGGTGCATTCCTTGGACTAAGGCATTCAATAACTGGAAAAGCAATAGTAACTGAAGAAGTATTTTGTTATGATGCAACAAAAGGAACTCCTGAATGCAGAAATGCTGGAAATTTATCAGAAGGGTGGTATTATAGTGGCACAGGAGAATTAATAGTATCTGGAATATGTTCTTCTACTTGCCTTGAACATACATGTCAAGGAAGCAGATTTTCTTGTACTAATTGCGGGGCTTCATTTGGATTGGCATGGCATTCTTTTAGAATATCTTTTAGGACACCTATTCCTCCAATCTTGAAAGACATGAATCTTTCTCAAGCAGGAGTGGATTTAATAAAACAATTTGAAGGTTTTAGGTCAAAGATGTATGTCTGCGCTGCTGGAAAAAAGACAATAGGATATGGGCATGTAATATTAAGAGGCGACACAATAAGAAATACCAGCCTTATGACTGCTAATATAACTAAAGCAGAAGCTGAAGAACTTTTAAGAAAAGATGCAAAGATTGCTGAAAAAGCAGTAAAAGATAATGTCAAAGTTAATTTAACTCAGGGACAGTATGATGCATTAGTCAGCTTTATCTTTAATGTTGGAACAGCAAATTTCAAGAAAAGCACTTTGTTGAAAAAGCTTAATGTTGGAAACTATACTGGGGCTGCAGATGAATTTCCAAAATGGAACAAAGGCGGTGGAAAAGTCCTGCCTGGATTAGTAACAAGGCGTGCAGCTGAAAAGAAATTGTTTGAAAGTGGAGCAACATCTCCAATACCTCCTCCAGTTCCTCCAACTCCGCCTACTCCTCCAGAGCCTGATGACGGTGGAGTGGGTTAGTTAGAATAAATCAAGATATCTTCCAAGAACAACTGTTCCTGCAAAAGCTATGCTTCCTATTACTATTAAACTATCAATATAATCTCTGTTGAACTTTCTTTTAGATTCATTTGCATAGGCATAAGCAGCAGCATTTCCCCTTGCTCTTGTTACTCTTTCTTCTTTTTCTGCTTGTCTTGTTTGGAAGTCAGAACTATCTGTACTTGCTTCTTTTTCCATCTGGCTTCTTAATATCTCAGACTGTTCAAATAATGCCTTTTGTAATCCACTTGATTGTCTCATAAAAAAGAACACTCATTGAAGTTTAAATTCTTTTATGTGTTTTTGCAAATCGCAAAGTATATATAATTTTGATGCGGTTTTTATTCATGAAAAAGATATTAGTTATTTTCCTAATGATTCTTGTTATTAGTTGTTATTTTATTGCAGCTAATTCTGTTCAGACAGGAAAAGCAACACTTACTGTTGTTGGATGCAATTCAAATACATGCTCAGATAATTTAAATTATTCATCAAACATGACTGGAGATGTTGTTGCAGAGGCTGAAAACCATGTATCTTTGCTTTCAAGAATAATTGATTTCTTTAAGGGGATTTTTAATTAATCTCCGTATGCTTCTATTTGAGAGAGACTCTTATTATATAATCCATATTGCCTGTGGGTTGGCTGGTTTAACCTTTTGAAGAAATCCCTGATTCTATCATCGTCCCTGAAATCAATTGTTCTTCCATCAGCATAGCTTACACTCAGGAAATGAACTCCTTTCAGATGCGGTTCTTCCTGCTCAAAATCCACCCAGAATTCAGCAGTAAACTCTCCTTTAAGATTAATCATGCAGGAAACAACATAACTGCCGTCGCTTTCCTCTCTTCTCCAGTCATGGAAAAGTGTAGTTTCCAGTCTTTCAAGCAGACTATCTAGTTCTTTTTTCTTTGCTTCTTTTACAGGATTTCTTATGAATTCAGCCATAAGCAATATAGTGATAATTTTGGTTTAAAAAACTAACTAATGAACTATTTTTTAGTTATGTAAATGGCAGAATTACTTCTTAATCTGTCTTCCTCTTTTAGCTCTTGAGAAAATTGAAACAAGTTTGTCATCGCATGGAATTTCCTTTGATGCTGATTTGTTTTTCTGAGAAATGCATGAACGCCTGATTATATCCTCTGCTTGTTCGCTTAATGAAAGAAAATTTTTATCAGCACGTCTTTTTAGAATTTTTTGTTCGTCTTCTGAGATTTGAATTGATAAATGTGGCATTTTATTCTGCGCATTGATAAAGGTCTTTTGCCCTTACCTTGTCTGTGTCAGACACAATCACAAAAGGATTTCCAAAGTTTTGAATTACTTTTTCACATACACCGCAAGGAGTCTTAATCTTGTATCCTTCTTCTTCTGGATTCTCGCTTACTGCGACAATTGTGTCTATTTTTTCCTCGCCCATTCCAATGAGCCTTGCAATTGCAGCCATTTCACTGCAGATAGATGCATCAGCTGTAACCTTATTCTCAAAATTAACCCCAAGAAAAATCTTTCTTTTTTTTGAAAGAAGAGCAGAGGCAACTGTCATATTGTATTTCTTGCTTTTCACATAATTCTTTCTTATTACTTCCCTGGCTCTTTCTATTAATTCCCTGTCTTCGTCATTTAAAGGATATAATTTCATCATTTTTTCCTCACATATACCTTTTGCACACTGAAGCTTTTATATATTCCCTCTAGGATGTCTGTGCCTGCATAACCTGCAAGCAAGCTCAATCTTGGGTCAAAGTCAAAGATAACGCCAACAAAAACTCCTATTACTATTGCTATTGCAACTGTTATTGCATAATAATTCCATAGGATTTTTCTTTTTATAGAAAGTGCCTTTAATAGTCCAACAACTCCTCTTGTTAATCCTCCAACTCCTCCTAATAAGCCTGCTAAAATCATTGGTTCCATTATTTTCTCCTTGTATTAATTAATTTTAATTGTCGTGGAAGAACTATTAATTCCCTGATTGCAATTCCAATAACTGAACCAATAATAAATCCTATAATAAAGATTGTAACGCCCTGAGAAATGCTTGTTATTAATGAGTAAAATGCAAGAAAAATTAATCCTACAAATCCCCCAATTAAACCACTTGTCACCCAATATTTCATAATTAAATAATGGAAAAATAGTTTATATAATTAACTAAGCCAAGCTCATTATTCCTTTTCCTATAAGATATATTGAGACAATTGAGATTAATACTGCTGGCATGCTTATTGTTGCTGTGATAATTATTGCTATTCCTGCAATTATGTCCATTGCGCTTAAAATATCCAAGCCAAACCCAATAAATATTAATCCTTTTGCTAGAATGCAGACTCCAAGGATTCCAAGGAGTATTGCTGGAATTGGAAATAAAATTGAAAGCCATAAAATAATTCCTGCTAAAATATCCAAGATTCCTAGAATTTTAATTAGCATTTTTTGAATTTTCTTCTTGCTTCTTTCTGTATTCTTCTATTCTTTTTTTGTTTGATGGACATTCAGGATTAAAGCAGAAAAACCATGGCTTTTTTCCTTTCATCAAAGACATCATCAAAGGAAACCCGCATTCATTGCAAACTTTTTCTGTTTTCTTTATTGTTCCATGCGGAGGAAGAGAGAAAGTGTTCCTGCATTCTGGATATGCATCACAAGCTATGAAATGTTTTCTGTTTTTCTTTGAATAGGTTATTGTCAGATATCCTTTTTTGCATTTAGGGCACAGACATAATCTGTTTTCCTTTTTTTGCTCTTCTCGATATTCTTCATTTGCTTCAACTAATTCATTTCCAATTTCTTTTTCCTGTTTTTGAAAGTCTGTTGTTATTTTTATTATTGTTTTCTTTGCTTTGTCAAGTATTTTTTTCTCTTCTTCAAGGATGTTTGCTTTTTTTGCTTCTTCTATTCCTGTCATGTCATTTTCAAAGTCTCTTGTGAGTTCCTCATCTATAATAATTGGAGAGTGCTTTTCAAGGCTTGAAATCAAGGACATTCCTAAAGGAGTTGCCTTTATGCTTTGATCTTGTATATAGCCTCTGTCATATAGTGTTTCTAGAATAGAAGCACGAGTTGCTTTTGTTCCAAGATTTCTTTTTTCAAGCTCTGAAAGAATTGATGCAGGAGAATAACGCTTTGGAGCTTGGGTTTCTTTTTCTTCTATTCTTGAATCAATAATGTCTACTTCACTATTCATGTCTGGGATTTCTGCTTCTTTTGTGTTTCTTGGATAAATTGACATCCATGCTTTTTTTACTATCTGAGCTCCATTTGCAGTAAAGTCAAGATTATTTACAGTTGCTTTTACGGTTTTTCTGTCTATTATTGCATCCTCGCAAAACAAAGCTATGAATCTTCTTGCAATAAGATTATAAATTTTTTCATCCTGTCCACTTAGCATCTGGAATTCTCCTGTTGGGTAAATTGAAGGATGAGCTGGATCAGTTTTAGCTCCTTCTACTGGCTTTTGCCTTTTGATTAATGATTCTGCCTTGAATTTTTTTACAATCTTGTCAAGTATGTCATTATAAGCAATTGAAGCAGGAAGTTTTTGAGATGAAGTTCTTGGATAAGAGATAAGCCCAGCAAGGTATAATCCCTGGGCAATCTTAAGAGTTTGAGATGGAGTTATTCCATATAATTTGTAAGCTTCTGTCTGCAAGGTAGTCAGGTTAAAAGGAGGATTTGGAGGAACTATTTGCTGGGTTTTCTTTGTTTCTGCAATTGCCTTCTTACCTATAAGGTTTTCAAATTTTTTCAGTTCTTTTTTATTGAAAATATCCTTGACATACTTTAACTCCAGCTTGTTTTTTTTGTCATCAACTGTTATAAAAACCTGGAAAAATTGTTCTGGCTTAAAGTTTTGGATTTCCCTTTCTTTTTTAACAATAAGATTTAATGATGGACCCTGAACTCTTCCAATTGACATTATACGGAATTTTCCAGCTGCTTTTATTGCCCTCATCAATGCCCTTGAAAGATTAATACCATAATACCAATCCAAATAATGCCTTGTTTCACCTGCAATTCCCTGATTCCAGTTAAGTGTTGGTTTTTTGTTTTCATATGAATCATCAAGTTCCTTTGATGTAAGAGTTGAGAATTTCATTCTGGAGGCATCTTTTTGTCCGCAAAGAAATCTTACTATATTTAATCCAATAACTTCCCCTTCTACATCATAATCTGTAGCCACTGTTAATGAACCAGCATTCCTGCATAATTTTAATATTGTTTCATAATACTTTCTGGAGAAGTCGCCTTTTCTCACCTGGAAATTTGGAACCCATGAAATCCCAAAAGCAGGAATTTCTCTTCCAGGAGTGGTTTGACTCAGGGTAAATAAATGTCCTACAGCAGAAACAATAAAGATTTTTTCCCCTTTTCTTTCAACTTCATAATAAGGTATTTTTTGATAACTGTTCTTTGTTACTTGTCCGAGAGCTGCAGCAATCTTAGCTGCTGCCTGTGGCTTTTCAGTTATTATAAGCTCATAACCCTTGTCTTGAAGATTAATTTTTGGAGGAAGGTATTTCACTGCTTTTGTTGTTGTTCTTGTGGATTTTGCCTTAGTTTTTTTGCTGGATTTTTTATACCCTTTTTTAATGGTTTCCACTTTTTCTATATCTTTTTTATCCAGGTTGTGGAATTCCTTTTCAATTGAATAAACATCCATTGCTGGAGCCTTGACTTGCTTTTCAGTTGTCAGTTTATTATCAGAAACATTTTCCTTGACTTGCTTTTCAGTTGTAATCTTGGAATCTTCCTTGTCTATTGGGAAATATTCTTCTGCTGATTTTTCTGCTCTTGTTCTTTTTTCTTTTTTTGGCATTGTTATTTTGAAGGTAACTGGTTTTTATAACTTTGTCTTAATTAAATGATTGATAAAGTATATAAATAATGCACTGTTTGAAAACTCATGCAAAAGGAAACAATAAATTCTTTTTTCCAGAAAGTTTATTTATGGATGTTTTTTGGATTGCTAATTTCAGCCCTGACTGCGTATTCTGTTTTCTGGTTTCCAGCATTATTTGCTTTTATAATACTCACGCCTTTTTTTTGGGTTTTAGTTATAGGCGAACTTGGAATTGTAATTGTCTTAAGCATGCTATTGACAAAGATTTCAGCAACAACAGCAAAAGTTCTGTTTATTTTATATAGTTTCTTGACTGGACTTACTTTATCAGTGATTTTCTTTGCATATACTCTTGAATCAATCTTTGCAGTATTTTTTATTGTTGCAATAATGTTCCTGCTGCTTAGCTTGTATGGATATTTCACAAAAAGAGACTTGTCAAGCCTTGGGCCTATTCTTTTTGTTGGATTGATTGGAATAATAATCGCAGCTGTTGTTAATATTTTCCTCAAAAGTTCGCAATTTTCATTGATAATCTCAATTATTGGTGTTGTAATATTCACTGCATTAGTTATTTATGATACCCAAGTTATAAAGAAATTCTTTGCATTAGAAGGAAAGAACAAGGAAGTGCTTTCAAAGCTTGCAATTTTTGGAGCACTTAAATTATACCTTGATTTCATTAATCTGTTCTTGTTTATTCTTAGATTATTTGGAAAAAGAAGAGGTTAGATTTCAATTATTCTTCCTTTTTTGCCTATATTAATCACTTTAGTATCTCCTATTTTTTCCTCAATGCCTTCTGCCTCATGAATATGCCCTGAAAGCAGCAAATCTGGATGAAATTTTTCTATTGCTTTTCTTACTCCCTTGCTTCCTCTAAATCCAGAGAATTCTGCCTTTGATTTAAATGGATGAGCATGAGTAACCATTATTGTTTTGCTTGCCTGTTTAATTCCTTCATGAGCTTTTGTTAATGTATCAAACATTTCCTTTTCACTTGAAGGCGTAAAACCAAGGTCACTTCCTCCTGCTCCAAATATTCCCACATCATTTTTCATTATTGAATAACCATGAAGATTCTTTGCATGAGGGCTGTACATTTCAGTAAGAAAATCAATAGTTGCAAGTGATTCATGGTTCCCATGCAATAAAAGAATTGGTTTTTTTAGTTTCATGAATGGGCCAATAAGATTTTTTGTGTCAGCTTCAAACATTGTCAGGTCTCCTGCTAGAATAACCAAGTCAACATTTTCTTTTCTGGCTTTTTCTGCAAGTTTTTTAGCCAAACCAGTGTCTCCATGAATATCTCCTGCGGCGAGGATTCTTGTTTTTTTTCTTTTGCTTTCCATCATGTATATTGCAAAGAACTCTATTTAATAAACATTATTGAATATACTACTTTTCATTGTAATGAAGGAGTGAACATAACCTTTCCAAAACATTTATAAGTTAATTACTTTCTCAATATATACATTAAAAAATAACATACCAAATGAAAGACAATTTTGATATCTTTTTCAGGCGGAAACCAGCGTTGATGCTTGTTTCTTTGAAGAAGAACCATCGAATGAGGTATGGTAGTATTTTAGCTAAAGAAGTAGACTGCACTTACAGCCATGCTGTAAAGATTCTACAAACTTTAGAAGAGTTGAAATTGGTCGAGTTTGAAAAAAAGGGGCGAATTAAATTGATAAGACTGACCAAGAAAGGCCGGGATGTTGCAGATGCAATTGAAAACATCCAGAAGCTGATTAGATAACTACCGCCCCTGAGACAGTTCTTCGGAAACGTTGAAAAGAAACTTTTATAATTTGTAGTTTCCTGTATGCAATAGATGGTAATGCAATATCGTGCTAAAGGAAGCAAAGGCAATTGGAAAAAGTATCCTGGGAAAGCCAAGCTTAAAGAAGGAGTTTCCAAGTATGAATTCAGACTTCTCAATGAGGCTATGACAAAAGTTCTTGTAAAGCCAACAAGCTATGCCAGATGCCTTAAAAGATTCAGGCAGATAGAATTCTTTAAGCATAGAGGATAATCCTTAAAAAGGTAGTTTTTTAAATAAATTAAATTACTAATTGGTATGGCTTCGTAGCTCAGCCTGGTTAAGATAAACAAAACCATTCTGAGAAACTGGCTAAATACAATGGCTTCGTAGCTCAGCCTGGTTAGAGCACCAGACTCTTACGACAAACAATCTGTTTGGAGTTCGATGAACTTTAGTTCAGAGATATCTGGGTGTCGGGGGTTCAAATCCCCTCGGGGCCATTTAATTTCCCGAAAACTTAATATATGTTCTTTAATATATATAATTATGAGAAGGCTAAGTCTTTTGTTCATCGCTGTCTTATTAATAGGGCTTGCAAGCGCTGCAAGCATGGATTATCAGATTGTTGAAGATAGTGTCTTTGTTGAAGCTGATTTTGAAAAAGTTGCTGATTTTGAATTCAGATTGCCTTATGATGCTGAAACAATAGAATCCAAATCTGCTTTTGATGTTGTTGATTTTGATTCCTACAAAATCATTAGGGTTAATTCATCCAAGAATCTTACCTTCAGTTATATAACAAAAGCCCTGATTGAAAAAACATCCAATAAGAATTTCTTTATTATAAAAAATTACTATAACAAGCCATTGAATGTTACATTATACCTGCCAGAAGCAGGAGTCTTAATGGAAGATTTCTCATTGATTTTCCCAGAAAATGCGCATGTTGATACTGACGGAAGAAGAGTATTCTTGGAATGGAGTAATTTTAGTGACGATGAGATAGTGGTTGGTTATGAAATTGTTAAGGATGAGAATCTTCTAGGCTGGTATCTGCTGGTTATTTTGCTTATTGGAATTATTGGTTTTTATTTATTGCAGTTTAAACAAATAAGAAAACAAATTGGTTTCTTAAAAGGAACAAAGAAAACCAAAAAGAGCATTGAGAAAAGAAAAAAGGATATTACAAGGAATTTATTTGGAGAAGAAAAAAGTATTATTGAACACTTAATGGAAAAGAAAGGACGAGAATGCTGGACTAAGGAGCTTGAAAGAGATTTGGAAATTTCCAAGGTGAGGTTAAGCAGAAGATTACGAAGTCTGGAGCAAAAAGGCTTGATTTCAAGGGAGCCATATGGAAATGAAAATAGAATAAAGCTGCTAAAGGCTTCTTAAAACACTAAAATCTTGTTTCATGTTGTTTCACATATTAATTATATAGTTTTCTGGGCTTAGTATTTTGTGAAATTGTCCTGCTCAAAGTAAATTACGCGGGAGGTTAAATAAAGCATAAAAAACAAAAAATGAAAACAATAGCAATTTTGATGACAGCATTGATTGCCTTTGGAATGATGGCTTCATTGATTGCAGCTGAGGATGTTGTGATTAGTCCAGTTGGCGAAGTTGAACTTGTTGATGCTGGAGTAACTCCAGATTCTGCATTTCATGGTTTAGATAGAGCTATGGAAAGAATAAGTTTGGCTTTTACTTTTGGTAAAGCAGACAAGGCAAAGAAAACCTTGGAATATGCTGAGGAAAGACTTGCTGAAGCTCAGGTAATGGCTGAAGAAGGGAATCTTGAAGCAACAGAAACAGCTCAGGAAGAACATGATGAATTAATTAATGAGACTGTAGAATTGGTTGATGAGATTGAGACTGATTCAAGCGAAGATGTTGCTGAAGACGCCTTGGAAGATGTTGCAGAGATTCAGGCACAGATACAGACACACAGCCAGAAAGTTGCAAGCGTCAAGAACACAATCTTAACTAGAATGGCTGCTGGAAACATGAGTGAGGAACAATTAGCTCATTTGACAGCTGTGTTCAATAAAATCATCAACAAGTCTATAGAGATGGAGCAAAAGATGGAACAGAAAAGAGAGAATGTAAGAGTTAAATTGAAAGTTTTATCTAATGCCACTGAAGACGAGTTGGATGAGCTTGAAGAACAAGCTAGGGAAAGAGTAAAAGTTAAGTTAAAAACTAATGAATCTGAAGTTGAAGATGAGGATGAAACTGAAGATGAATCTGAAGACGAGTTAGAAAATGAATCTCAAGGCAATGGAAGAAACAACTAAAAATACTTTTTATTTTTTCTTTTTATTTTTTTAATTTTCTTATTATTAAGTAAACTATCGCAAGAATTACTATACTATAGATTGGATATCTGATTAATGAAATTTGATCTATTGGAAAGAAGAGTATTGAGAGAAGCGAAAGAAAAATTAATGCAATGATTATCTTTGTCAAGGATTCTGATATTTTCATCTGTATTCTCTTCTTGTATGCTTGCATTTGGTGCATTTGAAGAATTTGGTTTCTGCTTCATCGCTTGCCCGAGTTTGAACTGTCCAGAAATATGCTTTATCATTTCCACATGCTTTGCATTTTTCAGTCACTATTGGGAGAGTTGATTCATCTTTTCCAGAAAATACAGCAACTTCTTTTCTTTCTTCTATTTTTTCAGAAGTCTTTAATTTCTGAGTCTTTATTTTAGATGCGTAATTGCATCTAGGGCATCCAAGATTCTTTGTCTTTTGGACAAGAACTGCGCCACATTTAGGACAAAATTCCATAGTATATTTGAGTTTAGGAATTTTTTAAAGTGTTCGTTTGTGTTTGAACTTCCACACTTAGACAAAATTCCATGTTTTTTATTGAATTTTAAATCGCTCGTTTATATTGGAATTGCCGCGATTAGACAAAATTCCATTTTAATTTTATACTTTAGTTGTTTTTAAATTTTTAGTTTTCAATGCAAAAACCCCTTTCCTCAGGATCTCTTGCAAGTTCAAAAAATATCAGTTTTCCCCATCCAAGATATGGAGCAAGCCTAAAGACAGCTCTTCCAATTATTTGATTTTCATGGATTTCTTTTTCAACACTTAACTGCCCATTATTATTGTCGCCCATTGTAGAGAAGATTCTTTCATTGTCTTTTTCCTGAATGTCTATTACTCTATGGATTATCGGATTTCTTTGATTTCCTTCAAAGATGATTACATCTCCTATTTTGAGTTTTTCTGCTGGAGTTCCTACAATAAATAATATATCCCCTTTGTTAAACCCTTTTTTAAATGAAAATTCTTCAAAGTCAAGCTGATTTATTGTTAGTTCTGAATATTTTGCATCATGCCTTTCATACCATGCATCAAAGTCTGATAGCAGGTTTCCTTGATGATACATTGAACATGATTCCACAATTGCCAAGGGAAGACTTGTTCCAGTAGCGAGATTTAATACAGGGAAAAAGATTATTTTAATAAATAAAAACAGGAAAATTACTGAAAATATCCAGCCTTTTAAGGAGTCATCTTTCCACAGCAAAAACCAGAATTTGCCTAAATATTCTTTTAGCTTTGTTTTGAAATTAGTCATAAAGGGATTATGACATGAAGGTTTTTAATTGTTTTTAGATAGCATAAATAATTAAATAATATTTAATCTTAGGATTGTTAGTGCGTTGTTAGTTAATCGGTATAATCCCTGCTTCCCAAGCAGGAGTGCCGGGTTCAATTCCCGGACAGCGCATTTTCTTTATTGCAATAATATTTAAATAGGTTAGAGAAGGGTTTATGGATATGCCAAGCACAAACTATGAATGTTCAAAGGGAATTCTTCCAGGAAGCGAGAGGCCTGATTTTAAGTATCTTCATATGATTCGTGAAAGAGATGTTAGCACATCATTAGTCTTTAGATTATTTGCTTCAAAATTTGAGAGGCCTGCTATGATTGAAGTTGGTGATGTTGTTTTTTATCCTGAGAAATTTAGTGATGCAAGAAAAGCTCTTGAAGTTTTCTTTTCTGTTGATAGTTTTGATGAGTTCATTGATGCTGTTAAAAAAGCAAGATAATCACCGAAATATTTAAATAGTGTATATCTCTTGTGTATACGTGAAGGTGTATACTAATACACTTTACACCTCTTTAGACAAAGTTTTTACTTTGACTTGAGAGACCTCTTTTCAACCTCAGCCACACAGCTTCTTAGGAAGGTGTGGCACTTTATATTCACAAAGAGAACAAAAAAACAAGATGATGGACTTATTCGATAACACAATACTTTGCAATAAATGTGATTCAAAGATGAAAAAAGTAAATATTTCTAAAAATGGGTTTGTATTTAGAGCAGTTATCTGTCCCAAGTGCAGTTCAAGAATTATTCATCCAGTAGATGAACAAGAGTATGGAAGATATATGAACCTTAAGAACAAGCAATTTAAAGTCAAGATGCGACTTGTTGGAAATAGTTATGCTGTTTCAATCCCTAAGGAAATAGTAAGCTTTATGAATGAGCAAACTAAGATTATGGATGAGATGGTTAAGTTATGTTTTGAGGATTTTGGAAGATTAAGCTTAAATTTTGGAGGAGAAAAAAATAAATTAATAGAGAGAAAAAATGACTGACGAAAAAGGAATAAAATTACATGTTGTTGAAGCATTGCAAGATGATGCATACAAAGGAATTGCAAGAATAGATTCTGAAATGATGAGAGCATTAGGAATCAAAAGAGG
>Ga0315273_10001926_pt1 | contig 24097 bp, 14 predicted proteins | sample YL17G02_0_MG_FD_205753 | JGI IMG/M metagenome (GOLD analysis project Ga0315273, IMG submission 205753) | Sediment microbial communities from Yellowstone Lake, YNP, Wyoming, USA - YL17G02_0 | ecosystem: Environmental > Aquatic > Freshwater > Lake > Sediment | place: USA: Wyoming | collected...
ACAAGCTTATATCCGGAAATCAGAGCAAAGGTTTCCTTGATGTTGAAGCTTACCGGCAATGTTAAAAGATTTTTAAGCGGAATCCAAAGATGTATTTTTTGCGGGTCATTTTCATCAATGTAAAGATCAAAAAAAGTATTAGGTGAATACGGCGGATATCCGAGAAGAATTGTCAGGTTATATATTTCACGAAGGGTGTTACGGTTCAAGCCAAAAATCTCTTTCAATTCCTGCTCCGACACAGAGTTCCCCCGGTTAAAAATATATGGGATGATCATCAGAATTTTCTGAAAAAGCAGCTTATTGTTCATCTTCTAAAGCAACCTGTCATATTCATATAAAATGTTACAGATTTCGTTTTTGATATAGCGGCGCAATTTTAAAGGCTCCTCAGCGACAGCTTTATCGCCGAACGAGAGAACGAAACATGTGATCCCTTCTGTGTTTGACACAACCGGCTTGAAGAGAATTTCACCGCCTTTTTGCTTTTCAATAAGGATTTTATTCTGAAACTGGTTTTCGATCAGCCAGGCGATATCAGAAGAAAACCTTATTACTGCCGTATATGAGGGTTCATTCTCAAATTCCCAGATTTCCCGGCTGGAATAATTTTCAATCTTAAAGTCTTTCGGGACAGTGAAGGAGATTTCCTCATGTGATATTTTTATTTTTTTTAGATTTTCTATTCTGAAGATGTTAAAAATTCGTATCCAACGTCTCAGGTGGCAATATCCGATCAGATATGGTGTGCCATCTCGAAACATTATCCCGAGAGGATCTACATGCCTTGGAGTTATTTTATCGTCGGTTATGGAGGGATATTCAAAAAGGAGCCTTTGCTTATCGAAGATGGCTGCTGATATGTCATAAAGAGTAGAATCTATTTCGTTTCCAAACTTTTTAACCTGGCTTGCTAACATATATGAGGGGCAGGATTTCCCATTTTCCATCGAATAATACCCGGAAGCGGCAAGCTTTTGCATGGAAGAAACGAGCTCATTCTGAAAGATCGGAAATTGCCTTGTATTAAGAAGCAGATTTATCATTACCCGAAGCAGGTATTTTTCCTCTTCCGACAAGATCATCTTTTGAATGTAAAATCTGGCGCTTTCGATTGTATATGTATCTTCCGACTTGTTATAAGCCAGCGGAATACCCATCTCTCGTAAGTCTTTTTTATCTCTTTCGAAAAGTTTTCTCGATGTTTCATCTATCTCGTTCGTATAATCACTCATATTTTCTTTGATCTGAGAAAAAGTAACCGACCCCGTGGATTTTAAAAGGTAGATAAGAAGATTCAGCTGCCTTACAACTTTGGAAGTAAACTTCGCCATTTATTATTCAGTTTCCGATGTTGGATGAATAAAAATAATATAGCTTTATTCATACTAATTCAAGTAATCGGGACAAGGTTTCATCTCGCCATCAGGCAGAGAACATCGCAGCCTAGCCCGATGAACCAATGCAGGATAAGCACATACCACAGAGAGCGGGACCTAAGCGCAAGGAATCCGAAGACCAGTCCCGCCAGGATCGAACTGATCATCTCGCCTTCAGGCCTTCCGATATGCGCGATACATGATGGAAAAACCTGAATGAGCACTGTGAAGACATCGCCGAATTTCTCCCTCAAACCGAACAGCATAAAACCCCTGAAGAAAAATTCCCAACCGATGTAATATAAGCCGTATATAAAAGCGTAGAGAATGAAAACAGGAATACTTTTTCCTGCGTTCGGGTACATAGGATTCAGCGCCTGATACTGCGGATCATGAGACACGGGAATCATTGAGAGCATAACGATGGGGAATGCGATAAGAATAAATATAGCTCCGAACTTTCCGTCCGCGAAGCGCGCTCCGTAGTTCGACAGTTTTTCCTTGAATATCAGTTTGATGAATAAAGCAGGCACAACAAACAGGAAAAACAGAGAAGAAAAACCGTAATAAGCAATTCTTAAAAAAGCAAGGTCCGCCGCGGGGTTGAAAAATTTCGCCAGGTTGACATCGAAGAATTGCGGGCTTCCCTGGAATTTCCAGACAGTGAATATTACCGGTGCAAAGAACAGGATCAGGAGAGGCTTCCGATCGGTTTTTGAACGCAAAATTTTCTTAATTTTTTTCAAGAATCAAGTTCTCCATTTCCAAAGAGCTTGTGGTCAGATCAGGGGACTATCAGATGCAGCGCCTGTTTGTATATTTTGACTGTAAAATGTTTCGTATTGACATTCGTCATTTCCCCGTCAATGTGGACTTTCACATCCGCATCGCTTGAAATTGTTATTTCCTTTGTCCGGTAACATTCGACGCCTTTTACTTTAAGATGAGTACCTTTGATGACCTTGGGGAGATGCAAGAATCGTTTTAACAGCCGGAAATGACCGATGTTCAGGACATCGAAAAGACCGTCGTCAACCTGCGCGGAAGGAGTAAGGTGGAATCCACCTCCGAGACAATTACCGATCATTACCGATATCATCATTGATTTGTGTTTTATTACTTGTTTATCGAATGTCATCTCGATCAACGGATTGTTGAAAAAAAACAGGTTTTTGCAGACAACATAAAGATACGCAGGAAAACCCTTAAGCCGTTTGATTTTGTAGAGATCCTCGGATACTTGCGCATCGAAGCCGCATCCGAGACCGTTTATGAAATACGAATCCTCGACCTTGCCGATATCCACAAGGCGGGTTTTACCCTTGATGATCACAGCGACCGCTTCTTCGATGTTGGAAGGAATTCCTACAGCCTTAATGTAATCATTTCCAGTTCCTATTGAGACAATCCCGAGCTTAACATTTTTCGCTTCAGCAATGCCGTTTGTGACCTCGTTTATCGTCCCGTCGCCTCCGACAGCCACAACGGTTCCGAATCCCTTGTTGACGGCGTCTCTTGCGATCTGAACAGCATGTTTGACTCCGAATGTGAAAGACGTGGCGAATTGCCAGCCGCCCTGATTGAACAAAGATTCCACCTGTGATGCTACCCTGTATCCCATCCCTTTTCCCGCATTCGGGTTGATAATCAACAAATTCTTTTTTTCACCGGGCATATTAGTCTTTGCCTCCATTGAAAAATAATATTCTCCAAAAATCACATCTTATCGGGAATCGGCAGACCCAGGATTCCAGCTATGCCGGTTATTATATTTTTATAATGCAATACTATCCCAAGCCGCAACAGCTGAAGGTGCTTGTCAGTTTCTTTCAGAATAGAATACTTGTGGTAGTAACTATTGAATGATTGCGCCATATCATATGCCCATGCTGCGATGAGAGAGAGATCGAGCGAGTCAAAAGCCTGTCTTGATATATCGTCAAAGCGGGATAGATTGAAGAGAAATTCCCATGTTAATTCCGCTTCGTCCACGTCTTTTATATATTTAAAGTCCCATTCTTTGAGGAGAGAAAGCAATTTCGCTTCGGCAATTACCCCGGCTTCGATGGCCTTTTTTATAATGCTGCCCGACCGAACGATGGAATACTGTATGTACGGTCCGGCATCGCCTTCGAAATTGAGGGCTTCATCGAAATCGAAAGCGATAACTTTATTTTTATTGAATTTGATCAGAAAATATCTCAATGCTCCAATCGTGATTTTTTCCGCGATTTCTCCGATTGCCTTTTCTCCGAGGTCGGAAAGATTCTGCCTGATCCTCTCTTTCGCTTTTTGATTCAAAATGTCTATCAGGTCATCTGCTTTGACGCCAAGTCCGCGCCTCCCGGACATTTCGATGTATTTTTTTCCCTTTTCCTCAGGGGCAAGTTCGATTCCAAGCTCTTCCGCACATGCCGGACTCAGCGCCACCATGCCGTACGCGAAGTGTTGAAGTATGATATCCGCGTTCACTGTTCTGACAGCTTCCTGGACGACCTTTTGAGGATAGCTTTGACGCTCATCAATAACGTTTATTGCAATATCTGCCGAATTGAATTTTATAGGTGGTTTTTTTTCTTCGAAACCACACGTTGTAGTCCAAGCAATACCGCTGTCCTTATATTCATAGAAGGTTTGATACTGAAAATCTTTTTCCAAAAGCCCGCACTTCCAAAAATGATATGCGATGTCCTTAGCTGTATAAGTAATTGTCCCGTTGGATCTGACAAGTATTTTGTCCGGATCATCCATTTCCGAGAATGCCGGGCTTTCTTTCAGATCCATCACCCAGCAACCCCGTTTTTCTCCGTCTTCGGCAAGAAAAAGTTTGCCTTTGTTTTTCAGCTGTTCGAAAGTGTCCCGCCATAGGTCTAACGCAAGAACATCTCTTTCCCACACGATCAGATCGTATTTTATGTCGAGTTTTTCCATAAGATTCAGATGCGCACGGGTGACTACAGAAGAAACATATTCGCCGGCATCCGCAAAGGGTCCGCACCCTTCTTCCATCTGTTTAAGCGCAATCGTTTGCTTGGATTTGCGATTCGGATCATCTTCGTACCATTTGCTCATATCCGCATAGACATCCCAACAAAATCTGTCCAGCCTTTCCCCGACATCCTTGATCTGATCCAAACTCATTCCTCTCATTGCCGTCAACCCTATGACTACATCTGCAACTTGGATTCCCGTGTTATCAATGTAATTATGTACGATGGTATCATATCCAAGCGCTTTACATAATCTTGCAAAGGTGTCGCCGATCACTGAGTTCCTCAAATGGCCGATATGCGGAGTTTTATTTGGGTTGATGCTCGTATGCTCCACGATGACACGTTTATTTTTTTCGGAAATATTGTCAAACCGAAAGCCGCTTTCGAAGAAAGAATGTAAGAATGTCTGTTTTTTGAAAAAGAAATTTATATAACCCCCGCCTTCCACTTTTGCTGACTCGATGTATTCCGGTAATTTGAAGTTGGAGACTATCTCTTCCGCGATCTTGCGAGGGGCTTTTTTCAGTTGCTTGGCGAGGTCGAATGAAATGACACATGCAAGGTCACCCATATTTCTGGACGGTGGTATCTCAAGGGAGGTTCTTTGTATCTTTATATTGTACAGCTTTTCTATAAGTGTAATGAGATTCGATTCCAGGTTCAATTTATAAACAAGCATATTTTTCCCCTCGAAATGTCATAATAACACTGAAGAAAAAAAAATCAAAAGATGAGCGTATCGTGTTGAATTTCTAAAGTAACACTTTACATTAATCGTTTAAGATATTATATTTAAAGTAAGAAGGTTGATAATGAAGAGCTTTCTGAAGAAGAATTTTTCGATTAGTTCTTACGGTGCGAAAAAGAGAAATCAACTGGCTTTTTTCATTTCATCAATTCTTCCGCTTCTTTTTTTATCATATTTAGCATTGATCTATCTTTTTCCGGATATCGGGCTTGGAAGCTTCAATACAGTTCTTAGTACCGGCATGGTAATGATTATAGCTTTGTTGATCCTTTCGCTTTCGGGTTATTATCTGACAATAAAGGATACGGAAGCCTTAATCGCAAAGACCGACCAGCTGGAGAGAAAAATTAACCGAATAAATGATGTTATATTGAGAAGTATGCTTTATTCGGCTGATAATCCGTCGTTTGTGATTGATCAGATTCTTGAGACCTCCATTCAGCTTACAAACAGCCCCGCTGGCGCGATCTTACTGACGGAAGAAGGCGGAATGTTCCACTATGCCAAGACTTATGGAATGGAAACCGCTGTCGTTGAAGGAACAATGGTTTCTGGGAAGATGGGCATTCTTGGTTTCTGTTTTAACAATAAAAAAGGTTATTTTACAAACGATATTACCAAGGACACTCTTTTCGACCTTCGAACGGATAGATTAGGCGGTATGAATATCGAGAAGACCCTTGTTGTGCCTCTTTACGCGAGGGGCGAGCCATTGGGCCTGATCCAGCTTATAAACCGAAAGGGAGATGAAGGCTACAGCGAAGTGGATTTAAGCCTAGTTCATAACCTTGCTTTGAACTTCAGCTCGTTCCTGCAAATAGGCCAGAAAACCGATGGGAAAAGGGATTATCTGAACGAAGCTGCCGGTATGATCAGTACAATGCTTGAAGCGAACGGGCTTGGTTCCAGGCATCATCAAAATGTCGCAATGTACTCCGGCATAATGGGAGAAATACTGCTCGATAATTCGATGGAGAAGGATGACCTTCATCTTGCCGCTCTACTGCATGATATAGGGCTTATTTTTATCGAGCCGCATTTGCGAAACAACCAGGAGATTTATCAGCGTCATGCCTCGATCGGAGCAGATTTATTGAAGAAAATACCGTCGTGGAGGAACGCCTCGATATGTATTCAGCATCATCACGAGAATTTCAATGGTACCGGATATCCGGAAGGATTGGTCGGAGAAGATATTCCGATGGCATCGAGAATTCTGTCAGTGGCAGAATACTATGATTATCTCACCAATCCGTCTTTCAACAATCAGTCCCTTTCAACGGAAGAAGCGAAGTTTGAGATTATAAATTGTTCGGGGACATATTTTGACCCTACAGTTGTCGAAGTGTTTGCCCAGGTGTCTGAACATTTCGATAAGGATTTATAAACAATCGGACGAAAATGCCCTATTATATTGACATAGAATGCAACGCATGCCACAGCAAGTTCAAGATTGATGCTGCGAACTATGCAAATAAAAAGATCAGCTTCATCTGCAAAAATTGCGGAAATAAGATAAGCTATTTCGTTCCGCCGGGAATTGACGGTCTTTACGCGCCGAAAGCGGAAATTTCCACTCAAAAAGTAAAAAAGGTCAAAGAAGAGAACAAGAAAGGGAAAAATGAAAATCTGAATCCGGTTAAAAGCGCTTCGTCCGTGACAACGGACAAGCTCAAGCTGAAGTTGCCTTCACTGTTCAAGCGGAAAGCTGATACAGATCAGATTGATGAAGAACCGGCACAGACCTCCGGAAAGGAATTTACAATAGACCCGCTTGTTTCAAAAATAGCGGCTGAATCAAAAAAGCAATCTCATCAAACAACACGAAAGATTCCCTCTGAAAACGAAGTCAAGAACGTTGAAAAAGAAGCCAGGCCTTTTCCAGTCATTGGGCCGTCTGAAGAACGGTTTTTGACTCAAAACGGCTCAGGAAAACCCCTTGATTTTCTATCCCGCGATGCAGGAAAGGCTCTTCCGAGCGAAGCGGAATCTGCTGACTTTCAACCGGTCAAACCAAGAATGAATGTAAGGGCATCGGCGACGAACCCCGAGTTGAATAATGCTAGCGAAAAATCTATGGTGCACGTCCCTAAACCGGGGATGCCTTTTATTGCCCAGCTTTCAACGCCGAGTTTTTATAAGGCGGGGTCCGCAAGAAGGAAGGACTATTCTTTTATAGTTACTGAGATATCGCGCTTCCGGACTGCTTTGGGAAGAACTGGCATATCAGATCCGCTTTCGACAAATAAGATGGCTGATGTTAACGCGAATGACCAGGATTTTTCCGAACCGGAGTTCACACCTGTTAACGAATCCGCCGCTGTCACACCGTTTGTCATTGAAAAACAGCCTGAGTCCTCGCTTCCTCCGACGCCGCCACTTGTCTATACACAACCCACAAGCGCAGATATCGAAAAAGAGGCAATCGAATTCGAAAGAAATATCCGGGATGAAATTAAATATAGCTTGCCGCCCAGGGTCGAAGAGGAAGACCGGGAAATGGAATTTATTATTCCGATTTCACCTTATGAATCACCGGCTGCAGTGAAACCATCCATTTCGACAAACAATTCAAAGATTTACATTCCCCTGAGCAGGGATATTAATCCTGATCCGGAACGATCGTCGGGTGTCGCCGGCAGTGGGAGTGCAAGTGCTGCTATAAATAATCCGGAAAATGATGATTTAATAACACCGGAAATCGACGTTATCGAAGATTCATACACTTCCGGCGTCCCGCCTGCGCCAGGACAACCAGGTTTTCAGATGGAAATCCCTCAAATACCTACGCCCTTTGCAGGTTATGAGCAAAGACCTTTTACTGATAGCAGGGCATTACCGCTCAACGGAGTGGTAGTTGCGCCGCAACCGTATCCAGTAGAAGATCAGCAAGGATTTTCCGCTCCAGCCGTAATCCCTTCTTATCCGCCGTTGCAACAGCCTTATCAACAGACACCACCGCCTATTCCACACTTTATGGGACAAGAACGGGAAGTTGCCCCGCAGCCGCAAGTTCCTTTTTATGATATGAGACCTGCCGTTCCGTCAGCGCCCTCAGTCCGGCAACCTCAGGGACCTTTCGCTCAGATGCCGCCGGCCCCCCCCATCCCGCCTCCTTCTGTAACTTCACCGCCACCGACTGGAACACAAAAAAAACCTGCGATTATTGACGAAGACGAAGAGGAGCAGTTTGGTCCTTCCAATTTCGGGTTGGATTTTTAGCGGTTTGATTTCCGCTTATGTTTTTCTTTAAATGCCGAGTATCTTCCCGCGATAAAATATGCCGCAAGCAAGATCAGGAATGGGTCTGTCATCGGAATCCGGTATCTCTCCTGCGGAAAGAAAATGACGCAAGCGATCATTGCGGAGAACATTGATATCAGGGGCAGGACGGGTGTTTTTCCAGCTCTGATCAGTTTTATCGCGGCGATCCCGGCAAGTAAAAGTATTGGAAAATAGCTAATATGGCTTGTCAGCTGATGCCTGAAGGAGAAAAGGGACATCGATCTCCCAACCGGAAACCAGAAATAAAATGATTTTTTTACAAGTAGTGAGATGAAAGCTACAGGCTCCGATTTAATGAATTTAATAGCTTCGCGATAATAGATCCTTTCCATATCAGAGGGGGAGGGGTAGCCGTGTTGTTTTCTAAGGTTGTTGTTCGCCTGCTTGATTTGGGGATTTGCTGCCATATCCCCGTCTCCGGCTGCGAGCGGGTTATTGCCGGTCCAGAATGTGATTCCCCCCTCAGAAGCGATAAGGATAAATTTTTTCTGGACGGAATAATTACGGATGGTCCAGGGGATGAGAAGTAATATTGAGATTAATGTAAAAAAGGCCGCATGTTTGAATGCCGGAGAGAGATTTTTCCTTTTTTGAAAAAAAATCCAAAGAACTATGAAAGGAAAACCCATCAGCATTACTGGTTTGGTATGGGCAGCGATTATTAAATAAAGGACAGCGATGAGGAGGTCCTTGAGCAGATTGCTCTTATGATATTTTGCAAGATAATAAAATCCTGCCATCGCTATCACCGTGAAAAGAGACTCGCTCAGGAATTCTGCGCTTCCCCAAATGAGCGGGGGATAGAGAGCTATTAGCCAAGCGGCTATCAAGCCTGTCCTTTCATCAAACAGTATTCTAGCTGTTTTAAAGATTATCAGCGGGAGAAGCGACGTTATCAGGGCTTGGATGATTTTTATTGCCAGATAATTTTTCCCAAAGATCGAGATAATTGCTGCAAGGAACAACGGATAGACAGGGGCCCTTTCATGGTGTTCCACTTTGTCACCGGGGATTATTTCATAAGCGTATCCTTTTCCTTCAACAATATTGTCAGCCAGGAGAAGATATTCCTTAGCGTCATGCGTAATCGGCTTATCCACCCAATAGACTGCACAAAATAAAAGCCGAACAGCAAACGCTACGGTCGTAATTACAAGAAGCTTTTCGACGATGGGAATCCTTTTCATATCTTAATTTTCTTTCTTGGAATAATAGGGTTCTTCATCCAGACGCACAATCCCACAAAACCGTTGAAAACCATCAGAAGCAGTATTAAGAATGAAAATGCAACCGCTTTTTCCGGGCTTATCCCAACCGTCCTTAAGACACCTATCAATACAGCATCTCTTGTACCGATCCCGCTAATGGAGATGGGGATCAACGCGACGAAAGTCGCAAGGGTTACCCCTGCGAACCAGGTCCCGAATGGGGGGTGAAGATTCAAGGTTAGCAGAAGAAGATAATACCTGTAAAACACTACCCCATAGGCTAGGATCGTCAACAGGAAGGATACGGCGAGCGTAGATCTTTTCAGTTGGTACCTGTTGATATCTTTGTTGATATCGAATTCCTTCAACCTTGCCTTAATTCCGGCCGGCAGGACATACTTAAACAGATCGAAAGTGATAAATTTACGGAACTTGCCTGAAAACAAAAAAAAGATCAGGAATATGATCGAACCCGAAGCAAAAATATATAGCAAAAGTTCGGATTTTTCATAACCGCTTAGAATAGCAAGTCCGAAAAACATGATAAATGCAAGTGCAATGATGTCATATATCCTGTCATATAAAACGCTGAAGAAGGATGCGCCGCCGGGATAACCCCTTTTGCTCAGATAAACGGTTTTTATAAACTCTCCCAATTGCCCCGGTGTCGCGGCGCCAGCGAAAAGGCCAATCATATAGTATTTGAGCGCATCATTTTGCGATATGCGAATACCGAGGTCTTTTAATATCCAGCGCCATCGGAGGACTTTTATATAGAGAAGCGGGATCAAGAGGATGAGAGAAAAGAGAAAAAACGGTAGATTGCCTTTGGTTTCCGAAAGAAGGGTTTTCGATAATTTATTCAAATCAATTTTCAGCAATATCAGGATAAATAATGCAACACCGAGTGATTTTAGAGCGATCCGGGGAATGTTTTTTTTAATCAACTGACTGATCAACTGCTAATTTTTTGCGCTCCTGCCCCTGGCAGGCGTTGCTTTTTTCGATTCAGCTGTTTTTGCCGGAGACGATTGGACGCTTTTCTTTCTTATCAACGATGTGCAAGTGAGAAGCAGGCCGCTGATAATAAGAGCGATGCTCGTGAACATCGTTTCGTTAAAGATTATGGATAAAATGATAAAGATGCACAAACTAACTATTCCGAGAACGATTGCAGCGATAAAAAAACCGTAAGGATGACGCTTATCAATCAGATATGTCAAATAAAACGAGATGGCGAGAATGAACAGCGGGGATGGGGCGATATATTTCCAAACACTCCATCCGTTCACGATCGAGTAAAAAAATATCAATCCCAAAAAAAAGAACAGCGTTCCGAAAAGTATGAGAGAGAATGGTTTTTTTTCACTGATGAAATAGGATATAACCATAAAGATACCGATAATTGAAACCGTCAATAATGATAACTCATCTGCATTCAATCCGGTGCCGAAAACTTGTGGGATAAATAACACTATCCCGATCAGTATTAAACCAATGCCGTAGAATAAACTAAGATTACTTTTCATGGCTTCTGCCCTCCTGTGCATTGAAGATTATAGATTACAATCCTCGGTTTTTCAAAACCATTCTCTGCGATGATTTAGCTGATGAATTTTGATGTGCACTGATATAATGTGCACAAAACTCAGTAAGCTGTAGAATGATTCAACCGATTGTCATAAATTCTTTGAATTGGGAAATTTAATTATTAAGCTGGACTAACGGATTTTCAACGATCGCTTCTTTTTTAAAACCACTTTGGAGTCGCTTTCAATATCCTGAAGCTTGGTTTCACTTTGGAGAAAAACCATATATTCTTTCGGATGAACATGTACAGTGATGCCCAGCTCTATAGCCAGGTCCGCAAACTTTTCCGGCATGATATCCGCCTGAATGGCTTCATTTTCTTCTGTTACAAGTTCGAGTCGTACGAATGATCCCGCTGTGTGGATTCTGGTCACTTTTGCAGGCATACTCTTTCCGCTTTTGGCGGCTGTATCCAAATCAAATTGATGTGGACGGACAAAAACGTGAGCGGAACGAACTGGCATATGGTTGAACTGAGGGGCAATTATATTGATTTTTCCGAGAACGACTTTTCCATCGCCGGCGGAACCATGGAAGAAATTAACGTTGCCGAGAAAATTGAGCACAAATTCGGTCTTCGGCTGATGGAAGATTTCATATGGAGTGCCGACCTGCTCGATCTTCCCCTGGTTTAGCACGGAAACCCTGTCCGCGAGATCGAGCGCCTCATCCTGATCGTGAGTAACAAAGACACTGGTAACTCCGATCTCATCGTGAAGCCGCCGGAGCCATCTTCTCAACTCAAACCGGACTTTTGCGTCAAGCGCACCGAAAGGCTCGTCGAGCAACAGAACCTGAGGTTCGACGGCAAGGGCTCTGGCGAGAGCTACCCTCTGACGTTGCCCGCCGGATAATTGATGAGGATATCTATTGGAGAGTCCTCCGAGATGGATAAGTTTCAGAAGTTCGTTCACCTTAGACTCGATAAATTTCTTCGAAGGACGGAGTTTTTTCGGTCTGACCTTCAGCCCGAATGCTATATTCTCGAAAACATTCATATGATGGAAAAGGGCATAATGCTGGAAAACGAAGCCAACGCCTCTTTCGGATATTGGACAGCGATTTATGTTTTCGCCATCGAACATCATTGGTCCGCTTCCGTTATCCGGTAACTCCAATCCAGCAATAATGCGCAGAAGCGTTGTTTTACCGGAGCCTGATGGGCCGAGTAGTGCGACAAGTTCACCCGATGGAACCGTCAAAGTGACATCTTTTAAAGCTTGAAATTTACCGAACGTCTTGGAAATATTCTGCAGTTCGATTCTCATAAGATTCCTTTTTCATCAACAGCGATAGAAGATGTTGTTCTAACGATGCTGATTTTTCTTCCGAAAAGAGATTTGAAAATCAGGGTTACGATTGCCAGCAAAGCCAGCAGCGATGCGACGGCAAATGCAGCGGAAAGATTGTACTCGTTATAAAGTATCTCTACATGCAGCGGCACAGTGTTGGTTGCGCCGCGGATATGACCGGAAACAACTGACACGGCTCCAAATTCACCGATAGCTCTGGCGCTGCATAAAGTAACGCCATATAGGAGACCCCATTTGATGTTCGGTAATGTAATCTTCCAGAAGGTCCGCCATCCTCCCGCCCCTAATACACGGGCAGCTTCCTCTTCCTCCGTGCCTTTCGTCTGCATAAGAGGTATAAGCTCTCTGGCGACGAATGGAAAAGTGACAAAAAGCGTTGCGATGACAATTCCGGGAACAGCGAAGATAATCTTGATTCCATGATCGTCGAGGAAGGGTCCCAGCCAACCTCTTCGACCGAATAACAGCACGAAAATCAAACCGGATACAATGGGCGATATCGTGAACGGCAGGTCTATCAACGTGGTCAACAGGTTTCTACCGCTGAACTTGAAATATCCTATCGCCCAGGCTGCGGCAACACCGAAGATCAGGTTTAGAGGAACTGCGATAGCGGCGGTCAGCAAAGTCAGGCGTATTGCCGAGAGCGCCGCAGGATCCCTGATTGCGTTGAGATATGCCCGAACCCCGTTTTGAAACGCTTCCTTGAAAACTATCGTAAGCGGCAGAATCAGAAAAGCGGCAAGGAATCCGAGGGCAATCGTTATAAGCAGAAAGCGAACCCAGAGCGGATCCTCGGAAGCCTTGGACCTCGTTGCCGTTATCGCTTTACTGATTTGGAATGAAAGTTTGGTCTTCATATAATGTCTTTATAGTTGATTATGGTGAAAGCCTCTTTCTTGACCATGCCTGAAGCAGGTTTATAGTTAACAACAGGACGAAAGATACAACGAGCATAACGGCGGCAAGAGCCGTAGCCCCGGCATAATCATATTGCTCTAATTTAATGATTATCATGAGTGGGACGATTTCCGTTTTCATCGGAAGATTCCCGGCGATGAAAACGACAGAACCGTATTCGCCAAGCGCTCGCGCAAAAGCAAGAGTGAATCCGGTGAGCAAAGACGGGAGCAGGGAAGGGAAGATGATTTTTCTGAATGTTTGCATGCGTCCGGCGCCGAGACTTGCCGCAGATTCTTCCACTTCAACTTCGATTTCCTCAAGAGCCGGCTGTAAACTCCGCACGACAAATGGAAGCCCGATAAATGTAAGAGCTACCATAACCCCCGGCCATGCATAGGCAATTTTAATGCCCATCGGCGCAAAGAACTTTCCAATCCAACCGGTGGAAGCGTACAAAGCTGTCAGCGCGATTCCTGATACCGCGGTCGGCATTGCGAACGGCAAATCCACGATTGCATCCACAATTTTTTTCCCGGGGAATTTATATCGCACAAGAACCCAGGCGACAATAAATCCGAATATGCAGTTTATTAAAGCTGCGACAAATGAAGCCCCGAAAGTTACTTTGAAAGATGCAATGACCCGAGGGTCTTTCAGTATGCTCCAGAATTTTTCACTGCTAATGGATGCTGCACGCAGGGCGAGACCGGCAAGCGGAATCAATACAACCAAAGATAAATATGCGAGAGTGAATCCCAAAGTGAGTCCGAATCCCGGCAAGACACGCCTTTGGGCTAATAGCTTTCTTCTTACTGCCATCTAAATACCGGTCTCCCCACGTCCAACAAAGTTGCACAATGCTTTTTAAACCATTTTCGCAACTAAGTCGAGATGAAAATGATTCAAAATAGCGCTGTCGTTCTATTTTGAAGGGTTGTACATCTGGTCGAATGTACCGCCGTCCTCAAAATGTTCTTTTTGAGCCTTTGGCCAACCACCGAAAACATCATCAACAGTAAAGAGCTCGACTTCCTTGAAAGATTTTAAAAGATCCTTTTTAGAAACCAGGTCTTTTCTGCTTGGTCTGTAGTAATATTTGGCTGCTAATTCCTGGCCGGCTTGGCTGTAAAGATATTCGAGATAGGCTTGAGCGACTTCTTTGGTCTTGTGCTTATCGACGACCTTATCAACTACTGAAACCGTAGGCTCTGCAAGAACGCTGATGGAAGGCATAATAATTTCGAATTCATTTGGACCGAGTTTAAAGATTGAAAGATATGCTTCATTTTCCCATGCAAGAAGAACATCGCCGATTCCTCGCTGGACGAATGTAATCGTCGAACCCCTGGCGCCGCTATCGAGGACCGGAACATGCTTGTACAATTCGGTCACAAACGCTCTGGCTTTCTCAGTTGCAGCGACAACCTCTTTTGCATATTTTGTGTTATTAATCTTGGAAAGGTCTCCGAGTTCCTTTTTAAGGATATAGCCCCAGGCAGCCAGATAGGCGAGTCTTGCCGCACCGGATGTTTTAGGATTTGCCGTGATGACTTCGACGCCTGGTTTGACAAGGTCGTCCCAATCCTTAATACCTTTCGGATTTCCTTTTCTTACGAGCATGACGATAGTCGATAGATAAGGGCTGCTGTTGTTGGGGAGTCTCTTCTGCCAGTTCTTCGCAATGAGATCACTCTGATTGGCTATGGCGTCAATGTCAACGGACATTGCCAGGGTTACAACATCGGCTTCAAGACCGTCAATGACTGACCGAGCCTGCTTGCTGGACCCGCCGTGTGATTGGTTGACAGTCAGAACACAACCGGTTTTTTGCTTCCAATAAGCTGCAAAAATCTTGTTGTACTCTTCATAGAACTCACGAGTAGGGTCATAGGAAACATTCAATATTTCAGTAGTAGAATCTTCTTTCGCCGCTAAAAAAACAGGGCAAACAACTGAAATCATAAAAGCGAAAAGAAGTAAAATCATAGGAGATTTAACAGATTTTATTGAAACTAAATGAGACATTGGTAATCCTCCTTAAACGAGTATCATGATTCTTCGAAATATATCAAAATGCTTATATTGCTCGAGACTATAAGCGGCTGTATAGAAAGAAATCATATATCTATGAAATTTGCTGAAAAGATGATAATTAGAATCCGCGTCTGTTCGGCATTCTCCTGATATTGGTGAGTAATGTTTAGGAATCGTTCCCATCTTTACTTCCCCTTTACACTGGCTGAGCTTGCAGCTGTTTTAGTCCCGTTATGAGAGTACAGGATATCTTCGGTTTTAAGGGGTTGATTCCTGCTTAGATCGGCAAGGGTAACGTTATCGAGTAACGAGGCAATGTAATTTCTTATATCAAGTGGGATCTTTCTGAATTTGCATGTGTTTTCCTGGCTGCACTGCTGATAATGGGTCGCGGAAACGCATCCTATCGGGGCTAAAATGCCATCGAAATGACGGACGACTTCCCCCATTGTAATCTGCTCAGGGGCTTCGGAAAGGAAATAGCCGCCGTCCCTGCCGAGAGTGCTGTCAACATACCCTTTTTCTTTCAATTCCAGCATGATCTGCTCCAGAAAACGCTTGGGTACATCGTTTATCTTTGCCATTTCACGGATAGAGACAGGTGCCTTGCCGTAAAATTCGACCAGCGTCATCATGCTCCGTAGGGCATAGTCCGATTTCATTGAAAACTTCATTAAATCCAACCTATAATATACACGACCTAATAGGTAATATATATCTTCGGTTTCGATTTGTCAAGCTGGATATAATTTTTTTTGCTTTTTTCAGGCTCGAAAGCCTGGCGTCTTCAGATTATTTCATTTCAATTCGAGCATTTTTCCCTGGAGTAAATCTCTGGTTAGATTTGATTCTTACAGTTTCTTCGGGCGATTGTGAGATATAGTAAAAATAACCTCTTTCTCCGCTTATAATAGTGAGCCCTGAAGAGGTCTCAAGTTCGATATTTTCGAGTCCTTCGCTGCTCTTATCGCAAATCCCGTTGCCGTTGAGGTCGTCGAATACATAACCTTCCATTATCCTCCTGTAGATCAAAGGAATTTCCAATACAGCGTCTTCTTCAATTCGGGAATGGAATTGAACCGGATTGCTGCCGCTGAGCCACCAATACGTGTCAGGATTGATCGTCTGCAGGGTGAGAGAATGATAACCCGGTTTTACTAGCTGGGGTTCGAAAGTACCTGTGCGTGCAGAGGAGAAGGATATGACGGAATCCAGCGTAATCGTAAGAGAGGGGATAAGATGTTCGTTCTCCCCTTCATCTCTGGTGCCGTTAGCGTTTACATCCTCGAAAAATTTCAATCTGAGAGCTGAGGCTTTCAGTATCTTTACAAGGCTCTGCGCCCAGCCGCTCGGGGCCACGTAGGCTGTTCCAAAACCTGTCGGAATATATCCCATCTTTGCATAGTTGATATAATCCCCGTCTGTTGCGGATGTATCAATCCTTGCGAGGAACGTAAGAAGGATTACACCTTCAGATCCCATTCCATTCAACTTCCAGGAAAGTATATCATCTCCATGCGGTTCGGGTCCCTTGATACCATTTACATAAGTAGTTCCCTTGATGTAGGTGAATCTGGGCGGCAGAATGTCCGTAATATCAATGAAATCGTACTCAGACGCTGATCTTGAAGCTATTGAAGGAGCGCATCTGTTTTGCATCTTCAAGATGAATTTAACAGTCTCTCCCGGATAAACACCTTTCGGTACGAAAATATTATCATCGTATTTGACTGTAACTTCAGTCCGCAGTCCGGGAAGCAGATCGAATTCGCCCGTGTGGAATCTGTCTCTCTCTTTGAACGGCAGATACTGAACCTCGGCGCCCTCGACGATTTTATCGAAGAAGACCCTCAGGCCTTCGAATGCATTAATTCGGTCATTTTCTTCGAGATAAGGCATTATCTCGTTGGCAGCGCCGATTACCATCCCGATATCGTAACTGTTATATCGGTATATGACTTGCTCCTGCGTCTTTTCATCCGACGTGCGGGAACCCTTGAATATCTTTAGGGTAGAATCGTACCCTTCATCAAGTTGTGCCTGCCAAAGTCGTTTTGCAGTGTTAAGCCATTCAGCGTTGTTTGACGCCTTGTAGATGTTCAAGGCCATCCTCAACGCGGCGAAGTTGGCAGCCGGTGCGGTGTTGATGTCCACTATCGAAGATAGCTTTCCGGGCTTTCCATCGACGCTGATTTTTACGGTCGTGGAACCCCCGAGTATTTTATTTTTCAGCAAAGCCACATTATCATCCGTGAATTTCCTGCGGTCGGCGGTATTCAGCCACGATGAATTTTTAAAGCCAAGCTTGTACAAATAGTATATGTTTACGGTGCTCAGATCGGCATCTGACTCCGAGTTCCTGAATCTGCCGAGTATCTTGTCATAAAAGTTTTCGATGATATAACCCACAAGTTTATCGGCAATACCTTTTGCTTCGGCTGATACGCTTTTATCCTTCGAATCCATCGCCGCGGTTGCACCTTCGAGAATTGACAGCATTGCAAACAGGTCAGTCTTTTCGATTGAAGAGACATAATTCAGAGGCTCGCCGCTGCTATTGATCTCTGGGTAGATGTAAGATGGCAATATACCCTTTGCACCAATATCTTTCATAAAATGCTTATTCAGGAATTCGAGCGAAGCGCTGATCTGGGCTTTAAGGATCGGCAAAACATATTTAATTTCCGCTTTGCTCTCCTCGATAAATTTGTATTCGTTCGCCTGGCGGACCAGGTTCAAGCCGACATCCGAAAGGAATATCCTTCTGTCTTCGCTGTAGCCGAGCAATTTCGGATTTATGATCATCTGTTCGCTTATGCTTCTGTCCGCTCCGGGAAGGGCAGTGCCGAAAAGAACGAACAGCGGTTTAAAAGCAGTTAACGTGGTGAAATCGAAATTCTCACCGGCAGATCCAGCGAGCTGGGAGAGAAGTTTGCGCAGTTTGATTTCCGCTGCGGCTGAATCATCTGGAATTCCCTTCATAAGTTCTTCGCTGAATCTGAGATCCAGACCGGATTTGCTCGAGTAATCGAGTGTAAATGAATTGTAGAGAGCATACTCACCCATCTTGCGCGCGAGCATCCATGCGGTATTCGGCAACTTGTTCATAAGATATGTCGGATAGGTGTAGGACGAGAAATTAAGAGATGCGCCGTATAACTCGGACAGAGCGAAATTGCCGATATCCGTAACGAACTGCCTCTGGGAAGGAGCGGCATAAGAAGCGCTACAGTTCAGGCTCTCCAGCTTGATAAGATTCTTGCCGTCCATCTCGATGAGAGATTCAGGAGCTTGCGCCACGGGGTCAACGAACTCGATCTTTGCGTTGAGAACCGGCATAAGGTGTTTGCCCATCGGTACCGAGAAGACAGCTGTTTTGGGAATCGCGGAAAAACTTGATACGAGAAGATGCTCATTCTGCCGCCAGCCGTCATCAAGCTGCATTCCGCCGCCGTTTAATATTGTATCGAGGAACCTGTACAGCCTCGAATCGAGCGTTGCCTTTCCGAGAGTCTTTAACCGCAGCCCCTCCGTCAGGTAATTTTGGATGTAAACCGCGAGGTCGAACGGGTCGTAGGAGAACACTCCGCCCGTATTTCCAGACCTGTAGAGTCCGAACCTGTCAATCCAAAGAGTGTTTTCAATAAGGGAATATCCTTTGAGGATATGGTTATTGTAGTCGGTCCCGCTAACGGCTTTTTGACAATCCGAAAGAATCCTGATCGCTGCGATTTGGTTTTTAAAGTCGGAAGAAACGCCCATGATGGAGAATGATCCGTCAGAATTCTGATGCTTGGCGATAAAGTCGCCGATCTTTTTAAGCGCTGTATATGCTTCGTTTGCGGATACGGTTTCGGTTTTAGCCCATTCAACTAATGCTTCGGATGCAAGTGTCAAGGCTTTCAGATCGAATGAGGAATCTGAATTTTTGTCAACAGTCTCACTGCTTTGAGAACCGGCCAGCTCCAATGAATTGATTGCTTCATCGATTGATTTAATTATCTGGGTGAATGTCAGAGCACCTATTTTCGATGCCGTGCTGGAAGAGTTGGCTTTGGCTTCGATCATTTCGGAGGCTGGACGTGAGATCGAATTCTCCCATTGCAGATATCGGCTCACGCCGAGCAGGATCGAGGCTGAGGTCTCGATGATGCGGTCTCCCGCAGCTACCGTCATAAATTCAGTTTTTCCGTTCACAATTTTTATAACAGCGGTTTCTGGAATTGTTAATGTGGGCGCTGCCGGTGTCGAGGTCTGGTTGATGAGAATGTCAATCAGGCGGACCTTGGCTCTCATCTGGTTTTCAGTTTCTTCTATCAATCCTCCCTGTGATGAAGTCCCTATCAAGTAATTGGATTTTTCCTTAAGAGCGAATAAACGCTCGGCTTGAGCGAAAAGGATTAGTCCTATGGACGCTGTGCTTATGGAATCGTCAATCTCCGATGACCAGAAGCTTGCTTCCCCACGTTCATCTCTGTCAAAATATGGAGCCGCGCCTTGATAAATAACCTGAAGACGTTCCTTATCGTTAATATGCACGAAAGAGCTTAAACCGCCTCTCATCGTGACAGCGTCGAGGTTCTTTTCGGCTATGTCGAATAATCTGAATTTCCAGAGATCGCTATAATCAGATGTGATGGTCTGATTGGATGCGTTGTTAATCACGGCAGCGGATGCTGCGAATCGGTAGAAAGATCCTGCCGCGTACATCGCGTAAGCAGTATCGAATTCCGGTTTTACGATTGCTACAAGCCTGTTGCACTCGCGGATAGGGTAATTCAGTTTTTCGATTCCACCGCAATTGGTTTCCTGGCAATCATCAACCGTGATTATGTTCGCAATGGCGCAGGTTGTGCTCTTTCCCGTTCTGTCGGTTACAACGAACTCGAAATCAATTCTTCCGAGTTTGGCGCTGGCTGTGGCGATCATTTGAAAACATACCACTGATGTTGTTTTCGGAAGGATCGTCAAAAGTGCAACATCAACGGTTCCGGCAGTGACAATGGGGTCGGGAATCGGTTTACCGTCGAGCACGAATGTTCCTGGGACGATTTCTATCCCAACAGGCAGTATGAACGTCAAATGAGGATCGTGGATCGAAAGAGTGTCATTGTTATAAAGCGTAACGCAATAAGAGGCGATATCGCCTGCGCATAAGCGGTTATTGATACCGGAAGTCTGCACATCGCATCTTAACTTGGTGATGTCTCCGTCGCTCGGCGGAACATAACCTGTAATATCCACGCAGCTCTCGTCAGTATTGATTTCGCCTCCGGCAGCATCATAACCAACCACATCCGCGCAGTTCGTATAAACCATTCCGTCTGAAACAGAAGTGGCTTTGAATGAAAGACGAAGCGTTGCCGTTTCTCCAGCGTTCAAAATCTTAAAGATTTCATATTGGAGCTGAAGTCCGCTAATCGTAGGATCGCTGATGGATAAACCATTATAAAGCAAGCTGCCGGAAACATATTCGAATGTTGATGACGGCTTGACATCCGTAACAACCAATCTTATTAGAGGCGCGAGGCCGGTGTTCCTGATAACAATTTCATAGGTTATGATATCTCCAGGCTGAATGGTTTTCCCAGGAACCGATCCATTGATAAGCGCGATTGATTTTTGCAGCTTGAGTTCAGGAACAAGAACAATCAAATCAACGGAATCAGCATCATCCCAATCCGTATCGTCTGGATCAACTCCACCGAGGATTATCGGATTGCTGTCTCCGTCAACACCTCTTGCCAGAACATTATTAGTTACCTTTGTCGGGCATCCTGTCCCTACGAGAGCATTGAATGTCAGGGTAAGAGTTTCGCCGGTGGGATCTCCGCCATTCAAAGAAGCGCCGATATTAAATGTTAGACTATTACCGGCAATCGAGGGATTCATATTCCATGGCGAAAGGACTGTATCCGTTGGGTCTGAAGGCCAGGTTACATGAGTCGAACCGGGGACGTAGCTGAAACAGGTTGGAAGCTGGTCCGTTAGAGAAAGGTTAAGTGCATCACCCAAACCGACGTTTTGAACTGTTACTGTAAATGTTACTACATCCCCCGGGCTGACCGTGCTTAAGCTGGAATGTTTAAGAACAATCAGAGCAGGCTCCTCTGTATACAGCACAGTCCCGTCACGGTCGTCAAGGTCAGTGTCGGCGATAACGGCTGCTGAGTTGTCCGCCGGCACAGCGATTCCACGCCCGTCAATAGCTGCGGCATGGGCGAAATTATTAACAGGCGTCCCCTGGATGATGTCCGATGTTACAAAAATGTCGTATTCCATCGTCAAAATCGCACTCGAGGTGAGGATGATTCCGTCTGCGCTGCCGAGGATTACGGAGCTATCCCAACGCAGAGTTTCGCCGGTGAGCGGTGTTCCGGTTATGGACGGATCGGTTGTATGAGATCCTGCGAAGTCGCCCGTCCAGGATGCTGCTGTTGTAGTCGGTGGGATCAGGGCGGAATTATAGGACAAGCCTATGTCAAGAGTATCATCCGTATCAACATTGAAGGCAATACCTCTGCCGACATTTGTAATGGTGTATCTGTAACGGATGTAGTCACCTGGTTGTACATAAATAGCTCCAACAACCCCATTAACGCTGACAACTTCCTTGTCGGTTACTAAGGCAGGTTGCGCAGGTATAAGATCGGCAGTATCTGTATCGTCAATATCCGTATCTGCCGGAACATCGGTGCTGTTGTCGGCCAGGATAGGTGTGCCCGCTCCGTCGTCTCCAAAAGCGCTGGATGTATTAATCCAATTACCAGAGGGAAGAGGACGATAGGCGTCGTTTGTAACAAGAGTTATAAACGTTAATGTAAGCGCCTGTCCCCCGGCTAATTGCGCGGAGGAATCCCACGAAAGATTTACTCCAGCGATTGTCGGGTTTGCTGTATATGACCCCGAAGGCCATGTGATGTTCGTGCTGCCCGTTTGATAAGTATATCCGTTTGGCAGTATATCAGTGAGATCAACGTTATAAGCCGTTCCAGCGCCGACATTGGTGACAATGTACTGGAATGTTACCAAATCACCGGGAGCGACTATCGGCGGGAACGAACCTGGAACCGCTCCGTTGACGAGTGAGACAACCTTATCTGTTATAAGGGCTGGTTCTCTGCCTGTAAGAACAACCGAATCGCTGTCGTCGAGGTCGATATCCTGCGCATCGCCGGAAGCAAGGGCGATTGCCCCTCCGTCTCCGTCTGTGCCGTTAACCGCCCAGTTTGTATTGGTGTAAACCGTTCCCTGGTGTATTCCGCTGCCGACGGTTACGTTGAACCTGAGGGTTCTGGTAGCGCCTGTCGGGTCGCCTCCGTTAATAGTGAGGTTAAAATCCCATGTAAGTGTATTCCCGACGATAGTCGGATTGATATCTAACACACCGTCGAGCATTGTGCTGTTATTAACATATGTAAAATCGGCACTGGGCAGGGTGTCCGTGATGTCAACATTGTATGCCACTGCCTGGCCGACGTTCTGAATCGTGTATTGATAAGTTATAACATCGCCCGGTTCGATAAATCCTGTGGAAGCTGCGCCGTTTATAAGCGCAACGGTCTTGTCTGTAATCAAACCAGGAAGATATGTCGGAATCGTGACGCTGTCCGTGTCGTCCAGGTCTGTATCAGCCGGGACGCTCGCGGAGTTGTTCGCCGGAATCGGTGTTCCCGCGCCGTCAACGCCGCTGCCGTAACCGGTATTGAGTATCGTTCCACCCTGGGTAACAGACGATGTAACATGAACACTAAAATCGTATGTAACCGTCGCGCCCGGAGACAGGACTGTTCCGTTGCCTCCGAGTATCGCAGAGCTGTCCCACGTAAGGACGCTGCCCACGATGGACGGATTGGATGTATGCGAGCCGGAGAAAGCGCCATTCCACGTGGAGTTAGTCGTGGCTGCAATATATGTCGTTGCGGCGTCTATAGTATCCTGAAGATCAACATTTAATGCAGGTGCGCCGCCGACGTTCTGGATGGTTACGCGATAGCGAACCGTGTCTCCCGGTTCCGTAAATGTCCGCAAAGGATCGCCGTTGATTGAAACGACCGATTTATCCACGATGAGAGCCGGATCGGCCGGTTGCATAAATGCGTTGTCCGTGTCGTCCAAATCCGTATCCGCTGGGACGTCGGCGCTGTTATCCGCGGGAACCGCTGTTCCCGCGCCGTCATCCGCCGTGGCGGAAGCGATGTTTTCGAACTGTCCGCTTACGGGAATCGGGATGAATGCGCTGTTCTGGACCGTGGCATTGAACTGAAGCGTCAGAACCTGCGAACCGGCTAACTGCGCTGAGGAGTTCCATGAAAGATTGACGCCTGCGATTGTCGGATTTGCTGTATACGATCCCGAAGGCCATGTGACGTTCGTGCTGCCTGCCTGATACGTAAAGCCGCTCGGAAGGATATCGGTCAAATCAAGATTATAGGCCGTTCCGGTGCCGACATTGGTAACCGTATATCTGAAGGTAACAACGTCGCTGACTGATACGAAAGGAGGTGTACCCGATGGTGCGCCGCCGTTCACTTGAAAGACAATTTTATCAGTAACGAGAGCCGGCTCGGCGCCGGTTAGGTCTGCTGTATCTGTATCATCAAGGTCAGTATCATCGGGATTTGCTGATGCTGTGGGAATAGCT
>Ga0315273_10001927_pt1 | contig 24094 bp, 18 predicted proteins | sample YL17G02_0_MG_FD_205753 | JGI IMG/M metagenome (GOLD analysis project Ga0315273, IMG submission 205753) | Sediment microbial communities from Yellowstone Lake, YNP, Wyoming, USA - YL17G02_0 | ecosystem: Environmental > Aquatic > Freshwater > Lake > Sediment | place: USA: Wyoming | collected...
GTGAGGTTGGTGGCGCGCAGGTCGCGGTTGGGTGCTGCGACAATCGCGCTCCTCCTTTCTGAAGAGGACACTCACAATCCAGCTCCCGGTCAAACAGGGCGGGGATGTCCTCCCGCAGCGTGCGGATAGCGTGGCCGACGTTGGCAAAAAAGTCGGGGTCGGGCCCGTCCGGGCGGCCGGACGGGGCCCCGGCGGCGGACGAGCGAGCGCGGCGGGCGGCGTCGGAATCCTCGTCGGCCGAGCCGCCGCCGCCGCTACCGCCCACGCCCGGTGGCCGGCGTGCGGGCGGGGCTTCGCGGACGTCCGCGGCCAGCAGGGTGATGGCAGGAGGCACCGAGGCGGGCGCGCGGGAGGAGGATGAGGAGAGCACGGCTGTGGCCGCAAAGGCCGGCCGAGGTGGCGCCGCCGCTCGTCCGCCGAGGTGCGGGCCGCCGCGGCCGGTGGTCCGCCCGCCACACCCGGGCCCGCGCAGGGTCGGGGGAGGGCGAAGGGTGGCCGCCATGTGAGACGAGTGTGTATGTGTGTGCGGGAACGCGCGCGCGGTGACGAGTGTGTGTGTGTTGCCAGACAACAGAGGAATGGGTGGCAGCCCCTCGGCTCGCCTTTTCTTTCTCTCTGCTTCTGCACCCGCGCCTGCTTCACAATTCGAAAAGCAAAGAACTCAGATGACGTCCGCCACCCTCGCCCCTTCTCCGGCCGCCACCCCACGGACCGGCGGCGACTCCGCCCCCCCCCCCAAAGGCACGCACCACGACCATGCCGGCGACCCCTCCTCGGCCGACGGCGGGCCGCCTGTTGCGCATTTGCCCGAAGACGATGCGGCCCTCCTAAAGCCGCTCGCCTCGCCCGACGATGCCACCTTCGATGCGGGCGCCTATGCCGGGCGGGTCCTGGCCGAGGCGACCAGCTCTGAGGAGGTAAGCAGAGAAAGGGAGGTTGAGGTTGAGATGAAGAGGCACTGAAAAAGCGCGCGCCCCATTCGATCCCTCCTCACCCTCTGCGCCCCTCACCTCCATCATCACAGGCCCGCGCCCACGCCGCCGCCCTCCGCGCGGCCGCCGCCCGCCTGGACGCCAAGGCGGCGGCCACCGTGCGGGCCTCCCGCCCCGCCCTGGTCGCCCACCTGCGCGCCCTGGTGGCCGCACAGGCGGGCGTGCGGGATGTGGGCGCCCCTGCGGCCGCTCTCAGGGCCGGCCTCGGCCGGGCGCGGGCCGCTGTCGCCGGGCCCGCGTCCGCCCTGCGGTCCCGGGCGTCCGCCCTGGCCAACGCCCAAGCCGCTGCAGGCGCTCTCCGTGCCGCCTTAGCCCGGGAACGGGCGGCCGGGCGCCTGGTGGCCGCGCTGCGTGCCCCCATGCCCCCGCCCACTCCAGCCCTCGTGCGGCTGGTGGTGGACGCGGAGGCCACCGCGGACGCTGCCTTGGCCGCCGGCGCGGGCCCCCCTCCACCAGGGGCGTCTCTGCGCCCTGAGGATCTGGCGGCCGCGGGCGCGCGGGCCCGGGCGTCCGCCCGGGCGGCCCTGGCGGCCGCCCTGGCCGGCGAGGAAGGCGGCGGTGAGGGCGGGGGAGCGACCGGCGGCGCGGGCGGCGGCGCGCCGTCCCCAGCGGCGGTCGTCGCGGCCGGCGGCGGCGGGCGCCTGGCTGACGTCGCGGCCGCGGCGGGCGCGCTGTATGCCCTGGGCGAGCTGGACACCGCGGCGGTGGACGCCATCAAGGGTGCCGCCGCGGCCGTAGCCGCCCCGCTGGCCGCCCTGACAGCGGCAAGGAGGGGCCGGGCGGGGGGTGTCGCCCTAATGCCGCCCGCCGCCTCGACCCCTCTCGACCCGGCGTCCGCCTGGGCCGCGGCCGACGCGGCGCTGGGGGCCCTGGCCGCGGGCGCCGCCCGGGTGGACCTCCTGGGCCGGGCCCTGAGCGCGGCGCGGGAGCCGGCGGGCCTGGAGACGCTGGCGTCGCGCCTGCGCCTGTTTGGGGAGGGGGGGGGAGGGGAGGGCGGCACGGCGGGGGGGCCCGGGGGGGGGGTGGGCCGGCACGGCGGCCCCCCCCCCGCCCGCCCACCCCCTCCCGCCCTCCTCCCCCCAACCTCCGCCGCCGCCTGCCGCCCCGTCGTCGACCGTCCTCGACGCCTACTGGGCGGCCGCCTCCTCGGCCTTAGCCCGCGCCCTGCCGGTGGCCGGCGGCGGGACCAACCCCTTGGTCGCGGGCTACCCGCGCCTGGCGGCGTCCCTAGACGCTGCCCTGGCCCGCCTGGCCGCGTCCGCGTCCGCGCCCCCCGCTTCTTCTTCGACCACCGCCGCCGCTCCACACCCGCCCGCCCCGCTCTCCCGCCGCCACGCCGCCCTGGCCGCGTCTGCCCTCGCCCCCGCCCGGGCGGCCTGGGCGGCCGCCGCGTCGGCCCGGGCGGCCGGGGCGGCCGCCTCCGCGCTGGGCGCGCCGGGCCCCCGCGCCCCGCCCCCGCCCTCCGCTGCCATCCAACGCCTCGTCGCCCGCCTCCACGACGTCCTGACCGACGCGTCCGGCCCCGGCGGCGGCTCCGGCGGCAGCGCTGCCCCCGGCCCCGCATCGGCTGCCCTGCCTGCCCTGGCGGGCGCGGCGGCGGGGGTGGGCGTGACGGCGGCGGCGGAGCGGTTGAGCGCGATGTGCGGGAGCGGCCTGCCCGACCCGGCTGCCCAGGCCGACCCGGCCTGGGCGGCCCGGGCGGCCGCCCTCACCTCCGCGGGCTCCGAACTGCACCGATCCCTGGCGGCCCTGCTGCCCCGCTGCCCGCCCGCGGGGGCGGCCGCGCTGGCGGGCCCGCTGGAGACGCTGGCGGGCGTGGTCGCGCGGACGGCCGCGCCTGCCTTTGGCGGCGCGGCCGACGCGGCGGCGGCCGCCATCGCCCGCTCCCACGCGGGCGCGCCCTACGGTCCAGCCGCGGCCGCGTCCTCCTCCACGCCCTCACCCTGGGTGGGTGAGCTAGGGGACGGCCTGGCCGGCTTCCGGGCGGGCTTCCTGGCCCGCCTGGTGCCGCCCCTGCCGAGCAGCGGCGGCGGGGAGGGTGGCGGTGGTGGCGCGCGCGGCGCATCGGCCGCGGCCGCCCAATCCATCCCGTCTGCCCTCCTCACCCGCCTCGCCTCCCGGGTGGCCGCCCTGACCGTCCGCCACGCCTGCCTGGCCCGGCCCGTGGCCCAGCCCGCCGGCGCGGCCCAGCTGGCGCGGGACCTGGCGGAAGTGGAGGCAGCGGTCGTGGAGGAGTGCGGGGTGAGCAGCAGCGGGCGGCGGGGTGGGGGTGGCGGGGCGGCTGGGGTGGCCGCCGCCGCCGCCGCCCCGCCTCACCCCCAACCCCTGGCCGCCCTGCGCGCCCTGCGCCGCCTGGTCCTCATCCCGACGCCCGACCTGGCGGCCCCAGCGTCCCGGGACCTGTTGCGGGCCCTCGACCCGGTGGACGCCGCCCACTTTTTGTTGGGCCGGGGCCCCGCCGTGGTTGAATCTCCCGCGTCCGCGGCAGGGCAGCCCCCGCCGGCCTACGGCGCCTGGCTGGACGCCGCCCCGCCGGGCGCCGCCCTGGCGGCTGTGAGGGCAGCGGTCGCAGCGGCCGGGTCGGCCGCCCACCTGGAACCGTCCGCGGCGGTGGTGGTGCCGCTGTTGGAGGAGGTGTGCGGCAAAAAGTGAAGTGTAGGTAGAAACCCCCGATGGGCCACGTTTTTTCACATCAATTATTGATGACCGACATGGTCGAGTACTTTGGGGCTAGCGCATTGACGGCTACACCTTCACCGAGCACGGCTGGGTCCAGCCCTACGGCTCCCGCTACGTGCGCCCGCCCATCACGGCCCAAGTCGCGAAGTGAATGTAGAAGTGAAAGTAGAAGGCATTTCGTCCATTTCACGCGCCGCCCACCGCCCCCGCCCCCGCTGCCCCCTCCCCCTCAACCAGGCCGCACCCCACGATCGTGACGGGCAGGCGTGGCTTGGAAAAGAAGTCGACCTCCTCCCGGGCGACGATGGACGCTACCAGGTCCACACCGGCCGCGTCCACCCGCCCAAAGACGACGTGCTTCCCGTCCAGCCAGGGCGTGGGAGCAAGGGTGATGAAGAATTGGGAACCGCCTGAGTTGGGGCCGCGGTTCGCCATACTGATAGCCCCGGCGCCGCCGTGCGGGAGGAAGGCCTCGTCCGGAAAAGTCCACCCGTAGATGGATTCGCCGCCCGTGCCGTTGCCGCGCGTGAAGTCGCCGCCCTGGAGGACGAACCCTTTGACGAGGCGATGAAAGATGGAGCCCTTGAACCGGCCCACCAGCTTGGATTTTTTCCCGACACCCTCGATGGGCGCACCCGCCAAAGCGAGAAAGTTCGCTACGGTCTTCGGCGTGGCCTCACCGAAGAGGTTGATATTGATTCGGCCGGCGGGCTTGCCGCCGACTGCCAGGTCGAGGAAGGCCGTGTGCGTAGTGGGCGGGTCGGGCGGGGGTGGGGTGGGTGGGGGTGGGGGCGGGGCGGCGACGGCGGGCGCGGCCTCAACGTCTGCCCGGGCTGCTGGGAGGGCCAAAGGGTTGAGGATAAGAACGGCGGCAGCGGCCAGCGGTGCACCCACCAACACGTCCCGCCGCGCAGGCTCAGAGCCTGCGCGCACGACGACATTCCGCCCACGTGTAGGGCAACACACAGAAGAAGCGTGTTGGCGGCTGCCAATTGACGCCCGCATGGCTGTGTCTCGTGCGGGCGGAGAGACACAAGTTGAAAAACAATTCACGTGTCTACAAAGCTCGCCTTGCACAGGCCCCTCGGCAGACCTCGCACCACCTCGCCCACGGTCCGCCGCGCCCGCTCGAAATCATCGACCACCAGCCCCGCCAGCGCCAGGCGCGCCCGGATCAACCCCCGCGCATCCGTTGCCTCCCGCGGGGTCAGGCCCGCGAGGAAAGGCGCCGCGGGCACGGCACCGCTGCGCACGTGCACCAGCAGCGCCTGCACGGCCGCCCGGGCGGCGGCCGCACGCGCTGCCAGGGCGGCGCTGGCAGGGCCGCCATCCCCCTCACCCGGCAGCTCCTCGCCCTTGGACCAGGCGTCTCGCAGGGCGTCCCAGGCGTCCGCGGCCGGCCCTGCCACGGCCGCCAGCGGGTCCGCCGCGCCTGGCCCTCCCGCCAACCCCGCCCTCTCCCCAGCCGCTGCCCAAAAGGCCGCCACCGCGGACGCCGCCCTGGGCGACAGCGTCCGCCCGCGCGCGTTGGACGCCAGCACCAGCGTCGCACACGCCGTACGCAGGGACGTCACCGCACCACCCATGGGCGGCAGGCGCCGCGCCCGGGCGGCCGCGTCGCCCTTGAGCCCCCGCCTTGTCGCCAGGCCGGGCACCCACACCCTGGCCCAGGGCGCGCTGCCTCCGCCGGCCCGCGCGTATGCGCACACCTCTGCCCGGGTCCAGGGCAGGGCCGCTTCCAGGGTCGCCAGCGCCGCCGTCACGCGGGCGGCCGCCCGGGCCACCGCCGTGTCCAGGCGCGGGTGGACGATGACGGCGGCAGGAGAGGGAGAGGGAGAGGGAGAGGGAGAGGGAGAGGGAGAGGGAGAGGGAGAGGGAGAGGGAGAGGGAGGAGGGGGGGGGGCACCAGCCCCCCCGACGCCGACCGCCGCGTCCAGGGCGGCCTCTGCTTCAGGCCCCGTCGCGCCCACCAACAGGTCCGCGGTGGTCAGGGTGGTGACGGGCCCTGCCGGCGACACCAGTGGCGCCGACGACCGCAGGAAGGTGGGCCGGGCGAGCCACTCTCCTCTGGTGGTGGGGGCGGGGGTGCGGTCTCCTTCACCCTCCCCCACCCCCACCGGCGCCGCGGTCGCCGCCCGCACCAGCCCGCCCACCCCGCCCAGCGCGTCGCCCAGCCGCGCCGTCGCCGCATTGCTGGCCGCCTGCGGGCACACGCACACGCCCAGCAGGCCCGCCGCGGCGGAGCCCACCAGGACGCCCCCGCCCCGCGCCAGGGCCAGCCAGCCGCCGCCCGCCGCGCCTCCCCCCGACGCCGACCCTTCCACCGCGATGAGGATGAAGGACAGGACACAGAATTGGGCGCCGTATTGCAGGCCGCAGTCCTGGCCTACGTAGACGGCGGCGGCAGCGATTAAGGGTATGCAAGCCGCGGCCAGGCGGGCCCCCGTGGCGGCCGGCGGGACGGCGAGCAACCCGGCCGCCAGGGCCGCACCCAGCGTGCCGCCGAGGAGGCGTTGGACGAGAACGACCGCCGCATTGCCCAGGGGTGACGGCGCCGCAAAGGCGACGGTCAGGGCAGCCACCAGGGTCGCCCGGCCGGTGAGGTCGCGGGCGCGGATGGTGGTGGTGGTGGCCGGGGTTGAGGCCCGCCGCTCCGCTTCCAAAGCCCACAGCCCGACGCCCGCCAACGCGCCTACGCCCAGGAGCGTGCGCAGGGCGGGCTTCAAGGGCTCGGGCAGGCGCATCGGCCCGCACTCACTCACTCACACACACACACACACACACACTCGAAGAAACGCGGGTGTGGACATGCGTTCTTTTGCTCTTTCCATCACATCTCAATCGGCGCGGTTGCGCGAGGTGCGCCGTGCGCCCCCCCGCACCATGATGATCCTGGCCCTGCGCGTCGCCTTGTGCCTCGGCCTCCTGGCCATCCCAGCCATCGTCTACACAGGCCCCGCCGCCGCCCGGGCCGCCGCGGATGCTGCCCGCGCGGGCGGCCCAACCCCCTCGACCACCCACGCCGCGACGGTCTCGGCCGCCCTGCACGTCACCGTCCTCTTCGCTGCGACGACGCCCCTGCAGGCCTGGCTGACCACGGTGGGCGAGGTGTCGCACTTGTCAGGCCTCGTCATACCGGCCACCCTCCTGGCCGCGGGCGCCGCGGTCGCGACGGCCGCCATATCCACCTCGCCCGCGTTCTTGGCGGCCGCGTCCGCGGCCGAGGCGGCAGCCTTCATCGCCGCCTGCAACGCCCTGGGGTCCCCCATCCTGGGCTCCATCGCAGCGACGGTGCTGGTCCTGTTTCTGGTTGCGGCTTACGCGCTCGTCCCACCCCCGCCCATCGCCTTCCTCGCCCTGGTGGGTTCGGCCGGCATGGCCGCGGGTTGCCTCGCCTACACGCTCGCCACCTGGGTGGTTGCCCCCGACTGGGCGACGGACCGGGCGCTGGAGTCAGGGGGGAGGGCGGTGAGCCTGGCGGGCGAGCTGGTCAGCCTCGGGAGCGGCGGCGCGTGGCAGTTCGAGGGAGGGCGCGGTGGCGGTGGCGGTGCTGGCGGCCCGCTGGCCCTCCCGCACCCACCCCCACCCCTTCCTCCGCCCATTCTTCCCGCGGGCGGGGAGCTGTCCATTCCTCGACCACCTTCCTGCATGCGCAGGAGGAGGCAGGGGCGTGGGGGACGTGACCTAGAAGTCGCCCTGCCGGCCACCACGGCCGCGCCCTCGGCCTCCTCGACCACTCCTCTCCCACTGCCCACCTCTGCCGCGGACGCCTGGGCGCGAGTCCACGCGTCGCTCGCCCAGTCGGCTCAGTGGAGGGAGGCAGCTCGTGGAGAAGGGTGCTGTGGAGTGGTGGGGCAAGGCCGGTGGCGCCTGATGCACCCCCAGCTGCCGTTCATCACCTCTCTCCTCCCCGCCCGCGCCCGCCACTTCCCCACGCCCGCGGCTGCAGCCCTGGCTGACGCGACCGCCGCCTACGCCCGCCTGGCCTGGACGATGGCGTCCCTAGTCAGGGACCGCCCGCCCTTGGCCGGCCCCGCTGCGGCCGCCGTGCTGAGCATTTACGGGCGGGAGGTGTTGGGGAAGGTAGGCGCGGCAGCGGGCGCAGCGGCGGCCGCGGTGGCCGCGGCCGTGCCCCGCCGGTATGGCCCCGTGGACGGCGGCAGCGCCGCCCGCGTCGCGGCGCCAGAGCTGGATGCCCTGGACGCGGCTGTGGCCGAGATCACGGCCCTCCACGACGCGGGCATGGCGGGCATGGTCGAGCACATCGAGCACAGCATGGAGAGGAAGAAGGATAAGCACGGGAGCGGGGGGCAGGGGCAGCAGGAGGCCGGGCAGGAGGCCGGGCAGGAGGCCGGGGCTGGGCAGCCGGGCGCCTCGGCCAGCCTCGCTGGCCTCATGGCCGCCTCCGCTGCGGATGACGACGCTTTCCTGGATGAGGTCCGCTTTGCAGCCTGGCAAAGCGGGCTGCGGCCATTGGCTGAAGCGATGCGGCAGGTGGCGGCGTCGGTCGAGGTGATGCGGGCGGCGGTGTAGATGGAAAGGTTTTCCACAGGTTTTCCACAGCGCCGTTTGCTGGCCAAAAGAGCATATGGGAGGCTCGGCCGCCGACACGGCCGCCGCCGACCCCGCCGACCCAGCCACCACCGTCCTGCTCCTCCTCTCCTCTCTGGCGGACGTGCAAGCAGTCCTAGAGGACGACCCGGCCAATGTGGACGCACTGAAGGTGAGATGGTGGTGATGGGAGGAGGAGGGCGCATGCGCCGCCTCTCTTCTCTTTTTCTCGCCATCAACCTTGATCTTGTATCTCTCCATCCCCCTACACCCAACACAGCTCCGCGCCGACCTGCAAGCCGCGGCCGCCGAGGCTGAAAACCTCCTCACCACGCCCTCCCTACAGCCAACACCCTACACCCCCACCTGGGCGACGGCCGACCCCTTGGACCCGGCCCCCGTGTTTGCAGAGCTCGCGGCCCGGCCCGGCCATGCAGACCTCGCGGCCTTCCTCGCGGCCGGAGGCGGCCGCCTCGACTTCACGGACGCCGCCGCCGTGCGGTCCCTGTCCCGGGCCATACTCACCCAGTGCTTCGGCCTGGCGGACTGGGCGCTCCCGGACGGCGCGCTGGTGCCCCCGATCGCCGCCCGGGCGTCGTACCTGCGCCGCATGGGGCTCATCGTGGGCGGGGGCTCCCCGCCACCGCGCCCCCTCGCCCTGCTGGACGTGGGGTGCGGGGCCAGCCTCATCTTCTGCTTGTTGGCCACGGGCCCCGTGTTTGGGTGGGCGGCGACGGGGCTGGACGTGACGGCCGCGGCGCTGGCCGGGGCGGCAGCCAACTTGGGGCTCAACCCCCAGCTGGTCGGCCGCCTCAGCCTGAGGGCTGGCAGCCCGCCTGGCGGCTGCCGCTCCTCTCCAGCCCCGCCCATCCTGGCGCCCGCGTTTGAGGGCCCGGCTTCCTCGTCCTCCTCCTACGACTTCACCGTCTGCAACCCGCCCTTTTTTGAGAGCGACGCCGCCCGGGCGGCGACGGCAAAAGACCCGGGCGCCGCCCACGGGGGCGGCCACGCCGGGACGGCCGCAGAGACGGTGTGGGACCGCGGCGGGGAGGCCGGCTTCGTCTCCCAACTGGCCATCGAATCGGCGACCTACGCGCGCCGGGTCGCCTGGTGGTCCAGCATGCTGGGGCGCAAGGCCAGCCTGGCAGCGGTGCGGCGGGTGTTGGCAGGGTTGGACCCGCCGCCCGAGGTGCGGTCCTTCACGCTGGGTGAGGGCGGGGGCCGGACGACCCGGTGGGTGGTCGCCTGGTCGTGGGTGGTGGCGGGGTCGCAGGCAGGGGGGAAGAGGGGAGGGCGCGGTGGCAGTGAAGGAGGCGTGCAGAAGGAGCGGCGGGTCGTTGTGTAGCAGACAAGAAAATTCATAGCACATGGATGGTTGGACCGGACACCCCTCCTCACTCTATTCAACACCCCAATGCAGCCTACTCCCACCCCCTCTCCCTTTCAAGCACCCACCCACCAGGCGTCCGCGCCCACCGCCACCTCAGCCTTTGGCGGCACCGGCAGCGGCGGGCGCGGCGTCCCCCGCTTCCACACCTGCACGGGCACGCCGTCGGCCGGCAGCAGCGGGGCCCGCCATTTGAGGGCGGCCTCCGGGTCGGTCGGGCCCCACTCGTAGTCCCGGACCAGCGTGGCCAGGACGACCTTGATCTCGCTCAGGGCCAGGCCCATGCCCAGGCAGACGTGCGGGCCGACGCCGAAGGGCATGAACGCGGGCGGGTCTTTCTTCGCAAAGGCGAGCCACCGCTCCGGGAGAAAGTCCGCGAGGTCGCCCTGGAATTCTTCCACCTGCGACTGCGTCTGCCCGAGCATGACCATCATGCGCTCCCCGGCCGGCACACGGTACCCGCACACGGCCAGGTCGACCAGGGCCTTCCGGAACACGCCCGACACGATGGGGAACAGGCGGTTGGTCTCCTTGATCACGCAGTCCAGGTAGGGCATCGCAGCCATCGCCTCCGGCGTCAGGTCTGGGCCGCAGCGCGCGACCACCGCGCCCTGCTCATCGGCGAGGCGCTTGATGACGCCCGGGAAGCGGGCCGGCGTGACGAAGGCCATCAACCGCGCGATGGTCGTCCCCGTCGTTTCGTGCCCCGCAAACAGCTGGGTGACGACCTGGTCCCGCAGCTCGCCCCGCCCGATCTTGGAGCCCGGGTGTTCCGGGTCGTCGGCCGTCATCATCAAGCGCAGGGCGGTCTTGGGGCGGCCGGGGGGGGAGGCCGCAACCCCGGGCGTGCGGCCCGCTCCCTCACCCGCGATGGCTGCGGCCTCCGCGTCGACGAGCGTGTCGATGCGGGCGAGGACGCGCTCCCGGGCGGCGAGCGCGCGGCGGAAGGCGGTGCCGGGCAGCGGGACAGGGATGCCAAAGAAGCCGAGGGTGAAGAGGTCAAAGTCCGCGCGGAAGCGCTCCATCGTCTCCTCCGGCATGTCGCCCGCGATCAGGGCCCGGGCCGCGACATTGAAGGCCAGGTCCTTGCCCTTGCCCAGCGCCGAGATGGTCGCGCCCGGGGTGGCCGCGCAGGCGGCCGCCCAGTCGGCGACCGCCCGGGCGGTCGCATCCCTGACGAGGGGTTGGTACGAGTCGACGGCCGCGCCGGTGAAGGCCTGGGCCAGGATGCGGCGGGAGGCGGCGTGCGCGGCCCCCGACTTCATGAGCAGGGACTCGGGGCCCAGCAGCGCCCGCACGGGGGGCGTCCAGTCGGTGGCCGTGATGGGCTCTGCCCCACCCTCTCCCAGAAGCAGGCGGCGCACCTGGGCCGCGTCGGCGACGCAGGTCAGGGGCGCGCCCAGGGCGTGCGACCGGTAGACGCGGCCGTACTTGGCCAGGCGGCGGGCGTGGAAGCCGGGGACGTCTGGGGGGAAGGGGGGAAATGAGGCGCGGAGGATGATGTGATGCGGGGCGAAAAAAGGTCTTGGTGCTGTCGTACGCATTTTTGCGCCTCCCCTCTCCCTCCTCCGCGGTGCTGTCAAAAGGCGCCGCGCCAATTTCGAGCCTCTCCTCTCCTCTCTTCTCTCCTCCTCCACATACCTTGGAACATCTCCATCGTCTCTCCCAACCACGGTAGGCCGCGAGTTCCCGGAGCCAGTGGCAAAGATGCCGCGAGGGCATCCGGGCCACCGGGAATGGGCGTCGCCGTCGAGGACAGCGTCGGGGCGGCATCGAGGGGGAGCGGGCCACCCGCCTCCTCGTCCTCGCCCGTCCCGCCGCTGCCAAAGCCTAGAGGGCAGCCCGAGGATGGAGGTGGCGGGGTCAGGGCGGTGTTCGCGTCGAAAGAAGAGGCGGCTGCTGGAGGGGCAGCCACGACGCGAGTGGAGCGAGCACCTGTGGGGCGGCTAGCTATCGCGCGGCTGGGGGCCGGACGGGCTAAGGATTGCATGGTTATTCGAGGCGAGGAGTCTGCGTATGGCCTGGGGTGGTGCGCATGGGCCGGGATCGCCCCGGAAGAGAGGGGACGTGCAGAGAGAAAAGGAACAATGACAAGACCTACCTCGCCAGGGCCCCGTCCTTTCTCGAGAAAGTCTGCCTCCTTCTCCTCCCTTCCTCCTCACCCCAGCAACCGCAGGATGAAGAACAGCGCCACAAACATGTTTTTCGCCGCACGCCGCTCGTCCAGTTTCACCTCCAGCTCGCGTGTCAGTTCTTCCTTGCGCGCCGTGAACGCGCTATCAAACGCGGCCTTCTCGGCCTGGGCCTCCGCCAGCCACAGGGCGCGGTGGGAGGAGAGGGCGCGCTCGAAGTCCTCCTGATTTGAGAGAGAGAGAGAGGGTTGAGAGAGAGGTTCAGGGCGCACGCAAAAAAAGCGCGCGCGCGTGCCCCAGCGTAGAGCTTCTTTCACCCACCTGCACGCGCAAGCTGCGCTCCAAAGGGCTTTCCTCCAAAAGCGAACATCCCGAAAGCCGTTTCAGTGTGTCTGTCATGAGTTGCTTGCGTCGGTGTTGAGTGACGGCTGATCTGGGCGTGGAGAAAGAGACGGATGCACGAGGGCTTTTTTCGCGTCTGTGCACTCAAGACCCCACCTCTTCCTCTCCTCTCTTTCATCCCGCCGCCTCCACCACCGCGAACGCGGCCTGGGACGCCACATACGCGCCCGCCACGCACAGGCCCAGCCCCCGCCCCACCCGGTACCCCTGGGCCGGGACGGCCAGGGCGAGCCCCGCCAGGACGGCCAGGGTCGCGCCCACCAGCAGGGCCAGGCCCCGCGTCAGCGGCGCCCCGAGGCTCTGCCGGTCCCGCCCGGCCGCCGCGAGGGCGGGGACGGCCAGGCCGACGCACACGTCGAAGATGGGGCCCCCGAACGCGGAGGAGAGGGCCATGGCCGGCTGGCCCGACGCCGCCAGCGAGGCGGCGGCCGCAAGCTCGGGCAACGCCTCGCCCCAGCTGAGCAGCGCCCCGCCGATCGACTCGGCCCGCCACCCGGCCGCCCGGCCGAGCCACCGCACGAGTTCGACGGCCTCGTCCGCGCTCGCCGACAACCAGGCGCTGGAGGCGAAAAGGGCCAGGATTGCCATCGCCGGGTTGGCGCGCGGGGCCGGGCGGGCCCAGCCCGCCCTGGCGAGGGGCGCGGAGAGGAGGCCCCCCAACAGGACCGCCCCGCCCGCCCACGCCCCGTAAAAGGCGGGCGGCGTCCACCAGGCGGCGTGGCGCCCCCCGGGCGCGGCGCCCAGGAAAGCCAGGGCGGCTGGCGGGGCGGCCAGGGACAGGACGGCCGCGTACAAAAAAGTGTAGGTGGGTGCGGCAGCGTGCGCGTCGTGCGTGTCGTGCGCAGCGAGGTCCAGCCCGTTCCCGCCGGCCAGGCAGGGCGTGGTCGCGTGGAGGGCGAGGAGGAGCGGCGCGAGGACGGCTCCACCCACCGCCCGGGCCGCCGGGTGCCAGTGGGGCGGGGCCGGCCAGTGCCGTGCCGCCCACCCGCCTACCGCGCGCGCCCACGCCTGGGGCGGGTGCGGGCAGCCGAGCGCCGCGGCGGCGGACGCGAGGGCGCTGCCACTGCCGGCCCGGGCGCCCTCGCCCCACCCATCCCACCCGCCAGCCGAGGAGCGCCCCCGGTGTTTCGCCGCGGCGGGCGGGCCGTCCCAGTCCGCGGCCGCCAGGAGGGGGCCGAGCTCGGACGGCGGCGCCGCCATCGGGGACGCGGGCCCTTGCGGCCCTCCGCCGCCCCACCCAAACACGCCGCCACCCCCACTGCCGGTGCGGCGCGTAGACTCGGCCCGGGTGGGCGGGGGCGGGGCCAGACCGGCCCGGGGGGGCGAGGCGGGGGTGGAGGGAGGGAGGACGGGCGGGGTCACGCGCCGCCCCAGGCCGCCGGGGCCCGGCGGGGCGGGCGGCGCGGCGGCCACGCCCGTCAGGGGCGGGGCGCGCGGGGAGGAGACGACGAGCGTGGCCGGGCCGGTGCTGCCGCTGGGCGGCAGCGTGCCCGCGCCAGCCCCGCGCGCAAAGACGGACAGCTGGACACCGCCCGGGGGGGAGGAGGGCGGGTGGACGACGACAGAGTCGGGGCCCGCCACGGCGGCGGCGGCGGCGGTGGTGGCAGTGGGCACGGCGGCGGCCGCCCCGCCCTCGCCATTACCACCACCACCGCTCCCGCGCGCCCCCCACACGGACGCCCCGATGTAGAGGGCGTACAGGGCGAGCAGCCCGCCCGCCTCGCCCGCCGCGAAGCGCCCGTTCCACAAGAAGCCCGCCAGGGTGGCCGAGGCGGCCGCGTACGTGGCCGCGTCCCGGAAGAAGGCGCGCCGGTCGGGGAAGGCCGGCACGGGGGCCGCGTCCGCCCGCCCCGCCAGCCCGACGACGGCCAGGCCCCCGCACAGGGTGGCCAAGCCTGACCCGAGCGCGGTCGCGACCGCCAGGCCCACGTCATCCGCGGTCGTGGGCGGCCCCCGCACGCCTGGGCCGGCCGGGTTGCGCGCATCGCCGGAGGACGCCAGCACGGCGGCCACCTCCGTGAACAGGTCGGGCGCGCCGCCCGCAAAGGCGAGCAGGGTCACGCCCGCCAGGGCGGGCGGCACGCGCAGGGCGGCCGCCGCGTACGCGACGGCCGGCACCAAAAAGGCGCCCGCGACGACCGCCATTACCCAGGCCAGGCCCGCGCCCCAGGCGGTGGCGGCCAGTGCCGCCGCGGCGGTGGTGGCCGGCCCCGGGGTGCGGCAGAACCAGGCACGCGTGTAGGGGAGGCGCCCCGAGCGGGGGCCGCAGGCGGGGGTGGTGAGGACGTAGGCGCAACTGGAGTGTGGGTCGAGAGAGCGTTGGCGCGCGGCAAATGAGGAACAACCACAAGGAGCGACGCCCCGCCCCCGCCCACGTCCCTCCCCCACTCCAGCCCGACCCATGAGCCAGGGCTGCCCGCCAGTCTACCCCTCCCCCGCACGCACCGGTCCTCGGCCGCCACGCCGCGCGGCCAGCAGTCCGAGTCCATGCCGGGGCGGGTGATGCCGAGCAGCGCGCGGCGCAGGCGGGAGGAGCCGCCCGCGCCGCCCGCCCCATCCATGGGCCTGGTGCCGGGCAGGGCGGTGACGGTCAGGCAAAAGAGGAGACAGGCGGCCACGACCCCCGCGGCCGCGAGCGAGGGTCGCCGCATGACACAGAGTTTGAGCAGGCGCGCGCGACTTTTTTTCTCCCTCTCCCCGCGCTCTCTCATCTTCTTTCATTGAAATCTTTCATTTGGAAACGGGCGAGACGGGCGGCATTACTCACACACGACCCGAACGACCCCCCCCCCCTCCCCTCCAAATCAGAGCGCTCTCTCTCTCTCCTTTCTCTCCCCCCCCCTCCCCCCCCCGCCCCCCCAACAGCACGAAACAACAAAAAGCAACCATTCATTTTTCAGCTGGCCTTGTTCAGGACGACGCCGTCAAACTTGGCCTGGAACCACTTGATGGCGTCCTCCCGGCCGATCCGGTGCTGCACCCCGATGCGGGCCTGGCGGGACCGGCGCTTGGCGACGCGGTAGCCAGGGCGGGTGAGGACGACGTAAAAGTCCATGCCTGGTTGAGAAAAAAAAAGGGGGGTGTTTTTCAAGGGGTGAGGATTTGTTGGTGTGTCTATCCGCCGGCCCTCCCACGCCCCATATTTGCGCCGCGTCCGCCGACTGGAAGTCCAACAAAAGCGGGTCCGGCTAAAAAAGGTGGAAACGCGGGAGGTGTGGCGCTTTCGGTGTGGCACCCGGCTCATACACGGGCGCGGGTTGAGAGAAAAGGACACACGCGCAAACGTGCGCCCCGTCGGCCTGGCCGCCATGTAATCAGTAAAATCGGGTGCGTGGGCAGAGAGCGGGCGCCGTGTGATGGGCGCGACGCCGCTTTCCGCGGGGCAAACGGGGCCCGGGAAGGATGGAATAGAGGCCCGAAAAAAACCTCTCCAAAACCCTCTCTTCTCTGGCAACGCATGTCACGCCCCTCTACTTACCGTAAATGCCTGTCGAGGGGTCGTACTTGATGCCCAGGTCAATGTGCTCGGAGATGCCAAACCCGAAGTTGCCGGTCTCGGAGAAGTTGCGGCGGATGAGCTCGTACTCCTTGACCTTCAGGCCGGACTCCTGTGAAAGAGAGAAAAAAAAGAGAATGATGAGGAGGTGAGAAGAAATATGTGTGCGTCGGCGTACGGGTCTTCTGTCTCTCTCCTCGGCGTGTGCGCGTGGCCTCCACTCCCTCTCCTCAGCCCCAATCCCTGCGACTCACAATGAGAGACATCGCCTTCTCGCCGCGGACGGTGACGGAGGTCGAAATCTTCTCATTCCGCCGGATGGAGAAGGAGCGGACGGTGTAGCGGGCCTTCCCGAACACGGGCTGCTGGCCCGTCAGCTGCTCCAGGACCTATGGTAGACAGAGCAGGGATGTGGGCATGTGAGTGTGTGTGTGTGTGTGTGTGCGTGTGTGTGTGTGTGCGTGTGTGTGCGAGGGAGAGAGAGGCAAAGGGGCCGGCGGAAAGCAGGAGGGACGACGCGCCGCCGCCGCCGGCCGCGGGCGATCGTAAGCCAGGCTCTCTCCCCGCCGCTCCTCGTTGCCGGCTCAGGGCCACAACGCACGCCCAGGTATTTATACCAGGCGCAAGCTGCGACCGTCTGACTGCACTATGGGCGTGCCAGACCTCGCGCACGAGGCAGGCCACCGGCCCCCAGGCGCCGCACACAAAGAGTGACGGCCGCTGACGGCACGCTGCCACTCTCCCTCTTTCCTCCCTTCACTTACCTTGGCCGCCTTCTGCAGCCTGTCACCAGACTCGCCCACGCAGATGTTGAGCACCAGCTTGGCGACCTGGATGTCGCGCATGGGGTTGGCCGTCTTGTCGCCCTGTGTGGAAGGGGAGAGAAAGGGGAGCGAGTGAGAGCACCGGCGGCCCCCTTTTTTCCGATCGAGGAGCTGCAGGCGCGCAGCACACAGCTCCCTTGTCGCCCTGGCCGGTGCACCCTCCATTCACCCCTGTCATCAGGACGCCAGCATGTGCATGCTTGACGCACTGGAATGGGAGGACGGTCGACTCAAGGAGGGCGAGCGCACAGAGCGCGCGCTCCACTAGAGACGGCCGATGGATTTTTTTTTTTTGCCTTCCTCTCTCTCTCCGCGCGCGCCCTTGCCGCCGCCCACCCATCGGGGCGGGGGCATGCGGGGGAGATCCACCCAATCTCTGACAACGTACCGACATGGTGTGTGTGTGTGTGCGGGGTGGGGGACGCGTTCAAGTGCGGCGGGACGCGAAAAGAAGGAGTGAAGGGGTGAAGGGGTTCCTCCCTCTCTTCAGTTGGCCGATTCACTCTGTGCGCTAAATATGGCCGCCCCGCCACCCAATTCGGCCACCGCCCAACAACCCTCCGCCAAGGCCAGCGTCCGCCACTACTACGTCGCCGTCGGCTCACCCGATGACAAGCTGGTGCGTGCGTTGTGAGAGGAGAGATGGAGAGAGGAAAACGCGCATGTGGCTTCAAAAACCCGCTCTCTCTTGTTGCCTGGGCAATGTCGAAGTCCCCACCGCCACCGCGTGCACGCGCCTGTGCGCGCCACTCCACCACCACATGAAGAGGACTGGGAGATCAGCAGCCGAAGGTGTCCAATTCGGGGCTGTGCGGGGGGGGGGGGGGGGGGGGGGGGGGGGGGGGGGGGGGGGGGGGGCGGGGGGGGGGGGCGAGGGGGGCCCGGCCGCCGCCCCCCAGCCGCCCCCGCCCACCCCCCCACACATTCATCGGCTGGTGTTACCCCCCCCGTTTTGTTTACCCTGGGGGGGGGGGGCCCCCCCCCCCCCCCCCCCCCTCTCTTAAAACCAGCAAAAAACCTGCTCACCCCTTCTTCCCATCAACAGCCAGCCTTCCTCGACCTCCTCCTCGCCCTCCGGGCCGCCGCCCCCGGCCTGGCCGTCGCCGTCCTGACGGCCGACCGGGCGGCCCTGGACGAAGCCGCGTCCGCGGCCGCTGCGGGGCCGGCGGGGGGCAGCGAGAACGTCGCCACCCTCCACGCCGACCTCTCCCAGGGCGAGCGGGCGGGCGTCGTGCGCGCGTTTTGTGCCTCCCCTCCCCTGCCGCCGCCGCCCGCCGCCTCTCGCCCGGCCTCTGCCGCAGCAGGGGCGGCGGCGGCGGTGGCACCACCACCTCCCCTGCGCGTCCTCGTCGCGACGGACGCCGCCCTGGCCGCGACGCTCGCGCCACCACCACCCACCGCTCCCTCGGCCACCTCCACCCTGCCCCTCTTTCCGCTCCCGCCCGGCCCGCCCGCCCGCCTGGCCATCTGGTTCGACCCGCCGCCCCGGCGAGACGCCTTTTCCCGCCGCATCGGCTTCCTGACGCGGCGGGGCGGCGGGGGCGGCGGGGGCGGCGGGGGCGGGGAGGGCGGGGAGGCGGCTGCTGCCCCACCCCCACCCCTCTCCTCCTCCTCCTTTCACCCCGCCTCCCCGCTCGCCCCCACCGCCATTCACCTAGTGGTGGCCGGCCCGCCCGGCGGTGGGGGGGCCGCCTTCCGGGCGGTGGAGGGGTGGGCGGCGCCGGCCAAGGTCGGCTGCTTGCCGGTTTCCATTGACGAGCTGTTTTTTGGGTGATGGATAGAGAGAGAAAACAAAAGAGGAGGAAGGGATGGAGAGGTGAGGTTGAGAGAGAGTGAGAGAAACTCACACGCAGCCAATTGTTTGCGGGAGGCCACGCCCCGCTCCACGAGTGCGCGTCCGCCTGTCCCCTTAGGTTTCCAGAGGCTAGGACACCCAGGAGCAGCACACGCCCGCCTGGGTGTGACACGGCATCAAGCCCCCCCCCCCCCCCTCTTCGAAATCGCAATGCCACCATCGCTGCCCGTGTTGCTGGCCGGCCTGCCGCCCCGGGCGCCCGCTGCCAGCGCGGGCGCCGTCCGGGCGTCCGCCACCTCCCCCGCCCCGCGCAAGGCCCGCCCCCGTCAGCAGCGCGGTGCGGGTAGTGCAGATGCCGATGCCCGGGGCGGCGCGCCGTCGACATCGGCCGTCGCGGCGCCACCGCCGGATGTGGCCGCGCCGCCCCTGCCGGCGGCCGCCGCCGCTGCAAGCCCCGTCGCGGCCCTGCCCGCCAACGCGGCCGCCTGGAGCGAGTACGAGGCCGGCCTCCGCCTGGGGGGGCCACCCGAGCAGGGGCCTGAGGACACGTAAGTTGATGGGGAGGAGGGCGAGAGAGCGGGCCCGGGGCGGGCGGGCGGGTGGGGGGGAGCGAAGTGCATGCGCGCTCCGGAAAAAAAAAACCTCGACCCTCACACTCCATTTCCTCTCACGCCTCTCTCCCTCGCCCCGCGCGCCTCCCTCCTCCCACAGCGCGGCCGTCGACGAGTACATCGCCTACTGCGGCCGCGAGTTCGGCATCCCGGGCCTGGTGTCCGTCGGGCGCGGCCCGGACGGGTGCCCGGCCGTCACGCTCTCCCACCCGACCGGCTTCACCGCCGTCCTCTCCCTCCACGGCGCCACGCTCACCTCGTGGGCCCGCCCACCCTCGGCCGCCGACCCGGGCCTGGGCGAGGACAACGAGATCCTGGCACTGCGGGCCGAGGGCGGCGGCGGCGGCGGCGGCGGCGGCGGCGGCACGGGCACCTCCGCCAGCAGCGCGGGCGCGGCCGTCGTCTCCCGCCTGGACGGGGTCTCCCCGCTGCACGGGGGCGTGACCCTTGCCTTCCCCCAGGTCGGCCCGGCGGGCGGGGCAGCCTCCGTCTCGGGTGGCGGCGCCGTCCCCACCGCCCCGACCGACGGCTTCCTGCGCCACCTGCACTGGTCCATCTACGCGACGGGCGTGGCGGACGGCGGCGGCGGCGACGCGTCACCACCCCCATGCGCGGACCCCGCCCCCTCCGTCTGCCTCGTCGCCCGGGACACCGCCGCCACGCGCGCCGTCTGGCCGCACGCCTTTGAGGCCGTCTACACCGTCTCTCTCATGCTGGTGGATGACTGGGTCCCCCCGCCGTCGCCGGGCGGGGTGGCCGGCGGGCCGGCGGCGCCGCGCACGGCGACCGCGGCTGAAGAAGCGTCGGCCGCGCGCGCGGTCGCTGTCGCGGCTGCCGCCGCCGCCGCCGCGGCCGCCCCGCCGGGCGGCGAGGACGGCGGGTCCAACGGCATGTCGCCCGCCGCCCGGGCGGCCGCCAAGCCGCTGGGGCCCCCACACCCGGCCCTGGCCCTCCCGGCCGGCACCGACCCGGAGGACGCGGCCGACCCGGAGGCCGTGGCCGCCGGCTTGCCCTGGGCCGGGGACCCCCCCCCGCCCGCCCCGCCCGTCCAGCTGCGGTGCGTGCTGCAGGTGGTCAACCCGGCGTCCGCGCCGGGGCCCCTGACCTTCACGGCGGGCGTGGTGCCGCACGCCCGCCTGCCCCTGCCCTCGGCGGCCGCCATCGTCGGCGCAGCCGGCCGCAAAGCGCTCGACGCCCTGGCCCGCCCGCCCGGCACGGGGCCGGGGCTTGCCACCGAGGGCGGGGAGCCCGTGCCCCTGGGCGGCCCCGGCGCGGTCGACCGGGTCTGGATCGGGGACCTGGACCGGGGCGCGCCCCGCCGCCCCCTCTCCCGGGCCGCCGGCGGCCCGCCCCCCGCCCCGGGCTCCATCTTTTTGGAGACGGGCGACTGGCGCCACGCCCTGGAGCTCATCCCCCGGGCGGGCTTCCGGGACACGGGCGCCCGGTGCCCCGGATCGGCCGGCGCGCCGGCCCTCTCCCAGGGCCGGGCGGGCGACCCTTACGCCTCTGCCTCCCGGGCGGCCGCGTCGGGCGCGGCGGCCGCGCGCGCGGTGGCCGCCGGCACCGCCTGGGCGGCAGGCCTGGTGGGCGAGGTCGCCCGGGCGGTGACCCTGCCGCCCGGCGGCCTGTGGACGGGCGAGGCTGTCCTCCGTCTGCACGACCGGAGCGTCGCCGCCCCGCTGGGCGTGGCGGCCCGGGCCGCCTTCGCCGCCTCCCGCCCCACGCTCGCGCTGCCCCGCCCGGACGAGGACGTGTGGCAGGCCGCGCTCGCGGACCCGGACGTCCAGCCCGACGACGGCGGCGCGGCAGGCGTAGACCCCGGCTTTGTGGACTCGGAAGCGGGGGGCGGGTTGGACGCGGACGCGTGGTGAGGAACGGGGAGAAATGAAGGGAGAGAGAGGGGGGAAGGTGGGGGGACGAGGAGCGAGATGGATGAGAAAGGAGAAGAGGTGCGCACTTGTATGTTGTTTGCTTTTCCGTTTTGCCTCCTCCTGTTAACACACGCACGCACGCCCTCCTCTCCCCCTCCATCCTCCAAATCGATTAATCTCCATTTCTCACTTGGCGGCGGCGGCGGGCGCGGGCGCGGCAGCAGCATCAGGCGCGGCCACCACGACGACGGGCGCGCCCGCCGCGACGGCGGCCGCCTGCTCTGGCGTGGCGACCACGGTGACAGGTGCCTGGGAAGCGGCGGCAACAGCAGCAGGGGCGGCCTTGGCGGCAGGCGGCGGAGCGACGGCGACGACGGCCGCCGGGGCGGCCGCCTTTGCGGCTGCGGCCACGGCCACCACAACAGGCGCCGCCTCCTCCTTCTTACCGCCGCCGCCAAAGACCTTCCGGGTGGCCGTGATGCCGACGACCCACCCCGCCAGCACGGTGAACACGACGTGCTCCTCCTTCCACGAGGCCGGGTCGCCGGGCGCTTGCCAGGGGTAGGCGACCTTAATCTCGCCGTGGGCGTCTGTTTTCGTCAAGGGGTGGTGGAGGAGAGATGTTGAGAAGGGTTCCGCACGCTGGCAGCAGCAGCAGCAGGCAAGGAGAAGACCACGCGTCCCGCGTACAGTGGGTGGCTGTCAGAGAGGCGGGCGAGCGCCAATGCCGACGCCCACTCCCTCCCCCCTTTCTCATGAGGTCGAAACAGAGCAGATCGAAGAGAGAGAGTGTGCGCCTTGCCTTCTCTCTGCGCGCGTCTAGCACGCCGCGTTCCATTCCATCGCCTGGTTAGGAGGAGAATCAGGTGGCTTTGCAGGAGACGCATGCGCGTCGAGGTCGAGTGATGACGCCTGCGCCTGTCTCTCCTTGAGAACGAATACAGAAGCGCCGCGGCGCCCCATGCACGTCAGGGCCGCAAGTGCGTGCTTGGTTTGTAAGCCAAGCGTGCCCCTACTTTGCACGCCAATCAATTGGCGGCGCTGTGGACAGAAGACACCTGCCTACGCACCATTGGAAGGGCTGGGGCGAGGAAGGGGCGGCGCGCCCCTCGACCAACGCTGCGAGGGCGGCGGCGTCTCTCCACAGGCCCGCTCTCCTTCATCCCTCGCCTGACCAAACCATCTACACTCACCAGCAGCGTAACCACGCGCCCGGCCAGCGGACGAGCGGGCGGCGCGTGAGGCCCGCGAAGCGGCTGAGCGGAGCATGTGATAAAAGGTGCGTGTGGTGTGGATGGCAGAAAGATAAAAGGAGTGGGGAACTACGCCAGGCTGCTCTCTCGTTTTTGTTCTTCATCCCTGCCTGGGACACCAGCACAGGAAAGCAGTTGAGAGACAGGCCCACCAGCGCACCCGCACAGTTCCCGAAGGAATCGCCTTACAACTTCACACAGACACACTCCATCTCAGAGACTCTTTCACCCCAGTACTCCCCCAAAATTAAAAAAAAAAAGGATCTGTCTCTCTCTCTCAACATGCGGCACCACGTGGAGAAAATGAAGAGAGGCCGCCCAGGTTGTGGCCCCCCTCTCCATTTTCCGCTCTCTCTCTCTCGCTCCCTCTCCATTTCCCACACCAACACCCCGAGATAACGTTTCGAGCTGCACTCAGGAAACAAAACAATACCAGGAAAAAATATAGCCCCCTTAACACTAGCGAATAATTCAATCCAGCAGCTCCCAGATTTTCTCTTTCAGCTTTTCACCGCCCACTCCATCCAGGTGCCCTGGTCGCCTGCCCACGCCAGGAAGGCCGCCCGCAGCCCGGCCGCCGCCGGATCGGGCGTCTTCATCTGGAAGTCAAACCAGGCGGTCGCCTGCCCGGTCGCGAAGGCCGTCACGGCGGCCGCGTCCGCGTCGCCCTTGCCCGGGAAACAGACTGCTTCGGCCGCGGCCTGGGCGGCGGGTATCACGTCCACAAAGTCGGAGTGGCCCGCGTGGTAGACGAGCGCGTTCCAGGAGCCGGGCGCCGTGGAGGCGGCCCATGCCTTGTATGAGGACTCGACGCCAGGCGGGTTGCAGTTGCCCCGCACCGCGCCGTCGACGAGGGAGATGGGGGCTTTGGCGGAGGCAGCGGCCATGCAGGCGGGGCCGGAGGGGGTGAGCGTGGAGGCCGGGGAGAGGCTGAAGGAGGAGGGGAGGTGTGTGCGTGTGTGAGAGCGCGCGCGCGCTTCCTTTTTTGGTCCTTTTCCTCAGGGGCCGCGCGCCCCGAAGAAAAGATGGCGGTGGGGGGCATGGATGAAAAAAAGTTGCGAGGGGCTAGCGATGCAAAACCTTCTCTCTCATATCTAAGCAAACTCACAGCGTGTGCCCGACCGGCGAGATGAGCGCCGCCGCCGTGACGGGCGGCATGCCCGCCGCCTGCGTGCACCACTGCAGGGCCGCCAGCTGGCCGCCCTTGGAGTGGCCGGTGACGCCGATGCCGCCGGTCAGGTTGAGGGCCGTCCCCGCTTTCTGTGCTTGCGCGTCCGCCCACGCCAGCACGGGCGGCGAGAAATTGACTTCCACGGAGTCCGGGATCAGGTCGATCACGGTGGCGTGGCCGTACGTGACAACCGCGTATCCCCAGGACGCAAAGTGGCGGTGGTAGGAGGCGTAGACGACGGAGGGGACCTGTGTACGGAGTGAAGGAGGGTTGAGAAAACTGCGCGCGCGCGCGGGTCCGCGGTCGCATGTGTCCACGTACTTGAGCCGCGCCGCCATATTTTCTCGGGGACACGCGCCCGCCCCTGCGTGCCTTTCCTCCCCACGCCCTGCCTCCCCTTACCCCTCCCCTTTTACCGAGAAGCCGTTGTAAAAGATGATGACCGGCCAGGGCGCGGCCCGCCCGCTGGCCCCCGAACAGTTGAGCGGGAGCGTCAGTTCTGGGAGCAGCACGTCCTCCGTCCCGTTTTTGGCACCCGCCCCCATCTTGGGGGCGGAGAGCAGGCCCTTTATGACGGGAGCAATCGTGCAGGGCCCGTGCTGGGTGTAGGCGGGCACGGGCGCGGGAAGCGGCAGGGGCCCCAGGGCGTGCGTCCCAACCCACTCCGACCCTTCCCCGCGCACGACAATGGCCTCCCCCATCCGTTTCGGCAGGCCCTTGGCACTGGCGACGACGGCCTCCAGCGTGTCATCCCAGGCGGCCATGGCCTTGATATCGGAGTCATCGTGAGGGGAGGAGAGGTCTCGAGCTTGGTGGCGGCGGCCGCCGCCAGGGTGGCGAGGAGGAGGAGAGGTCTCATTTTTTATCAATTGTTTGTGGCGAGAGAGGGGGGGGGGGGGCAGGCGGCCGCTCGGTCACCATTTTCATTTT
>Ga0315273_10001928_pt1 | contig 24089 bp, 15 predicted proteins | sample YL17G02_0_MG_FD_205753 | JGI IMG/M metagenome (GOLD analysis project Ga0315273, IMG submission 205753) | Sediment microbial communities from Yellowstone Lake, YNP, Wyoming, USA - YL17G02_0 | ecosystem: Environmental > Aquatic > Freshwater > Lake > Sediment | place: USA: Wyoming | collected...
TGTCAAAAGTCGGGATTGCTGTAAGTCTCATTGAGAAGGAAAGCAAAACCGGAGGACATCTGAATAAATGGTATAAACTTTTTCCGGACAGGAGAAACAGCTCTGAAGTGAAGGAATACCTTGATAGAATTACTCTGAGTCATGGCATTAACCTTATGACTGATACAACGATAGAAAAGATTAACCGGAACAGGAGTCATTTTTTAATCACTACAAATGAAGGAAAAGAGTTAAAAGCTGATGCAGTTATTATCGCGACCGGATTTGATCTATTTAAAAGTGCCAGAAAAGAGGAATACGGTTATGGTATTTACGATAATGTTATTACCTCCGCTGACCTTGAAGAAATGTTCCGGAAAGGAGAGATTATCCTGACCAACGGGATGGTTCCGGAGTCGATAGGAATTATACATTGTGTAGGATCGCGGGATGAAAAGGTTGGCAATTACTATTGCTCTAAATTGTGTTGTGTGACTGCTGTTAAGCAAGCAATAGAAATACGGGAACATCTCCCCCAATCGAGAGTGTTTTGTTTCTATATGGATATGAGGATGGGCGGAGCATTATATGAAGAGCTATACCGGGAAGCCCAGGAAATATGGGGGGTTAGCTTCATTAGAGGTAAAGTTTCTGAGGCAAGCGAGACTATTGATAACAAACTAGTGGTAAAGGTTGAAGATACTCTGGCGGGGAGACCACTAAAAATGAATCTCGATATGCTGGTATTAATGGCGGGAGTGGAAATGTCAGAAGGCGGAAAGAAAATTGCCGGAATGAGCGGTCTTAAAACAGGTGATAACAGATTCTTTGCTGTAACAGATAATCATTTTGGCAGCAATAAAAGCAATATTGAAGGGGTATTTTATGCAGGGACATGCACGGCTCCAATGAATATTACCGAAACAATTTCACATGCCCGGGCAGCTGTTGTGGAAGTAATGGATTGGCTGAAAGATAGTAAAGGATAATATGGAATATTTTGGCTTTACGATATCAAAAGGGCGTCAGATTGACTATGAATCGAACAATCGTAGAATTGCGGATTACATCTTTGAGAGAGAACCAAGTTTCAGACTTTGTATTGAATGTGGAGGGTGTTCTGCAACATGCACTACGGGCAATCTGACACAGTTCAGTCTCAGAGAACTCCATATACTTATTAAGCGTGGTGAAAACGAGCATGTAAGAAAGAATATCAAAAAGTGTATGCTTTGCGGTAAATGTACTCTAGTTTGTCCCCGTGGAGTCAACACCAGAAATATTGTGGTTCTTGCAAATCAGGCATTCCAAAAATCAGATGAATATGCAATTTGATCCATTTGTAATACCATTTAATATCGGATTGTACTTCATAGTCATCTATGTGGTTGTGAGAAGTGTTATATGGTTCCGCGACCTGTCAAGACCGGATAAGCTCAGACTGCAACGTGGATTTTTCGGGAATGCTTTTGCTCATAGCCTTAAAGAGATTTTTATGGAGAGTCTGATACACAGGAAGATATTGAAGACGAATCTTCGCCTGGGCTATATGCATATGAGTCTGGCATTTGGCTGGTTTTTACTTATTTTATTTGGCACTATAGAAGCTGATATTTTTGGGGCGAAACACCTTAATGCTCCATATAAAGCAATCTTTTTCAGATTTTTCAATCCCGATCATGGAAGGATGGGTTTTGAAGCAGTTTACGGATTTTTAATGGACCTTATACTTGCATTTATTCTTTCAGGTTTATTCCTGGTTGTTATAAAAAGGTTCTATTCAAAAGCTGTGGGGATGAAGAAGACTACGCGCCTGCCAATAACCGATAAGATTGCCCTTGCTTCACTGTGGCTTATTTTTCCAAGTCGTCTTCTTGCTGAAAGCTTTACAAGCGGGGCATATGGAACAGGGAGTTTTCTGACAGGAACCTTTGGTTCATGGCTTGCATCTTTTCTTCCTGCAGAACAGATGGCATATCCGTTCTGGTGGCTTTATTCACTATCCTTAGGGACCTTTTTCATACTTCTCCCAATTACAAGATACATGCATATCCCTACTGAACTATTCCTGATTTTTATGAGAAATTCAGGAATAAGGACCAGCGATAAGGCAGGAACCTATTCGGAGGTTCAAACTTACTCCTGTTCGTCCTGTGGGATATGCATCGATGCATGTCAGCTTAATTTTTCAGCTGGCATCACTAATATTCAGTCAGCTTACCTTATGAAAGCTATCCGTAATAATGGTAACGTTTCCGAAATTGCAGATAATTGTCTTATGTGTGGCAGGTGTGACCAGAAATGTCCTGTCGGAATAGAACTTTCGCCGATCAGGATGATACAGAGAAGGGGAGGGGTATCGGGAAATGATATCAGGAATATATATAAAGGTTATTTCAGGAGCCGGCAGAGCGTTATAAATGAAAAGACAAATGGTGTCTCAAATTTTAATTTCCTTCAGGAAAACGAACCAAAAAAAGCTGATGTGCTTTTCTTTGCCGGTTGCATGACTCACCTGACGCCTTCAATAAAGAATGCAATGATAAAGATCCTTGAGGCATCAGGAATGAATTATAGTTTTATTGATGAACACGGAGGAGTTTGCTGCGGGCGTCCATTGATGCTTGCAGGACAGGATAAGGAAGCGAGGGAACTTATTAATTATAATTCTCAGATGATATGGAAATCCGGAGCCCATACGCTTGTTACTTCATGTCCTATATGTTATAAAGTATTTAAGGAGAGCTATTACCTGGATGTGGAAGTACTTCATCACACACAATTTATTAAAATGCTTATTGATGAAGGTTCAGTAAAAATGAAGTACTTGCACAAGAAAGTTGTCTATCATTCTCCTTGCGAACTGGGAAGAGGATCAGGCGTTTATGATGAACCTAAAGATGTTTTAAGTCACGTTTCGAAGCTTGAGAAATCTTATTTCGAAGATGAAAATTCGCTCTGTTGCGGAGGAAGTCTCGCGAACATGAAAATAAACTCCAGCAGCAGAAAGAAAATAGCATTTGATGCTGCAACTGAACTGACAAAAGGAAACCCTGAGATCCTTGCAACTGCCTGTCCTCTATGCAAAAAAACTTTCTCTTCTGTTACTGAAACAAGAGTTGCTGATATATCCGAGATTGTGGCAGAAGCTTTAATTGTGAATCCTTTAATTATAAACAGGAAAAGTCATGTCAAATCAATAAAAGAACTGGCAAATATTTGATATTCACAAATGAATTTTACTTAACCCCAGGGAATGGGTTAGAAAACCAGGAATATTTATTTTTTATTAATATTTTCAAACAATTCATATACTGAAATTGTTTTTAGTTCGTTATTATTAGAAATCGTTAATAAATAAAATTTTGAAAATGGGCAGGAAGATATTTGGGTTGGTGATATTATGCGGGGTAGTTTTTTACTGTTCATGCAATAATATTGGAGAACAGAAAGAACCCAAAAACGAAAAAATTCAAAACAGGATATTGCAGCAGGAAGACGGAACCATTTCATTAAAGGTCGATAAAGCAGACTGTTATCAGGACATTGTTAATCCTTCAAGTAATACGGCTGAATGGAATGTTGTTGTTTCAAAATCTGGACGATTTAATGTCTGGTTATCGAGTGCCACAAAAGATACTACAGATCTTCAATATAGTAATTCAGTAAGGTTGAATATTCTTGATAACCGCCTTGAAGCTCGTCCGGCTTGTGACAAAATTATACACAACTCAGCCGATGTTAAATATCCTTATTTCCGGGCCGATTCATTTATGGGTTCACTTTATATTCAGGATACAGGACTATACAACATACAGGTAATCAGCGATAAAATTGTTAAAGTTGATAAAAGGAAAGGAGAATCTTCAGATTCGGAGAATTCAAAACTTTTATCAGTTTTTCTAACCCCTATTGGCCGCTGACTCGATCCATACCCGGGCATTAACGAAAGCTTTTATCCAGGGGCCAACATCATCATTCCTTTTATCGGAAGGATAATAACCGCACTGCCACGGAAAATAGGCCCGTTCCAGGTGAGGCATCATCACCAGGTGACGACCGTCTTCCGAACATAGTCCGGCTACATCATAATCTGAACCGTTGGGATTCGCCGGATAGGTATGCCTGCTGAATTTTAAAGGTATCTGATACTTATTTTCAGGGTATGGTAAACTAAACCTTCCTTCTCCATGTGCAACCCATATTCCAAGTTCCATATCCGTCATGTTTCCGAGCATAACAGAATTGTTTTCCATAATCTTCAACCCAATGAAACCGGATTCAAATTTATGTGACTTGTTAAGCAGCAGTTTTGGTTTCTCTGCATGATGCGGGTATATAAGATCCAGCTCAACCATCAACTGACATCCGTTACATACGCCAAGAGACAGGCTATCAGTTCTTTCAAAGAACTTATCAAGTGCAATTCCTGCTTTTTCATTATACCTGAATGCCCCTGCCCAGCCTTTTGCAGACCCCAGTACGTCTGAATTAGAAAACCCCCCGACAAAAACAATCATACTCATCTCTTCGAGTGTTTCTCTTCCGCATATAAGGTCGGTCATATGGACATCTTTCACATCGAAACCTGCCAGGTAAAGGGCATAAGCCATCTCCCTGTCTCCATTCACACCCTTCTCCCTGATTATTGCAGCCCTTATCCCCGACTGTTTCCTTCTTTCCGGTGTTATTCCCAGCGATTTAAAAGTTCCCGTAAAATCAGCTGTTTTGATATTCAATTCATGATTCTTAAAATTCTCAAACCTTTCAAGAGCGAGTTTGGCTCCGCACTGACGACGATCGAGAAGATATGAAGTACGGAACCATTTATCGCGAAGCATATCAATATCGAAGGTGATTAAATTGTTGTTGTTTGTCACAAACAGTGACCTTTCCTGAATCGGGTAGCCTATTGAAAAGTAGGAGATCCCGTTTTCAAGAAGAATTTCAGCAATTTCATCCTCCTCCTTTACCTGAATAATGACACCAGGATTTTGACTGAAAAGTATCTTAACTGTATCACTTTCATTAATAGCTGACAGGTTAATTGTTATTCCGCCGCATGTGTTTGAGAAGCACATTTCCAGAAGTGATGTTAACATTCCACCTGCTGAAATATCGTGCCCCGATAATATCTTTCCTTTAATTATGAGATCCTGAATTGTATCAAAGACCTTTTTAAAATATGCAGGGTCTCTGACAGTTGGTACTTCATCGCCAAGCCTGTTCAGGATCTGGGCAAAACTGCTGCCTCCGGGTTTGAAGCCATCACGGCTCATATCTATATATAAAAGACTGGTATACGGGTCGTTTACTATTACAGGTTCGACTATTTTTCGGATGTTATCAATTTCAGCCGCTGCAGTGATGATTACTGTACCCGGTGAATGCACTACCTGATCATTATATTTCTGGGTCATAGAAAGACTGTCTTTCCCGGTAGGAATATTGATGCCGAGGGCAATTGCAAAATCACTTGCGGCCTTTACAGCTGTATAGAGTCTGGCATCTTCACCCGGATTTTTGCAGGGCCACATCCAGTTAGCTGAGAGAGAAACACTCTTTAGTTTGTCTGTGAGCGGGGCCCATATAATATTTGTAAGAGCCTCTGCAATAGATAGTACTGAGCCGGCTGAAGGATCAACAAGTCCCACAGCCGGAGCATGTCCGATGGAGGTTGCCATTCCCTTTCTACCCCTGTAGTCAAGCGCAATAGCTCCAAGATTATTCAATGGTAACTGAAGAGGGCCGGCGCATTGTTGTTTTGCAATTCTGCCGGTAACGGAACGGTCAACTTTATTTGTAAGCCAGTCTTTGCAGGCAACCTCCTCAATCTGAAGTACCTGTTCCGCATATTCTTCTATTTTTTGAATCGAGTACTCCAGTTTTTGGTAGTCGCTTTCGACTATTACATCGTTCATTATTGTTTTTGGAGGGTCACCAAACAGAGATGCAATTGCTAAGTCTATAGGTTTCTCATTTGTTACAGGATTCTCCAGAGTAAACTGCATATCGCCTGTTACTTCTCCAATAATATAGATTGGCGCTCTTTCCCTTTCGGCTATTCTTCTTAAAGTTTCAACATCAATCTTTTTCAAAATCAGCCCCATACGTTCCTGAGATTCATTACCGATAATTTCTCTGGCTGATAGTGTCGGATCGCCTATGGGCAATTTGCTGATATCGATATTCCCTCCTGTTGCTTCGACAAGCTCCGAAAGACAATTAAGATGACCGCCGGCACCATGGTCATGGATTGAGACTATCGGATTATTCTCGGATTCACTTAATGCCCTGATTGCATTATAGACTCTTTTCTGCATCTCCGGATTGGCCCGCTGAACGGCATTAAGTTCTATTAAGCTGTCGAATTTGCCCGTATCCACGGAGGAAACTGCTCCTCCTCCCATACCAATCCGGTAGTTATCGCCTCCCAGTAATACGATAAGGTCGCCTTTTTCAGGAATATTTTTTTCACTATCCTTCTTTTTACCAATGCCAATTCCGCCGGCCAGCATTATTACTTTGTCATAGCCAAATTTTTTAAGATTCTCAAAATGTTCAAATGTGAAGACTGAACCACAGATAAGAGGTTGCCCGAATTTGTTTCCAAAATCACTTGCTCCGTTCGATGCTTTAATTAAAATATCCTCAGGTGTCTGATACAGCCAGGACCTTTTCTTAGTGGCTTTTTCCCAGGGCCGTTCTCCATCAGGCCGGGGATAGGATGTCATATATACGGCAGTCCCGGCTATAGGGAAAGCGCCCTTGCCTCCTGCAATCCGATCCCTGATCTCTCCTCCCGTACCAGTTGAAGCCCCGTTAAATGGTTCAACTGTGGTCGGAAAATTATGCGTTTCAGCTTTAATTGATAGAACAGATTCATAGTCTGTTATATTAAAAAAATCAGCGTTGTCCTGAGTAGTAGGGGCAAATTGCTCAACTACCGGACCTTGTACAAATGCACAATTATCTTTATATGCTGAAACAACACTGTTTGGATTGGTTTTTGTTGTCAACTTGATCATCTGAAAAAGAGTTTCCTCCTTTACTTCACCCGAAAGGATAAATGTTCCGTTAAAGATTTTATGACGGCAATGTTCAGAATTGACCTGCGAGAATCCAAATACCTCACTGTCAGTTAATTTTCTTCCAATTGAGTTACTTAATTCATCAAGATATGCAACTTCTTCATCATTGAGGGCGAGTCCTTCCCTGAGATTGTATTGTTTAATATCGTCTATGTATATTACAGGATCTGGTTGTTTGTTTATGGTGAAGATACTTTGATCTAATCCTTTGTATAGAGACTGAAGCATCGGATCGAAATGAGGTTTTTCTGAGGTTTTTGTATGAAACTCTTCGATTCTCTTTATTCCGGTTAACCCCATGTTCTGCGTAATCTCCACAGCATTTGTGCTCCATGGTGTTATCATCTCTTTTCTGGGACCTATGAAGGTTCCTTCAAGGCTTCCTTTACTAATTAATGCAGCATTTCCAAATAGCCAGATCAGTTTATCAATTTCTTTAACAGGAAGAATTCCATTTGTACCTGCTGCAATAATGTTTTTGGTAGAAGCTTCAAAAAAAAGAATCATATATAAAAGTTATGGTGTTGATAAATAGTATATTAATTATTATCGTCTCTTAGATTTAAGAAGAGTTAAAGATAGTATTAATTATTATTTTATAGTGTTGCAGGTTGCAGGTTGCATGTTGCACCTGGCACCCTTCACCTGATCATATTTATTTCAGGCCGCTTCGTTTCAGCAATGCATCGATAGAAGGTTCTTTACCTCTAAACCTGATATAAAGGTCAAGGGGTTTTTCGGTTCCTCCTTTTTCGAGTATGTTTTTCCTGAATGAGGCTGCAGTCTCCTTATTAAATATTCCGGTTTCAGTGAAATAGCTGAAAGCGTCAGCGTCAAGTACTTCGGCCCATTTATATCCGTAATATCCGGATGCATATCCGCCTCCGAAAATATGGCCGAAAGAGGCGCTCATATTTAACCCTTTAATTGGGGGAAACAATTCGGTTTTTGCCATTGCCTGAGATTCAAAATCAGAGATATTTGTATCAACTGGATTTGTTATAGTATGCCATGCCATATCGAGAAAACTGAAGCCTAATTGCCTGTAACAGGCGTATCCCTCATTGAAAGTAGAAGCTTCTTTAATCTTCATTATAATTTCATCGGGTATTTTTTCACCGCTACGATAATGCGAGGCCCATGTATCAAGCCACTCTTTTTCAAAGGCAAAATTCTCCATAAACTGGGAGGGTAACTCTACAAAATCGCGTGCAACATTTGTGCCTGACAAACTCTCATACGTGCATTTAGTGAGAATGCCATGCAGTGAATGTCCAAATTCATGGAGAAAAGTGGTCAATTCATTAAAAGAAAGGAGTGAAGGCCTTGTCTTTGTCGGTCTTGTAAAGTTGGCAACTATTGAGATCAGAGGTCTCACATCATTACCATTCTCAATCTTCTGCTCTCTGTAACTGGTCATCCATGCTCCGCCATTCTTTCCGGGACGAGGATGGTAGTCGATATAGAGAATCGAAAGTAAGGAATCGTCACGGTCATATACTTCGAAAGTCTTTACTTCCCCAGTATAGATAGGAATAGAATCATTCTTACTAAACCTGATACCATAAAGAGAGGTGGCAAGACCGAAAATGGCAGCTTCAACATTTTCAAGAGAGAAATATGGCTTAAGTATTTCATCGTCAATGTTATACAGTTTTTTCTTTAGTTTTTCGGACCAATATGCCCAGTCCCACCTTTCGATTGCGCCTTTATGTCCCGAACTTTCGGCAAAACTCCTGATATTATCAAAGTCCCTGAAAGCAGCTGGTTTTGATGCCTGAAAAAGTTTTTCAAGAAATATTTCCACTTTTTCTTTGGTATCAGCCATCCTGTCAACCAAAATCATTTCAGCAAAAGTACTGAATCCCAGCATTCTGGCGATTTCCAGTCGAAGGTCTGCAATCTTGAGAGCATTTTGACTGTTGTCAAAATCATTTCCTCTGAAAGCGCGTGAAGAATATGCTTTTAACATCTTTTCACGAAGATCCCTTCGTTCTGAGTACTGCATAAAAGGGATGTAGCTTGGAAAGTGGAGAGTGAAAACCCATCCCTGTTTTTTTCTTCTTTCGGCTTCCATATAAGCCATCTCAATCAAACTTTCCGGGAGCCCTGCAAGCTCTTCTTTGTCAGTTATATGTAGTTCAAATGAATTTGTCTCTTCAAGGATATTCTCCTCAAATTTAAGCGACAAAGTTGCAAGTTCTTCGGATATTACCCTGAATTGTTTTCTGTCTTCTTGTTTCAATGCTGCACCACCCAGCATGAAATTTCTGAATTTTCTCTCGGTAAGAATCTTCTGTTCTGTGTTTAGTCCTGAGTTTTCTATTGATTCGGATACAATTTTTATCCTTTCGAAAAGTTTTTCATTTAGAGTAATATCATTTGAAAAATGGGTAAGAAGTGGCGACACCTCCTGAGCAACTACCTGAAGAGTTTTATTTGTATCGGCGCTGTTCAGATTGAAGAGAACGGATGTGATTTTGCCGAGAGTTTCCCCAACCCTGTCAAGCGCAGCAATTGTGTTTTCAAAACCAGGCTGTTCGCTATTATCTGTTAGGATTTTTATCTCTTCTGAAGCAGATTTAATAGCTTCTTCAACAGCCGGTTTGAAATGGCCTGGCTCTATAAGATGGAATGGTGGAGTCCCAAATGGAGTATTCCATTCCTGAAGAAGTGGGTTATTCATCATCTTCCTCATTGCCTCCGGCACCGGCGAATTTTGCCGGGTAAGGTATATCTCCTTTTGCAGCAAACCATAGTATCCTGTTCATCAGATCATCATCACCTGAATCAACTCCATCGAACTCAGGTAGCATGCTTTTTTCTGCAAAGTAACGGGCCTTCCCTTTTAACGATATAATTTGCGGATTCATCTCATCTAAAGGAATATTATTCGGAATAGCCTTATATGGGGTTTTATCTGGTTTGGTTGAGAAACAATCTTCCATCGGATTAGCTATTGCATCCTGGATATTCATTGGAGGTAAACCCAATATCTGCTCAATGGTCCGGACCATAGAAGGCTGCGTATAATAAGTATGTACTGTTTTTTTTAACCTGGAATAGGGGCTAATTACAAGAGCCACTGTCCTATAGGCAGAGACATGATCCCATCCGCTCTGTGAGTCGTCCTCCACAACAAATATGACTGTGTTATCCCAGAACCTGCTTTTTGTAAATGCCTCAACAATTCGTCCGAGGGCATAATCATTGTCAGCAATCATAGCCCTCGGTGTTGGAGATCCGGGTCTTATCCCTGCAGTATGATCATTTGGCAAAGCAGCTATCATAAGTTCCGGCAATTTATCCCCGGGCATCGCCTCAAAATCGTGTAATTCTTTAATTAATGCATCAGCACGCATCGCGTCGGAAAATTCATGGTTGCCATACGATGGATATGTCATGCACAGAATTTTCTTTACAGGTTCAATTGTGGTAAAGTTTGTGAACTCAACTTTTTCCCCGCTTATATATTTTATATAAACATCCGTCCATTTAAGTTTATTATCTATTATGGGAACTGATGCTTCACCATAAATTCTGACTGACTTGCCATGACTTAGCGCATTATCCCACAGGAATCCAGTAGGAGCATAAACCAGGGCATCGGTCTGAACATGGGCATAACTTCTGAACCAGGCTCTCATGTTCTTTTCAATATAATCAGTTACGATTGAGGCGTCTGTCCACTGATGTCCTTCTGCGGAGGATTTTCCTGAAATATGGAAATTATCGAGAAGCATAAATTCTTCAGATAATTTGTGGGTATTCGGGGTAATCTGAGATCCATAAGAGCATAAAGCAGGATCTCCGTCTCCCTGTTTCATATCACCGAGGACCTGGTCGTAGGTTCTGTTCTCCTTAATAATATAAACCACATGTTTAAACAGGGAAGGTTCACCAATCCTTTCCGGTACAGGTTTTGGCTGAACAGACTCCCTTGGTTTTTCCCTAGCTCTTATTGCTCTCGAGAGGTTATTAGCTGCAATAACTGTATCGGTATAGGCATCAAGATCCTGTTTGTTTGGAACCGGTATAACGGATATTGAAGCCTCCATATTATGTGCGTTATATCTGGTAGTGGTGCGAGTTCTACCGAGACGGGCACCTTTTGCTTCGAGGTTCGAAACGTAAAGAACGTCTTGATTGGATATAGTTACTGATGAAGGGTAGGCTCCTGTAGGTATAAATCCGGTTACTGTACTTTCAGCTTTAGATGAATTTACTGATGCATTTACCCCCAGTTCGATAACAGCAAGTGCATTATCCATTCCATTTGCAACATATAGATATTTGTCATCACGGGAGAGACAAAGGCCATTGGGTGAATCACCGAAAAAAGGATTTATTTCAGGCTGAAGCCTGACGCTTACTGTTTCACTGATCTCATCTTTAGCTGTATTTATGACAGTAACATTGTCGCTGTTGGAATTAGTAACGTAAACAAATCTTCCGGTTTTATCACTTATTATATCATTTGGATGAAGACCTACTACCAACTCTTTGATTATTCTACCATTTGCAGGATCTACTACCGTAACACTACCTTCTCTTGTAGCGCCTCCTGCTGTTTTGTTATCAACTCTTGCAAGTCCCCAGGGAACACCTGCAACATCTTTATCATCTGCTTCCGGATTTCTGCCCGCCCAGTTTGTGACATACAGTTTCCCGGCAGCCATAGTCAGACCATAAGGTGCAACACCGGTATCAACTTTCCATATTGTTTTACCGGATTTAAGATCCTGTTTAAGAACATTGTTATTGCCATTCAGTACTACATATAAATACTCTTTTGATTTTTCTTTTGATATAAGAATTTCATTTGGTAGTGCCAAAAGGGACATTGGTGCACCTTCATATTCTAACATACTACCAAATTCTGCCTTAGTTCCATCCCACAGGGCCGACACTACAAATGACCTTTCATTAATGCCCGTTGTACTCCAGTATACTTTAAGCCCCTCTTTACTCCTATACCACATAATCCCTGAATAGGTGTTCATTCCGCCTCTGAGATTCATATGGTCATCATTTCTGAGTATGAATTTCACTTTAAGATCTGAGGTACTGATAAAGACAATACTTTCTCTTTCTTCAACTACAAGCCATTCTCCGTCAGGGGACAATACAGCATCAAGAGCATGACTTTCCCGTGATGCATCACCAAAGTAGACCTGCCTGCCTGCCGGTTGAATAATCCTGTCGTATGGAAGCTGAAACTGGCGCGAGTTTAGTGGAATAGGATATAATGAAATCTGAGCCTGAATGGAGGTAGTTGCCAGGGCAATGATTGCAGGAAAGAGATATTTCATATTTTCAATAGTTCAAAAAGGCTGCCCGGTATAGGAACAGCCTTTAAATTATTTCTTCAGAATGGTAAATCACTTAACTCATCGTTCTCAGGCGGGATATCCTCCAGTGTTGTATGCGATGGAATATTCTGATCCTTTACGGTTGAAGTTGTTTTTTCAATTTTCCAGGCATCAAGATTTGTAAAATAATTGATCTTCCCGTCGCGTTCCCACTTATTGCCTTTGAGATTAAACCATATTTTAACATCTTCATTTAGAAACGATTCGTTGATAAGTTCACACTTATCCTGTATCAGTTGGAACTTAATGTAGTCAATAAACACTGCTGCGCCGCCTGTCTCTTTTTTTTCGATGACAAACTCGCGTTTTTTAAATTTGTCACTTACCTGATTTACAGGAGAGATATCTATTACTTTTCCAATGATTTCAAATGCCATTTCGATTTATTCTTCGTGAATAACTATTTTTTCAATTCTGTCACCCTGACGTATTTTATCAATAACATCCTGTCCTTCAAATACTTTTCCGAAACATGTATGTTGTCTGTCGAGGTGTTTTGTATTGGTACGGCTGTGGCAGATAAAAAACTGTGACCCGCCACTATTTCTTCCGGCGTGTGCCATTGAAAGAACTCCTCTGTCGTGGTACTGATTATCACCTGTTAATTCGCATTTTATCTTATAACCGGGACCACCCGTCCCGACCCTTGGATCGTTCATGTCTTTGGAAAGAGGACAACCACCCTGAATGACAAAATCGGGAATAACCCTATGAAAAGCAAGTCCGTCGTAGAACCCTTTTTTCACAAGGGTGATAAAGTTCTCCACAGTACCCGGGGCGTCATCTTCAAAGAAGCTGACCTTCATGATACCTTTAGGAGTTTGTATTTCTGCCGTAGTCATATTACTTTACAATTTCCAGAAGTTCAACATCGAAAATAAGAGTTGAATATGGTTTGATAATTTCACCTGCTCCGGTTGCTCCGTATGCGATTGAGGCTGGCAAACATAGTTTGAATTTTGAACCAACCGGCATCAGCTGCAAAGCCTCTGTCCAACCCGGAATAACACCAGATACCGGAAAAGTAGCAGGTTCGTTTCTTTTAACTGATGAGTCAAATTCGGTGCCGTCAATAAGAGTTCCGATATAATGAACTTTTACGGTATTCTGAGCAGTCGGTTTTGGACCTGCTCCCATTTTAATTACCTCATACTGCAGGCCACTGGCAGTGGTGCTTACGCCTGTTTTTTCTTTATTCTTGGCAAGGAACGCCTCATTCTGATCAATATAATCTTTGAATTTTACTTTGTCAGTTTCTGCCTTTTTTGTTGCTTTAATAGCTTCACGTTTACTGATACACCCCATTATATATGAACGTGCAATGTCATCAGCCATTAACGGTTTCCCCTCTTTTCCATCAATCATTGCTTTTGCAACAATCATCGGATCAAGCAAAAGACTATCAGTAGTCAGAGCATTATAATTTACAATCCCGAAAGCATAAGATAGTGAATCTTCTTTACTTTTGAGGTTTGCATTTTTAAGAGAGCTCTTTCCGCAAGAGCCAAGCATTAAAGCTATTACAGCGGTCATTACAATTAATCCCTTCATTTTCATATGATACATTTTTAAATTTTAAATTTCCGCTAAGATAATACTTTAGGGAAAGCAAAAAGCCATCGGAAAAATTAATTTTAAATTTTCACTGCCCTGATCATCTGTCTTTTCCCCGGAGGCCCGGGAAGCAGAGTTACATCAAATCCGCAGGCTTTAAGATTTCTTTTTACTTTACCTTTTGCAGAATATGTTACAAGGATGCCATTTTCGCTAGTAACTGCAGCAATTCCGGAAAACATTTCCTGTGTCCACATTTCAGGTTGTTTATCGGGCCCGAAAGCATCGAAATAAATGAGATCATATCGACCTGACAGAGGATCTGTTGTAAAATCAGTTTCAACTTTTTTAAGTGTGAAATTATTACAGATATTCACTCTGATATTCCATGTTGCTGAATGAATCAGATCGAAAATCTCCCTCCCGTGTTCGCCAGCAAAATTATGATGATTAAGGGAACTGATGATTTTTCCATCCAGTGGATATTTTTCGATTGATGTATAATTGACTTCTCTTGTTCCTTCCCGGCATTGTATAGCAGTCAGCAGGGCATTAAGCCCTGTACCGAAACCCACCTCAAGGATATTAAGAGGATCAGCCTTGCAAGTTTCGAATCCGTTTTTTATAAAAATGACTGTTGATTCCTGTACAGCACCATATACTGAATGATAGTGCTCATTCAATTCAGGAACGAAAATAGTATGCGAACCATCAGAAGTTATGATTAGTTCATTCATAGATAACTTTAATTATTTCCGGCAATTAAGGATATTTTTTTGAACAACTGAATGAAGAACAAACGAATTTTGAATTATGAAGTTTTATTTTCCCTCTTTTTAATTTAATAATTATCTTTGTTGAGATTCTTAGAAGCTGTAAAGCTTATATATGATGACCAGGATTATTAAAAGTATATCTGTCTGTTTTTTGTTTTTTGCCGTACTGGCACTATATGCTCACATGGTAATCCCGCATGATCATCATTTAGCAGAGTCAGATGCATGCCTGGAAGATACCTGTCCGGCATCTGATAACAGCACAAATCATGATAGAGGATTCCCGTTTCATTGTCATGCATTTAATGATCTTACTTCAGAAAAGGCCCTTACCTATAATATTATAAAGAATGTCAGGTGCCTTTATTTAGTGGCTTTCTTCAAATTTGATTCATCGCTTACTTATGAGCAATCATTCCTTATAAGATTTTTTGATATCTGTAAACTGCCTGTAAACTCAGGTATTCTCGACCTTGCTTCGCTCAGGGCTCCTCCTTCTTTAAGCTGATATCTTTTAAGAGACTTCTACCCAGTGGTGCTTACCTTAGTGAACATTAGTGAAAACCTTTGTGTCACAAAGTAAAACACAAATTAATACAAAGGAAGATACAAAATATTTTTCTCAGAAATTTCAGTTCATTAATCTCCAAGTAATGATAAACCAGATCATCTCCTTTTCAGTAAAAAACAAATTCATTATTGGATTATTTATACTGACTTTGATAGGGTGGGGAACCTATTCCCTGACCAGATTGCCCATCGATGCTATACCGGACATTACCAATAATCAGGTGCAGATTATTTCACTTGCACCATCTCTGGCCGTGCAGGAGGTTGAAAGTTTCATAACAGCACCAATTGAAGTTGCTGTTGCCAATATACCTGATATAATTGAACTCCGCTCAATATCAAGATTGGGGTTATCTGTTATAACGGTTGTATTTGAAGATGGCGTTGATATTTACTGGGCAAGGCAACAATTAAGCGAACGTTTAAAAGAAGCCGAAGAATCCATTCCAGAAGGACTTGCGCAAATTTCGCTTGCTCCCATATCTACAGGACTTGGTGAGATATATCAGTATCGCCTGTCTGTTGAAAAAGGTCATGAAAAAGAGTTTAATCCAATGGAACTCAGAACACTTCAGGATTGGATTGTTCGCCGTGAAATGCTTGGAACGCCGGGTGTAGCTGATATTAATAGTTATGGAGGATTTGTCAAACAATACGAGATAGCTGTGAATCCTGAAAGACTGCGAGGTATGAATTTAACATTAACGGATATCTTTAATTCTCTGGGAAAAAACAATGAAAATACCGGTAGTGCCTATATTGATAAAAACCCGACTGCATACTTTATCAGGGGTATAGGATTAGTTAAGTCTCTTGAAGATATTGAAAAGATAGTTGTTAAGACTACCAATTCAGGAGTTCCTGTACTTATAAGGGATATTGCAACAGTTCAGTATGGAAGTGCAACGAGGTATGGTGCTTTCGTTGTAGATACCACTGAAGCTGTAGGTGGTGTTGTCATGATGTTAAAAGGAGCAAATGCACATGAAGTTTTTGAGAATGTTGAGACTCGTATTCAATCAATTCAAAAATCGTTACCAAAAGAGGTAACAATTGAACCTTTTCTTAATCGCTCTGATCTTGTGGGACGCGCTATCGGGACAGTTTCAAGAAACCTGATTGAGGGTGCGTTAATTGTAATTTTTATTCTGGTCTTATTACTTGGAAATATGCGGGCAGGACTTATTGTGGCTTCGGTCATCCCGCTTGCAATGCTTTTTGCTGTTTCTATGATGAACCTTTTTGGAGTGTCAGGAAATCTGATGAGTCTTGGCGCAATTGACTTCGGGCTGATTGTGGACGGAGCGATTATCATTGTAGAAAGTGTGGTACATCGTATCTTTATGAGCAAACATCATCATACTGGTGTTAGAAAACTTAACCAGGAGCAGATGGATGAAAATGTACTTGACTCGGCAAAACGAATGATGAGTTCGGCAACTTTCGGTCAGATAATAATATTGATAGTTTATCTGCCAATAATGGCGCTCGTAGGCATCGAAGGGAAAATGTTCAGGCCAATGGCACAGGTTGTTACTTTTGCTCTTATCGGGGCTGCAATACTGTCACTGACTTATGTTCCTATGGCCTCTGCTTTATTCCTGAGTAAGCATACAAGCCACAAACCAAATTTTTCTGACAGGTTAATGGATTGGATACGTAAAGGATTTAATCCTGCAATTACATTTGCACTAAAAAGAAAACTTCTTGTTTCTGTTTCAGCTACTATTTTATTTCTGTTTAGTCTGGTTTTATTCAGCCGTTTGGGAGGTGAATTTATTCCCCAGCTTGAAGAAGGCGACCTTGCCTCAAGTGTAATAACACTTCAGGGAGGATCATTGACCAATACTGTAACTGATGTCATTAAAGCAAATAGGATTTTACTTGAAAATTTTCCGGAGATTAAACATGCCGTATGTAAGATAGGATCAGGAGAGATACCTACAGACCCTACTCCCATGGAAACAGGGGATTATGTTATTACCCTTAAGAATAAAAGTGAATGGGTTTCGGCTTCTACACGTGAAGAGCTTGTCAGTAAAATGGAAGAAAAGTTGATTCCACTGGCAGGTGTTAAATTTGAATTTCAACAGCCAATTGCAATGCGTTTTAACGAATTAATGACCGGTTCGAAACAAGATATAGCCATTAAAATATTTGGTGATGACTTAAGCCAGCTTTCTGAAAAAGCTAACGATGTCGAAAAGGTTATTAATACAATTACCGGGGTTCAGGATATTAATGTTGAGAAAGTTACAGGTCTTGCTCAGATCCAGGTTGAATACAACCGTGATCGTTTAGCACAATATGGTCTGTCAGTTGATGATGTGAACCAGGTATTACGGGCAGCTTTTGCAGGTAGCCAGGCAGGGGTTGTCTTTGATGAAGAAAAGCGATTTGGATTGGTAGTTCGTCTGGACAAAGATTACAGACAGAACCTTGATGATGTAAAGAATCTCACCGTCGCTCTTCCTGACGGACATCAGATACCATTTGATCAGGTAGCTGACATTTTAATTAAATCAGGTCCTGCCCAGGTCTCCAGGGAAAATACTAAACGAAGGATAACCATCGGATTCAATGTCCGTAACCGGGATGTTCAAAGTGTAATAAATGATGTCACAGCTCAGATAGATCAGAAAATTAAATTGCCTACCGGCTATTACATTTCTTATGGAGGTCAGTTTAAGAATCTCGAGGCTGCTCAGAAAAGACTTTCTATGGCAGTTCCCGTAGCCCTGCTCTTAATATTTGTTTTGCTTTATTTTACATTTCATTCAGTGAAACAGTCCCTATTGATATTTACCGCAGTTCCTATGTCAGCAATTGGCGGAGTTTGCGCCCTGTGGATACGGGGAATGAACTTCTCAATATCAGCAGGTGTTGGTTTTATAGCATTATTTGGTGTAGCAGTGCTTAATGGTATTGTACTGATTGCAGAGTTTAACCGACTCGAAAAGGAAGGAGTAACAGACATTAAGGAGCGTGTACTAAAAGGCCTGCATACGCGCCTGCGTTCAATTATTTTGACAGGTGCTGCTCCGGCCTTGGGATTCTTACCTATGGTAATTTCTACCTCTGCAGGTGCAGAAGTTCAAAAACCTCTTGCAACTGTTGTAATAGGCGGTCTGATCACTGCCACTCTTCTTACATTGCTAATTCTTCCTGTTTTCTACATCTTTTTTTCTTCAACTAAATTCAAATTCAGATTTAAAGGCGGATCATCTAAAAAACTTGCAGCTGTTTTACTGTTTTTGGGGGCAACGTCAACTTTAAATACCGTAAACTGCCAGCAAGAGCGAGTCATTAATCTGCATGATGCAATTCAGATGGCTTTGGACAGTAACCTCTCAATTAAATCTGCAGCATTTTCAATAGAAAGCAGAAGAACAATAAAAGGAGCCTCTGTTGATTTGCCTAAAACTGTTATTGAAGGGCAATACGGACGGTTTAATTCATATTCAAATGATAATAGCTTTACTGTTAATCAGTCATTTGCCTTTCCATCGGTTTATATTAACAGGTCTAAACTTGCAAATGCAAATATAAAAAGCAGTGAATGGCAATATAAAGTGTCCCAGATTGAAGTAGCCAGCCAGGTGAAACAGGTCTACTGGGAATATGTTTACATGATTGCAAAGCAAAAATTACTCTCTTATCAGGATAGTCTCTATTCGGGATTTATGAGAGCGGCAGAACTAAGGGCAAAGTCCGGAGAAACAAACCGGCTTGAAATGATTACTGCCAGGTCGCAGAGCCTCGAAATCAGAAACCAGTTGTTCCAGGTGACAGCCGATCTTGGTATTTTTAGCAGGAAACTCATGGTACTTCTAAACAGTAAGTCATTGCCGGTACCAGCTGAGAAGAATCTTCACAGAATTGATTTTATTGTTCTTGCCGATAGTATGGCAGTAGCACAGAATCCTGCATTGGGATTCATTCAGCAGCAGGTTGAAGTATCACATATTGAGAAACAATTGGAGCGAAGTCAAATGCTTCCTGATTTTAATATCGGTTATTTCAGTCAGACGATGATAGGAACGCAGGATATAAATGGTGTGCCTTATACTTTCGGAAATGAAGCTCGTTTTAAAAGTGTTCAGGCCGGGATCTCAATTCCTTTATGGTTTCCTTCGTATACGGCACGAACTAAGGCAGCAAAGATTGGTGAGAACATTGCCCGGATAGATGCAGAATCTTATACAAAAACAGTAGCAGCCAATTATAGTTCATTGATGGACGAGCTAAGTAAATTTTCTTCAAGCGTGGAATATTACGAAAAGCAGGCAGTACCTGAAGCAGAGCTTATAATCAATCAGGCAACTCTTAGTTATAAGGCAGGTGCCCTGGACTATCTTGATTATGTTCTGACTTTGAACAGAGCATTGGCAATCAGGCAGAACTATCTTGAGGCACTTAATAGCTTCAACCAGACTATTATTTCAATTGAATATATTACAGGTAAAATATTTTAAACTATAAATATCATGACAAAAGTAAGTTTCAAATTATCAATAATTATTTTGGGTCTAATTATATCCTTATACTCTTGTATGAATGGAGATAGTAAGCCTATTTCAGACCCAGTAGCGGTGGAAGTTCTTCCGGAGAATATAGTTGAATTAAGGGAAGATCAGATAAAGCTGGCTGATATTCAGACCGGTTCAGTTGAGATGCGGTCTGTTAGCAACACTCTAAAAGTTAATGGTATTATCTCAGTCGCTCCGCAAAATCAGGCTACAGTTTGTATGCCTCTGGGAGGTTTTATTAAGAGCACTACTCTGATGCCAGGTAATGCCGTAACTAAAGGTCAGACTCTCGCTGTAATCGAAAATCAGGATTTCGTTGACATTCAACAGAATTACCTTGAAGCTAGAAATAAATTAGTTTTTGCCGAAGCAGAATACAAACGTCATACTGATTTGTTTAAAGATGATGTGTACTCAGAGAAAAATGTACAACAGGTCACAGTTGATTACAAAAACCTGAAAGCATTGGTAAGATCTCTTGAACAGAAGCTTTCTCTAATAGGGATTAATCCTGATCAACTCAACGAGGATAATATAAGCAATACTGTGAACCTTGTATCGCCCATTAAAGGGTTTCTTAAGGCAGTGAATGTAAATATAGGGAAATATGTTTCACCAACCGATATCCTGTTTGAGATTGTGAACAGTGATAAACTGTTTCTTGAACTTACTTTATTTGAAAAGGACGCAGATAAAGTGGCTACGGGTCAGAAAATAAAGTTCTTCATTAACAATGAAACTGAAGTACATGAAGCTCTGATCTCTCAGACAGGGAAATCGGTTAGTGTTGACAAGACTTTCAGAGTTTATGGAACTGTCACAGGTTCCTGCAAAAATGTTTTGCCCGGAATGTATGTTAATGCACTAATTGAAGAATCAGATATTAAAGTGGAGGCACTTCCTTCTGAGGCTGTAGTAAGTTTTGATGACAAGGATTATATATTTGTCTTTGAAAAAAACAAGGAAGAAGCCGGCAAAGCTATGACTGAATATCGGATCATTGAGGTTAAGAAGGGTGTTAGTTCATCTGGTTTTACCGAGATAACTCCTCCGGAAGGATTCGATATCAATGCTGTAAAGGTGGTAATAAAAGGAGCTTACAACCTTCTTTCAGCAATGAAAAATGCAGGTGAAATGGCCTGCTAATGTAGCACAGAGCAGAGAACCCCGTGCTCCATGCCCTATGCCCTGCGCTATTACCAGCTCGAATCATACCACGGTCTCACATCTGTAGCGACCATTCCGGCACTGATTGCTGCTTCGATACCAAGGTCGCCGTCTTCAAATACTTCAATAAATTCTGGCTCAATATTCATCAGGGTTGCACATTTGAGGAAAGTTTCAGGATGTGGCTTGAAATTTTCAACATCGTTGGCCGTAATCACAATATCAAAATATTTTCTTAGATCTGTTATCTCCAGAGTCCTTTCTACAGCTTCCCTGTGTCCGCCGGTACCTACAGCCATTGGAAGTTTTCCCCAATATTTTTTTACTATTTCCACTACCGGCTTTATCGGTTTGACCCTAGGTTGTTCTTTATAGAATTCTATAAGCTTTTCAGCCATTATCTGATCGATAGTAACACTTCCGTTGAGCTTGCATTTTTTGATGATCTCATCAGCAATTATCCATCCAGGTGTTCCGGTATGTTTCCTGAGAAAAGCCGTATCTATATCGGCTCCAAATTTCTGACAGGCCATTCGCCATCCTTTAAAGTGATATGGCATTGTATCGGCAAGTGTGCCGTCAAGATCAAATATGAGGCCTTTTATGCCGTTTTTAATATCGTATTGCATTTTTAATTATGTTGCGGCAAAGGTAGAAAGAAAACTGAAAGTTGAAAGAGTTGAAAGGGTTGAAAGAGTTGAAAGAGTTTAAAGGGTTGAAGGGGTCGGAATTTGTTTCAACCCTCTCAACCCCTCAACAGGTCAGCATAGCTCCTTTGTAACATCTGAAATATCAAGTATTATACCTGAAATTTTGTATCTTGCGGATTATCATAAAATAAGAATTTGTATGAGCGGCATTGAAAAGACGCCGGAGGAATTTATGAATGAACTCGAAGATTTGCAACTGAAGTATAATTCAATGAAAGAATTATATCAAGAGGAGATCTCAGGGCTCAGACAGGAGGCAGAGAAGGTAAAGAAAAGCGAGGAAAAATTCAGGATTGCCTATATGACAAGTCCTGATTCGATTAATATCAACCGGCTCTCTGATGGAATGTATGTCTCAATTAATGAGGGATTCACCGGGATTATGGGCTTTTCAGAAGAGGATGCTATCGGGAGAACTTCGCTTGAATTGAACATATGGGTAAACCCTGAAGACCGTATGAATCTTGTGAAAGAGCTTGAAGCGAACGGGAAAGTTAAAAACTTTGAGACTAAATTCCGGTCAAAGAATGGGACCGTCGTAAACGGATTATTAGCTGCGTCTTTAATAAACCTCGATGGTGTGCCTCATATCCTTACTGTTGTCCGGGATATAACCATCCGTAAGCAAAATGAACTGGAGAGTTATGCATTGTTCGAGATCGTAAAAGGTATTACTTCTACTGATAATCTGGACGAGTTACTCAAGTTGATCCATCATTCGCTAGGGAAAGTTGTTTATGCTGAGAATTGTTTTGTGGCTCTTTTTAATCAGGATACAGGACTCTTCAGCTTCCCTTATTTTGTAGACAAGGTTGATAAGACTCCGCTGCCGGCGTCCATGGGTAAGAGTTGTACTGATTATGTCTTCCGGACTGTTAAACCACTGCTTTTAACACAACAGATTTTCGACACGTTGGTAGAGCAGAATGAAGTCGAGCTAGTCGGATCAAATTCACCTTCATGGATTGGAATTCCACTTCAGACACCCTCTAAAGTGATAGGCGTTCTAGTCCTTCAACATTACGAAAATGAAAATGTATATTCTGAAAACGACGTAAAATTTCTTATTTCAATTGGGAGCCAGATTGCAATGGCAATTGAACGTAAGAAAGCAGAGGAAGAAATTAGTCTGAAAAATGAACTTTTACAGGCAATTAATGCGGAAAAAGATAAATTCTTTTCAATAATTGCACACGATCTCAGGGGACCATTAAGCTCATTTGTTGCAGCTACTCAGATACTTACTGAAGAAATCCAGACAATGGGTATAGAGGAGATTAAGAAAATCAGTATGAGTATGAAGACATCTGCGTCAAATATTTACAGTCTTCTTGAGAACCTGCTGGAATGGTCACGCCTGAGGCGGGGGGGGCTGGATTTCGTACAGGAAAAACTTAACCTGATGAAAGACGTTAAAGAATGTATTGATGTTTTATCTGAATCAGCGAGGAAAAAGGATATTGAAATTTCCGTTTCAATACCAGAGAAAATAGAGGTTCTTGCCGATAAGCATATGCTTGATACTGTTATCAGGAACCTTGTCTCAAACGCACTGAAATTTACTCCTGTCGGCGGAAAGGTTTGTATTTCAGCTGATTATACGGACGGACATTATATAGAGGTGAAAGTCAAAGATTCAGGAATTGGTATGACCACGGAATTGAAAAACAAGCTTTTTATAATAAATGAGAAGACCAGCCGGAATGGCACAGAAGGCGAATTGAGTAGCGGACTTGGGTTATTATTATGTAAAGAATTTATTGAAAAGCATGATGGTAAGATTTGGGTTGAGAGTGAAACAGGAATGGGAAGTATCTTCTCTTTTACAATTGGTCAATCTGAAATTTAAAGAATTATGAATTATCAGAACAAAACAAGCGAAGAACTTATTAACGAGTTGAAGATACTGAATCTGGAGTATGATCGGCTAAAGTCATCATACAAAAAGGATATTTTGGATAGAAAGCAGGCAGATGAAAAGCTTTTATTAAGTGACGAGAAATTCAGGAAAGCATTTCTTACAAGTCCTGATTCTATAAATATCAACCGTCTTGAGGATGGTATGTATGTATCAATTAATAATGGTTTTACAAGGATTACGGGGTATCAGGAGGAGGAAGTCATAGACAAGACTTCACTCGAACTGAATATCTGGGCAGACCTTAATGATCGCGACAAACTTGTAGGTATATTAAGAGAGAAAGGAGAAGTCCAAAACCTTGAGACAAAGTTTCTGATGAAAAACGGTTCAGTCAAAAACGGAATGATGTCAGCAACTATCATTCATTTAGAAGGAATCCCTCATATTCTAAGTATAACAAGAGACATTACAGAAAAGAAG
>Ga0315273_10001929_pt1 | contig 24087 bp, 21 predicted proteins | sample YL17G02_0_MG_FD_205753 | JGI IMG/M metagenome (GOLD analysis project Ga0315273, IMG submission 205753) | Sediment microbial communities from Yellowstone Lake, YNP, Wyoming, USA - YL17G02_0 | ecosystem: Environmental > Aquatic > Freshwater > Lake > Sediment | place: USA: Wyoming | collected...
CACCGAGACGCAAGCTCCGCGACAAGCGGGCACCCAACCCACCGACGATCACCCGACGGCCTCCATGCCTCGCCTCGAGGCGAGGTTCTTCGTCCAATTCCTCGCGAGCCCCCGGTTCATGCAGAAGCTCGAACGAGCCAAGGCTCTTCTTTCGAACAAAAATGGAAATCTCTCCCACGAATTCGTTTTCGAGGCCGCTCTCGACGAATTCTTGAAAGGCCACGATCCCGAGGAACGTCAGCACAGGCGCAACGAGCGGAAAGAAAAGCCTAGGGCGGAAACGACATCGGGAGAGCGTGCGGCGGGAGAGACAGTGCGATCACAGGCCGTGCGCCGCATCCCCGTCGCCACAAGAGACGCTGTTTTCGCCCGCGACAAGGGTCGTTGCACTTTCATGGGCTCGACCGGCAAACGCTGCGACGCGACGCACAACCTCCAGATCGACCACATCGTGCCGTTTGCTCGGGGCGGGACGAATACGCTCGGCAATTTGCGTCTTCTCTGCGAACGGCACAACAAACACGAGGCGGAAAGAGTTCTCGGCGGTGGTTCGGTCGGGCGGTTCCGTCGGCGAGAATAGAGCACCGTTCGTTGGAGAAGCTCTCACGCGCGCGGAGCGCGATGAACCGGCAGCGAAGAAACCGCAAACGCGATGGAGATCAGTCTTTGATCACCCGCAGGAGCGCAACCATTTCCTGATGGGACTCCACGGTGAGGTCCGCGCGGCCGAAGTCGAAGTCCTGGGTTTGCGGCGTTCGTATGATGACGACGGGAATTCCCGCGTCGATGGCGGCGAACATCCCTTTCTCGGCGTCTTCGAAGACGAGGCACTCGGATGCGCCTAGATCGAGCGCGTCGAGTGTTTTCGAGAAGACGTCCGGCGCCGGCTTGATTCTGGGGACCGTGTCGCTCCCAAGAACCACGTCGAAAACGTCATCGACACCAGCGTTTGTCAGCACGGCGCGGACATCGCTGGCCGGCGTGCCGCTTGCGATCGCCATTCGCTTTCCCATGCGTGAGAGGAGGTCGATCATCGCTTTCGCATCATCGAAGAGCTTGATCGTCCCGTCTTCGCAGTAGCGCGAGAAGATCGGCATCTTTTCCTGCCGGATCTCGATGGCGTCGAGTTCGAGACCGTGGCGCTCGATCTCGCCTTGCGCCCCGCGCCCGAGAGACGTCCAGTACTTGTAGTATTCCTTCTCATCGAGCGTATGGCCGTATCGCCCGAAGACCTCATCGTACGCCTTGAAGTGGAAACGCTCGCTGTCGGCGAGAAGGCCGTCGAAGTCGAGGATCAGTCCCCTGGCGGGGAGGAGGAGATTCTTGAGCGTGGAGAGCTTATCCAAGGTAGCGCACCTGTCTCTTGATGGGAATCAGACGGCGGATGAACACGTAGATCGCGTAGCTCTCAACCGCGAACGGGAGAAACCCGAGAAAACCGAGGACGGGCATCTCGAAGATCTTGATGTGACCGAGATACGGGACGGAGTATTCCCACTTCGTTGCTGCCCAGTAGTTCCAGAACTCCCAGAGGGCGCCGCAGATGAAGCCGGCGAGGAACATGATGAGCGTCGAGCGCGCTTTTCCCGTGAAGAGCTCGGAGAGAAACGATCTCTCGCCCAAACGCTGGTTGATCGGGTCGAGGAAGAACGCCCAACCGATCCAGACGAGAGGCGTCATGTACGGAGACGGCCGAAAGAGAGGAACAACCACGCACACAAGCCCGAAAAAGACGAGCGTGCTGAAAAGCCCGTCCCCAAGCCTCGGAGACCGTTCCGGGTTGCGGCCGGGGAGCAGGCTATCGAGAAGCTCGTACGTGAGGAACATCCCCGGGGAGATGGTTGCGAACGACCACGCGTAACCGGCGAAACGGACGAAGGTGTTTTCCGGTAGATTGGCGTACCGCCAGTTTTTCAGGAGTACGTTGTAGCCTTCGAAGACCTCCCAGCTCGCGATCGATATCACGGCGAGAATTGCGAACTCTGTCGGGTACCTCGAGAGAAGCGACGTGCCCTTTCGCGAGAGGATCACGCCATCGACGAAAAGGATATAGCCCGTCCACATGATCGGCGTGAACCACTGGGCGAGCCACTGCGCGCCGGCAAAGAGAAGCGCCTCGCCGGCGAGTATGACGAGAAGGCCAACGACGCTGTAACGGGGAAGCGCCCGGAAAACGAAACCGAGCCCCGCACCCGCTGCGGCCTGCCTTGACTTACGCGGATTATGGATTAACATAGCATGAATCTAGGCCAAGAAGGACGCGGCTGCAACCATGAACGTGAATGAAGTGAAACGGAATCTCGTCGACGCGTGCCACCGTGTGTACGCGCGAGGCTTTGTCGCGGGCTACGAGGGCAACTTGAGCGCGCGGATCTCTGTCGAGAAGATCCTTGTAACACCCGCGGGTGTGTGCAAAGGCGACGTGGCGGCTGATGATTTGATCATCGTTGACAGAGAGCGCCCGCAGACACGCGGCGGGAGTCGTTCGACAGCGAGGCGCCGCGAGAAGGGCGCGCTGGGCCGCCCGACCGCCGAGCTCGAGATGCATCTCATGGTGTATGATGAGAGACCCGAGGTACACGCGGTGGTTCACGCCCACCCGCCGGTCGCGACGGGTTTTGCCGTCGCGGGAGTCCCGATACCCGAGAGGGCGCTCCCCGAGGTGATCGTCGCGCTCGGTGCGATCCCGCTCGTCCCGTACGCGCTCCCGGGAAGTGCGGAGCTGGCGGACGCGATCAGAAAGCACATCAAGGACGCCGACGCGTTTCTCTTGGCAAACCACGGGGTTCTCACCGTGGGGCGGACGATCGAAGAGGCGTACTACCGTCTGGAGATGGTCGAACAAGTGGCGAAGAGCGTCCTCGTCGCGAAGGCGCTGGGCGGGCCGAAGGAGCTCTCGAAGGCGCAGATCCGGGCGCTCGACAAGCTGGCGGGAAGGTAGGCTGTGGCTTCAGTGGAAGTGCGCTGTAGGGTCGTTTCGAGCCCAGCGCTCCGCTTCGCTCGGCTTTCCGGCCTGACGGCCGTCCGAAGCCCGGGAACCCGCGGACCGCGCGGCGTGTTAAAGTGTGAAAAAAAGGGAGGTCGAGGATGGATTATCAGGTTCAAGCGATCAACGAACAGGTCGAGCGTGAAAGCCGTTTCGTCCCCGAACTGCAGAAAGCCGTTCACAGGGTCATCGTCGGTCAGGGTTACCTCATCGACCGGCTCCTCATCGGGCTTCTCTGCGATGGGCACGTCCTTATCGAGGGCGTCCCGGGGCTCGCTAAGACGCTCTCGGTAAAGACGCTCGCGAGGGCGATCGACACCTCATTCCAACGAATTCAGTTCACACCGGATCTGCTTCCCGCCGACATCGTCGGCACTCAGATGTACGATCCGCGCGACCACTCGTTCACGGTCAAGAAGGGTCCGATCTTTTCGAACCTCGTCCTCACCGACGAGATCAACCGCGCGCCTGCAAAGGTGCAAAGCGCGCTCCTCGAGTGCATGCAGGAGCGGCAGGTCACGATCGGCAGGGAGACCTTCCGTCTCGAGTTCCCGTTTCTCGTCATGGCGACACAGAACCCGATCGAGCAGGAGGGGACGTACCCGCTTCCCGAAGCGCAGGTCGACCGTTTCATCATGAAGGCGAGAATCACGTACCCGCAGCGCGATGAGGAACGGCTGATCATGGAGCGCGTGACCGGCGAGGGCCTTCCCGAAATCGATCCGGTCATCACGCCGGAGCGGCTGCAGAAAGCGCAGGCGCTGGTGCGCGAGATCTACATGGACGAGAAAGTGAAGAACTACATCCTCGACATCGTCTTGGCGACGCGGGATCCGGAGAGTTTCAAGCTTCCGATCAAACACCTCATCGCGTACGGAGCGTCTCCGCGCGCGACGATCTATCTCGCCCAGACGGCGAAGGCCCACGCGTTTCTCCGCGGACGAGGGTACGTGACCCCCGAGGACATCAAAGCGGTGGGCCCCGATGTCCTCCGTCACCGTGTGATCGTCACGTACGAAGCTGAAGCGGAACAGCTCGACTCCGAAGCGATCATCAAAAGAATTTTCGACGGCATCGAAGTGCCCTAGTCGGTCATTTTTTCTCAAGCGGGCAGATCATGGCGCAGTACAGGGAACACTCCGACGAACGGGATATCTACGGGATCCTCCGAAGGGTCAGACGAATCGAGATCATGACCCGGAGGCTGGCGAACGACCTCTTCTCGGGCGAATACCACAGCGTTTTCAAGGGGCAGGGGATCGAGTTCGATGAGGTGAGGGAATACCAGCCGGGCGACGACATCCGTTCGATCGACTGGAACGTGACCGCCCGCATGGGGAAGCCGTACATCAAGCGCTTCGTCGAGGAGCGCGAGCTCGTCGTCGTCTTTCTCCTCGACGTGAGCGCGTCGGGCCTCTTCGGTTCCGCATCGAAGACGAAGCTCGATACCGCCGCGGAGATCTGCGCGCTGCTGGCCTTCAGCGCCGTCCAGAACAACGACAAGGTCGGGGCGATCATCTTCTCCGATCATATAGAGGAGTACATTCCGCCGGACAAAGGACGGCGTCACGTCCTCCACGTTGTCCGGAACGCCCTCTTTCACGAGCCCGAGGGAAAGGGCACGGACATCACCGGCGCTCTCGAATACCTCCTCAGAGTCATCAAGCGGCGGGCGATCGTCTTCGTATTGAGCGATTTTCTCGCGCCCGACTTCACGCGTCCGCTCGCCATCGCGGCGAACAAACACGATCTCGTCGCCGTGCGCATCAGGGACAAGCGCGAGAAGGACATCGGTCGCGTGGGGCTTGTGCGCCTCTGGGACCAGGAGCGGGGCGTCGAGGCGCTCGTTGATCTCGGGAGCCCGGCGGCGCAGAAAAGATATGAGCGCCTCCTCGACGAGAGAGACAGCGAGCAGGAAGCGGTGTTCAAGCGCCACAAAGTGGACTGGATCGATATCGATACCGAGAATGACTACGTCAAACCGTTGAACCTGTTCTTCCGCGCGAGGGCGAAGCGGAGGTAAGTACGCCGTCGTGAAACGGATCGTTCGCATATCTTTGCCATTGCTCATCGGTGCGATCCTCTCAGGGACCGTGCCGGTGGGTGAGCTCGGTGCCTCAGCACCGGACGGCATCGAGATCAACACGCGTGTGAGCGCCGACTCGGTAACCGTGGGGGAGAGGCTCCGCGTCGTTCACAACGTGACCTATCCCGATTCTTTCACTCTTCTCCCGCCCGGAGCGTTTGACGCAGGCACCTGCCGCGTGATCTCGGTCGCGTGGAAAGAAGAGAAAAAAGAAGGGCGCATCACGAAGACCGCGAGTCTCGACGTCATGACGACGGATCTCGAGAACGCGCGCTTGCCCAAAACGGCATTCGGCTTTCGCGCCCCGGCGGGCGACACGCTCGTCGTCTATTCCGACGAAGTCGATGTCCCCGTCCGGCGCCTGACCGGAGAAAAGAGCGAGGCCAAGCCTCTCAAGCCCCAGTGGGAGGCGCCGCGGAGCTACACGTTCGTCCTTTTCATCGCCGCGGCGGTTGCTCTCGCGGCGCTCGGGTTCTGGCTTTACCGGCGGTGGAGAAGACGCGTGGGCGTGAAGGCGCCCGAGCCGGAGCTCCCGGCAGATTTCGTCGCCCTTCAGAGGCTCGACGAAATCGAGCGGATGAACCTCGTCGAAAAGGGAGAGATCAAGACGCACTACACGCTTGTCGTCGACACGCTGCGCAAGTACATGGAAAAGCGTTTCGACATCCTCGCGATGGATCAGACGACCGACGAGATCCTGTGGGCGCTCCGCAGGGCGAGCGTCGAGATCGGCGACATCGAGCCGGTTCTCCGCGAGGCCGACCTGGTGAAATTCGCGAAGTACCGGCCCGACGCGAGTGCTGCCAAAGGATTGATCGACACGGTCCGCGGGATCGTGACGCGGACGGCTCCCCGGCCGCTGGTGCTGGCGGAAGCCGCGCAGTAGAAACACGAGCAGGTGAGACCAGGTCCCCACCGAGCACGAGTTGGTTTTCTATGTTTCGTTTCGCGTATCCGCAGGCGTTTTTTCTTCTGATTCTGCTCCTCCCGCTTCTCTATTTCGAGCTCGCGGGAAAGCGGAAGCGGCGGAGCGTTGCGTTTTCGTCTCTCGATCTCCTCACCGAGGCGAAGCTGAGAGCGGGTCCGTTGAAGACATACGGGAAAAGCGCTCTTCGCGCTCTCGTCCTGGTTCTCATCGTGATCGCCGCCGCGCGTCCGCAGACGGGGCGTTCCGAGAGCTCTGTCCGGACGGAGGGGATCGACATCATGCTCGTCCTCGACACGAGCGGGAGCATGCAAGCCCAGGATTTCCAGCCGGACAATCGCCTCCACGTGGCGAAAGAGGTCGTCAAGGAGTTCATTTCGAAACGGAAACACGACAGGATCGGGCTCGTCGTGTTCTCCGCGCAGGCGTTGAGCCAATGTCCGCTCACGCTGGATTACGACGTCCTTCGCAGTCTCGTCGACCGCGTCGATTTCGGTATGCTCGAGGACGGCACGGCGATCGGCGTGGCTCTGGCCACGGCGTGCAATCGTTTGAAAGACAGCAAGGCGAAGAGCCGTGTCGTGGTGCTTCTCACCGACGGTCAGAACAACACGGGGATGGTTTCGCCGGAGACTTCGGCGAACATCGCCCGATCCCTCGGGATCAAGGTGTACACGGTCGGCGTCGGTACGAGGGGGTTTGCCCCGTTCCCGGTGGACGACCCGATGTTCGGCAGGCGTCTGGTCCAGATGCAGGTGAACATCGACGAGGAGACGCTCCAGAAGATTTCGAAAACGACGAACGGCGAGTACTTCCGTGCGACTGACGCCGGTGAATTGAAGGCGATCTACGACAGGATCGACATGCTCGAAAAGACGACGATCGAGACGAGGACTTTCGCGAACTATACGGACAGATATCCGCTGTTCGTGCTTCCAGCCCTCCTGCTCCTCGTGCTCGAGCTGGGACTCGGCGAAAGCCTGTGGAGAGAGACACCTTGACCGCAGGGCTTTCGATCACGGGACTTTCGAGGGAGACATGAGATCATGAGTTTCGCGCATCCGCAGTGGCTCAATGCGCTTCTCCTCATCCCCGTTCTCGCGGGCTTATTTCACTATGGCACGAGACGGCGAAGGCAATCGCTCGTCGCGTTCACGGGAGACCGGCTGGCGGAGTCGCTCGCGCCGGGCCGGAGCTGGCGCAAGGCGCTTTCCAAAGCGGCGCTCAGAGTGGGCGGATACTCGCTTCTCGTCATCGCTCTCTCCGGCCCGCAGATGGGCAGCCAGCTCGTCAAAGTGGAGCGTGTCGGGATCGACCTCGTGATCGCGCTCGACACGTCGATGAGCATGCTCGCCGAGGATATGAAGCCCAACCGGCTCGAAAGGGCGAGACAGGAGATCGTCGATCTCATCCAGGGACTCAAGGGGGATCGCGTGGGAATCGTGGTTTTCGCCGGCGACGCGTTCGCGCTTTGCCCTCTCACCGTGGATTACGACGCCGCGCTCATGCTCGTCCAGACGGCGGACGTCAACGCTGTCTCGGAGCCGGGGACGGCGCTGTCGCGGGCGATCGAGAAAAGCGCCGCGCTATTTCCACAGACGGAAAAGGCCGATCGTGTCATCATCCTCGTCACGGATGGCGAAGGCCACGAGGGCGACCCCGTCGCGGAGGCGAAGAAGGCCGCGGAGAAAGGCATACGCATCCACACGATCGGGATCGGCAATCCCTCGGGGGACATCATTCCGCTTCGCGGAACCGACGGTTCGATCGGCGGGTACAAGAAAGACGACACCGGCGAGACGGTGCTCACGCGCCTCGACGAAAAAACGCTCGAAGAGGTGGCGCGAGCAACGGGGGGCCGGTATTTTCCAGCGACGCGGGAGGGCCTGGAGCTCAAGGTCCTTTACAGGGAGATCTCCGGCATGGAGCAGAAGGCTATCAAGGGCGAGTTCCTCGAGAGAAAGAAGGACCGGTTTGGCTGGTTTCTCGCGGGTGCATTCCTTCTCCTGGGGCTCGATGTGTTGACGGTCGCGAGGGGATCGACGAGAAAACGCGTCAAGGGAAAGGTCCTTCACACGGGAGCCGCCGCGGTTCTTCTTGTGGCTCTCGCGCTCGTTGCATCTCCCGCGTCCGCGAAGGGAATCAACGGGAAGCGCGTGAAATCGGGAAATCAATACTACCGGTCGGGCGAGTACGAGAAAGCGCTCGTGCTGTACAAGGAGGCGCTGGGAGACACGACGAAGCTCGCGGAGCACGCCGAGGGAGTGACGTACAACGAGGCGAACACGCTTCACATGATGAACCGGTACCCGGAGGCCCTCCAGAAGTACCACGAGAGCGTCTCGGAAGACACCGTGCAAACGGGACGGATGCTCTACAATCGGGGCAACACGCTCGTGAGAATGGGGAGTCTTCCCGAAGCAGTGGAATCGTACGTGCAAGCGTTGAGATATCTGCCCGACGATTCCGACGCGCGCCACAACCTGGAGCTGGCGCTCCGCATGATGCAGGAAAACAAGCAGAAACAGGAGCAAGAACAAAACCAGCAGCAACAGCAGAACTCCGAACAAGAGCAGCAGGGAGAGAATAAGAACGACCAGCAGCAACAGCAGCAGAAGGACCAGCAGCAAGACCAGGAGAAACCCCAGAGCGAGAAGGAGAAGCAGCAAGCCCAGCAGCCGGATTCGATGCAGGCCCAACCGCAGCCTTCCACGCGTGATTCGACGGCGGCCAGGCCCGAGCTTCCCGAGAGCACACAGACGATTCAGCTGAGCCGCGAGGATGCCCTGCGCTTGCTCAAGCTCCTCGAGGAGCAGGAGAAGGAGCTCCAGAAAGAAAAACGGAAGGCCGCGTTCATACGCGTGTCGCGGTCCGGCAAGGACTGGTAGCGAGGATGGGTAAATCGTGAACGGGATGCGAATACACATACGACTTCACCGGGCAGCGGGCGTCTTCGTCATGGCGCTGGCGATCGCCGGGGTAACGCTGGCCGCAGGAGCCGCGGGCGAGGACGTCATCGTGAAGGCGGTCGTAGAGCCTGGTGTCGTTCCCGTGGGGGGCGAAGCCACGCTTGTCATCAGCGTGCAGGGGAAGTTCAGCAAGTCGTCGAATCCCGAGCTGCCTCCGCTCGAGAACTTCACCGTTTACCAGGCGGGCACGTCGCAGAGCTTCAGCTTCGGGACGGGCGGCTCGAGCTCATCGCTTCAATTCACGTACGTCCTCGTTCCGAAGAACCCCGGCACATTCACGATCGAGCCCATTCGTTTCCAGACCGGCGACAAAATCTACACAGCAGACCCCGTTACCATCGAGGTGGTCCAGTCACCGACCCAGGTTCGTATTCCGGAATCCACGGAGAAGAGCCGCCCGGGCGAGAAGGCGGACCAGCCGATCTTCATACGCGGGACGGTTGACAGAGATACCGTGTACGTCAACCAGCAGGTCACGTGGACGCTGGGGTTCTATACTGACGGACGCCTCGGAATCACGAGAACACCCGAGTATTCACCCCCCGCGGCCGAGGGGTTCTGGGCCGAGGAGCTTCCCTCGCAGAAGAGCTCCTACAGGCAGATCCAGGGGCGGCAGTACCTCGTGAACGAAGTCAAACGCGCTTTCTTCGCATCCGCCCCGGGAAAGTTCACGATCGGTCCGGCGCGCGTGGATCTCATGATCGACGATTTGGGGAGGCGTCCGCGCGACAGTTCCTTCGACGACTTTTTCAACCGGTCTTTTGGTTCGTTCGGATTCGGAAAGCCTGTATCGCTCAACACCAAGGAGATCCCCGTCACGGTTCTCCCCCTGCCGGCGCGGGGGCGGCCGGCGAATTTCTCCGGGCTCGTGGGCGGCGGCCTCGAGCTGACGCTCCAGGCAGACAAGAACGTGGCTCAGGTTGGCGAGCCGATTAACCTCACGCTCGAGATTCGCGGGGACGGGAACTTCAAGACCATGTCGGCCCCGGAGCTCGCCCAGCCCGACGGATTCAAGATGTACGAATCGGGAACGACATCGGATCTCTACAAGAAGGACCTGATCGTTTCCGGCAGGAAGAAGTACGAGTACGTGCTCATCCCCCAGGTCGAGGGCGCAAAAACGCTTCCGCCGGTGACAGTGTCCTATTTCGATCCGGCGGAGAAGACGTACAAAACGATACAGTCCGCTCCCATCCATCTCGATGTCAAGCCGGGAACAGCGGAGGAAGGCCGCCGCGTCGTCATTGCCGGCTCAGGTGAGGACATCGAGGTCCTGGGCAGAGACATCAATTACATCCATCCGGTGCCCGCCGTCATCCGTCCGTGGTCGGGAAGTGACGGGCTGGGAGTGTTGTACGTTGCGCTTCACGCCCTTCCTCTTGCCGCCGTCGTCGGGGCGATCTTCGTCGAGAGGCGGCGAAAGCGGCTCCGGAGCGACATTCGATTCGCCCGCGCCAGCCGTGCGGCGCGCGAGGCCGAAAAGAAACTGGGAGAAGCGCGCCGGCTTCTCAACCAGGGCCAGACGAGGGAGGTGTACCCGGCGGTGTCGGCTGCTCTCCGTGGTTACATCGCGGACAAGATGAACGCGTCGGCATCAGGGCTGACCGGCGATGATATCGAGAGATTCCTCGCGGAAAAAGGCGCGGCCGCTGAAGATCTCGAGAAGCTGAAAGCCGTCCTCAGAACGTGCGACAGCGCACAGTACTCACCCGTGGGTTCCGAAGGACCGGGCGGCGGGAGCCCAGCCGAGACGATCGAGCTCGCTGCCGAAACGGTCAGGGTTTTCGACAAGAGGTACCTTTCGTGAGAAGGCCATACGTTATCGCCGCGATCGCCGTTCTGGTGTCGGCGGTCTCCGTGTTCGCTGCGGCGGAGCTTGTATCGGCTCGGCCGGCGAAACCCTCGCCGTCGGTGGCGGGCCGTTTCAGGGAAGTGTTTGCGAAGGGGAACGCTCTTTACGAGCAAGGGGACTACGCCGGAGCGGTCGAGCAGTACGTGAGCCTCGTCGGCGCGGGCATCACGGACAAAGATCTCTATTACAACCTGGCCAACGCATACTACAAGAACGACGATTTCGGACGCGCCGTTCTTTTTTACGAGCGGGCGCGGCGGTTGGCCCCGCGCGACCGGGATGTCCGTGACAATCTCGCTCTGGTGCGCTTGCAGCTCCGGGACAAGCAGTTCGTCCGCGACGAGAACCGTCTCGTGAGAGCGGTGGCATGGCTCCACGACAACCTCAACGCGAAGGAGATGACCCTCGTCGGCTCGCTCTGTTACCTGTTGCTCTGCGTCCTCGGAATCGTCTTCGTGTTCAGGGATTCGGCGGCCGTGTCCGCCGCGTACCGCTGGATCTCCTTCGTTTCTCCGGGAAGACTCGCCGGCCTCACGCGGACGCAAGACCTTCTCTTGGCACTCGCCGTCGTATCGTTTCTTTTTGTGTCGACGGGAGTCTCCGCGTACAGGAAGACGGCGCAGGAGAGCGGACGAAGAGTGGCGGTGGTGGTCGGACCGGAAGCGGCTGTGTTCAGCGCCCCCGTGGAGGACGCGACCCTCCAGTTCAAGATCCACGAGGGCACTCTCGTGCGGATACGCGAAGAGCGAAAGGCCTGGGTGCGAATCAACCTTCCCGGGGGGCTCTCGGGGTGGGTGTCTGCGTCGGCGGTCGAGCGAGTGTGAGCGTCTCTCGAGATATTTCTAACCGAGACAGAATTTCAGTTCGGTCCCCCCGACTCGAATGACGGCGCCGGGATTGAGCGCGGCCTTCGTGATCTTCTGGCCGTCGACGAAAGTCCCCGGCGACCCCTCGAGATCCTGTATCACGTACTTTCCCGCCTCGAATGAGATCCGCGCATGGTAGCGCGCGACGTTCATGTCTCTGATCTCGATGTTGTTATCGACCTCTCTCCCGAGAGTCATTGTCATCGGCAGCAGGGGAAGGCTCTTTCCCGTTCCGGGACCCTTGGTAATCGTAAGGATCGGAAGCCCCCCCGAGCCCGCGCGGGCACTCGGCTTCGCGCTTTGGTACCTCGTGGTGGCTTCTTCTGCGAGCTCATCGTCCGGGTCGGCTAGAGCAGAGAGTGGATCGTGTGCATCTCCGGCGGGATCATCTTCCTCGCGAGAAGCATCCTCGTCGAACTCGCGGGAAGCGTTCCCGTCGAAATCATTCACGGGAGCGGCCGGCTGAGCGTCGGCGACCGCTGGATCAGCGGGCGTGTCCTCCGCCACGAATTCCTCGACCCACTCCTTGGGATCGACGAGCGTGTCCTCGCCCCCCAACGGCGCCGCTTCGTGCGGCCGTGGAGCCGCTTCTCTCTGACGGCTTGCCGCTTCAGGCTGATCGGGCGCTGTTTCACGCGAGTCAATGCGAGCGAGCGAGTCCGAGCACTCTTTGTGGCGCTGCATGAGCCGCTTGCACTCGTCGGCGAAGGGCGCCAGTCTTTCGTTCAATGCGGACTCTTCGAACTCCCCGACGCGGAAACGAAACGTGAGCTCGTCGATTGTGTCCCTGAGTTCTTCGGAGCGGGTCTCAATATCTCGTATCTGGCCCCGTAGCGAGGCGCGGATTTCTTCGATGTTTTTCGCGAGAGGCACGAGCTCGTCGTCGAGTTCCCGGAGCTCTCTTTCGTATTCGTCGAACACCCTCTTGAAGATGCTCTCTTTGACCGATTGCTTCTGGGATTCGGCCTTCTCGATCCGGCCTAGCAACGCGCGCCGCTCTTCGGCGAGCTCCCGACAACGTGCGAGCTCTGTATCGAGAGCGATCTCAGCCCTTTCGATTGTAACGTTCTCCATCGGGTGCCTCCGTGGTCAGCAACGCTCCGTGCGACGAGTCCTTCGTTTCTGTCGTTGTGTGCAATCTTTTCGAGCGATTGAAGAATCAACTCTACCTTGCCGGGGGGCGCAATTGCTTAAAGCATGCCAGATTAGCGGATTGTCGCAAGTTTCTCGCGTAATCCGCGCGGGAAGCGTGGCCGCCATGGCCTGCCTTCCAGCCAAAGCGCTTGACTCCGGAGAGACGGTTGTATTAGCGTCCACGGTAGTAACTGCTTGAAGGGGAACGAGAAATGAGGCTCGAAGTCGCTTCTCTCAGCCACATCGGTCAGGTTCGCCAGAGGAACGAAGACGCCATGGGTTACTTCGAGCCGGCGGAGCCCCAGGTGCTCGATGGGAAGGGATCGCTGTTCATTGTGGCGGACGGAATGGGTGGGCACCGGGGCGGCGAGATTGCCAGCCAGCTCGCCGTGGATACGATTCTCGAAGCGTACTACGCCTCGGGAGAAAGCGACCCTGCGAAAGCCCTCGACTTCGCTTTCAGAAAAGCGAACGAGGCAATCATCGAAAAATCGCGAAACGACGTCTCGCTCTATGGGATGGGAACGACCTGCACAGCGCTCGTTGTGAGGGAGGACGAGGGGTTCTTCGCCCATGTGGGCGACTCGAGAGCCTATCTTTTTCGCGGGAACGAGCTGAAACAGCTCACTGAAGATCACTCTCTCGTCGGAGAAATGGTCCGCTCGGGGATCCTGACCGACGAAGAAGCCCGTACGCATCCCCGCCGCAATGTGATCACGCGATCGATCGGCACTCACGAGGACCTCGCCGTGGAATTCTCGAAGGCCCCTCTGCCTCTGGTCGATGGCGACGTGTTCGTGTTGTGTTCGGATGGGTTGACGTCTCTCGTCGGGCAGGGCGAGCTCAAAACCGTCATCGCTTCGAACCCGCCACGAAAGACGTGCGACGTCCTCGTCGATCTGGCCAACGAACACGGTGGGAAGGACAACGTCACGGTTCAGATCGTGAAGTGCCGCGCGAGCTGACTAGCCCTCCCGCTTGATCCAGAAGGTTGCTCCCACGGTTACGAGCGTTTCTCTCCCAAGGTGAAATCCAACGAAAATATCCGGCCCCGCCGAGAGCGCGTAGCTGACTCCCCCTCTGAGTTCGGCGTCGAGATCCGTGTCTGAGATCTTGGGCTGGCGGCCCCGGTCAACGTCGGTGTTGATGAGAAGCATGTACACGCCTAGATACGGAACAAGAATGTTGCCGCTGTCGTCGAGTCTGAACGGGCTCGAGATGATCGCTCCGAAGGGAAACTGAAGGATATCGATGGCGTCGCTGGCGATCGCTCCGATGCCCGCGGTCACCGAGAGATCGAAGGGAATCGCGTTTGTCGGCGGAAACAGACTGAACTTCAAATCCCCGCCGCCGCCCCACCGGCCGTCTCCGTCCGCGGAATCGAACAGGAGCTCGGCTCCCACGTCAATGTACTTCGTCACATTCATGCGCGCGAATCCGCCGAAACGGAAGAGCTCGTGATCGCCCGCCCCGATATAAGGACCCGCGACGAATTCTCCCGCTTTGATGACCGCGGCATCGGGATACTGGTAGAACACCTGTCCCGTGACGACGTGAGGGCCAAGAAGCAGTGATGCGGCGGCTGCAACGAGAGCGAATGCGGTCTTTTTCACGCGAACTCCTTTCATCCGTCGGTTCCCGATCGATTCGGGGGATCAAATCAGAGGACCGTTGAGGCACCGCGGAGACACTCTCGAAGCGGCGGCCTTTCCTTGTCTCTCCCTGATATACCACGGCTCCCCTTTCGCTCAAGACAAAACTCGGGCCGGATTCCTGGTCTTCGGAGCAGGAGCCCGGCCGGGGCGCATAATTCCCGTTCTCACAATCCGATAACAGGCCGGCCGGCACCGAAGCCTCTCCCCGGGTGTACAACCCCCGAGAAGACAAAGTGGTTGCGGGAGAGGCGGCATTTGAGCATAATCCGAGGGTTCGGTCGCAAGCAAAGGAAGGTCATCGCAATGGTACTACGTAGACATTTCGTTCTGTTCGCCGCCCTATGTGTTCTCGCGTTCATGGGCGCGTCGTGCGGCAGCAAGGACGGACAGACCGAGGTGCAGAAACCCAAGCGCGGCAAAGCGGCCAAGTCGGAAGGGGGAGTCCAGCAGGTTGCCAGGGAGTCTCGAGACGTGGCGTCTGTGGACGACGAGTTCCTCGAAGGGCGCCGCATGATAGAGGCCGCGGGGTTCGTGGTGAAAAGCTACGCGAATTTCCCCGTCCAGGAGGTCGCCAAGAAAGGCCGGATCCTCGTCTATGCGGACAAGAAGGAGAAGCACTCGGGCGGCGTGATCTACCTCAAGATAACGGGTTCGGAAAACGCTCCTGCTTGGCACTGGTATTTCGAGGACATGGTCCCCGACAGCGCCGTCAAGACAGAGATCAACCGCGATGGATTGTGGGACGTGCGCATCGTGCCTATGCACGGGACGGCCATGGAGTTCGTACAGGACGAGTCGTTCACGCTCGCCGCCAAGGAGAGATCCGATTGGATCGCGGTGAACGGGAGCTCTTCCGCGCCGGTGTCTCAAGAATTCGGCCTGTGGAAGTGTTTCGACGGCGATACGACGACGGCGTGGAAATCGCCGCTATCCGGCGGAGCGTTCATCGAGTTCTCAGTGCCATTCGGTGTCCAGCGGGGGAATCTTACTCTCTGCACTCTCGAGGCGGAGAAGCCCCGCGTGTGCACGGTCTACGCGGATGGAAAACAAGTCGCACAGATCGAGGTCAAACCCGAAGCCGGCCGTCAGGTGATCGCTCTTGGGGAGGGTGCGAGGGGTGCGAAGAAGGTCCGTCTCGAATTCACGTCGGTTCACGGGGACGGGAACGTCGTGGCTGTCGCCGAGCTCGGGCTCAATTGACGGGCTGCATCTCGGCGTCGGCAGGCTCGGCTGTTTCCGCGCTCACGATCTCCAGAAAGACCTCGGCGACGACGGGATCAAAACTCCGTCCGGAGAACCGCCTGATCTCATCGGTGGCGGCCGTTTTGGGCATCGCTCTCCGATAGGGTCTGTCAGAGGTCATCGCGTCGTACGAGTCGGCCACCGCGAGGATCCGCGACATCAGGGGAATCTCCTCTCCCTTCAGGCCATCGGGATACCCTGAGCCATCCCATGCTTCGTGGTGGTGGAGGATCAGCGGCACGATCGGATGCATCTCGCCGAGGGCCTTGAGCATCGAAGCTCCGACGGTGACGTGGTCCCTGATCTTGTTGAGCTGTTCATCGCTGAGCTTTCCCTCGCAGTTGAGAAGCTCGTCGGGGATCCCGATCTTTCCGATGTCGTGGAGCATCGCTGCGAGATACAACTCGTGTTTCTCCTTGGACGTGAGCCCGAACTTCTCGGCTACGGCGAGCGCGTAGCGACTCACCCTCGCAGAGTGTCCGCTCGTGTACCTGTCCCTCGCCTGGATGGCGCGGATGAGCGTCTCGACGGTATTGTAGAAAAGACTCCTCAGGTCGTCGTAGAGTCTCGCGTTGTCGAGCGTGGTACCCGCCTTCGAGGCCATCGCGGAAAGAAGCGCGAGGTCATCCTTCGTGTACAAGTTGGACTGATCGGTGGAATCCACGTAGATGATCCCGAGGACTTTCCCGCGGTTGACGAGCGGGGCGCACATCGCGCTCCTCACTCTGAGGTCGCCTATGCTTCGTGAATGAATGAACCGTTCGTCGATGAGGGCGTCGCCGCACAGGAGGGATTCCTTCTGAGCGACGGCGGCGTTGAGGATCGTTCTGCTCACGACGATTTCGGTGTCGCTCGCGATCGAATCCGGCGCACGGCGCACGTAGGGGACGAGGGCGCCGGTTTCCCGATGGATGAGAAAGATGTACCCGCGCGAGGCCGGAATGACGTCGAGGATGAGGTCCATGAGGTTGTCGAGCAGCTGGCCGCGATCGTCGATGTCGCGAGTGATCCGGTCCGCTTTGTAGAGGATCTGGAGAAGTTTGCGCGACCTCGCCCCGTCGCCCGTTCGCGTTCCTTCGATGAGGTCATCGATGACGATCTCTTCGGTGGGGTTCTTGAGGGCAACCGCCGTCTCGCGGGGAAATGGTGTGTCGACAGAGACAGGCAAGTCGAGGGGCCCTCTTTCTTCACGCAGCGGTGCGGGAGCGGCTTCGACCAGGATGTCGATGTTGGCGATGGTGATCCGGTCACCGGGCGAGATTCTCGCCTTCTTGACCCGCTTGCCGTTCAGAAAGGTGCCGTTCGTGCTGTCGAGGTCCTGGACGTAGTGACTGCCGTTCTCGCCGATGAGGACGGCGTGATATCTCGACACGGCGGAGCTGCGAATCGGAAGCTTGTTCTCCTTGTCGCGGCCCACGGTAAAGGGGAGACCTTGTTCTGCGACCGACAGCCAGTTCTCTTTTCCGGGGCCGTGGACGATTTTCAGGTGAAGCATCCGCTCGCTCCTCACAAGCTGCAAGAAAATCTGGGGGTTGGCGTCGCCCGCGTGCGACCTGCAAGAATCAGGTCAATCGGCGACGGCGACGAGGAGTCGGCGACAACTTGTTGCGTAGCTTCGGGTTTTTTCGCAAATCGGGCACGGGGGCGACGTGTTCCTTGATACTCCTATATGTAGGGCATACTTGAATAGGAGCCCTATATATTGTAGATTTTAGTCGAAAAGATGCTTGTCTTTTTTTTGATGGAATGCAAAATGGAAACTCGCCGCAATTGAGCAGTCCGGTTCGAATGGCAGAGTAAAGATGGTCGTTGAATCCAGAGGAAGCAATATGAGACTCACTGAAAACGCCGTACGAGTGCTTCGCAATCGTTACCTGCGAAAGGACGCGGACGGTCAGGTGCTGGAGACCCACGACGAGATGTTCCGGCGGGTGGCGAAGAGCATCTCGGGGGCGGAGCTCAACTACAGCGATAGCGAACGGAACCGGGAGGTCTGGGAGGAGGAGTTTTACAACATCATGACGAACCTCGAATTCCTGCCCAACTCGCCGACTCTGATGAACGCGGGCACCGATATCCAGCAGCTCGCCGCGTGCTTCGTCCTTCCCGTGGGCGACTCGATGGAATCGATCTTCGAATCGGTCAAACATGCCGCGCTCATCCACAAGAGCGGGGGCGGGACGGGGTTTTCGTTCTCGCGGCTCCGGCCCAAGAACGACGTGGTCCGCAGCACGAAGGGCGTGTCTAGCGGCCCGATTTCCTTCATGGCAGTTTTTGACGCGGCAACCGAGGCGGTCAAACAGGGTGGCCGACGCCGGGGCGCCAACATGGCGATCCTGAGGGTGGACCACCCCGATATCATGGAGTTCATCACGTGCAAGACAAAGAATGACCGCCTAACCAATTTCAACATATCCGTGGCGATCACCGAGGATTTCATGAAAGCGGCGATGGCCGACGCGGAATACGACCTGATCAACCCTCGAACGGGGAAGCCGGACGGCCGGCTGTCCGCGTGGAAAGTCTTTCAGGCCATCGTCGAGTCGGCGTGGCGAAACGGCGAACCGGGAATCGTCTTCATCGACCGGATCAACCGGGACAACCCCACGCCGCGCATCGGGGATATCGAGAGCACGAACCCGTGCGGAGAGCAGCCGCTTCTCGCGTACGAGTCGTGCAACCTCGGGTCGCTCAACCTCAAGACCGTGGTCGGCGGCGACAACGGCGACGCGTACATCGATTACGACAAGCTCGCCAAGAATGTGCGGACGGCCGTCCGGTTTCTCGACAACGTGATCGACATGAGCAAGTATCCCATCGATGAGATCTCGCGGATGACCAAGGCCAACCGGAAGATCGGGCTGGGAGTCATGGGATTCGCGGACATGCTGATTGAAATGGGGATCCCCTACGACTCCGACAAAGCTGTGGCGACGGCAGAGGACGTCATGCAGTTCATACAGTCCCAATCCAAGCTGGCCACGCAGGAGCTCGCCGAGGAACGGGGGGCGTTCCCGAATTTCGCAGGGAGCATCTACGACGTCCCGGGCGCGAAGCCCTGCCGCAACGCCACCACCACGACGGTCGCGCCGACGGGAACGATCAGCATCATTGCGAACTCATCGAGCGGGGTCGAGCCGATCTTCGCCGTCGCGTACGTTCGCAATGTGATGGAGAACGACGAGCTCGTCGAGGTGAATCCCCTTTTCAGCGAGATTGCGCAGCGCGAAGGGTTCTACAGCGAAGAGCTCATGAAGAAGATCGCCAAGGTGGGGACCGTTCGGGACATCGAGGAGGTGCCCGAGCGGTGGAGGCGGATCTTCCGCTGCGCTCATGACATCACGCCCGACGCGCATATACGCATGCAGGCGGCGTTCCAGAAGCACACCGACAACGCGGTGTCCAAGACGGTAAACTTCGCGCAGGAGGCTCGCGCAGTGGACGTCGAGGAAGTCTTTGTGCTCGCCTATCAGCTCGGGTGCAAAGGCGTGACGATCTATCGCGACGGGACGCGCGAAGCTCAGGTGCTGAACATCGGCGGCGTCAACCGGCGCGAGATCGGTGAGTACCGCGTCCCCCGCAAGCGCCCCGGGGCCCTCGAAGGCAGGACTCGCAAGATGCCGACGGGCTGCGGAAACCTCTACGTGACCATCAACGACGACGGGAGCGGCCCCTTCGAGCTCTTCGCGCAGATCGGAAAGGCTGGAGGGTGCGCGGCGTCCCAGGCCGAGGCGATCGGGCGGTTGATCTCGCTCGCGCTCCGCGCCGGCGTAGATCCCGGCTCGATCGTCAAGCAGCTCCGCGGCGTCCGTTGCCCAACGCCCGTGTGGGGGGAAGAAGGAAAGCTCGTGCTGTCCTGCGCGGACGCGATCAGCAAAGCCATCGAGGAACATCTCGCCGACGGCAAGCAGTACAAGGCCGAGAATCTCTCGTCTCTCGCCGAAGAATCGCTATGCAACCGTTCCGCGGGGCTCTGCATCGAATGCGGCAACCCGCTCGAGTTCGACGGCGGGTGCAACGTGTGCCGGAACTGCGGATATTCGAGATGCGGCTAAAAGGGCAAGGGCGAGCGATCGCAAGAAAAGGGGCGCCGGCGGCGCCCTTTTTCTTGCGCGTTCCCATCGCGCGGTGCTGTTCGCTCGCGCTGACCGGGGGAACCTACAGCACCGTCCATTTCTCGAGGAGAGTCCGCCACACGCCCGCCGCGACGTAGCGGAGCGCCACGCTCAGCGCAAAGAAGCCCGCGCCCATGTACATGTAGCGCCTGAGGTGCTCCCAGTCCTCCACCCGTTTGTTGATGTGAAAGAATCTCTCGAACACGAACACGCTCATCGGCACCATGAGAAGTGCACCGGCGGCGAAAAGGCTGAGCTGCCAGACCGGAACCGCGACCAGTGCGATCTGTAGAATGTTGAAGCCGTGGCGGCAGATGAAGAGGGCTGCATAGGCGGCACCTCCGAGAGCAACCGCGCCAATGATGAAGCCGAGGAGCCCGCCGCTTATGACGGACGCGACGAGAAACGCGAGCATCCCCCACAAGAGATAGCGCACGTCCGCCGGCGGCGAAGCGCCCTGGGACTGCACCCAGCTCTCGACGGTCCGCACCGCCTCGCCGGATAGAGGCAGGGCGGTGCCGAGACGGTCGGGAACGAACACGCCGACGATGAGGAGCGAGAGGAAAAGGGCAACGGCCCACCGGAAAACGAGCCTGATGCCCGAGCGGTGATCGTTGCGTCTCATCATCCCGTAGAAAAAAGGAAAGACCGCGGCCGCGAAAAGAACGGGCGAGATCACACCGACGCCAAAGAGAACCGCAATGACAACGCTCACGAACGTCGCGAAGACCATCGTGTTTCCGGGGTTTTCGGGCATGCTCGGGAGCCGCCGTCCGCCTCTTGCGCCCATTCCTCCTTGACGTGTCCCGGGCGGAGCTTTTGCCGAGTCTGGTTTCAACGGGTCCTCCCTGTTATCCGATTGAATTATCCAACTGGACCGCGGGCCGTTCTCGACGAGATCCCCTCGCCGTCGCCGCCCATGCGGCGCATGTTCTTCTTTCGCCGAAGCGGTCCCGCCAAGCTCTACCGCCTGTTATATAAGAACTGCGGGAGTTCCGCCACACCTGATTGCTTCGCTCGCGCGCTCCGCAATTGTGTGATGGGCGGCGCCTCCGCGGGGACGGGCCGCGCGTCGGTTGGGAGAGCGGCCCCTATGTTATTTGTGGATATCTAGTTACGTTTGCGGCCGGTCGGCGGTTGAATCAATGGGGGGACCGGTGTAGACTCACACCGCCCGGACGGCTGTCGCTCACCTTTCCCACATTTCACAACCTCATTTTCAGCCGACGCGGTCACTCTCGGGATCGAGAGATCCGGGTGGTCATCCGTATCCGTTCAATTAACCGTTTCGATCGTCTATCGGATGCGAACGAAAGGAGAATCGTCTTGAAGAAACTCATTCTCACTCTGGTAGCCGCTGCGGCCATCGGCGCCCTCGTCGCGGGCTTCGCGCTCGCACAGGAGAAGGGCAAGGCATCCGAGCAGCCCATGTTCTCGCCCGAGGAAATGGCGGCATGGCAGAAGGCCAGCACCCCCGGACTTCATCACAAACATCTCGCCGAGCTCGCCGGAGCATGGAAGGCCGTGTGCACGATGTGGATGAAACCGGGCGCGGAGCCTGAGACGGCCGAGATCAAAGTTGTCTGCGAGTCGCTCTTCGGCGGCAGGTACCTTCTCGAGAAAAGCGAGGGGATGATGATGGGGATGCCGTTCGAGGGGATGTCCCTCAATGGCTACGACAATCTCAAGGGCAAGCACACCACGGCGTGGATCGACAACATGGGAACGGGGACCATGTACGCCGAGGGCACGTGCAGCGACAGCTGCACGGTGAATACGCAGTACGCCGTGCAGACGGACCCGATGACGGGGAAGGACGCGAAAGTCAAGATGGTGAACCGAACCATCGACAAGAACACACGAGTGTTCGAGTACTACATGGTCGGTGACGACGGAAGCGAATTCAAAACGATGGAGATCACATACACGCGCATGTAGGGCGCCTCTCTCCAGGACACGGGGGTAGGTCGTATGAAACCGATACACACGGTTGGAATCGCAATCCTCGTTTCTCTTCTTCTGACTGGGGTCCAGGCGTCGTGGGCCCAGTCAGGAGAGGAAACCGAACTGTGGCCGAAGATCGAGCCTTTCGAGACGGGGTACCTCAAGGTCTCGAGTATTCACGAGATCTACTACGAGCTTTGCGGTAATCGGGAAGGCACTCCCGTTTTCGTGCTCCACGGCGGTCCCGGGGCGTCATGCTCTCCGTACATGCGGAGGTTCTTCGATCCTGCGAAGTTCCTCCTCGTTCTTCACGATCAGAGGGGATGCGGCAAGTCGAAACCCGTCGGAGAGATCAAGGAGAACACCACGCAAGACCTCGTCGAGGATATCGAACGCCTGCGGACGCACTTGAAGCTGGAGAGGATCATTCTCTTCGGCGGATCGTGGGGTACGACGCTCGGTCTTGCGTACGGAGAGACGTACCCGGACAATGTCTGCGGCATGCTCCTGCGGGGCGTCTTCACCGCGACACAAGAAGAGATCGATTACTACTACCACGGTGGAGTCCGCACGTTCTTCCCCGACGCGTACGATGAGCTTCTCGCCGCCCTCCCCGATCCCAAACGACGGCCGCTGCCGGATTATCTGGCCGAGCTCATACAGCAAGGTGACTCGACCGCGCAGTGGGAGTATGGCAAAGCGTGGACGAGGTACGAATCGAGAATCGGGGCTTTGCAGACACCGCCAGAGTACATAGCCCGCCTGGAGATCAAGACATCCGGGGCGGCGAAAGGGATATACACGCTGGGCCTCTTCGAGAATACGTACATGGCCCACCGGTGTTTTCTCGAGGAGGGGCAGCTCTGGCGCGATCTGGGCAAGATCCGGGACATTCCGATGACCATCGTCAACGGGCGATACGACGCGATCTGTCCTCCGGTCACCGCGTACCGTCTGCACAAGGAACTGCCCAGGTCGACGCTCGTGATCGCCGAGGGAGCGGGGCACTGGATGGGGGACAAACCCATCGAGAGCGCCCTGTTGAAAGCGGCGCGGGAGATGGAGACAACAGGTTGTCAGGGAGGACGGTGACCGCGGCGGGCCGCCTGGAGCGCATCGAGGCGCACGCCGGCGCGAGAGTCCAGCGTCTGGATTCACAGCTGGCGAAATTTGGGGCTTCCAATTTTGTCAGATTTGCGGTATAGTCCGTGCCGACCTGTATCCGGAGCGCTCCGGATGCAGCGCTCATTTGGTTTGTATCGTTTTTGGACCGATTGACCGTGACGCCCACGCAGCCCTCCAAGCTTCCGTGGACATCAACGGCTCGGAATGTTTTGGAGGTTTTCGATGAAGATCTACGTGGGTAACCTGTCGTACGCCACAACGGAGGATTCCCTCCGCACCGAGTTTCAAAAGCACGGAACCGTCGACGAAGTGACGATCGTGGTCGATCGTTTCACGGGTCGTTCGCGCGGCTTCGCGTTCGTGACCATGCCTAATTCGGCGGAAGCCAACGCGGCGATCGCTGCGATCAACGGGACCGACGTCGACGGCCGCACGGTGAGCGTGAACGAAGCACGCTCGAAGCCCGAGGGCGGCAGCGGTGGTGGCGGCGGCGGCGGCGGTTTCAGACGCAGACGCGAATAACGAGCGGGACTGCAGACTTCAAAGAATCAGGGGGCTTTTGAAAGGCTCCCTGCTTCTTTTTTCACCTGTCCGCACATGTGGTAGGGGTGGATTCGGCCAGAGCGGTAACCCTATTGCTCGTACACCAAGGATGTCATGGGGGGAACGGTGCTCAAAGACGGGGCCGCGAACACAGTCTCGTTCACGGATGCGAATAGGGGTACAGCCGTGGGGGGCGTGGGGGGCGACCCCACGATCCTTAGGAGAAAAGCGATGGATTAGGATCGTCATGTAGAAGGCTGCTGTTGGGTGAAGTAGTTCCACTTCCCAGAAATTCGAAGGCTATAGACTCAAGTTGTCAAGATAGTCGTTCTGACTTTGGGTGAAGCTGCGCCTCCCCGGGCTGGACGAATTGCGAACCATCGCTGTCGCCGTCCCGCGGGTCTGTGCCTCCAGCGGATCTAATCTGATTGCTTCTTGATTTCCTCGACCAGGAATTCTGTGAGGCGATCAAGATAAGCTTCGCCTTTTTCCGCAGAGGCCCTCCTCGGGTCGCCAAGGACGCCGATTCTGGTGAGGGCACCCATACCCTGCTCGCGGAGAATCTTGAGTTCTTTCTCGCCAGTCGGCCCGACATGGCCTGGCGCGAACCGGTCCGCTAATACCAGATCCTTCTCCAAAGCCAGC